>Ga0224558_1003557_pt1 | contig 12841 bp, 18 predicted proteins | sample 714S32024metaG_FD_180682 | JGI IMG/M metagenome (GOLD analysis project Ga0224558, IMG submission 180682) | Peat soil microbial communities from Stordalen Mire, Sweden - 717 S3 20-24 | ecosystem: Environmental > Terrestrial > Soil > Wetlands > Peat | place: Sweden: Norrbotten County, Stordalen... | reverse complement strand
AGTCGCAACGCTGCTCGTCGAGGATCACCGGGTCATCGCGCCCGACCGGCCAGGGTACGGGGCGAGCGCTAACCCGGCGCTCTCCATGGCGCAGAACGCCGAGTTGCTCGCCGCGCTCATAGAGGAGAGAGCGGCCTCGCCGGCGACGGTCGTGGGCCACAGCTACGGCGGCGGCGTGGCGGTGCTCCTGGCGGCTGCACGGCCCGACCTCGTATCGGGGTTGGTGCTGGTCGACTCGGTGGGGAGGGCGGACAGCGTGAACGTCTTCGACCACGTGCTGGCCGCTCCGGTCGTGGGGGAGACGCTCAGCGCGGCGGGTCTGCTCGTCTTGGGGCGGGTGCTGCCCAGGCTCCGGGACCTCGTCAGCCTCGCCCCGGGCGACATGTTGCGGTCAATTCGGGTGAGCCTTCCCGATTCGAGCTTCCTCGAAGTGGCTTCCAAGCGGGGCAGGCAGGTGTGGCGCAGCTTCGTGTTCGAGCAGCGAGCATTGCTTCGCGAGATCGGTGAGGTGGAGGCCTCGCTGCTGGCGATCGCGGCGCCTACGGTGGTCATCGCCGGCGCATGGGACGTGGTGGTGGCGCCTTCGGTGGCGGCGAGCATCGCGGAGTCGGTCATCGGGGCCGAGCTCATAATGGTGGACCACGTCGGGCATTTCGTGCCGCGCGACGCGCCTGACATAGTGGCGCGCGCCGTGAGGAGAACAGAAACGCACGCGACCCCCCGCAGAGCTGACGACCACACGGCCGGGTCCCCGGCCGGCGACGATCAGTCGTAGTAGCGGTAGACGACCTGCGCCACGCAGCGCGGCTTTTCCTCGCCCTCGGCCTCGATGGTGATGTCGACGACCGACTGAATGCCGCCAGCGACGTCCTCCATGGAGACGAGGGAGCAACCGAGGCGAACCTTCGAATTGACCTTCACCGGCGCCGGGAAGCGGACGCGGTTGCATCCGTAGTTGACGGCGAAGTTCAGGTTCTTCACGTCGTACACGTCGTGGAGCAGCGGGGGGATGAGCGACAGGGTCAGGTACCCGTGGGCGATCGTCGAGCCGAACGGGCTCTTGGCGGCTCGTTCGACGTCCACGTGGATCCACTGGTGGTCACCGGTGGCCTCGGCGAAAAGGTCTATCTGAGCCTGGTCCACCAGGTGCCAGTCGGAGTAACCGATGTGCTGGCCGTTGTTCTTCGTGAGCCACTGCTTGAGCTCGTCCATGCCGTGAAGGGTGGTAGTCATGCGCCCAGGGTACTCGTGGGACGCATCCGGCGAGGAATCCGATAGGCCGCCCCACGGCTCAGGTGCCACGCTCGGCGGACCCCTTCAGGGGCCGACTTGCCGGGCGCTATTTGAACCAGATGCGCTGGTACTCCCGGCTCTGGGGATGCACCAGCAGGCCGAACAGGACGACGGCGAAGAAGAGGGTGATCAGGACCGAGTACGCACCCAGAGCCAGGATGCCCATGTCCCCGAGGATGTTGAGTGCCGCCAGCGCGATCCCGAGCCCGTACGCCCAGCGCCACTCATTGGCAACCCCGAACCCGGCCACACCCAGCCCGAGCGGGACGATCTCGAAGAGGGGGTAGGTGCCGAGCAGGAGCCACAGCATGCCGAAGGCGGCGGTGATGTAGCAGAGCATCACAGCGCCCTGAAGCGTCTGCGGCTGGGAGCTGTCGAACCATTTGCGTCCCTCTGGCATCGCATCATTCTGTCAGGTCGCACGGAGTGATCGTCCGTCGCCGGACCCGGCGTGCTTGTACGCTGGACGTTCGTGAATCTCGCCGGGGAGACACATCGCCGGGGCGCTGTTCGGCGACGAGGCGAGCGGCGTCGTCTGTCGCAAGGCGGGGGCGCGAGCGCCGCGCGCTCGTCGGACCCCGCGGAGATGCACGTCGCGGACGAGCATCACCGCGCCATAGGAACCGGGGGCGCGCGCGCGGCGGTGTTCGGGGTCTCGGACGGTCTCGTCACGAACGTGGCCCTGATCCTCGGCATGGCGGCCGCCCACCCTGGTGGCTCGGTGGTGCGCCTCGCCGGGTTGGCCGGGCTCGTCGCCGGCTCCTTTTCCATGTCGGCAGGCGAGTACGTTTCGATGCGCGCTCAGAGAGAGCTGTTCGAACGTGAGCTAGCGCTCGAGAAGCGCGAGATCCAGAGCCGGCCAGAAGTCGAGCGGCGCGAGCTCATCCGGATCTACGAGAGCCGGGGCATCGAACCCGACATCGCGCGGCGCTTGGCGAGCGAGATGATGCGCACGCCCGAGCTGGCGCTTGAGACTCACGCGCGCGAGGAGCTCGGTATCACGCCGAGCGCGCTGGGCTCGCCGATACAGGCCGCGGTCTCCTCGTCCTTGACCTTTGCCGTCGGGGCGTTCTTGCCGCTTCTTCCGTGGCTCGTGTCCGGCGGGACCGCGGCGACCGTGGGATCGGTAGTAATCGGGGCGGTCGCGGCCCTCGGGGTAGGCGCGGCTCTAGCGATGTTCACTGACCGCGCGTGGTGGCGCTCGGCGTTCCGGCAGCTCGCCATCTCCGCGGTTGCCGCAGCGATCACCTTCGGTATCGGCCACGTGGTCGGGGTCTCGCTTCACTGAGCCGAGGAGGCTTCGCGGTGAACGCTGTCGAGATCAAGCGGCGGATGGGTGAGTCAGACATTGCCGAGGTGTCCCAGCTTCTGCAGGAGGTCGCGTTGATTGACGCGCACGCGCCGCTCGGCGAGCACCAGTGGCTCGACCTGGTCCACGGCGGGCGCAAGGGGTTCGCCGGTTTCGTGGCGCGTGAGAGCGTCGACGGACCGCTCGTCGGGTACGCACAGCTGAGCCGTGGGCACAACACCTGGGCCGTGGAGGTCGTGGTCCGCCCCGACCATCGCTCCCCGAGACAAGCCGTGGGAGTGGAGCTGCTGAGTGCGGCGCTCGGTGAGGCGCGACGTCTCGGTGGCGGCCACGTGCACCTCTGGGTGGCCAAACCCACGGTCGACACCGATGCGATGGCCGAGCAGGGCGGGCTCGCTCGCGGTCGAGATCTCTACCAGATGCGCCTGGCACTCCCGATCTCCGACGAGCGCCCCCGGGTGAAGACACGACCGTTCCAACCGGGGGTGGACGAGGCGACTTGGCTCGAGGTGAACAACCGCGCCTTCGCCTCGCACCCCGAGCAAGGCGGCTGGACGCTCGACACCATTCTCGAGCGCGAGGCAGAGCCGTGGTTCGATCAAGACGGGTTCTTGGTCCACGAACGTGACGGCAGGATGGCGGGCTCGTGCTGGACCAAGGTGCACCGCGAGGGCGAGGCGCCCATGGGCGAGATCTACGTGATCTCCATGGACCCCGACTTCCAGGGGCTCGGCCTGGGAAGATCACTCGTGCTCGCAGGTCTCGACCACCTCTGTGCTCTTGGCATGCAGGTGACGATGTTGTACGTAGATGCCGGGAACGATCCGGCCGTGTCGCTATATCGCTCCCTCGGCTTCGAGGTTGACCACGTCGACCGTGCTTACACCGGCGACGTCTGACCGGTAGTGGCACGACCGCGCTCACCGCGCGGCCGTGCACGTGAGATCGTCGCTCGCCTGTCCGGCGAGTACCCGGGCAGCGCGAACGAGCTGTGCGCGCTGCGTCACGACGGGTCGTTCCAACTGCTCGTGGCGACCATCCTCTCGGCCCAGTCCACCGACGAGCGCGTCAACATGGTCACGCCGGAGTTGTTTCGCGCATTCAAGACCCCCGAGACGCTGGCCGCGGCCCCGCTCGACCGGCTCGAGAAGCTCATCTACTCGACGGGCTTCTTCCGGGCGAAGGCGCGCAGTCTCGTGGGGATGGCCCGAGCTGTCGTCGAGCGCTTCGGAGGGGTGGTGCCGTTCGAGCTAAAGGACCTCACGAGTCTGCCCGGCGTTGGCCGCAAGACAGCGAACGTGGTGCGCAGCGTTGCCTTCGACCTGCCGGGGTTCCCGGTGGACACCCACGTCGGGCGCCTGGTGCGCAGGCTAGGGCTGAGCGAGAAGAGCGATCCCGACAAGGTGGAGGCGGAGGTGACCGGCTTCGTGCCGCCAGGGGAATGGGGGACTCTCAGCATCCGCCTGATCCTTCACGGCCGTCGGGTGTGCACAGCGCGCGCTCCGCGGTGCGCGCAGTGCCTGTTCGCTGACATCTGTCCTTCCGTCCGGCTCCCGGTACGCCCCCCTCTGGCCTGACGAGACGGTGAGCGGCGGGGCCGGAACGCTCCGTGCCGTTCGGCGGAGCTCGGGGTAGGGACCCGACCGGGACCCAAGGCCGAGCGCGAGATCGTTGTGCGAATGTTTTTGAAGGTCGCTGGAAGAAGTGCACGACGAGTGACGTTCTGATAAGTGAGCGGAACCGGTTCCCGCCACCGGATTCCGTGAGGGTGGGGTCGGGATCCGCCGCCTGGCCCGCTCGCAACGACGGCGCCCTTGAGGGCGCCGTCGTTGCGTTTACGCCGGTGCGCTTGGAGGTCCCCGCTTCGAAGCCGAGCTGCTGAACGTCAGGTGCCGTCGGGGTGTGGTGCCGTGAGCTTCTGGAGGCGTCGCTGAGCGCTCCGAAGGGCGCGTTCGACCGTGTAGAGCTCGGTGGAGGTCTCTTCGTCGTTCTCGGCTTCGGCCGCCTCGGCGATGGCGCCGAGGCGCCGGGTCAGCTCTGCGAGAGCCGTCGCCACCGACGAGAGCTCTGCGATCGGCGCGCTCATGAGCCCGATCATGTCTCAACAAGCCACACGCGTGCAGTGGGCGGGCGATATTGGCCCACGAGGGCGTGTCTTCCCACGAGTACGATTGTGGGCCCGTGCCCCTCGCCCGTCTCGACCTTCGCGGCGTCCCCGCCGCCCAGATAGCGGCGAAGGTGGCGCGGCCGGCCTCGACGGAGGGCCTTCCCACCGAGGAGGTGCGCTCGATCCTCGAGGAGGTGCGAAACGGCGGTGACGGGGCGCTGCGACGGCTCACCAAGCAGTACGACGGTGTGGTGATCGACTCCCTTCGAGTGCCGCGAGAGGAGCTGACCCAAGCCCACGGCGCGATCGCGCCGCGGCTACGTGAGGCACTGGAGCTGGCCTATCGCCGGATCCTCGCCTACCACAGCCAGGAGAGCGGGCCCGAAGAGGACTTCGAGATGGACGGCGTGAGGGTGCGCCGGCTGGTTCGGCCAGTGGCGCGGGCCGGGCTGTACGCGCCCGGCGGGCGCGCTCGCTACCCGTCGACCGTGCTCATGTGCGCCGCTCCGGCCAGGGTGGCCGGCGTCGAGGAGCTGGCGCTTTGCGTCCCACCCGGGCGCGACGGCGCCGTGGCGACCGAGACCTTGGCGGCCGCGGCGATTGCCGGAATCGACGAGGTCTACCGGATCGGCGGCGCTCAGGCCGTAGGGGCACTGGCATTCGGCACACAGACGGTGCGCCCCGTCGACGTCATAGTCGGACCGGGCAACCGCTTCGTGGCGGAGGCCAAGCGCCAGGTGTCGGGCCTCGTCGGGGTCCCATCGGCGTTCGCCGGGCCCTCTGAGGTTGTGGTCGTGGCCGACGCGACGGCGCCCGCCGAGTGGGTGGCCGTTGACGTGCTGGTGCAGGCAGAACACGGGCCCGACGGGTTGGCGTGGCTCGTGACCTGGTCGGAGGAGGTGGCGCGGAACGTTCTCAGGGAGATCGAACGCCTGGTGGCATCCTCGCCGCGTCGCTCCGAACTCACCTCGACACTGCGCTCAGGGGGCTCGTTGGTACTCGTGGACGGCCCTGTCGAAGCGATCTCGCTCGCCAACGTCGTCGCCCCCGAGCACCTGGAGCTGCTGGTCGAGGAGCCAGAGGCGCTCGTCGATCTGGTTCGAAGCGCCGGGGCCGTGTTCTGTGGTCCTTATTCTCCGGCGAGCATCGGCGACTATCTCGCCGGCCCGAACCACGTGCTGCCCACGGCCCGAAGCGCCCGCTTCTCCTCGGCGCTTCGCGTTGACGACTTCCGCACTCACATTCACTCGGTCTCGGTGGAGCGCGACGCCCTTTTGCGTCTGGCTCCGTACGTGGAGGCGATCGCCGAAGCCGAGGGTCTCGACGCTCACGCGCTGTCGGTGCGGCTGCGCGCCGAGGGATCCGACAGACAAGACAGAGCCGTGGGAGCGGCGGACGCACGGTGATGTCGCGCCTCGTGCCCCTGCGCCCGGACCTCACCGGGCTCTCCGGCTACCACTCTGCACAGGTCGACGTTCAGGTACGCCTCAACACGAACGAGTCGCCTCTGCCCCCGCCTGATACCTGGTTGGAGGAGCTGCGCTCGGAGCTGAGCAGAGTCGACTTCAACCGGTACCCCGACCGCGATGCCCACGCCCTTCGCCAGGCACTGGGCGAGTTTCACGGGGTAGGGCCCGAGGAGGTCTTCTGCGCGAAGGGGTCCAACGAGGTCCTGCAATGCCTGTTGCTTGCCTACGGCGGCTCGGGACGTTGCGCTGCGCTCTTCGAGCCGACCTACGCGCTTCATCGTCACATTGCGTCGCTGACCGCCACCGAAGTCGCGAGCATCTGGCGGGCCGCCGACTACAGCCTCGATCTGAACGAGGCCGACGCGCTGGTCGAGCGCGTTCGTCCCATCATCACCTTCCTCTGCTCGCCGAACAACCCGACCGGACGCGCCGAGCCCCCGGAGGTCGTCACGCACCTTCTCGAGCGAGCCCCCGGGCTGGTGGTCGTCGACGAGGCCTACGGGCAGTTCGCACCCACCAGCGCGCTCGACCTGAGGCAACCTGAGAGACGGGGAACCAGCCGGCTCGTGGTGGTCAGGACTTTCTCGAAGACATGGTCGATGGCCGCCTGCCGGCTCGGGTACCTCGTAGGCGACCCAGAGGTAGTGGAGGCCTGCAAGAGCGTGGCGCTGCCGTACCACCTCGACGCCCTCACCCAGATGGCCGGCCGCCTCGCCCTTCACCACGTGGCGGCCATGGAGGAGCGCGTGGCGCTAGTGAAAGAGGAGCGAGACCGCATTTGCACAGCCCTGAGAGAGCTGCCGGTCGAGACGTGGCCCTCGGACGCGAACTTCGTCTTGTTCAGGCCCCTGAAGCGCTCTGCCAAGCAGGTATGGAACGACCTGCTCGAGGAGTCGGTGCTGGTGCGTGACTGCTCGGAGTGGCGTGGGCTGAGCGAGTGTCTGCGGGTGACGGTCGGCACCGCGACGGAGAACACCCGCTTCCTGGCAGTACTTCGGTCTAGCCTCGGGCATGCGTCTACGAAAGAGCATGCGCAGACGAGAAAACGATGAGACAGAGGGCCGTGGCCCGTAGCTTGTCGAGTAGGGCACGGCAAGGGGTGTCGCTGTGAGCGCGCCCCGGCGCGCCGAGCGGTCGCGTCGCACCAAGGAGACGACGGTCGAGGTCGGCATTCTCCTCGACGGCACCGGAGCGGTGGTGGTGTCGACGGGCCTGCCGTTCTTCGACCACATGCTGTCTCAGCTCGGGCGTCACGGGGGCATCGACCTGACGGTGTCTGCCACGGGTGATCTCGACGTGGACGCGCACCACACAGTGGAGGACGTAGGGCTCACGATCGGAGAGGCTCTGGCGGGGGCACTCGGAGACAGGGCGGGGATCCGCCGGTTCGCCTCGATCGCCCTGCCGCTCGACGAGGCTCTCGTGGAGGTGGCACTCGACCTGTCGGGGCGTCCTTACCTTTCGTATGCGGTTCCGATCGATCCCGACGTACCCGCGCTCGGGACCCCGCCGTTCGACCCGCAGCTGGCTGAGGAATTCTGGCGGGCCTTCTCCACCGCTGCCGCGCTCACCCTGCACCTTCGCATGGTGAGCGGGAAGAACACCCACCACGTGATCGAGGCCTCCTTCAAGGGCGTGGCCCGCTGCCTTCGTGACGCGCTCAAGGTGGAAGGAAATGGCGTTCCCTCGACGAAAGGAGCGCTCGGTTGATCGCGGTTCTCGACTACGGCATAGGGAACCTCCGCTCGGCCGAGAAGGCCCTCGTCCACCTGGGGGCAGACGCGCGTCTCGTGAGCGATCCCGAGGTCGCGGCCACCGCTACGGGAGTGGTGATGCCGGGCGTGGGGGCGTTCGGCCCCTGTGCCGCCGCCCTGCGCCGTAGCGGCCTGGGCGAGGTGGCCCTCGACGCGATCGCGCGTGGCGTGCCGTTCTTCGGCATTTGCGTTGGCTTCCAGCTTCTCTACGAGGGCTCGGAGGAGGCGCCTGGCGTCGCCGGCCTGGGGGTGCTGGGCGGCACGGTGCGCTCACTGCCCGAAGGCGTGAAGCGCCCGCAGATGCAATGGAACCGGCTGTGTCGCCGCGACGGGACCGACAGCGCCTTGCTAGCTGGACTGGGCGACGAGCCCTGGGTCTATTTCGTGCACTCCTTCGCCCCGCAGATCACCGAAGATGTGGTCGCCACATGCGACTACGGAGGCGAAGTGGTGGCCGCGGCCGAACGAGGTCGCGTGTGGGGAACGCAGTTCCACCCGGAGAAGTCCGGTACGGTGGGGCTCGCCGTCCTGCGCAACTTCGTCAAGGCGTACAGCGCCGAGGAGTCAACTGCTGCAGCTCGTCGGGCATGGATCTCTTCTGCGCAATAGACCTGCGAGACGGGGCGGCAGTGCGCCTCGTGCGCGGCGAGTTCGATCGACAGCGCACTTACGGAGATCCACTCGCCCTCGCGCGCAGCTACGTGAGAGCGGGCGCGCGCTGGTTGCACGTGGTGGACCTGGACGCGGCTCGCACGGGTGAGCCGGTGAACCGCGACATGGTTCTCGAGCTCGCTAAGGCGGTGGACGCGCGGATCCAGACAGGCGGTGGGGTGCGCGACGAGGCGGCTGCGGCGGCACTGCTCGACGGCGGCATCGAACGCGTCGTGCTCGGTACCGCGGCGCAATCCGACCCCGGTCTCGTGGAGCGCCTGGCCCACAAGTACCCGGGGCGGGTGGCGGTGGGCCTCGACCACCGAGGCGGAGGCGCCCAGGTGGCGGTACAGGGGTGGGAGCAGGCGGGTGGCTCCTCCCTCGAGGCGTCCGTGGCGCGTCTGGCGGATGTGCAGCTAGCGGCGGTCGTAGTCACCGCGATCGAGCGTGACGGCGCCCTCGAAGGGCCCGACCTCCAGGACCTGGGTCGGGTATTGGGCTCGACGACTCATCCGGTGATCGCCTCGGGCGGGGTTCGGTCGGTCCCCGACCTGGCCGACATCGTCCGCCTCGAAGTGGGCGGGCACCGGCCTGCTGGTGCGATCGTGGGTATGGCGTTCGTCGAAGGGCTTCTCGGGGTGCAGGAGGCGATCGCCGCGTGCGAAGCGTCCGGGTGATCCCGTGCCTCGACGTGGACGCAGGCCGCGTCGTGAAGGGCGTGCGCTTCGTCGACCTGTTCGACGCGGGCGACCCGGTGGAGCTGGCCGCGCGTTATGACGCCGAAGGTGCCGACGAGCTGGTGTTCTTGGACATCACGGCTTCGGCCCACGAGCGCGACACGATGGTGGAGGTTGTGGCGCGCACAGCGGAGCAGGTGTTTATACCGTTCACCGTTGGGGGAGGGGTGCGCACCTCCGAGGACGCGCGCCGTCTGCTACGCGCAGGTGCTGACAAGGTGGCGCTGAACACCTCGGCCGTGGCCGATCCCCAGCTCGTCTCGGAGCTGGGCGAAGAGTTCGGTGCGCAGTGCATCGTGGTGGCGATCGACGCTCGGCGTCGACCGGCGAAGAGCGGGGCGAACAGCCGGGTGGGCCGAAAGCCTGACGTTGGGAAGCACGGCGGGGCCGGCGGTGAGAGGGACGGGGCTGACACCGGTGCGGATGGGCGATCTGACGGCCGCGAAGAAGCGTCCTGGGAGGTTTACACCTACGGTGGCCGGCAGGCGACGGGGATCGACGCCGTGCAATGGGCGGTGCGATGTGCGGGACTGGGCGCAGGTGAGATCCTGCTCACATCCATGGACCGCGACGGCACCCGTGACGGTTTCGACTTGTTGCTGACCCGGGCGGTGGTCGACTCGGTGACGATCCCGGTCGTCGCCTCCGGAGGTGTGGGCACGCTCGAGCACCTCGTGGACGGGGCGACGATAGGAGGCGCAGACGCCCTTCTTGCCGCTTCGATCTTCCATCTGCGCGAGCACTCGGTGGCGGAGGCGAAGCGTTACCTGGCGTCCCACGGGGTGCAGGTACGCCCAGCAGAGACCTGAGGCCGGACAGGGGGACAAAGGCGTGGATCGGCCGGCGCAGGGCACGATCAGCAGGGCGCTGTAGCGCTGCGACTATGGCTTGACCGAAGTGCGGGGAGCGGTTCGGGATGAAGTAACTTGCCCTCGTGGTCCCCGTTCCGGCAACGCCTTCGAAGCAAGCCCGTTCTTCGAAGCCAAAGGAGTCTGCCGCGGGACAAGATGGCGCGGTCCGTCCGCTCTCGCCGAAGCAGCCGGTCACCATGCTCGCCGACCGGGTCCTGGCACAGCCGCCGCGAGCCGAGGGCGAGCGCCGGTCGCGCGCGGGCATCCTGATACCCGCCACGGCCCAGGTCTCGAGGAGGCTGTCGTGGGCAGACGCGGTAGCCGTAGGCCCGCACGTGCGTACCGTCAAGCCGGGGGACAAGGTCCTCTTCAACCCCGAGGACTGCTTCGAAGTCGAGGTGCAGGGCGACGACTACGTCATCCTGCGCGAGCGCGACATCCACGCGGTTGCAAGCGAGCGCATCGACAACGAGACCGGTCTCTACCTCTGAATCCGAGCTAATTGGCCACCGCGGTACGGCGGGTTGACCGGGGGTTTCGCGATACGATATTCGACACGTGGAAATCCTCGCCACGGCCCGGAAGCGCACCATGAGCGACATCGACCTCGGGCATGTTGTCGATCACGCCATGGTGGCAGGCGAACAACACGACGGGCAGGTCCTCTACCTAGGGCCCGATCGCGCCGGAAACCTCCTAGAGATTGTGTCCGTGCTGCGAGACGATCGCACCGAGATCGTGATCCACGCAGTGCGGATGCGCCGAATCTATGAGTCGTTCCTGGACGACAAGGGTGATATCGATGGCTGAGAAGAGGTCTTATGGCCGATCGAAGGCTGGTGTCGAGCTCACCGACGAGGTGCTGGAGCGGATGGCCCCAGAGGCCGAAACTGGCCTTGACGTCGCCAAGCTTCGGCGACGCCCAGGTCGGCCCACCATCGGATCCAGCCGAGCAGAGACCCTCCCGGTACGGCTGGACCCCGAACTGCGCAGGGCTCTCGACGAGCGAGCCGTCACAGAGCGCACCACCGTCTCCGACGTCGTTCGCAAAGCTCTCCGCCGTTATCTGAAAGTGAGCTGACCACGACATTGCAGTCACCGAAAGTGACTTCTGTGGCCGTGATGATTATCTCGTCGTGAACCGCCATTTTCCCAGCCCGGGAGGCCTCTTACGCGGACGCGCGCAGCGTGTCAGCAGCGGTCAATCGGTGGATTCAGGCCAAGATTAGGAGGTCACCCGCGTGATCGGACACCGCAACTTGGGTGCGAGGGCGAGCCCGCCGTCGGCGGTGAGCAGTTCACATCCAAGAGCTTCGGCGAGCGCCACGTAGGTGGCGTCGTATGCGGTCAGGTTGCCGCGAAGGGCCCATATCCGTTCGAGATATCCGTGGGCCAGGTGGCGGCGGACTCCGAGGTGACGCCAAGCGTCGATCGCCCGCTTGGCGTCTTTCTGTTTGAGAACGCCGGAAAGCGTTTTCCCGTGAATCACGTGGACGACCTCCGAGTCCACGAGTGCGGGCGCGTGGAGGTCCTCGCTTTGGAGCCGTCGACGCGAATCACCTGCATTGAGCAGCGCCAGCACGGCGGCTGACGCGTCGACAACGATCACCGTTCGCCCCGACCAGTGGCGAGATCGCTCAACACGTCTTCGGCCGAGAAGCCTAGGTCGGGGAGCTCACAGAGCAGAGCAGCGTTGTCCGCCTGGCGTGCCACTTGCGCCAACTCCCTCACAGCGAAGGCGTTCATGGAGAGCCCGGCTCTGTGGGCCATCCGCTCGAGGCGTTCGGCGACCTCGTCCGGGACGTTTCTCAAGTACAGGATCCTCATGGCCGGATGATAGTAAGAGCTAGCATCGCGCTAGCGCAGGCGGCGCACGTATGGAAAGCCCCTGCATCTCCCGCTCAGGAGCGCCGGTATCGTGGGAGGGCCATGGCACCGGATGCACATGCAGCTACACCGGCCGCACCGTCAGCTACACCGGCGACGCCCCCCGGTCGTGTGGCGAAGCCGATCGCGTTCACCGACGGACAGATGGGGGAGATCCGCTTCGGGGCCGATGGTCTCGTTCCCGCCGTCGTCCAGGACGCGGGCGACGGATGCGTGCTTATGGTCGGCTACATGGACTCTGAGGCGCTGGGTCGGACGCTCGATACCGGGAGGAGTTGGTTCTGGAGCCGCAGCCGCCAGGAGTACTGGTGCAAAGGCGAGACCTCGGGCGATCGGCAGTGGGTGAGATCGGTTTCCTACGACTGCGACGGTGACGCTCTGGTGGTGGTGGTGGACCAAGACGGGCATGGTGCCTGTCACACCGGTGAGCGCTCGTGCTTCCACCGTTCCTTCGGCCCACCCTCCTCCGGGCAGCCGCCGGCCGGTGGCCAAGCAACGCCAGGCGGTGACGCTGTAGCGAGCGGTGAAGCCGGCTCGGCAGGCGGGTGAGCACGGTTCGGAACTCCGATTCGTGTCGCCCGGGGCCAAAGGCCTTTCGGGAACTGGCCGGCGGGCATCGCATCGTGCCCGTGTGGCGCACCCTGGTAGCCGACACGTTGACCCCGGTGGGCGCGTTCTTACAGGTGACGGGGGAGAGACCTGGCTTTTTGTTCGAGTCTGTGGAGGGAGGCGAGCGATGGGGCCGCTGGTCCTTCGTCGGGCGGGACCCGATCGCCACGTTCA
>Ga0224558_1003556_pt1 | contig 12842 bp, 9 predicted proteins | sample 714S32024metaG_FD_180682 | JGI IMG/M metagenome (GOLD analysis project Ga0224558, IMG submission 180682) | Peat soil microbial communities from Stordalen Mire, Sweden - 717 S3 20-24 | ecosystem: Environmental > Terrestrial > Soil > Wetlands > Peat | place: Sweden: Norrbotten County, Stordalen... | reverse complement strand
GATCCGCTTCTTGATGCGTTCGGGATCGACGTCAATCCCCAGAAACGCCGCGCCTGTCATCGTTGCCGCGAGCGGTTGCGCTCCTCCCATTCCTCCCATTCCGCCGGAGACAATCAGCTTGCCGCTTAAATCGCCACCAAAGTGCTTGTCGCCTGCGGCGTTGAACGTCTCGTAAGTGCCTTGCACGATGCCTTGCGAGCCGATGTAGATCCACGAACCAGCGGTCATCTGTCCATACATCATCAGGCCTGCGCGCTCGAGTTCGTTGAACTTCTCCCAGTTGGAGAAATGTCCCACCAGATTCGAATTGGCAATCAGCACGCGCGGAGCGTGCTCATGCGTCTTGAACACTCCCACTGGCTTGCCCGACTGCACCAGCAGCGTCTCGTCGTTCTCAAGCTTCTTCAGCGAGTGGACGATAGCGTGATAGCAATCCCAATTGCGAGCCGCTTTTCCTGTTCCTCCATAGACGACAAGATCTTGCGGACGCTCAGCGACGTCCTCGTCGAGATTGTTCATCAACATGCGCATCGCGGCTTCCTGCTGCCAACTTTTGCAGGAAAGCGTGGTTCCGCGAGGAGCGCGAATGTGGGTTGAAACGGGAGGTTCGGTCGCGATTGGCATGAACTCATGGTAGTGATTCGCCTTCGCGCGCGCAATTCAGGGCTGAGCAAATGCGGAAGACTGCTTTCGACCCCCTCTCCGACGGTCTTTTAAACTCAAAGACTTAGCGGATGTCCTAAAGCCAGGTCATTGAGGAATAAGGAGTTACTCGTAAAGTATTTTCCGATCAAAGACTTAGGGGAAAAGTGGTATGGTGGTACACATAAACATGACAAATCTACACATTACAGTTTGAACCTGGAGGGGCAGTTGATGCGGACGAATATTGAGATTGACGACGCGCTGATGCGGGAGGCGATGGAGGCGGCGGGGACGTCGACGAAGAAAGCAACGGTAGAGGCTGGGTTGCGGATGCTGATCGCGACGGGGTCGCAGGCGGGCATGCGGCAGCTTCGGGGCCGGGTGAAGTGGGAAGGGGATTTGGATGTGTCGCGGCGGGGACGGATGAAGGAGTAAGGCGAACCGCCCCACTCAAACCAAAAAAGAGGGGATGGTGCTATATGGTGATCGTGGATACGACAGTTTGGGTAGATTATTTAGGAGAAGTTGAGAACAAGGAGACGGGGTGGCTGGAGCGGGAACTGACGCGGCAGAGGCTGGGGATGACGGACATGATTCTGAGCGAGGTGCTGCTGGCGATCCGGGACGCGGGAGAGTTCGGGCGGGTGCGCGACGAACTTCTGAAGTTTGCGGTGTTCGCTGCGGAAGGTTGTGGAGTGGCGGTGGCGGAGAATTACCGGTCGTTGCGGCAGCGCGGCTACACGGTGAGGAAGATGACCAACTGCTGGATTGCTACATTTTGCCTGTTGCACGGGCATCGTTTATTGCACCGGGATCGAGATTTCTATCCGTTTGAGAAAGTGTTGGGGCTGCAGGTGGTGCACGCTGAAGGATGACCTCGTCTCTGAAGATCCAGCAACTGGCAAGCCAAAATTACAAATTACACAATTACCAAACACAGATTTCTTTTCACTCCCACTCAATCGTCCCCGGAGGCTTCGAAGTAATGTCATAAACCACCCGATTCACCCCGCGCACCTCATTCACAATCCGATTCGAAATCGTCTTCAGCACTTCGTAAGGCAGCGGAACCCAGTCAGCCGTCATCCCGTCTTCCGAATGCACGGCGCGGACGGCGCAGGTGTAAGCGTAAGTCCGCTGGTCGCCCATGACGCCGACCGACATCACGGGCAAGAGCACAGCAAACGACTGCCAGATTTTCTGGTACAGACCGGCCTTCTTAATCTCGCCCACCACAATCTCGTCGCACTCGCGCAGCAGGTCGACGCGTTCTTTCGTTACTTCACCCAAAATGCGCACCGCCAGCCCCGGGCCCGGGAACGGCTGGCGCTGCAGAATGTCCTCCGGCATGCCCAGATCGCGCCCAATCCGCCGCACCTCATCCTTAAACAAATCTTTGAGCGGCTCGATCAACTTGAGCTTCATCGTCTCGGGGAGTCCGCCGACATTGTGATGCGACTTGATGACCTGCGACGGCCCGCGCACGGAGCGCGACTCGATCACGTCGGGATAGAGGGTCCCCTGCACCAGCCACTCGACTTCGCCTTCTTCTTTTTCGATGCGATGCGCTTCGCTGTCGAAGACCTCGATGAACTCGTTGCCGATGATCTTGCGCTTCGTCTCCGGATCGCTGACTCCCGCCAGCTTCCGCATGAAGCGCTCGGTGGCATCGACTGCAACCAGGTGCAGTCCAAGATTGTCGCGCAGATTTTGCTGAACTTTCTCGAACTCGTTTTTGCGCAGCACCCCGTTGTTGACGAACACGCAAGTGAGCCGTGACTTCCCGGAGGCATCGCGCATGGCACGATCCACCAGCACCGCCGCAACCGACGAATCTACTCCGCCGGAAAGCCCGCAGATGGCCCGCCCGTTACCGACCTGCTGTTTCACCTGCGCCACCGTCGCGTCAATAAAATGCTGTGGCGTCCACGAAGGCGTCGCACCACAGATGCCAAGCGCGAAGTTGCGCAGAATGTCAGCGCCGAGCGGCGTGTGGTGCACTTCGGGATGAAATTGCACCGCCCACATCTTGCGCTCGGGGTTTTCGATGGCGGCAACCGCATTGGGAGTTTTCGCCGTCAGCCGGAACCCCGGAGGCAACTCTTCGGCCGAGTCGCCATGCGACATCCAGACCGCGAGCAGCTTGGGCAATCCTTGAAAAAGTTGCGAGTCAGATTCCTGGATCTCAACTTTGGCGTGGCCGTATTCGCGCTTGGCGGCCGGGCGCACCTTCCCGCCGAGAGCGTACACCATGAACTGCAATCCGTAGCAGATGCCGAGCACGGGGATGCCGAAAGCGAAGACACTCTTGTCGGCCAGCGGCGCATCTTTGTCGTACACCGACGACGGACCGCCCGAAAGAATGATTCCCACCGGAGAGTAGCTGCGAATTTCTTCCAGGCTGGCGTTGAACGGCAGGACGACCGAGAAAATTTTCAGTTCGCGGATGCGGCGCGCAATCAACTGCGAATACTGCGCTCCAAAGTCGAGGACAACGATGGATTGGGTTTCCACGGATGAGTTTCTCAGATCAATGATTGAGTTGCAACAGGGTGATTGAGTCATTGAATCATTGAGTCATTGAATCATTTGAATCCCGGTGGTTTTCAATGACTCAATATCCCAATGACTAAATGATTCAATTTCGCTACTTAACTACGATATTGACGAGCTTCTTCGGCACCACGATCTTCTTCACAATCTGCTTGCCCGCGATCGCGGCCTTCACTTTTTCGTCCGCAAGCGCAGCCTGCTCGACCTGATCGTCAGTCGCGCCCGCCGGCACCACCACCACGCTGCGCAGCTTCCCGTTAACCTGCACGGGAATCTCGATCTCGTCCTCCGCCGCCAGCGCCGGATCGTACTTCGGCCACGAAGCTTTCAGCAGATTGCTCTTCTCGCCGGCCATCTCCCACAATTCGTGTGCCAGATAGGGAGCCATGGGCGCCAGCAGCAAAGCGATGTTGCGCTGGACGTCCGCGATCAACGACGGAAGAACTCGCCCGGCCGCAATCGCCTCTTCCGCTCCATAAATTTCGTTGACCAGTTCCATGATGGCCGCGATGCAGGTGTTAAAGTGCCAGCGCCCCTGGAAGTCGTCGCTGACGCGCTTAATGGTCTGGTGCAGCTTGCGCTGGATGGCTCGCGCTTCGGGTGATAACGACTCGCCCGGCAGAGACGGGGCTTGCCCCGTCTCCACCGCGGGAGACGCGGCGAGCCGCGTCTCTACAGGAGAATTACGCAAGTAGAACCGATACACGCGTCCCAGGAAACGCTGAATGCCTTCGATCCCCGATTCCTGCCAGTCCAGGTCGCGATCCGGAGGCGCTGCGAACAAGCAGTACAACCGCGTAGCATCCGCCCCGTAGCGCGCCACCATCTCATCCGGCGACACAACGTTCCCCAGGTTCTTCGACATCTTCGCGCCGTCTTTGATCACCATTCCCTGCGTGAACAAGCGCGCGACGGGCTCGTCGTTTTTCACCAGTCCCATGTCGCGCATGAACTTCGTCCAGAAGCGCGAATAAATAAGGTGGAGAATGGCGTGCTCCACGCCGCCAATGTATTGATCAATCGGAAACCAGTATGCGATGGTTGCGCTGTCAAACGGAGCCTTGTCATTCCGCGCATCGGCATAGCGGTAGAAGTACCACGACGAATCGACGAACGTATCCATGGTGTCGGTCTCGCGCCGCGCCGGGCCGCCACATTTCGGACAGGTCGTGTTCAGGAACTCCGGCACATTCATCAGCGGCGATCCACCCGAAAGCGTGACCTGCACTCTGTCCGGAAGAATCACCGGCAAGTCTTTCTCCGCGATCGGGACCACGCCGTCTTTGTCGCAGTACACCATCGGAATCGGCGTTCCCCAATAGCGCTGCCGCGAAATGCCCCAATCTTTTATACGGAATGTAACTGTCGCCTTGCCGAATTTCTTTTCTCCGGCGCGCGCCGACATCTTCTCGATCGCTTCGTCGCAGCTCAACCCGCTGAACTCGCCCGAGTTCACCAGGATCCCGTCCATGGTCGTAAAGGGAAGCGGGGGCTCCGTTATCGTTTCTTCCGGGTCGGTGCCCGCCGGCAAAATCACCAGGCGGATTGGCAGCTTGTACTTCCTGGCGAATTCGTAATCGCGCTCATCATGCGCCGGCACGCTCATGATCGCGCCCGTGCCGTAGTCCATCAGAATGTAGTTCGCCACCCACACCGGCACTGCTTCGCCGTTATACGGGTTCTTCGCGTAGCGCCCGGTGAATACGCCATGCTTCTCGATGTTGCCAATATCGCCCGCTTCTTTCGCCCGGCGCTGCTCGGCAATCAGCTCTTCCACCTTGGCGCGCAGCGCCGCATCGCGGGCAATCATGTCCGCTATGATCGGATGCTCGGGCGCCAACTGCACCGAGGTCGCGCCATAGATCGTGTCCACGCGCGTAGTAAATACCGTGATTGTCGACCCCGCCGGCCCCACCGTTCCGCCCAGGTCGAAGTCCACCAGCGTGCCTTCGCTGCGTCCGATCCAGTTCTGCTGCATGATGCGGACTTTTTCCGGCCAGCCCTGCAGCTTGTCGAGATCACGCAGCAACTCATCCGCGTACTTGGTGATTCGCAAAAACCACTGTTCCAGTTCGCGCTGTTCAACCGGCGTGTCTTCATGCCGCCAGCACATCCCGCCCACCACCTGCTCGTTCGCCAGCACGGTGGCGCACTCCGGACACCAGTTCACCTTGCTCTTCTTGCGATACGCCAATCCCGACTCGTAGAGCTTAAGGAAGAACCACTGGTTCCAGCGGTAGTATTCCGGCAGGCAAGTTGTAACCTCGCGCGACCAGTCGTAGGCGAACCCAAGGCGCTTCATCTGCACCTTCATGGCTGCGATATTCGCCAGCGTCCACTCCTTCGGCGGAGTGTTGTTCTTGATGGCCGCATTCTCCGCCGGCAGCCCGAATGAATCCCAGCCCATGGGATGAAGCACGTTGTAGCCGTTCATCCACATGTAGCGAGCCAGCGCATCGCCGATCGAATAATTGCGCACGTGCCCCATGTGCAGCGCGCCCGAAGGGTAGGGAAGCATCTCCAAAACGTAATATTTCGGCTTGGTTGGATGGGCCTCGGCGGCATACAGCGACGGATCGCCCTGCCAGCGCTCAGTCCATTTTTGCTCGATGCGCTGCGCGTCGTAACGCTCTTCGCGCGCGGGAGGGATAGGCTTGTCTTCCTGTGGCATAGATTAAGGATAGTGCAGTAATGAATAATCTTTGATTTTACAACGGGCAGGGTACCTAGCCGCGCTCAATAAGGTAGAGAAGAATGGGAGGATCACAAACCAGGGACTAAATTTGTTCCAACTGCCAGATTCTTCCCGCCCGCCAATCGCATCCTGGTCAGTCCGATTGCTAGGGACTCAACCGTTTGCTCCCCACCCCCGTCGAGCGATATAGTTACCAGCGAGTCCTCTTCTTGAGTTTCTTATGTTCACTGACTTCACCGCCACCGACCGCTGGACGAAAAGAAAAGTGCACTGCCTTTACCAGGCCCTGATCGTGGCCATCGCCACTCGCCACGCTGACGCGGTGGACATCAAGTTCCTGGTCGACGGACGCCCGGTCTGGGTCGCCCTGCCGCACCCGGCCTGGGTCGAGTACAAGAAGCGCACCGGGAGACTGATCACCGACTCCCTGGCGAAGGAAATCGCTGGCCACTTTCTGAAGACGGCGTTGGAGTCGGGCGAAGGTTTGGGGCGCGAAATGTATTCGCTCACCATCGATGAGACTCTCAAGCACCTGGAAAGTGTCGTGGCGCCGGCCGAGCCTCAGGTCGCTGCCACCCGTTAGTACCGTGACCGTGTGATCTCTGCTACTGAGTCGGTCGATGCGTTATGACTGTAGCGCCGCCGTCCCGGCGGCTGTCGGCGGGCATCTCCGCTCGCCGTGCCGAGGGCGCGACGCCCTCGGGACAGCCGGCAAGATGCCGGCGCTACAATTCACCAGCTGCGGTAATCATCTCGCGGTCACGGTACTAGTTGAACAAGCCCTCGAAGTGAGGGCAATGTCAGGCCTCTCCTCGGTGGCAAGGGCAGAAGCTGTTCGCGTAGCTTCGCCCTGCTCCGTGGTTAAGTCGAGCTCTGTGGTTAAATCAAGGCATGTTCGCCCGGAAACTCCGCGTGGAATACCAACACGAAGGGCAACTTCAACCGTGTCCGTTGAAATGGCTCGACAGTTTCAGTATGCGCAGCTTCACGAACGCGTCCGTTTTTGACGACACGCTGCCGGTGGCGGACGGGTGCCTGGAAATTGGCGCGAATGTGCCGCTCGATCAACTCCGGGATGCGATGGAAGACTGGTTTCGCCGCAAGAGCTATCTGCCCAAAGACGCAACCCTGGTGCTGACTCTGAGCTAGGTCGGGGCATTCTCCATCTTGAGGATGCGGGCAAATAAGCGGACGATCATGCCATCGAAGCGGGTGCCGCTCAGCTTTTCTAGTTCCGCCAGCGCTTGCTCGTCGGTTTTGGGAAGGGCGAAAGAGCGATCGCTCGTCATGTTCGCATAGGCGTCCGCGACGGCGAGGATGCGGCCCAACAACGGGATATCCTCGCCCTTCAGTCCGAAAGGATAGCCGCTGCCGTCGAAGGCTTCGTGATGAGATTCGATGGCCTGCGCCACGTGCTCGATTTCAGGAATCGCCCGTAACACCGCTGCCCCCACTTGCGGGTGGCTCTTGATGAGCGCGAATTCATCTTCCGTAAGTGTGCCCGGCTTGTTCAGGATTCGATCAGCGATGAACACCTTGCCCACATCATGCACCCGCCCCGCGAAGGCCGCGTCTTCCACTTCCTGCGCCGAGAGGTTGAGTCCGCGCGCGATCATTCCAGCATAGTGCCCGCATTGCTCGCCATGTCCCGCAGCGTCGGGCTCCCGGAGTTCGGCCGCGTGCGACAAGGCTTCGATGGCCTCCTTCATCGCCTGGGGACCCGCGTCATCCTCGCGTCCGCACAGCTTGCGCAGCGTGGTGACCAATTCTTCGAGGTGCTCCGGCCCGTTATGCTCGCGCTGCAGAAATCCTCCGACATAACCGGAGACAAGCTGTCGCTGCACCGCGGAAACTTCGCCGAAGGCATCGGCGGTGGACACCTGGTTTCCACCCGCATGCTTGGCTGCGTACATGCCTCCATCCGCCACGCGAATCAGGTCTTCCATGGAAAATCCGTGAACCGGGAAACTGGCGACGCCGAAGCTGCCGGTGATATGGTGCTCTTCGAGCATCGGATCGGTGGCCAGCCACAGCCGCAATCTTTCCGCCAGCACCTGCGCCTGCTCGATCCCGGTCTCGGGCATGAGGATGATGAATTCGTCTCCGCCGTAGCGGGCAACCACGTTAGACTGACGGCACTTCTGTTCGAGCAGCCGGCCAACGCGTGTCAGCACCAGATCCCCTTCTAGATGGCCGAGCGAATCGTTGACCTCTTTGAATTTATCCAGATCGATCAGCACCACCGAGAATGGCCGCCCCGAACGGGACGCTCGCTTCCACTCCGAACTCAGCGCCTCCCAGAAAAAGCGTCTCGTCTTGATGCCGGTCAAGCCATCGGTGATCGATTGCTGCTGCAGCTTCTGGAAGACGAAGGAGTTGTGCAACGCCGTTGCCACAAGATCGGCCAGCGTGTTCAGGATCAAAACATCCTGGGGCGCGAACGCATTCTCATCCCGGCTTTCCACGTTGAGCACGCCCAGCAGCGTCTCGCCATAACTGATCGGCAGGCAGAGCACCGCCCGCGATTCCGGCAGCACACCGGCGAGCTGTCCCGGGCCGGCGCTTTGCACCAGTGCGCTCACCCCGGTGCGTGCGACCTTTCCCAGAACTCCACTGCCCACCGCGATCCGGCGGCCCAGCGTTTGCGATGTCGTTCCCGCCTCGGCTTTGATCTCGATTCCCTTGGTGGCGCGGTCCAAGATGCCGATGCCGATGTGATCGTAGTTGAAGTTCTTCTGGACCTCGCGCACGATACCGGCCATCATCTGCTCGGCGTCTTCGCTCGAGATCGCCATTTTCGAAATGCTGTTCAGAAACGCGAGATGCCGGGCGCGGCGCTGCTCCTCGGTAAACAGCCGCGCATTCTCGATTGCCACCCCCAATTGACCGGCTGCGGTTTGCATGACCTCGAGATCCCTGGCCAGGAACTGCGATTCCCGCTCCGTGCTCATTGCGGCCATCACTCCCACCGCTTTGCCGCCGAGAAAAATAGGCACGGCGCAGAACGACCGGGCCGACTGCGGCGGCACGAAATCGACTCCCAGTTTTGACCGCGTCTGTTCAATATCTCTCTCCACCAGCAGCGGCTCCCCCGTCCTGATGATGTACTCGCTCAATCCATTGCCGACCTTTTGCGAGCGCTTGGGAAGAATGATGCCGCCTTTGGTCTCCAGCTCGAAGCGAATCTCATCTTCTTCCTGAAAGGCGATGTAGAAAGTGCTGGTGTCGAAAATCTGGCCCAGCTCTACCTGCACCGTGCGCAACACTTCGTCCTGGTTGAGATGAGAACTGATGGCCTGCCCGATCTCGGTGAGCAGCTCGTATTCCTTGGTTCGGCGCTGCGCTTCGTGCATTACGACATAGTTTTCCAGCGTCAGCGCGATCTGCAGCGCCAGCCCGATCAGCAGGCGCAGATTCGAAGAACCGAACATCCGCCGTTCCGCGTGCGGAAACAGAATGACCCCGAAGTTGTGCTCCCGCGTCTGCAGGCTCACCGCCATCAGGTCGGTGATTCCCTCCGCCAGCAGCATTTGCTTGCAGGCCTCGAACTTTCCTCCCGAAAGCGCCGGCAAAGGCTCTTCCAGTTCGGCGAGACCCCTGAAGGTGACCACCCCCCCGCGCCGGTAGGCAAGCTCCGCAATGTAATCCCCGGCCTGCGTCTTTTGCAGCTTTTCCAGGAACTCCGCTGAAAAGCCCTGTTGTACCGAGGGCAAGGTGCCGCGCCACTGCTGGGAAACAAAAAAGACGGCGCGGCGCGAAGGCAGCGGCGCCACTAACCTGTCCACAAAAGTCTGCAAGCTGGGTTCCAGGTCAGATGCCGAGAACCATCGGCGCGGATCGACGCCCAATGTGGAGAACGCCAAGGCGTTTTCCTGCACGGCATTGCGCTCGTTTTCAAACAGCACCATCACCATCGCGATGGCCAGCAGCATCTGCGGAATCGGCCCCAGGAAACCTCCCAACTGTCCGACAATCTCGAGGAAAGGTTGCCGCATCTGCCCCGCATACATCAGCGCCGCCCATAGCGCCAGCGAAAACGCGAGCGTCCGGAACGCCACGGAATTCCTGCTAAAAGCGTAACGGTAATAATGGAACGAGCAATAGAGCAGCGTCACCGCCAAGCCCACTTCCAGCCGCAAATAGATCGGCAGCGGAGTCGCTCTCTCGCTGAACATCCCGCTCGCCATTTGCGCCCGCAAGCTCACATACGCCAGCGCAACTCCGCCTGCCGCCAACGCCACGTCATACCACTTCAGCTGGAACGGCTCCTTCATCAGCCGGGTCGAGACGAAAATGCAAATTGCCATGGTTACCAGCAGCAGCGAGCTCAGGAAAAACAATAGCGCGGAAGGGCCCTGAAAATATTCCACGGCCTTCACGGCATAGTGCAGCGTATATGCCGCCCAGGCCAGTTGCCACGCGCGGAAATAGTTGTGACGGTTCTGCTCGTACAGGTAGGTGAAGACGAGAAACACCAACAGGGCCACGGCCCCTGGAATCAGCACCAGACCTGTGGCAACGCTATGCATGGATTCACGATCCCTCGACTAACGCTTCCTCATCCATCGTAATTGTGGCCCGGATGGAACTCTGGTTGGCCTAATCCTGTCACACCAGACTAATCGAAACAACAAGTGTCTTCCGGCAGGCTCCGCCCTGGGCACAGCTTTCCCAAGAGTATCTTCTTATGAGATGCGGTGCCGCCACAACGATCTTCTGCCGAAGAGTTACCTTCGTAACCTGCTGGTAACCGGTCCGATTTCCTGTAGAGACGCGGCTTGCCGCGTCTCCCGTGGTTAGACGGGGCAAGCCCCGTCTCTACAGGCGGAGAATTTCGGCAGCGCTGCGCCTAGAGCCAAAACTCCGATCCCGCTATACTCAAAAGTTATGCTTCGCGTTCGATTCGCGCCGTCTCCCACCGGTTTTCTCCACGTCGGCAGTGCCCGAACCTTTATTCTCAACTGGCTCTACGCCCGTCACAACGGAGGAACCATGGTGCTACGACTCGATGATACCGACTTCGAGCGCAACACCGAAGCCTCCGTCAACTCCATCTTCGACGGTCTGCGCTGGCTCGACCTCGGTTGGGACGAGGAATACAAGCAATCCGAACGCCTCGCCCTGCATCGCCAGATCGCCGACGCCATCTTCCAGAAGGGCCTGGCGTATCGCGATTTTACTCCCGCCCACACTGGTGACAGCGAAAAATCCGGCGCCAATCAAACCTGGCTCTGCAATCCCGGCATGCGCGAACTTTCCCGCGCCGAGAGCGACCGCCGCGCCGCTGCCGGAGAGTCTTTCGCCCTCCGTTTCCGCGTTCCCCGCGGAGCCGGCGAGCAAGTCCGCTTCACTGACGCGGTCTACGGCGAGCAAATCAAAGCGGCGGACGACATCGAAGACTTCGCACTCCTCCGCTCCGACGGCATGCCCACCTACCACCTCGCCTCGTGTGCCGACGACATCGACCTCCGCATCAGCCACATCATCCGCGGCCAGGACCATCTCTCGAACACCTACAAGCACCTGCTCATTTTCGAAGGCGCGGGCGCCAAACCCCCGCAGTTCGCGCATCTTCCCCTGCTCGTTGCGCCCGACGGATCGAAGCTCTCGAAACGCCGCCACGGTCCGGTGGTCAGCGTCACCACCTACCGCGACGCTGGATTCCTTCCGGAAGCCTTCATCAATTTTCTATGCCTGCTCGGCTGGTCGCCAAAAGACGATCGGGAAAAGATGACGCGCCAGGAACTCATTGACTCGTTCTCTCTCGAAGGCATCAACCGCGCCAATGCCGTCATTAATTTTAAGGAACCGGCCGCTACACCCGAAGAGGCCTTCGATGCCAAGGCCGTCTGGCTGAACGCTGAACACATCCGCGGGCTTTCGATCGACGATCTCAGCGCGCGCTTGCTCCCCATCGTCCACGCCGCTGGATTTCCAATTGCGCCGGAGAAAATGCACGCCATTACCCCGCTCATCCGCGAACGCATCAAACTTCTGCGCGACGTCCTCACCGCCGCAGACTTTTTCTTTGTGGACCAGCTCCCGCCCTACAACCCAGACGAACTCATCCCGCAGAAGGGGGACGCCGCCATGGCGCTCAAAGTCTTAACCCGTGCTCGAGAAGTCCTGGCGCAAACTGAATTTAAGCATGATCCCTTGGACAAAGCTCTCCGCGCCGCCGCCCTGGCGATGGGCGTAAAAGCCGGACAAATGTTTCAACCGGTCCGAGTAGCCGTCTGTGGGCGAAGGAATGCCCCGCCGCTGTTTGAGACGCTCCAGGTTCTCGGACAAGAAACTACATTGGCACGAATCGATCGGGCCGTCGAAAAGCTGAACTAGCGCACGCCGTCCTAGCAGCTGCTGGGGATCCGGTGGAGCAAAATGCCCGAGAATCCAGCCCCGGAGGGGCGAACTAGCTTAGCCCGGCGCCGGGGTCCGCAGCACGCCCCGCTTTTGGCGTCTGTCGGCTTTTTGCTGACGAATTTAATAAAATGTCACATTAGATATAATCGAGATTACTCATGGACGCCGAGGCGATTGAACGTTCCTTGAAAGGCAGCGGGTTGCGCTGCACTCCTCAGCGCTACGCCGTTATGGCATTCTTGATGCAACACAATAGGCATCCCACGGCTGTGGAAATCTTCGAAGCCGTGAATCGCGTGGATTCGCGCTCTTCAAGGGCCACGACTTATAACAATCTGCGGGACTTGGTGCAGGCAGGTTTGGTGCGTGAAGTGGCCGTCGAGGGCCGTGCCGCGCGATTCGATGCGAAAGACATGCGGCATCACCACTTCATCTGCGACCGCTGCGGCAAGGTTGAGGACATAGAGTGGTACGACGTGCCCACGCCTGCCTCGCGCTCTCTCGGTAAGCGGATTCTTCGCGAATGCGAACTCATTTTCCGGGGGCTCTGCGCGAAGTGCGCTCCGCGGCACGCTTCCCGTTAAGT
>Ga0224558_1003555_pt1 | contig 12843 bp, 10 predicted proteins | sample 714S32024metaG_FD_180682 | JGI IMG/M metagenome (GOLD analysis project Ga0224558, IMG submission 180682) | Peat soil microbial communities from Stordalen Mire, Sweden - 717 S3 20-24 | ecosystem: Environmental > Terrestrial > Soil > Wetlands > Peat | place: Sweden: Norrbotten County, Stordalen... | reverse complement strand
TGATCGACTTCAGCAATGTCAACTACCTCGACAGCTCCGGGCTGGGCATGATTGTCGGCGTGTACATCACGGCCAAGAAGGCCAAGTGCCAGTTGAAGCTCATCAATTTCAGCCCGCGCGTGAAGGAGATCTTCACTCTCACCCGGCTGGATGAGGCGCTGGCGGGCCACGAGGATTATCTCGGAGTTACTCCCGACTAGAACCGGCCCTCTGCGCTCCATTGTTTATGTGTTTATGAGCAAAAAGATTATTGTGTGCGCGGATGGAACCTGGAATACACCTCATGGGGTTGACGCCGAGGTAAATGACACAAATGTGCGCAAGCTGTACTGCGCTCTCGCAGACGACCCCTCACAACTGCGCTACTACGACAGCGGAGTTGGCACGGATGGAACTCCCATTGATCATCTGTTCGGCGGGGCCATGGGCGAGGGGCTCTTCCAAAAAATTCAGGATGGCTATGAATTCGTCTCTTATGTCTACGACCCCGGGGACGAAGTCTATCTCTTCGGGTTCAGTCGTGGCGCCTACACTGCGCGCAGCCTCGCAGGCATGATCGCTCGCTTTGGCGCTCCCACAAAGAATCTCGACAATATGACCGTGAAATCAATTTTTGACGCGTACCGGGAACCTGACCCGGACAAGAAAAAACAACTGCAGAGCGACCTCGATCAACAGTATGGATTGACGCCGGTCAGCATCAGCATGGTGGGCGTCTGGGACACGGTGGGATCGCTTGGAATTCCGGGGCTGATCTTTAGCCTCTTCGATCAGAAGAAGTACGGATTCCTCGATACTACTTTGCATCCGAACATCAAAAAGGCCGTTCATGCGGTCTCTATCGATGAGCGCAGAGCGCAGTTCCAGCCCACTTTGTGGACGAATCCAGATGGATCGATGCGGGTCAACGACGACATTGTGCAGCAGGTGTGGTTTCCTGGAGTCCATTCCGATGTCGGTGGCGGATATGCGCAGTCCCAGTTATCCGATATCACGCTCAGTTGGATGATGCACAAGGCAAGAGAGTGCGGCTTGAAATTCAGCGTACCAGCCGAAGCGCAATACCTGTCGCCTGCTGCGGCGGATGCAATCGGGCCCGCACACGATGAGTGGAAGTTGATTCCGTGGGGAATCCCTAAACATCGAAAGGTTCCACAGAATGCTGCGATGTCCAACACTGTGCAGCTCAGGCTCGATGGGCTCCCGCAGTACGCCCCTGAGAATCTCGCGATCCCCAACCGCCAGCTGAGCGGGTACCCGATCGCAAACGTCTTGCCCTGCCAACCTTGACCCTACGAGCTATGACGCCGGGGCCTGAACTCATCGCTCACTTTTTCTTTCTACTCGTTTTCTCGGCGAGCGCAATAGCGTCATCGAGCATTTTGTCGATGCGCCGGGCTTGAGCGTCCGGAGTCCGGTAGTAGAAGATGCCAAACAGATGTCCGCGCCGACGCGAGGGCGACATCTCTTCCCAACCTTCTCGGGCGCGTGGATGGCGCGCGAAAGCGACCTGCAGGACAGGCGGCAGCTCTCGTTCCGCCTCCATGACGTTGAGCAGACGCTCCGCAATTTGTTCCGCGCGACGCATGCGGGCTTCTCCGCTCTTAGGTTCGCTGATCCACTTGTCAATGTCGCTGCGCGTGGAGTAATTCAGTTCGTCATACCAACGCCGAAGCGAGCGATCTTCTCTGAGAATGCGCTTGAGCTCATCGGGGATTTCCACGGTCCGTTCTTCGCGGTCCAGTTCAATCTGAAAACGGGCAACGCTGCCTTCCGCGGCTCGCGCGCCCTTTTGCATCCGCTTGTTGACCAGCAAAATGTGCCGGCCTTCCCTGGTGGGGAACAGTGAAGTGCGGAACGCAAATCCATTGACGTCGCCTTTCACTTTGATCTGGCCACGCAACCCCCAGACTTGGGCCGCATCGAACGGCATGTGAATAATGACCCAATTGAGGCGGGAGCGCATGCGCTCGAGCCTGGCCTCGAAACGCTTCGCGGCGGGCATGGGCTTGGCTTTAGAAGCTTTCGGCATCGGCGAAAACCGGGCGTTTGCATTCTAATATGAACGAACGCATGCCAGGACCTCGCTGGCAGGAGTTAGACTGTAGGAAAACACATCTGGAGAACCGTTGTGATCTGCCCGGAGTGCGGTGAGGACAATGCGGACAATTTCCGCTTCTGCGGAATGTGTGGCACCTTGCTCGAAGCTCGGCGTCCGGCGGGCACACCAACGCCCAGCGCAGCATTGCCCGTCCCACCAAAGATAGCGGACGCGCCGGAATCGCTGCATCCTCTCATCGTGAACGCCACCAGGTCCGCAGACAAGAACGCACCGTCGATCGGCGGTCCCTCGGTGCGGAATCAGCCGAATATGGACTCGCTGCGGGAAAAATCCTTTTCCGGCTTGGACTCCTTTTTTGAGCAAGAGCCGCCTGAGCAACCAAAGACCGGCGGACGGCGGATCCTGCTGCTGGTGGCGCTGCTCGCGGCATTGGGCGTAGCAGTCTGGTGGACGTACACAAACTATCTCGGCGCCATGGAGAGTCGAAAACCGGCGGCCGCGGCTTCGAGCGCCGGCGAAGCTCCCGCCGGGAAGCCATCGACGAAACCGGCGCCCCAAGATTCGGCCCCAGCAAACGAAGCGAGTTCGTCGCAGGCAGTCGCTCCGTCAGCAGGAATTGCGGAGGGCCAGGCCGAGAAAGCGTCCGAGAAGGCAAGCGCCGGTCCCGAACCTGACCAGAAGGCCGCGGAGGCAAAGGCAAAACCCGAAGCCAAACCGGCGGCTCCGCAGAAGATCGCGCTGGCCAAAAAGAGCGCAAAGAACCGTGAGCCACGCATGACCTCGGCCAAACCTTCGCAGTCGCCAGTGCCCGCTGCGGCTGATACCGGGGACGCGGACTTCCGCAAAGGCGAGGCCTACCTCTACGGGCGAGGCGCGCCGAAAAACTGCGACGAGGCAGTGAAATATCTGAAGATCGCTTCGACCAAATTGAATGCCAAGGCACGGAGCGCGTTCGGAACCATGTATGCCACCGGCCACTGTGTGCCGCGCGATCTGCCAACATCGTATTTATGGTTTGCGCTGGCTCTGCGGGTGGATCCGAATAATCAGATTCTGGAAAAAGACTTGAGCGCGATCTGGAACCAGATGACACCGCCGGAACGGCAGATGGCTACACGAATGAAACAGTGAGAGGATGGGGCCTTCGGATCCCGTTACTCGCCGATCGGAACCAGATTCAATGCTTTCTTCATCGAGCCGCGTTCGGTCATGATTTTCTGTTGCAGCAGCGTGATGGCATAAATCAACTGCTCGGGGCGCGGAGGACAGCCGGGGACATAGATATCCACGGGAATGACCTGATTCACGCTCTGCACCAGCGCGTAATTATTGAAAACGCCACCGGAAGTCGCGCATGCCCCCATCGATATGACCCACTTCGGTTCCGGCATCTGCTCATAGAGCTGGCGAATCACGGGAGCCATTTTTTGCGATACGCGCCCGGCGATAATCATCAGGTCCGACTGCCGCGGCGACGGCCGGAACACTTCGGCGCCGAAGCGCGAGATATCGAAGCGCGACGCGCCCATCGACATCATTTCAATGGCGCAACAGGCGAGCCCAAATGTCATCGGCCAGATTGAACTCTTGCGCGACCAGTTGACGGTCCAGTCAAGCGTGGTCATGACGATGCCTTCGGGGACGCCGTCTCCGAAGACGAGTTCCTTGACTACTTTCTTGCCGTTTTCGATATCAACGTAGGGGCCGAAATTGAGCTCTTGCGCCATGGGTATATTTTAACCGCAGAGAGCGCCGAGTGGGCAAAGGAACCCCAAGACTTGGCATTTCTCGGCGCCCTCCGCGCTTCGCCGGTGAAAGCTCCTAGGGGTTCAGCACGATCTTGCCGAACATCTGGCTTTTCTCCATGTACTCGTGGGCGGTGCGGGCTTCTTTCAGATGAGTCACGGGCAAACCCGGTGGTGCAGGAAAGCGGGAATATCGCGTGCGCCCAGGGTCACGGCCACAATCTCAATGGGGCGGGACGTGGCGCGATAGATGACGAGGTAAGCACCCACCGGCTAGAACAGAACCGGGTAAGCGGTCAGGTCGTCACGCTTATGGCCTATGCCGGGCGCGTTGCCAATAACGTCGAACGCATCGAACAGCCTGCCTATCCACTGGTCGGCGGCGTCAATACTACCCTCGGCGATATAGTCCCATATGCCATCCAGGTCGCGGTCGGCATCCTCGCTCAGAACATACTGCGTCACGCCGTGGTCTTCCGGCGCTGTTCGGATTTTCGCTTTAGCCGGGCGCGGGCAACCGCCGGGGAAACATGTTGGCCCCGGTCAAGCGGGACCAGACGACCCCCAAGCTCCTGGTTGAACCCGGCAAGCTGGACGGAGCGCGCATGGTCATGCTCTTCAAGCAGCCGGAGCGCCTCCCTGACTACTTCGCTTGCGGAGTTGTAGCGGCCCGATTCCACTTTGGCGCTCACGAATTTCTCAAGCTCGGTGGTAAGAGAGACGTTCATGGTTATGCTCCTGATGCTCTTACTTTAGCGTCGATATCAAAGATTGTCAATCTTTGTTATAGCGCTTTGGGCACCTCACATCGTGGAGACCCGGCCATTCTTGCTCCTACGGGTTCAGCACGATCTTGCCGAACATCTGGCTTTTCTCCATGTACTCGTGGGCGGTGCGGATTTCTTTCAAGGGGAACGTATGGTCGATGACGGGCTTTAGCCTTCCGGCGAAGACGTGGCCGAGGACTTCATAGAGTTCGCTCATCGTCCCCATGTACGACCCGAGCAATGCCAGTTGCCGTGAGAACAGAAAGCGCAGATCGAGTTCGACTTTCGGTCCTGTCGTCGCACCGCAGGTGACGAGTGTGCCGCCCGCCTTGAGCGACCGCACGCTCTCTTCCCAGGTTGCCACTCCAACGTGCTCGATGACGATGTCGACGCCCTCAAAATTTGTGATCTTGCGGACTTCCTGTGAAATCTTCTGCTGATAGTGGTTGATGACGAAATCGGCGCCCAGTTCGCGGGCGCGCTCTATTTTGCGCTCGTCGCCGGCGGTCGTGATCACGCGCGCGTGGAACATTTTCGCAATCTGAATGGCGGCAATCCCCACCCCTGAGTTCGCGCCCAGCACCAGCACGGTTTGTCCGGGACGAATCGCGGCGCGTCCGGTAAGCATGTGCCACGCGGTGAGAAAAACCAGCGGAACGCTGGCGGCCTCATTGAAGTCGAGCGCGTCGGGGATCGGAATGACGTTCACTGCGGGCACCGCAATCAGCTCACAGTTGCCGCCGTCGACCGCATTGCCAAGCACGGTGTACTGGCGGCACTGGTTCTGCAGCCCGGCAACGCACATCGCGCAGTGATTGCAGAAATACATGGGCGCAAGCAGCACGCGCTGTCCGGGTTTGAGGTCGGTGATGTACTCGCCGACTTCGACAATTTCGCCGGCGGTGTCGCTGCCGAGGATGTGCGGCAGGTTAACGCCGGGCAGGCCTTTACGCACCCAGATGTCGAGATGGTTCAGAGCGCACGCCCGTACGCGTACGAGGACCTGGTCGTTGCGCGGCTTGGGATCGGGGACGTCTTCGTAGGCCAGAACTTCTGGCCCACCGAACTGATGAATGCGAACGGCTTTCATGGGGGCTCCTGGAGCCAACTTGTGTCATGTGCCAATTTGGCACGTTGGATTGGAAATGTACCAAAGGCCGTGTGACTCGCGGCAAATAATGAATTCCCGTTAAGTCGTAGATTGTACATCGCGAGCTGCGTCTGGAGGGCGTTTCCAGTGGGTACTGGACACGGTCCGCGAAACCGGTGAGTGGCTCCATCAGCCACTGCAGTTCGAGTCTGCCGCCCTCCGTGCAGTCACTCACAAAAATAACCTTGACACAGGCCGCGCCCAGCGAGACGCTATAGGTGCGGACCGTGTTACTAGATACCCACTGGCGTAACGCCAGCAGCCCCGGGCTGATGACCCGGGGCTTTTGATTTCTGCCGAATATTCCTTTTATCTGCGTAGCCACAGCCGGCCGTCCAGTCGGGCGCAGCTCGACCTGCGCTGACGCCATGTTTGACCTTCCCCCGCTCCCGCACCATAATCATCGATATGGACTTGTACGAGGAAATCGTCCGCCTGCGAAAGGACGGACGGCGCGGGGCCGTAGCGACCATTGTCAACGTGCGCGGTTCGATTCCTTCGTTCAAGACCGCCAAGATGCTGGTGCGCGACGATGGCTCGATCGTTGGGACCATCGGCGGCGGCTGCGTTGAGGCTGAAGTGTGGCAGGCGGCGCGTGAAGTGATGGAATCGGAAAAGCCGCGGACCCTGACGTTCGATCTGAATCAGGATCCGAAGTACGACACCGGCCTCGTCTGCGGCGGAACGCTCGAAATTTTCGTGGAGCCGATTTTGCCTCCCGCAGATCTTTATATTTTCGGCGCCGGCCACGTCGCAGCCAGTCTTTACAAAGTTGCACGCATCGCCGGATTTGACGTCACGGTGGTCGATGATCGCGAAGCCTACGCGAACCGCGAACGCTTCCCCGAGGCGCAGCAGGTGATCGCCGATGATTTCGACAAGGCTGCGGCACAGCTCGCGCCCAGCGAGTCTTCGTACATCGTGATCGTCACGCGCGGGCACCGCGACGATATGCGAATGCTGCGTTGGGCGGTGCAGACTCCGGCACGCTACGTCGGGATGATTGGGTCGAAGCGGAAGACCATCACCATCTTCAAAGAGCTGCAGCAGGAAGGTCTGCCCGCGCACCTGTTCGACCGGGTCCACGCTCCGATCGGGCTGGATATTGGGGCAATTACGCCGGAGGAGATTGCCGTGTCGATCACGGCGGAACTGATCGCGAAACGGCGAAAAGTGGAGCGCGACCTGCCGCACATGAGCTGGTTCCATCGGCGGAAGCGAGAGTCTGAGGTCGAGCCGAAAGAAAACGTCTAACCGTAGGGGACGCGGAGAGGGGCTTGCCTTAATTCTCCTGTCGGTCTGCTTTACGAATAGCCCGCAAACTCGACTTTGAAAATCGATTTTATTTACTCTGCGTTCTCCGCGTCCTCTGCGGTTCAAGCTTTTTACGCGCTCGGCGTTTAAGATTTCAGCATGCCGAAAGAAATCGAAATTAAATTTCGCATTCACAATCTGCCCGCACTAGCCCGGGCACTGAAGGAAGCGGGCTTCAAACAGCTCACCCGCTCCACCCACGAAATGAATTCCCTCTACGACCTGCCCGGCCAGAAGCTGCGCAAGCGGGGCGAAATGCTGCGGCTGCGCAAGTACGGCGAAGCCTGGGTGCTGACGCACAAGGCGAAAAGCAAGGCCGGCCGCCATAAAGTGCGGGTTGAGCTGGAAACGCGTATCGAGAACGGCGAGCAGATGGACGCCCTTTTGCGCGCGCTGGGTTTCGCGCCCACGTTTCGCTATGAAAAGTATCGTGCGGAGTGGAGCGACGGCACGGGCCACGTCGTGCTCGATGAGACGCCGATCGGGAATTTCGGCGAGATCGAAGGACTACCGCGCTGGATCGACCGCACAGCGCGCGCGCTCGGGATCGGCCGGGGCGATTACATCACTCAGACCTACGCTCCTATGTTCTTTGCATGGAAGCGGCGCACGCACAGCAAAGCCACAGAGATGACGTTCAAAGCCCTCCGCAAGATATCAAAACCTGTTTAACCGCGGAGAACGCCGAGAGCGCGGAGAAAAACGGGGCTCTTGCACCCTCGGCCACGTTCCTTTTTTCTCTGCGACCTCTGCGTCCTCTGCGGTAAAAGCCCTTCACGAATTTGCCCCGCAACACTTCTTATATTTCTTGCCGCTTCCGCAAGGGCAAGGATCGTTGCGCCCGACTTTCTCCCCCGAACGCACCACCTGCTGGACTTGCATATCACCAGCCCCGGCCATGCGCGCTTGTTCTAGTTCCCGCTTTTTCTTGCGCTGGAAGGCTTCCTCGATTTCGTCCACCGATGTCGCGACCTGGCGCGGCGGGCGTCCGTTGCCACCTCGACCGCCGGTGATGATTGACGGTACGCCGGCGTCGGGCGCTTGGCCGGAGGAATCTATCGGACTGCCTCCGGGTGTTCCGCTATCCCGCATGGCTCCGGGGTTCCGCGGACTCTCCATGATCTGCATCAGGTAGAGATAGCGAACCGTTTCTTCCTGAAAGCGCTGCATCATTTCTTCGAACATGTCGAAGGACTCGCGCTTGTACTCGACCAGCGGATCATGCTGGCCATAGCCGCGCAGGTTGATGCCCTCTTTCAGGTGGTCCATGGAGAGCAGGTGATCTTTCCACTGCGCGTCGATCACGCTCAGCATGATCATGCGCTCGTGATAGCGCATAGCCTCGGCGCCAATCAGCGCCTCTTTCGCGTCATAGCGCTGTTTGAGTTTTTCGAAGATGGCGTCGCCCAGTTCCTGGCGGTTCATCTGCTCTGGCTTGAGGCCTTCGGCGTAGATGTCGACGCCGAAGCGGGTGAAGACCGCGTCTTTCAGAGCTTTGAGGTCCCAGTCGGCTTCGTGCGCTTTGGGCGGACAGTGCCGTTCGAGGATGTCGGCGAGAATCCCGGAGACGTAGTCTTCGACGATGAGATCTTTCTGGTCGAGGCCTTCCAGCAGACGGCGGCGCAGGCCATACACCGCTTCGCGCTGTTTGTTCATGACGTCGTCATACTCGAGCAGGTGTTTGCGGGCCTCGAAGTTCTGGCCTTCGACGGCTTTCTGCGCGGCTTCGATTCGGCGCGTGATCATGCGCGACTCGATGGGAACTCCTTCTTCCATCCCGAGGCGTTGCAGCAGGTTGGAAACCCACTCCTTGGCGAAGATCCGCATCAGGTCGTCTTCGAGCGAAAGATAGAAGCGCGACGAGCCGGGATCGCCCTGGCGGCCGGCGCGTCCGCGCAGCTGATTATCTATGCGGCGCGCTTCGTGGCGTTCGGTGCCGAAGATGTGCAACCCGCCGGCCTCGATCACTTCCTTATGTTCCTGGTCGGTGTCGTTCTTGTAGCGCGTGAAGATCTCGTTCCACTGATCGGTCGGGACCGCGTACTCATTGCCGGCGTAGTACCAGACGGTGCGGTTGGGATCGTCGACCTCGGCTTCGATCTTGCCTTGCGCGGCGCGCATCGGCTGCGCGATTCCCTTCTTCACGCATTCCTGCTTGGCCATGAATTCGGGGTTGCCGCCGAGCAGAATGTCGGTCCCGCGGCCCGCCATGTTGGTGGCGATGGTGACCATGCCTTTGCGTCCGGCCTGCGCCACAATTTCCGCTTCGCGCTCGTGAAACTTCGCGTTCAGCACGACGTGCTGCTTCAATCCCTTTTTATTCAGCAGGTCAGAAAGGCGCTCGGACTTTTCGATCGAGGTCGTGCCCACCAGCACCGGCTGGCCGCTCTCGTGCAGCCTTTGGATTTCGTCAGCGGCCGCGAAATATTTTTCCTTCTCTGTGCGGTAAACGATGTCCGGATTCTCCTGGCGAAGCAGCGTGCGATTGGTCGGAATGACGATGACTTCGAGCCGGTATATCTTGTCGAATTCCGGCGCTTCGGTTTCCGCCGTACCCGTCATGCCCGCCAGTTTCTTATACATGCGGAAATAGTTCTGGAACGTGATGGTGGCGAGCGTTTGATTCTCGCGCTCGATCTTCACATTCTCCTTGGCTTCGATCGCCTGGTGCAGCCCGTCGGACCAGCGGCGGCCCGGCATCAGGCGACCGGTGAATTCGTCCACAATCAGCACTTCGCCGTCTTTGACCACGTACTCGACGTCTTTCTTGTAAAGCGCGTGCGCTTTGACGGCGGTCTCAACGTGATGCTTCAGCGCCCAGTTCTCCGGGTCGGCGATGTTGCCGATCCCCAGCAGCTTCTCGACTTTTACCCAGCCGTCGTCGCTGACCGTGACGTTGCGGTGTTTTTCGTCGACCACATAGTCCCCGGTCATGATTTTGGGCTCGCCCGGCTGCGTATCTATTTCTTCGCCTTTTTCGAGCTTGGGGATAATGCGATTCACCTTGTAGTACTTGTCGGTGGACTCTTCACTGGCGCCCGAAATGATGAGCGGCGTGCGGGCTTCGTCGATGAGGATGGAATCGACTTCGTCGACAATGGCAAAGTTGTGCACGCGCTGCACGCAATCATGCAGGTCGAACTTCATGTTGTCGCGCAGATAGTCGAAACCGAATTCGTTGTTGGTGCCATAGGTCACGTCCGCGGCGTAAGCAGCGCGGCGCTGCTCGTCATCAAGGTCGTGGACGATCACGCCAACACTGAGACCGAGAAAGCTGTAGAGCTTGCCCATCCATTCCGAGTCGCGTTTCGCCAGGTAATCGTTGACGGTAACCACGTGCACGCCGCGTCCACTCAGCGCGTTCAAATACACCGGGAGCGTCGCGACCAGCGTTTTGCCCTCGCCGGTTTTCATTTCGGCGATCTTGCCTTCGTGCAGAACCATGCCGCCGATCAATTGCACGTCAAAGTGCCGCATGTTGAGCACGCGCCGTCCAGCTTCGCGGACCACGGCAAACGCTTCCTCAAGCAACTCATCGAGAACGCCCTTGAGCAGCTCGCTGCGCTCCGCTTCGATTTCCTTCTGGCGGTCGGGATCCGGACCAATAGCGTCCGGACGATCCGTATCCGGACGATCCGTATCCGCTTCCGGCTCGTCGGCGATGGAGCTGAGCCGCTCCTGAATGCGGGCGCGAAACTCCGCCGTCTTGCCGCGGAGTTGGTCGTCGGAGAGCTTCTCTATCTGCGGCTCGAGTGCGTTGATAGCCTCCACACGAGGCTGCAAGCGCTTGACCTCGCGCTCGTTCTTCGTCCCGAAAATCTTGCCTAGTAAAGTGTTGATCAAAACAGAAATCCTTCAGAGGACACGGGGCCCAAAGTATGATTTAAAGCCTAGCACATTAGATGCGGGAGGGATGGTATGCGGAGCGAGCTTCAGCTTTTCGCGGATTTTCCGGCCTTCCTTTTCTTCGGCTCTCCCGGCGTGGGCTTCCACCTACCTAGTTTTCCCAAGCCGCCTTTAGTATATTCACCTCGGACATGCCCACCTTCTACCAGCGGTTTCAGGAATCGGCCCGGAAGTTCCCCGACAACATTGCCCTCGAGATTCAACGGCAGCAGACGGTAGAGCGTGTCACCTTCGCGGAACTGACGCGGATGTCGGAGAGCGTGGCGCATTGGCTCTCGACTCGCGTGCCGCGGTACGCGCGCGTTGCGATTCTGGCGGCGAACCATCCGCGGTGGGTGGCGGCATATTTAGGGATCATCGCCGCCGGCCGAACGGCGGTTCCGCTGGACACGGCTTTCAACGCCGACGAGGTGAAGAAGCTGTTGACCGACAGCGGAGCGTCCCTGTTGTTCTGCGACGTGAAGTATCTTCCGGTGGCCGTGGACGCGGTCGAGGGACTCGGCATAAGTCTAGTGATGACGTCAGCGGCCGCCGAACAGAATCTCACACCGGGTGCCCCACTCATCGCGTCTTCTGCGATGAGTGGGTTCCGCGGTACACAGGCTCTCGCCGCCGATCTCGATTCCATCTTCGCCGCCGGCCCCTCCGGCTTTCAGCTCATCGTCCCGGCTGAGGACGACCTGGCGGCGCTGCTCTACACCTCGGGCACCACCGCCGATCCCAAGGGCGTCATGCTCACCCACGCCAACCTCGTCGGCGAGGCGAATTCGGTGCTCGCGGTAATGAAGATTGGTCCTGAGGATGCGCTGCTGGGAATCCTCCCGATGTTTCACGTCCTGGCGCAGATGGCCAACCTTTTCCTGCCTCTATTCAATGGCGCGCGCGTCGTGTATCTGGAAACGCTGAACACCACCGAATTGCTGCGCGCTTTGCAGACACGCAACATCACCGTGTTTTGCGTTGTACCCCAGTTCTTTTACCTGATTCACGAGCGCATTTTCAAAGAACTGCACAAACGCGGCAAGTTCACCCTGCGGTTGGTACGCACGCTAATGGCTTTGAACCGCTTGCTGCGGCGAGTCGGAGTCAACGCGGGCAAACTTCTCTTTGGAAAGATTCACGCGACCTTCGGCGCTCGCATGCGCTATCTGATAACCGGCGGTTCGCGCTTCGATCCGGCCATCGCCCGCGACTTTTACGCCTTTGGCATCGATGTTCTGAATGCGTACGGCTTGACGGAAACCTCAGGCGGCGCCTTCATTAACCCTCCGGGGCACGTTATTGTATTTGGCTCGGTTGGACGGCCTTTTCCCGGGGTCGAAGCCAGGATTGTCGAAGAGAAGATTGTCGAAGAGAAGATTGTCGGAGAGAAGCCCGTTGACCCGCAACCGGTGGAGGAGGGCGCGCCGCCCGTGGGTGAGATTGCGATCCGCGGCGCACTCGTTATGAAGGGATATTGGAATCGTCCGGAGGCCACGGCGGAAGTGCTTCGCGACGGCTGGCTCTACACCGGCGATCTGGGCTACTTCGATTCCGGCGGCAATCTGTTCATCACCGGGCGGCGCAAGGAAGTCATCGTGCTCGCCAATGCAAAAAATGTGTATCCGGAGGAGATCGAGGCGCACTACCTCCGGGCGCAGTCGGTGAAAGAAATTTGCGTGATGGCATGGGAGGCGCGCCCGGGTGATCCGACGTCCGAGCGACTGCACGCCGTGGTCGTGCCCAACTTCGAACTGCTGCGCGAGCGCAAGATCGTCAACTCAAAAGAGGCGATCCGCATCGAGATTGAAGCGCTCTCCCACAAGATCGCTTCCACCAAACGTCTGGGCAGTTACGACATCTGGCAGGATGACCTGCCGCGCACGACGACGCGCAAGTTAAAACGCTTCCAGATCGAGA
>Ga0224558_1003553_pt1 | contig 12847 bp, 12 predicted proteins | sample 714S32024metaG_FD_180682 | JGI IMG/M metagenome (GOLD analysis project Ga0224558, IMG submission 180682) | Peat soil microbial communities from Stordalen Mire, Sweden - 717 S3 20-24 | ecosystem: Environmental > Terrestrial > Soil > Wetlands > Peat | place: Sweden: Norrbotten County, Stordalen... | reverse complement strand
TGACAGCTTTGGTCGTATGGTCATACCATTTGCTGTTCAAGGATGAAAACATCCTGAAATCTGGAAAGAAGGCAGACCCCCATGAAGAACGACCCTGATTCGCCGCGAGAAGATTGCCCTGGCGATGGCGGTTTCAACCGGCGGAATCTCCTGAGAGTATCCACCATGCTCGGTGGTGGGGGCCTGATCGCCCAGACGGCAGTCCCGGCGAGGGCCGTGGCGCAGCAGCCCGCCCAACCCGCGGCGCCTGCTGCCGGCGGGGCGCCCCGCCTCACCGAGAAAGACATCTTGGTGAAGGCCCGCGAACGCCTCTACCCCACCTGCCGCGTCTGCCCCGTTTGTGACGGCGTGGCCTGCTCCGGGGATTCCGGGGGCATCGCCGGCAGCGGTACGGGCATGTCATTCCAGAACAACTTCACCGCGTTGCAACGCGTGAAGCTGGTCATGCGGAACGTGCATGATGTGACGCGTGCCGATACTTCCACCACCATCTTCGGCCGTAAGATTTCTCTGCCGGCGGTGTGCGCGCCCATGGGTCCCGCGGGCACTAAGTTCGGCAAGGGGATGACGCAGCAGGAATGGTTCGACTCACTCGTCGGCGGATGCGTGGCCGCCGGCACGTTGGGCGCCGTGGGCGACATGCTCACCTATCCCATCGCGGATGTGAAGAGGAACCTGGCGGTGGTCAGCCGTTTCCAGGGTAAGGCGCTCTACAATAGCAAGCCGATTCCCAACGAAATCATCCTGAAGTGGCAGCCCGAGATCGACGCCACCGGCGCCGGATGGCTTTCCGTCGACGTGGATTCCGGGCCCAAGAGCGTGGCGCAGTTGCGCGAATTGGTCAAGGCTTTCAAAATGCCCGTGGTGGTAAAGGGCATCATGACGCTCGACGATGCGATGCGATGCATGGATGCCGGTGTGGCGGGCATCGCCGTATCGAATCACGGCGGGCGCAGGCAGGATCACACGGCGGGCACCGCGGAAGTGCTGGCGGCGGTTGCGTCGAAACTGAAAGGCAAGATCCCGATCCTGACCGACGGCTGCGTGGCGTCCGGCACCGACGTGCTGAAGTACCTCGCTCTGGGAGCGGACCTCGTCATGGTCGGCCGGCACATCCTGCGCGCCGCGTACGGCGGCGGCGCCGACGGTGTGGCGCTTTTCATGAACCGGATGCGCGCCGAGTTGCAGAGCGCCATGGTCCTGACGGGCGTTCCGTCGGTCGCGAAGATCGACAGCCGGATCATCTTCGCCTGAGGAGGGGAGCCATGCGATTCCAGGCGATCATCGGGCTGGCGTTGGCCGCGGCGTTGCTGCTTTGCCTGCTGCCGGCGTCGGCCGGCGCGGGTGGCCGCCTTCCTACTATCAGTTATCGCGGCGGCGGGCACGGGAAGGTGGTCTTCGACCATCAACTGCATGCGTCCGAGGGTTTTCGCTGCAACGATTGCCACACTGATTTCGCGGGCACGGGAAAACAACTCTTTACAACACGCAAACAGGGACTCATCACGTTTGCGGACCACACAGCGGGCACAAAATGTTTTGCCTGTCACAATGGCGACGGCGTGCCCGACGATCGCAAGGGCTCCTTTTATAGCGGGAAGGGCGCGCCTGACGACTGCGATCACTGCCACCGCAAGATTGGCGGCTTCTAGCAAGATGCGAAAGAAGAGACGAAGATGAAGAAACTGACAAACATCATAGGTGTATTCATCATCGGTTGCCTCACGCTTGGGGCATTAAGGGCGCAGGCTCCCAACACGCTCACCAAGGAAGAAGCGGCTCCTGGCTGGAAGTTGTTGTTCGACGGCGCCACGCTGAATGGCTGGGAGCCCCACCAGGCCGCAGCTACGGAAGCAGCGGCCACCGAGTGGGGCGTCGCCGACGGTGCGATCTTCTGCACCGGCAATCGCCGCGGATGGCTGGGCACGGACGAGATGTTCAGCGATTTCAACCTGAAAATACAATTCCGCGTTGGGGCGAAGACCAATAGCGGTGTGTTCCTTCGCTCTCAGAAAACGGGCGGAATCCCCGCCGAGACAGGCTACGAATTGCAGATCTGGGACTTTCGGCCTACTTACAAAACCGGAGCGCTGGTGAATGCCATCGAACCGTTTGACACGACCACGCCCAAGATCCTGGCGGATCAATGGAACAGCTACGATATCACTGCGGACGGAGACCACTTCGTGGTGGTGTTGAACGGTAAGAAGATCCTGGACGGCCACGACTCGAAACACTCCTCCGGCGTGGTAGGGCTGCAATACAACACCGGCGGCGGCAAGGTCGAGTTCCGGGAAATCAAGATCAGGGCGATCAAACACTGACCGCGGAGTTTGCCGAGGGCGATCTCCATCTCACAAAGCGTCAACTCCGCGCGGCGATCGAGCGTCAGATCAAACCAATGAAGGTCGCGTAGCGGAGCACACGGTTTGACGCCGGGAAGAGCGTCCCGAGGAGTCGGGACGCGGCAGCCTGAGAGGCTGCGCCACGTCATGTCCCGAGGATGCGCGCGGCCGCCTGGCGGCCCATGCGGATGCAGTCGGGGATTCCGATGCCTTCGTAGGCGTTGCCCGCCAGGTGAATGCCGGCGGCCGGCGGGGTGCGCGCCTGCATCTCCGCCAGGCGCTGCGGATGGCCCACGGTGTACTGCGCCATGGAGCGCAGCCAGCGGGCAATGCGGATGAAGCGCGGGCGGGCGGTGAAGCCGGCGATCTCCTGCAACTCGCGCACGACCGCGGCGCCAATGGCCTCGTCCGATTCGCCGAGGACGCCCGCGTCCTCCATACCGCCCAGGAAGCAGCGCGCTACCACCTTGCCCTCCGGCACGCGGTACGGGAACTTGGTTCCAACCCAGGTGCACGCCACCAGCCGCCGGCGCTCCTTCTTGGGGACCAGGAAACCGAAACCTTGGGGCGCGTGCGCGAAATCCGCGGCGTCGAAGCCCAGGGCCAAGGTCATTGAGGAACTGTAGGGCACCGTGCCGAGTAATTCCGCCAGCCTTCCGTCCACGCCGCCCAGCAGGGCCGAGCCGCTGTGCGCCTCGCACGCCACCACCACCTGGTCCGCTTCCAGCCAGCCGCCGTCATCCGTCTTGATGCGGAAACCGGCGTCGGCGCGCTGGATGGTTTGGGCGCGGCATTGCCGCACTTCAACCTTCCCGCGAATGGCGTCCGCGATGGCGTCGACCAGTTGCCCCAGCCCGCCCTTGAGCGTGCGGAACAGCGGCACGGTGTGTCGGGCCCGCCCGGCTTTGGCGCGCGCCGCCAGCACGCCGCGGGTGAGGCTGCCGTATTGGTTGGCCAACTCGACAAAACGCGGCAGCACGCTGGTCACGCTCAACTGGCTGGGGTTGCCGCCGTAGATGCCGGAAAGCAGGGGCTCCGCCAGGTAATCCACCGCCTCGGCTCCGTAATGCTCTTCGATGAACTGGGCCACGGATTCGTCGCCCGGTTTCGGCCGGGGAGCGCGCAGCAACTCCATCCCCATTCGGAATTTCGTTCTCCAGCTCAGCAGGCTGGTGGTGAGGAGCGGCAGAATCCTGGTGGGCACCACCATCATCAGCCCGTCGGGCAAAGGCACGAGGCGGCCACCCTTGCGGACATAGGTGACGCGGAGACGATCGTTCGAGCCGATGACCTGATCGGCCAGCCCCAGCTCGCGAATCAGCTCCATTGCGGCTGGCTTGGCCGACAGGAAACTGTCCGGCCCGGCCTCGATGGTGCAGCCCTCGACGCGCTCGGTCTGGATCACGCCCCCCAAGCGCGGCCGCGATTCGAGGATGGTGGAGGGCACGCCGCCCCTGGCCAGATAGTAAGCGGCCGAAAGTCCGGAGATGCCGCCGCCGATGATGACTACGCTCATGTGGCGCAGGCACTCGTGCCTGCCGGGCCCAGAGGGCACCCCCCACTCATGGGGACGCTTGGCTCGAGACCCACAAAGAGTCTCCGCAAGAGTGCGGAGACGGCAGACTGAGAGTCTGCGCCACGATGCACTCTCACAGGCATCGCTTTGCCACCTCGGCCAGCGCGGCGGTGAACTTCGGTGAACCGTTCAGCGCTTCGGGACGGACCAGGGAAATGCCGCGCGCGGCGGCGTAGCCGCGGAAAACCACATCGACATCGTAGAGCGTCTCGACGTGATCGCACACGAAGCCGATGGGGCAAACCACCACTTCGCGGATGCCCCCGGCGGCATAGCGGTCCAGGCAGGATTCCACGGTAGGCCCCAGCCAGCGGTCGTCGGTAAGGCCCTGGCTCTGGTACGCGAAATCCCAGTCCGCCAACCCGAGGCGCGCTGCCACAGCCGCGGCCGTGGCGCGCGTTTCGTGGTCGTACGGATCGCCGGGGTGCCCTTTGGGCCCCAGCGCCTTCTCGGGCAAACTATGCGCCGTGAAGAGGACCTTTTTGCCCGCGGCCAGCGGCTCCAGTTTTTCCGCAAAGGCCTCGACCAGCAGCGGCTCGTCATGGAAGCTCCTGGCCCACACGATCTCCGCCGCCACGCCTGCTTCGCGCCGGGCCTCCTCGGTGCGCCGGATGTACAGCCCCACGCTCAGTTGGGAAAACTGGGGCGCCAGGGCAATGGCGGCGATGCGATCGAGACCGGCATCGCGCACCCTGTCCATGGTTTCCCGAATGAACGGATGCCAGTTGCGCATGCCGAAAAAGACGGGAATGGCTAGCATGCGTTCCAGCGCTTCGGCCTGTGCGCGCGTCCACGCCAGCAGCGGAGACGATCCGCCGATGGCCTGGTAACGGCGCTCAACTTCCTCGACGATCTGCGGGGAAGCCGGCCTGCCGCCGCGCACGAACGTCAGGTAGCTTTCGACGTCCTCGACGCGTTCCGGGGCTCCGTGGGCGAGGAGGAGGACCCCCTGCTTCATGGGCGAAATTCCCGGACCATCTCCACCACGGCCTTCACGTTCTCGACGGGGGTCTCGGGCAGAATGCCGTGGCCGAGGTTGAAGATGTGACCGGGCCGGACGCCCGTGCGCTTGAGCAGCTCGTGGACCTTGGCGCGCAGCTCGGGCAGGGGCGCGAAGAGCGCCACCGGGTCGAGGTTGCCCTGAATGGCGGAGCGATAGCTGATGTCCATCCAAGCCTGGTCGATGTTGATGCGCCAGTCGACGCCCATGACGTCGCCGCCGGCGGCGTGGAGCTCGCGGAAGAAACCGGAAGCGCCGGTCCCGAAGTGGATCACGGGAACGCCGGTGGAGCGGATGCGCTCGATGAGCGCGCGCGAGTAGGGCGCGGCAAAGCGCACGTAGTCGTCCGAGCCCAGGGTCCCCACCCAGGTGTCGAACACCTGGATGGCGCGCGCCCCGGCCGTCACCTGCAAATGCGCGAACGGCGCCAGCACGTCCACGATCTTGCCCATCAGCCGCCGCCACAACGTTTCGTCGCTGTACATCAGCTTCTTGGTGCGGATGAAATTACGCGACGCGCCGCCCTCGATCATGTAGCTGGCCATGGTGAAGGGCGCGCCCACGAAGCCGATGACCGGCACCCTGCCGGCCAGCGCCCGGACCACGTTCTGGATGGCCTGTCCCACGTAGCCGAGGTCGTCGGTGTTGGTGGTGGAGAGCGAATCCACGTCGTTGGAGGTGCGCACCGGGTTGCCGATCACCGGCCCTTCGCCCTTCTCGTAAGAGAGCTTGAGGCCCATGGGCTCGACGGGCAGCAGCAGGTCCGCGAAAATGATGGCGGCGTCCACGTCCAGCATTTCCACTGGCTGCAGGGTCACGGTAGCGGCCAAGTCCGGCCGCTTGCAGATTTCCAAAATGCCGTGCTTGTCGCGAATCTGGCGGTATTGTTTGAGGTACCGGCCCGCCTGCCGCATAAACCACACCGGCTTCACATCCGTCGGCCGGCGCCGGCAGGCGTCCAAAAAACGGCTGGTCATTGGAGCCACGCGCATGGCTGTTCCATCCTGTCTTCGCAAAAGAATACGCGAAATTCCTCTGGTTTGTGCCTCGCCGCCCACTGGCGGCCGTTTACGAAATACGGCTTGGCCCACGCCTCGCTGTCGATGGTGCGCGGCGCGACGACCGAAACCGATACGCTCCCTTGCGCCGGGTATCCGGTGCGCGGATCCATGATATGGGCGTAGATGCGTCCCTCCGCCCGGAAGAACTTCTCGTAGCTGCCGGAAGTGGACATCGACATGTCCTTCAGAAACGCCTCGGCCGCCGTCTTACGGGGGTTCCGCGGATCTTTGATTTCCACGCGCCAACCCTTGGGCTCGGTGGGAGGAGCACCCAACCCATAAATACTGCTATCCGATCCCGCCACCAAAGCGATCTGGAAGCCCTGTTGTCTCAAAACATCCACCATGCGATCCACGGCGTAGCCCTTGCCGATTCCGCCGGGGTCGAGTTCCACCCCGGAGCGGTCGAACCATACGGTCCCGGCCTTTTCGTCCAGGCGAATGTGCCGGTAACCCACTTTGGGGAGGGCGGCCGCAACCTCCGCCCGGTGGGGCAGATGGCCGGAGCCCTTGTAGAACCCCCAAACCTTCATCAGCGGGCCCACGGAAATATCGAAGGCCCCTTCGCTCTCGCGGCTGTATACGACGCAAGCCGAGAGCAACTGGAACAGCTCCGGCGACAGCTTGACGGGCTTTTCGGCCGCGTGCCGGTTGACCTCGCTCCATTCGCTGTCGGCCCTGTAATTGGAAAGCATCTCGTCGAGCCGCCGCACCTCTTCGAAGGCGGCGTCCACCGCCGCTTCCATCTTTACCCGGTCATACCCATAAAGGACAATGGAATACGTCGCGCCCATGGCGTCGCCGCTCTCCTCGAGCCGCAGCAGTTCCGGCTGGTCCGCCGCGAGGGTCCCCGACAGAAACAAAACTACCACAAATTGTTTGAAAATAGGGCTAATTTTCGGCATGGCCACGAGATTTTTTCGCCCGTTTCAGCAGGAATTCGAGCCGGGTGTCGGCGTCCGGGTTCCGGTCACGCTCGAAATGCAGTTCCGGAACGCGCCGCAGGCTCAGGCGCGCAGCCAGTTCGTGACGCAAATAATGCCGCGCGTGCTCCAAGGCGGCCAAAGACTGGTTCTGTTCGCGCTCGTCCCCGCGAACCACGACTTTGACGTGGGCATACCGCGCGTCGGGGCTCACGTGCACCTCCGCCACATCCACGGCCAGCAGCCGGGGGTCTTCCAGCTCGAAGCCGATGATTTCGGCCAACTCCTCGCGGACCGCTTCGGAGACCCGTATTGTCCGCCGTTCATCCATAAAAACCGGGGCCAGGGGTCGGGGGCCGGTGTGAGGCCGCCCCTAGCTCAGCCACTCGAGCGTGGCCTCGACCAACTCCTTTCCCAGCAGCGCCGCGGCCTCGTCTTCCACCGATTCGAGCACCCTGGCGGCGTGCGCCTGGTCCGGGGAAACCGTCACCGCCGCCACCGCCGCGCGCTGCCAGAGGTCCTGATAATCGATCTCCGCCACCGCCACGTTGAATTTACCGCGCAGCCGGTCCTTCAGGCTCTGGACCACGTGGCGTTTGTCCTTGAGCGAGTGCGAATTCTCGAGCCGCAGCTCCAGGGTCAGAACGCCGATTACCGCCATGGCATCAGGCGAACACTTCGGTGGCCACGCGCTCGGTGACGAACGCCTCGATCACGTCACTCTGCTTGAGGTCGGCGTAGTTCTCGAGCGTGATGCCGCACTCCATTCCGCTCTTGACTTCGCTCACGTCGTCCTTGAACCGCCGCAGCGAGCCGATCTTCCCGGTGTACACCACCACGTTGTCGCGCAGCAGGCGCACCGCGGAATCGCGCGTGATGGTGCCATCCTGCACCAGGCATCCGGCCACCGCTCCGACCTTGGAAATGCGGAAGGTTTCGCGCACTTCCGCCTTGCCCTTGTAGACCTCTTTGAACACCGGCGCGAGCAGGCCGCTCATGGCGAGCTTGATCTCATCGGTGAGGTTGTAAATGATGGTGTGCAGGCGGATATCCACTTTTTCCTGCTCGGCCAGCGCCGCCGCGTTGCGCTCCGGCCGCACGTTGAACCCGATGATGATGGCGTTGGAGGCCGAGGCCAGCAGCACGTCCGATTCATTGATGGCGCCGACTCCGGAGTGAATCACGCGCACCTTCACCTTCTCGTTCGAGAGCTTCTGGAGCGTCTCGGAAAGCACTTCGGCCGAGCCGCCCACGTCGGTCTTGATGATGATGGGGAGCTCCTTGACCTCGCCGGCTTCCATCTGCTTGTGCAGTTGCTCGAGGGTCAGGCGGCTGGATTTGGCGAGCGCCGCCTCGCGCAGCTTCTGGTCGCGGAAGTTGACAATCTGCTTGGCCTTGGCGGTGTCCGTGACCACCTGGAAATCGTCCCCGGCTTCGGGCAGCGACTCCAGGCCCAGCACCTCGACGGGCATGGAGGGTTCGGCCTTGCGGATTTGCGCGCCGCGGTCGTTCTGCATGGCGCGCACCTTGCCGAACACCGCGCCGCAAATGAAGAAATCGCCCACGTGCAGCGTGCCGTTGCGCACCAGCACGGTAGCCACCGGACCGCGCCCGCGGTCGAGCTGGGCTTCGATCACGGTGCCCATGGCCGGACGGCTGGGGTTGGCCTTGAGGTCCTGCATATCGGCCACCAGCAGAATCATCTCGAGCAACAACTCGAGATTCTGGTGCATCTTGGCGGAAACCGGCACCATGACCACGTCGCCGCCCCAATCCTCCGCCAGCAGGCCGCGGTCGGAGAGCTGCTGCTTGATTCGCTCCGGCTGCGCGTCGGGCTTGTCGATCTTGTTGATGGCCACCACGATGGGCACGCCGGCGGCCCGGGCGTGGTCGATGGCCTCGAGCGTCTGCGGCATGACGCCGTCGTCGGCCGCCACCACCAGCACCACAATGTCGGTGACTTTGGCGCCGCGCGCGCGCATGCGAGTAAAGGCTTCGTGGCCGGGAGTGTCGATGAACACGATTTTGCGGCCGTTCAGCTCGACGTGGTACGCGCCGATGTGCTGGGTAATGCCGCCGGCTTCGCGCCCCGCCACGTTGGTTTCGCGGATGGCGTCGAGCAGCGATGTCTTGCCGTGGTCCACGTGGCCCATGATGGTGACCACGGGCGCGCGTTTTTCGAGATCTTTGGTGTCTTCGGCCTCTTCCACCGCCTGCATGGCCTCTTCCTCGTAGGTGATGGTGGCGGTAGATGCGCCGAATTCGCGGGCCACCTCGGTGGCCAGCTTGGAATCCAACGTCTGGTTGATGGTGGCGAAGATGCCGCGGTCGAGGAGCTTCTTGATGACCAGGTTGGCTTTGACGTCCAGCTTTTCGGAAAGCTCCTTCACCGTGATGCCTTCCGAGATGGTGATGGCGCGGCTGATGGGGGGTGGGCCGGCTTCCACATGGCGCCGGGTGGGCCGCAGGATCTTCTCTTCCTCGATGCGCTCGCGTGGCGCGCGAGCGGCGCCGCGCTTGTCGCCCGGGCGTCCACGGGGCAGTTCGACCGGCGGGGCCATGCCTGGCTCGAGGCGGCCTCGCGAAGTGGGATGTTGCGGGCGCGGTCCGCCGGGGCGGGCGCTGGGCGCTCCGGGGCGGACTCCCGGCTTGGCCACCATCGGCTGGCCGGGGCGAATGGGGCCGCGATAAATGGGCTGGCCGGGAACCGGCATGGTGACCAGGGGCTTGGGAATTCCGGGACGCGGCGCGGCATGGCTGGCAGCGCTGCCGGTAAACGAAGGGCCGGCTCTCGGAGTGCTCAACTTGGCCACCAAATCGGGCCGCGGGAGCACCACCGGCCGGGCCGCGGGCTGGCCCGCGAGCGGACGGGCGCCAGAGGGTCCTCCGGGCGCGGGAGGCGGCGCAGGTGCGGCCTGGGATTCTCCGAGCCCGGTCGAAGCGGGCGCGCGCGATCCCTCGGGGCGCTGGCGGGGACCCATCGCCGGGCGTAGCGGCGCAGGGGCGCCGGGACGGAAGGCTTCGGCCGGTCCCGCCGCGCTCCCCGTCGGGAACGGCTGACGTGGACCGGAGAGAATCTGGCCTGGTTTCGGGGCGGTGACCGCCGGGCCCGGCAGCGGTTTGGCTGAAGGAGGAACGGGACGGCCCGGGACGACGATGGCCGCCGGGGCGGCGGGCGCGGCGGGCAGCGCGGGCGCCGCGGGGCGAGGCGCTCCGGCTACGGGCGGATGGATGGGACGTCCGCCCGCCAGCGGCGGACGGATGGGCGCCGCCGGGCGCTCGACAAGCGGTCTTTCGGCGGCGGGCACCGCTTCCCGTTCGGCCGGGACCGGTCGCGCTTCTGCGATCGGTGCGGGAGACGGTTCGGCCGCCCCAGCGGGGCCGGCTTCCACCTGGGCTTCGGGCTCCTCAGCCTCCGAGGGCTCGAGATCGGGCACGTCAAACCCGTAGAGGCGGCGCAGCTTGATCGCCACGTCCTCATCGATGGAGCTGGAGTGCGTCTTCTTTTCCTGGACGCCCAATTCGGGGAGCCGCTCCAGTATCTCGTGGGCCTTGACTTCCAACTCCCGCGCCAGCTCGTTGATGCGAATCTTCTTCATAGACAGAGCAATCTGCTTCTACCTGCCGAGGCGCTCCTATTTGTCGCGACCTGGGTCGCCCCCGTCCGGCCCGGCATCCTCACCGGGCGCGGCGTCCTCTGGGCCGGTTCCTTCGGACTGATTGTGAATGGGGGAACCCGCGTCCTCTATGGTAGCAAACTGTTTCGGGGTTTCCTCGGTTTCGGCCTGTTCGGATGGGGTTTCCTCGGGCGCTGGAGCGGGGCTTGGCTCGGCCTCGATAGCGGATGGAAGATCTCCGGCGGCCACTGCCTGCGCCTCGACAGCTCCTTCCGCGGCTGCCGGCTCCGCCTCGCCCTGTTCGTCGAACTGGCTGTAGTAGGCGTTGACCGCCTCCTGGATCTTCTCCACCAATTGGGGGTCGATGCCGGGGATCTCCTCGAGCTGCTCGGGTGTCATGCCGCCCAGCTTCTCGATGGTGCCGACGCCGGTCTCGAGGAGGGTCTCGAGCAGCTTGTCGGGCAGGCCGTAATCGACGAGCACGGAAACCGGCGCGCCCGGCGCCACCAGGGCGGCCATCTGCGATTCCACTTCCTGCCGCTTCTCTTCCTCGCTCTTGATATCGATTCTCCAGGTCAGCAGCTTGGCCGCGAGGCGCACGTTCTGCCCCTTCTTGCCGATGGCGAGCGAAAGCTGCGAATCGTCCACGATCACTTCCATGTGCTTGTCCACGGGATCGAGGATGGTGATGCGGCTCACCTTCGCCGGGCTGAGCGCATGCGTGGCGAATACCACCGGGTCGTCGGAATATTCGATGATGTCGATCTTCTCGCCGCGCAGTTCACGGATGATGGACTGCACGCGCATGCCCTTCATGCCCACGCAGGCGCCCACGCTGTCCACGTCGCGGTCGCGGCTCTGGACGGCGATCTTGGTGCGCTCGCCGGCTTCCCTCGCGCATCCCTTGATGGTCACCGTGCCGTCGTAGATCTCGGGAACTTCCTGCTCGAAGAGGCGCATCACCAACTCGGGCGCGGCACGCGACACCACCACGCCGGGACCTTTGCTGGCCTTGTCCACCAGCCGGATCACGCAGCGGACGCGGTCGCCCACGCTGTAGCTTTCCAGGCGCGACTGCTCCTTCTTGGCCAGCTTGGCCTCGGTCTTGCCGAGGTCCAGAATGTAGTCCGGCCCCTCGACGCGCTTGATGGTGCAGTTCACCAGCTCGCCCGTGCGTCCCGAGTATTCCTGGTACACGGTTTCGCGCTCGGCTTCGCGGACCTTCTGGAAAATGACCTGCTTGGCGGTTTGCGCGGAAATACGGCCCAGCGCTTCGGTGCTTTTCTGGATGCGGATTTCGGAACCGACTTCGGCCTGGGGCTGGATGCGCCGCGCCTCGGCCAGCGCCATTTCGTGCACCGGGTCTTCGACCGACTCCACCGCCTTCTTGACGGCGTAGAGCTGGATGGCGCCGGTCTTCGGATCCATCTCCGTGACGTAGTCTTCGTTGGTGCGGTAATGTTTGCGGGCGGCGATCAGCATGGCGTCCTTGACGGCGTCCAGGACGATTTGCGGATCGATGCCTTTTTCCTTGCTCAGTATCTCGATGGACTGAAAAATCGTTTCCAAAGTGCCCTCGTTGTTCCCATTCTGTTTCTGGCTGTGTTTTTCTCCGGCGGGCTTACCACTCGAACTTCAGATTGGCCTTCTGGATCGCGTCGAGGGGAAACCGCATAGTCGTCCCCGCCTCGGTTTCGAGCGCGATGGAACCGTTATCGAGCCCGGCCAGGGTGCCTTCCCAATTGCGCCGGCCGTCCCGCGGCTCCCGGAGAGCGATTCTCGCTTTCTTGCCCTGGAACCGCTCGTAGTCCTTGGGCTTGAGGAGCTTGCGTTCCAACCCGGGGGAGCTGACTTCGAGTGTGTAGCGCCCGCCCGGGATCACATCTTCGACGTCCAGAATGGTGCCCACCTGCTGCGAGACCAGCTCGCAATCGCCGTGGGTGACACCGGCGGGCTTGTCGATTGAGATGCGGACGAAGCGCTGATTCCCGCCGCCCTTGACCTCGACCTCGACCACTTCCAATCCCTCCGGTTGCGCCACGCGTTGGGCGATTTCCTCGATTTTGGACGCCACTTCCGACATTGCCGCTCAGTGCGAAATCCAACAAAAAAGTGGGCTTTCGCCCACTCTCAGGGTTCGACACTCAAATGTTATTGTAGCGTGTTTGGGGGCGCAAGGGGAAGAGGCAATTGGGCTGGGAATGCGGAACCGGCTTGCTTATACTTATGCTTCCTCAGCAGAATCTGTGGGGTGATTCTGGTTCTGGGAGTCGTCCCAGGTTGTGATAAAGGGCAATTTCCATGGCCTCGAAGGTACGAAAGCCG
>Ga0224558_1003549_pt1 | contig 12872 bp, 9 predicted proteins | sample 714S32024metaG_FD_180682 | JGI IMG/M metagenome (GOLD analysis project Ga0224558, IMG submission 180682) | Peat soil microbial communities from Stordalen Mire, Sweden - 717 S3 20-24 | ecosystem: Environmental > Terrestrial > Soil > Wetlands > Peat | place: Sweden: Norrbotten County, Stordalen... | reverse complement strand
GAGGCCACCCGCCCGCGTGACCGGGAAGGAAGTACTCCGAGCGGACCAACCGCCGTATGCGGAAAACCGCACGTACGGTGGTGTGGGAGGGTGCCGGGGCGCAATCCCCGGCACCCGACCCGATCGCCTGGGCAACGCGCCCGTCAGTCGGCGCAGACTGTGTTAGCAGGAAATCATGGTGCGTGAACAACCATTTGCGGCTACAGGAATAGTTGAGCCGCTCTAAGCGACCTGCGCGACTTCATCTCCGAAGTATCTCGCCGGGTCGGCAAAGCATTTCTTGAATTCGTCGCTCATCTGGGCGGCCTGTATGCCGTCAATGAGGTGATGGTCAAACGTCACGCCGATCGCAAGAACCGGCCGCACCTTTACCTCGCCGTTTTCCACGACGGCTTTGTCCCGGATGGTCCCCAAAGCCAAAAGGAGCGGGACCCTGGTGTATGGCACCAACGGCGCCCACGCCACATCAATACCCATCCCCCCAACATTCGTAATCATCACCGAGCCGAACGGGTCCTTTGGCAGTCCCAGGAACCCGAGATCGAGATTCAGCCCATAAACGAGCCAACTGCCCAGGTTGAGGAAACCACGGACCAGGCGCCAGGGGAGCAGCGAGACAATGCGGAGACAAGCCCCGAAGGCAGGGTCCCGTCCACGCTTGACTTCAGCCGCCTGTGCGCGGAAAGCCCGGGCCATCTCCGCCAGGCTCTTCGTCTCGGTCTCATGCACCGTCGTGCCGCTCAGCACGGCCTTTGCAATCCGCTCATCCCGGCTGCCGGTCGCCCCCCTCCCGGGAACGCTTACCTGAAAGAAGACGCTCACATGCCGGCGGAGATAGACCCGGCCGTGCCGCAAGAGCCCATTCAACTCCGGCCGCACCTGCAGGCAATGGCTGATCGCCTTCGCGGCCAGGAGGGTAGGCGTGATGCGCACGCCATGCTGCCGGGAATAAGCCGCAGCGAACTCGAGCGCCTTCGACATCTCGATCTCAAGCAGGGCATAAACCGAGGGGTCTCCCGCGGTTCGCCAACTGCCGCAGGCCACCTTCCTGGACAGGCCAGGCTCGTATTCCCGGAAGTTAACTCGACCCATAAGACAAATAGCACTTGAGTCACCTTGATTTGATATGGCCGAATATCCCGGGAACGCCCACACGGCGCAAGAAACAAACCCGGCCTCAATTGCTGTGATTCAATGACCGAAACCTCCCCGGTCGGAGTAGTTTTGGTCATTGCTGCTTTACTACTTTGGATTTGTTTCGGGTTTCGGGTTCCGGGATTTCGGATTTATAGCCGCTTAGGATGGTGGTACTGCCAGAATACGCCAGTGCCACCCCATTCCTGCGCGCTCATACCTCCGTAGTACCTCCGTTATACCTCCGTGGTACCTCCGTGGTACCTCCGATTGAGCAACGGAGGTAGAACGGAGGTACTACGGAGGTACTACGGAGGTACTACGGAGGTACTACGGAGGTATCAGCGGGAAGTGCCGGCTCGCGTCGCTATGGGGTGGGGGCGAGAACGCGGGCGCTGGTCACTTTTGGCACGTCGGTCGCACCGTCAATGTGCTGGCAAGTGCGGATGAAAATGACCGTGCCGACGGGCGGCACGCCGTAGTAGGCGACGTATAGCCCGGTAATGTCGCTCCAGCCATCGGTCGGAGGCGGCAGGAGCCCCAGGAAGGGGAAGTGCTGGACGCAGCGGACACCCGTGCTGACCGGGGCGGCCCCTTGCACCAGGGTGTACTGGGCCGGCAGGCTCGGGACACGGAGCTTGAGGGTGATCGTGCCTCCTGTGTTGGCAACCGCCAGCTCGGCGACCGGGTTGGGGCTGAAAGTCGGCTCGGCCGGCGGAAGATCGAATTGGGGCAGGCCGAGCTCGGCGCGCCGGTTGTTCGCGCTCACAAAGTAACTATAGCCGCTGAGGGCAACCTGGCGGCCACTGTGGGTTACCGTGAATTTGTTGGCCGCAGCCACGCACCAGGCGGCGCGCTGGTCGGGCGTGAGGGCGCGCCAGCGGCTGGCGACGGCGCCAAAGTTGCCGCGGTTGCGCTGTTGCTCGGGGGTGCGGGGATTGCGCGGATGTACATACTGGCGCGCGACTTGGCCGTAGCGGCTGTTGACATAGACGATATTTCCGATTTGGCCCGATTGAGGAGATGAGATGACTTTCATGTTGTTTCAGGCACCCGCGTTCTGCGGCGATGAATGACGATGATAGGACAAGCGCCTGGATGGCTGCAAGTTGGAAAACTCGTCAAAATGGGGCTTTACAGCCCAAGGTGGGAGGAGTAAAGACGGCCTTGATGAAGAGAAACCTCTCATCCGCGGAGCGGGGCGTTTGGATATCATCCCAGAATGGGATGATATCCAGGTCTGTATAATCACTTGTTGGGCGGTAGCACGGTGAGCGCATTGCAGAAATCGACACAGCTAAATATGAACAACCTTAAACATCCTTTCCTTTATTCCATCTCGGCAGCGACTACGGCGCTGCTGTTTCTCACAGAGCCCTGCCCGGCTGAAACGCCGAAGACGGTGCTGGTCGTGTCTGAGACCGAGGGTTATCGGCATTCCTGTATCGAAACGGCCAATCAGGTCTTTGCGCAGCTTGCCCTCACCAACGGTGACTTCACGGTGGACTTCGCCGGCACACGCCAAGACCTGACCAACAAGATGTCTGCCAGCGCACTGAGCAACTACGACGGCATCGTGTTTCAGAATACGTCGGGTGACTTGCCGCTCCCCGATATAAATGCTTTTCTAGCTTGGATTGCATCCGGCAAAGGGTTTATGGCCGTGCATGCCGGCATTGCCGGGTCGACCCTTCCCAGCTATCCAGCTTACGCCGATATGCTCGGCGCTGAGACCCTGTCGCACACGGCTGTGCAACAGGTTCAGGTTTTCAACCGGGACTCACAAAACGCTGCAAGTCGCCATTTCGCCACTTCCTTCCAATGGACTGACGAGATTTGGCTTTTCCAAAACATGCACGCGAATGAAGTTCATGAACTACTTGGGATGAACCAGGATCCCAGCACAGGAGTGCCAGGAGATTACCCATTGGTCTGGTGCAAGACCTACGGAGGCGGGCGAGTGCTCGCGACTGCCCTTGGGCACACGCAGGATGTATGGCTCAGCACGGCGTTCCAGCAGCACGTGTTGGGTGGCATCCGATGGATGCTTAAACTCGATCGCGGCGGTCTTCCTCGACTTGTTGTGGGGCAGCCTGCCTTCTCCGGAGGCTCTTTTGCTTTCCATTTCGACGGGGTGGCAGTGGAGACCTACCAAGTTCAAGCGTCGAGCAATCTTGTGGATTGGAGTTCTATTTCCACCAATACTGCACTGAGCAATACCACCTACCACATCCTCGACACGGGCGCCGGAGCGTTTTCCCGCCGCTTCTACCGAGTGGTTCTCCCATAAGCCTATCTTGAAGTCCACTGCGCCCAACTTTTCGGTCGAGCGAATGGCGGCGGGCGGCACCCGTTTGCAAATCCGGGCGCTTGGTTCCCGCCGCCATCGCTCACCTCTTCGTTCGGCATGAGCATGAGCGCCGATAAGATCATCTCGGAGGCAAGAGCCAGGGTTATCTGGGGTGAGCCATCTTTGACTGTCCGCGATTTCCTGATCTCGAATGGCGTCCCAGCGGTGGTGGCGGAAGCCAAGCTTGAGGAGTTTCAATTTGAGAGAAGCCGAGAGCTCAGGAAGATTGGCTTCCGAAACGTGCTGATTGGAGGTGTACTCACTGGCGCAGCAGGGGTTCCGCTGGTTTATAAAGAACCGCGCAAACTGGCCGCCGCCCGGATGGCCCAGGACTATGCGCTGATCCGCCTGTGGGCTTGACAGCACGAGCTGAGTCGCCTAAAGGTCTGCTCCATGCATAATCCAAGAGGCTTTGGTTGGCTTCTTTCCCTCATCGTGTCCCTTGCTTTGCCGCTCGCCGTGCTGGCGGAGGATTCACCGGCCCCTGACAAGGGAAAGCCGGAGGCCTCGAAGGAAGGCGAGAAGAAGCCGGACGAGAGCGCGGCCAAGAAACCCAAGATCAAGAAGTACGACGAGGTGATCACCACGAATGCCGTGACCAAGAGCGGCTTGTTCCGCGTGCACCGCATTGAGGAGAGCCTTTTCTATGAGATTCCGGAGGAGATGCTCGGGGTTGACTTGCTCTGGGTGGTCCAAATCTCCGAAGCGACGGCGGGCAGTTCGTACGCCGGGATGCCGGTGGTGGACCGTGTGGTGCGCTGGGAGAAGCACGGGGATACGATCCTGCTGCGGGATGTTCGATATGGCATCCGGGCGGACACGAGCGATCCGATCGAGCGTGCGGTAAAGGCGTCCAACCTGGCGCCGATCATACGAGCATTCGATGTGAAGGCGTATGGGAAAGACAAGGCGCCGGTGATTGAGGTGACGGATCTGTTCAAGAAGGACGTGCCGGAATTGAGCGCGCACAGCGCGCTTGGGGCCGGGGCGATGGACAGCGGCCGGTCGTTCATCGAGGAATTCAAGGTGTTCCCGCAGAACATCAACGTGCGGGTGTTGGCGAGTTACGCGCCGGGGAAACCGCCGGGGCCCAAGGGGCCGGCGGAGGACGAGGCGCAGTCCAGCGGGGTGAGCGCGGTGATCTCGCACAGCATGGTGAAGCTGCCGGAGTCGCCGATGAAGCCGCGGCGCCACGATGCACGGGTGGGTTTTTTCAGCGAGAGCTTCACGGATTTCGCGGGCGCGAACGATCACGCGGCGGAGACCGTGCGATACATTATCCGCTGGCGGCTGGAGAAGAAGAACCCGGAGGCGAAGATATCCGAGCCGGTGAAACCGATTGTGTTCTACGTGGCGCGGGAGGTGCCGGAAAAGTGGAAGAAGTATGTGAAGGCCGGGATCGAAGATTGGCAGCCGGCATTCGAGGCGGCGGGTTTCACTAACGCGATCCTGGGGAAATACGCGCCAGACCCGCGCGATGACCCGGACTGGGACGCGGAGGACGCGCGAATCTCCAGCGTGCGCTGGGTGCCGTCGAAGATCGAGAACGCGTTCGGGCCGCAGGTGCATGATCCGAGGAGCGGTGAAATATTGAGCGCGGACGTGCGGATGTATCACAATGTTCAGAAGCTGGTGCGGGACTGGTATTTTGTGCAGGCATCGCCGTGCGATCCGCGGGCGCAGATGCTGCCGTTGCCGGACGACCTGGAGGGTGAGCTAATCCGGTTTGTGGTGGCGCACGAAGTGGGGCATTCGCTCGGTTTTCCGCACAACATGAAGGCCTCGTCGAGCTACACGATTGAACAGTTGCGGAACCCGGAATGGACGAAGAAGAACGGGACCGCGCCTTCGATCATGGACTACGCGCGATACAACTATGTCGCGCAACCGGGTGACGGGGCGGGACTGATGCCGAAGGTTGGCCCTTATGATTATTTTGCGGTGAACTGGGGCTACCGGGAGTTTCCGAAAGGGGCCGACGAGAAAGCGGAACTGGAGAAGCTGATGAAGGTTCAGGTGGATCAGCCGATATATCGTTTTGGCGATCCGAATGCGCATGTGGATTCGACGCAGCAGACGGAAGACCTGGGTTCGAATGCCGTAGTGGCGACCCAACTCGGCTTGCAGAATCTGGAGCGGGTGGCCGGCTATTTGGTGAAGGCGACAAGCAAACCCGGCAAGGACTACGAGCTGCTGGAGACGGAATACGGCGCTTTGCTGGCGCAGTGGAGCCGGGAGATGGGTCACGTGGCGAACGTCGTGGGCGGTGTGGAGGAGATCAATCTGTATTACGGTGATGCGAACCGGCGGTTCTTCCCGAACGCCGCTGACTACCAGCAGGAGGCGGTCTCGTTCCTGGTGGAGAATGCGCTGCAGACGCCGAAGAAGTTTATCGGGGAGGACGTGGTGGCTCGACTGACGGCGGAGGGGACTGCCCAGACCGTGCTGCGCGCGCAGAGCCAGGTGTTAGGCAGCCTGATTTCCAGGGAGCGGATCGATCGCATGTGCGAGGTGGAGCAATCCCAGACTAAACCCGGCTACCCGCCGGCGAAGCTCTTTCTGGACTTGCGCAACGGTTTGTTCCGGGAATTGGGCGTCAAGCCCCTGGACATAGACCTTTACCGGCGTAATCTGCAACGCACATACATTGATATGCTGGCGGGAGACATCAAAACGCCGGCGGCAAATTCAGACCTGCCGGCCTTCGCGCGAGAGGAGTTGGAGAGCATCCGGGAACTGATCCGGAAGGCCGACGCGGCGGGGGCGACACCAGCGGTGCAGGCACATCTGAAGGATCTGACGGCCAGGATCACGAAGGCGCTGGATCTCCACGCCGCGGCGGACGAAAAGTAGTGGATGTGAAGTGTGGCAGGTGCAACGATACCCGATCGCCGTGAATTTCAAATGAAAAGAACCTGGTATACTCAAGACTCGAGCCGGCGTGACTTCCTCAAACGCACTCTCCTGGGAGGCGCAGGGTTGGCGGTCCCTCTGATCCTCCCTGGCCGTGTTCTGGGGCTGGATGGCGCGGTGGCTCCGAGTGAGCGGATCGTTTTTGCCGGTATAGGGCTGGGTCCGCGCGGTCAGTATGATCTGAGCGTGATGCTGCCGGAAAAGGACGTGCAGTTCGTTGCGATTTGCGACGTGCAACGAAGCCGAAGCGCGCAAGTCAAGCGCATGGCTGACGATCACTATGGGAACAAGGACTGTGCCGTGTACCGGGACTTCCGCGAACTGCTTGCCCGGAGGGACATTGATGCTGTCTTGATTGCCACAGGCGACCATTGGCACGCGCTGGGATCGCTGTTGGCCGCAAAAGCGGGAAAGGACATTTACAGCGAGAAGCCTTGCGGCTTGACGATTGCCGAGATCCAGGCGCTGGCGGACGGCATCCACCGTTACGGGCGAGTTTACCAGGCGGGTACCCAACGCCGGAGTGTGAACAATTTTCAGTATGCCGTTCACTTGGCCCACAGCGGCAAACTGGGGCGGCTCCGTACTCTGCACGCTTCGGTTTACGTACCGACGAAGAACTACACCTGGCTGCCCGGTGAACCTGAACCGCAGAGGGAGGAATGCGATTGGGACCTTTGGCTCGGACCGGCTCCCTGGCGGCCCTACAACCACAATTATGTGTCGGGCGGCTGGCGCGGACACCACGACTTCGAAGCCGCCGGCAACTTTCCGGACTGGGGCGCCCACACGGTGGACCTTTGCCAGTGGGCCAACCAGGCCGACGACACCATGCCGATTGAATACGAGGCTACGCCCAATTCGATCGTTGCCCGCTATGCGAATGGCGTGAAACTTATCTGCGACTTCCTCCCCACGGCGTTCGGGGACCGTTCGCCGCAGTACCGGACCTCGACGGGCACCTGCCCGGTCCGCTTCGAAGGCGACGAAGGCTGGGTGGAGACCGGTGACAACGGGGAGATCGCGCTTTCGCCGAACCTGATGAAAACCTTGCGTCGCGAGTTTGCCGGGACGGGACTCAGTTCGGCCGGGCACGGACGTAACTTCTTCGACTGCGTGAAATCCAGGGGGCGCACCGTCTGCAACCAGGACATCATGCGCCGCTCGCACATCGCCTGTTTTGCGGCGCAGCTTTCATGGCAGCTCGGACGCAAACTCACGCTCGATCCGGTGAAGGAGGAGTTCGTGGGCGACGAGGAGGCCAATCGTATGCGCCGTCGAGCGACGCGCGAACCCTGGAGCTTCGTCGTATGAGTCCAACCCGAACTCGCAGCCTTGGAGAACCCGCTATGACCACGCGACTGGCGTTCATTGTGGCGACACTCATGGTCCTGCTCGCTCCTGTCGCCCGGGCCGCCGATCCAACCGCGAGCACGAAGAAACTGATTGCAGTCCTGCAGTCAGATGCCCCTCTCTTCGAAAAGGCCCGGGCCTGCCAGCAACTCGGGGAAATCGGCACACCCGAGGCCGTGCCCGTCCTGGCCGGCTTGCTCACGGACCCGAAGCTCAGCGCCTATGCGCGTTCCGGGTTGGAAGGTATTCCTGACCCGAGCGCATCGGCGGCGCTCAGGGATGCCATGCAGAAAATGAAGGGCCCGCTGCTCGCCGGCGTAGTGAATTCCCTCGGTGTCTTGCGTGATCCTCAGGCGGTGGAGCTGCTGGCTGCGCTTGCGGCGGACCCGGCCTCGGGCGTCGTCAAAGAGGCGTTGCTGGCGCTGGGGAACATTTCCACACCGGCATCGATCCGTCTCGTAGAAGAGGCGCTGGGAAACGGACCGGATACCTCTCGCGGCGAAGCGGCAGCCGCCTGCCTGCTGGCGGCGGACAGACAACGCACCACCGGTGATCTCAACCGCGCGGTGGCGCTTTATGATTTGATCCGGAAGGCCAAGGTTCCAATTGCCTGCCGTGTGGGAGCCACTCGGGGAGCGATTCTGGCCCGGAAAGCCGACCGCGTGCCTTTCCTCATCGAGCAATTGAGATCGGATGAGCTCGCTATTCGCGATGCCGCGCTGCTCACTATCCGCGAAGTTCCTGATGAGGCACTGGCGACCGCATTGAACGCGGAGATCGCGCGCGCCACACCGGAACTCCAGGTGCAGCTTCTGCTCGCCCTTGCGGACTGTCATAATGCGCAGTCAATCCCGGTGATTCAGGCTCTGGGCGGCAGCCAGAATCCTGAGATTCGCAAGACGGCGCTTATCGTTTTGGGGCGAATCGGCCCCAGCGCCGCCTCTGCCCTGCTCGCCGCACTGCAGAAGGAGCAGCCGGCGGAGGAAAGAGCGGTGGTGCTGAACGGGTTGCGGGCTCTGGCAGGATCGGCGGTGGACGATTTGCTCCTCGATGCGCTGACCTCGGCGAGCGCACCCGGGCTGCGGGTTGATCTCATTCGTCTCCTGGACACCCGTGGCGTGGCAAAAGCCACCCCGGAGATTCTGAAGCAGGCGGCCGCGCCGGAAAAGGATGTCAGCATCGCCGCGCTGTCGGCGATGAGATCGCTGGCCGGTCCCAATGAACTGCCCGCGCTCATCGCCTTGACCAGGTCTTGTTCCGACGAGGGCGTCAGGGATGCGGCCGAGACCGCACTTGCCGGTATTTGCAGCCGATCCGGCGACGCCGCCTCCGAGACCGTATTGAATAACCTGAAACAGGCGACGACAGCCGCCGAACGCAATTGCTGGATCACTGTGCTGGCACGAGTTGGTTACGCTAAGGCGCTGCCTGCAATTGAAGCCGCCGCAGGCGACCCTGATTCCGCGGTAGCGGACAACGCGCTCGCGCAATTGGGTCGTTGGCCCGACGCGGCGCCGATGGAAACTCTGCTGAAGGCAATGACTGCCGGCGCAAGCCCGGGCCTTCGCAAGCGAGCGCTGGTGTCGGTGATTGACCTGGCTACCACCACCGCCGACGAGGGCCAAGTCCCTGAGCCGACGATCGTAAGCTGGCTCCAGCGCGCCAACCCGGTCGCGCAGTCCACCGAAGACAAACGACGCATCCTTGGGCTTCTGGGCCGCCTGAAGACGGTCGGGAGCTTCCAGTTGCTCGCGCCCTACCTGGAGGATCCCAACCTTCGGACCGAAGCGGCCTCCGCCATAGTCCAAATCGCTCCGGCGCTGGCGAAGGGAGTAGATGCGGGGGCGCTAAAGACAGCCTTGGAGAAGATCGCCGCGTCGGTGACAAATACCGACCTTCGCGACCGGGCTCTGCAGGTGGCGAAGACCATTCCCGGCCCGGTTGCCTCGGTTAGCCTGTTTGATGGCCACTCGCTCGGAGGGTGGGAGGGCGATACCAACGTCTGGCGCGTGCGGGAGGGGGTGATTGTCGGAGGCTCAATGAACGGCAACCCGCGCAACGAGTTCCTGGCGACGGTAAGGAAGTACACTAATTTTGTTCTGCGCCTGGAATACAAATTGATCGGCACAGAAGGTTTCGTTAACAGCGGCGTGCAATTTCGCAGCGTGCGGGTGAGCAATCCGCCGAACGAGATGAACGGCTACCAGGCGGACATTGGTGCGGGCTATTCCGGCTGCCTCTGCGACGAGTCGAGGCGGAACACCTTTCTCGCGCGCCCCAGCGAGGAAACGATCAGGCGGATCGAGAAGATGGGAGACTGGAATCGTTACGAAGTCCGCTGCGACGAGAAGCACATGCAAATCTGGCTCAATGGCGAAAAGACCGTGGACTACACCGAACCAGACGCCGCGATTCCTCAGAGCGGGCTCATCGGCCTGCAGATTCATGGTGGGAACAAAGCGGAGGTTTCTTTCCGCAATATTGCGATCCAGGAACTTTGAATCTGGGCGTGTGGCTTGTGATGGCCCGCTGGCTCGACAACTTGGAGCTTTGGCGAATCGAAGAACGCCAGTGAATACGCCGCGGCCAGACTGTTCTTGATCACGCTATCGCTCGGTCTTGTCCTTTGGCGAGCGGAGCTGCTCGGGCGAGACTGCCGTCGGCGCATTGGTGTCCTTGACACGGAAGGCGGATCGCAGCAGCCAGTGATGTTTGAGCCCCTGCACGAAGGAGTCGGCATCCACGATGGCGCGGGAGATTTCGCCAAGGATATTCGTATTGGCCTGCACCTGGCTGTTGAGGTTGCTGGTCAGGTTGGCCAGATTGTCCAACGAGCGGCCCAGGTTTTCTGCCAGCGCGGTCAAGTTCGTGTTGGCGCTGGTCAGCGAGGCGTCGGCACTGGCGAACGCAGTATCGGCGCGGCCCAGCGCGCCCTCGAGCTGGCGGCTGATGTTAGTCGGCAGGAGCCACTCGCCCAGTGCGCCCGGGTGGTCCAGCCGCGCCGTGAGCAACGTCAGGTTGCTGACGGTCGGCTGCGCGCCGACGGCCACGGCATTCAAGTTCGAGGTCAGGCTGGCACTGTTGGACAACACCATGGTGAGCTGGTTCGTCAAGCCCAGAATATTGGGCAGCGCCTGCTCCACTTCGTCCACCAGTTTTTCCAGGCGCTCGGTGACGGCGGCCGATTCATCCGCCAGTAGTTCATATTTGCTCTTCCGGGTGTATGCGTCGAACCGGCCTTCCCGGTCATTCCAGATGCCAGTCATCAATTTCCGCTGCTCGGAGGTATTCATGATAAGGAGATTGGTGCAGCCGGCGGCGGCCAAGGCGGTCAGGTTTGTCAGCGGGGACTTGGCTTTGGCCAGGAGGTTGGTGGCCGTTGCGTCCCAGACCTCCTGCGCCAGCAGCCAGTTGGTTGAATCCGGCAAGCTCTGCGCCTCGGCCAGGCTCACCTCGCGCAAGGGGTGGAAGATATATGTCGGGTAGCCGCCGGTGCCTTTGGTCACTTCCAGCACGCGTGTGCCCAGCAGGTCAGCCGTGGCGATTTTGGCCCGCGAGCCTTCCGTCCACAGATAACCATAGTAGGGGTCTTTGATCTCGAACTCGACGTAGATGTTGCGATGGAACTCCTCGGGCGGCATCGGCTCCATGCGGGTGATCTGGCCCACGGCCAGTCCCATCAGCATGACCGGGTCGCCGAGTTTGAGTCCGGTTGCTCGGTCGGCATAGGTGTAGTAGGGGGCCTTGGTGAGGAACCAGCCCTTGCTCTCCGCCGTGTGATAGACGTAATAGACAAAGCCAAACGCCAACAACGCCATCGCCAATGCCACAAACCAGCCCACCGCCCGTTCCATGCGGCTGAGGCGCGTGCGCAATTGCGGCGTTAGATCCTGCAAGGCCATGGGGGCAGGGGAATGATGGAGTGATGGAGTGATGGAGTATTGGAGTCCTGATCTGAGGCATTACTCCAACACTCCAATACTCCGTTTGCTGTTGCTCCAATATTCCATCACTCCAGCACTCCATTACTCCGTTTGTCTTGGTTCCGTCAACAACTCCCGCACCAGCTCCTCGCTCGCAGCTTCGAGTTGTCCCCAAGGTCCGAGCGCTGCGAAGCCGTGGTTCCTCAGGACCGCAAATTGCCGGGCGTGGCCTTTCCACGGATGGAACTCGGCGGTGGTGGCCACTAGCGTCAGCGGCCGGCCGTGCATCAGGGGGTGGCCTTTCGACAATTGATCCAGGAAGCCCAGCCACCAATGCACGTGGCGCGGATCCAGGCCCGCCAGGGGATCATCCACCAGCAGGACTTCCGGCTGGAGCGCCAGCGCGCGCGCCAGGCCCGCGCGCTTCTGCCAACTGTGCCCCAGTATGCCCGGCATGCTCTGCGCCCACGGCGTGAGCTCGGTGTACTCCAACAGCTCGCCCACCGCCGCAGTGCCCTCCGCCCGGCTCAGGTTGTGATGATAGCGCAGCGGCAGCGCGACGTTTTCCGCAACGGTGAGGTCGTGGAATAATTGGCCGCCGTCGAATACCAGGCCCAGCCGCAGCCTCGCTTTTAAGCGCGCCTCTTCAAAGATGGGCATCTCTTCTCCAAAGAACCGGTATTGGCCCCGCCGGGGCCCTATCAGGCCGCCGGTCAGCATGAGGAAATCGCTCTTCCCCGAGCCATGCAGCCCGGCCACGACCCAGTAATCGCCCGCATTGACCGTCCAGTTGATTTCCTCCGCCACCACGGTCTCCAGGTCGCGCATCGCGCTGACGGCCACGCCGGTCATCTCGATTGCCGGCACGCCGGTTCGGTTTGGCGTTGGGTCCGTCACGTCGTGAGATAAATGATGATGAACAGGGCGTCGAGTAACACGCACGCGATAACGCTCTGAGCGACGGCGGCGACAGTCGCGCGGGACACTTCCTCGAGGCGCAGCGGCTGGGCCAGCCCGTGATAACACGTCACCAGCGCGATGATGAAGCCGAACGCGAGGGTCTTGACCGCCAGCAGGGCGAAATCCAGCCCGCTCAGTGCGCTGGCCAGTTGGCGGAAATAATCGCCGGGCCGCAACGGCACGCCTTGCAGGAACGCCCAGAGGTAACCGCTGAGCAGCGCGCCGAGAATCAAATACAC
>Ga0224558_1003546_pt1 | contig 12880 bp, 10 predicted proteins | sample 714S32024metaG_FD_180682 | JGI IMG/M metagenome (GOLD analysis project Ga0224558, IMG submission 180682) | Peat soil microbial communities from Stordalen Mire, Sweden - 717 S3 20-24 | ecosystem: Environmental > Terrestrial > Soil > Wetlands > Peat | place: Sweden: Norrbotten County, Stordalen... | reverse complement strand
CAGGTGGTTCATCACCATGTCGCGAAAGACTTGACCGCGCGGCTCGTCGATCCATTTCTGCCCGCCGAAGATAAATTGCCAGTGCTCGTCCCACTTGGCAGGCGTGGTCGCAACCAGCGCCTCGCGCACCCCGACCAGTTCGCGGTCAAACTTCTCCAGCAGCGCAGCCTTGCTCGCGGGCACATACTGTTCCCATTTGTGGTCAGCGGGAAACTCCAATTTGTCCAAGGTCAGCGTGTGCAGCGCCCAATCTCCCGTCATATCGGTAATATGCCCGGCTAACCTGCCCAGGGCCATTGATTTGGGGTGGGGTTTGTAGTTGAAATCAGCGTCTGCGGGAATCGCCTCCAGCATCTTGCGCGTCTTGGCGGTCTCACGGTCGTATTCGGCAAGCAGCTCTTTTTGAAAGTCCATCAAAGCAACCTCCCAGTTGCGAAACCAGCATACCCGATTCCAAACGAAAAAGCGAAGAAAAAGCGATAAATTCTTTTGCGCTGAAAACCGGCCGCACCGCCCTACCGGAACCGCGTTGAGGCAAAAGCCGATGAGAAAGCCTCCTGCCAACCGTTGCCGGGCGGCGGCGGCGAGCCCTGGGGCGGCACATTGACCGGAAGAGGCATAGGGCCGGGACCGGGATTGTCGATTTGCAAGTAGTTTCCGTGCTCGAAGTTCCAGTTGTCAGGAATCTCGAACGGAGCCTGGAAGTTCGCCGGCCAGGGCCCAGCCGGACCGCAATGGCCCAGGGCCGCACGCCACCACGGATGGCCTTCCGCGATGATGCCGGCAAAGAGATTGCCCAGCGGAAATGCCACCGACAGCACTTCATCCTTCTTCGAGGAGAGAACCGAGATGGCACCGATTTTTGCCGCGGTCGTCTGGAACTCCGTCGTAAGGCAGTCGTCATCGATTGCCGGGGCCATTAGCAGGAGGCGGCGGACCGGCAGGCTCAGATTGGAGATGGTCGACAACACCACGCGCGCGCCCAGGCTATGCGAGGCAAAGGAGACGCTGGCCGCCTGCCGGAAGTTGGCGTTGATAAATTCCGCGGCCATGCCGCCGGCCTGGTTGGCTACCAGAGCCTCATTGGGGTAATCGAGCCCGTGCGCCCACACCGAGTCTCCCGGCCACAGCAAGCCCACAAAAGCGGAGGATTGCGGCAGTTGCAGCAGGTTCGCCCAGTTCGACAGGCAACTGATGCCGTCCGCGCGATTCACATTGAAGCCGTGAGTCGCGACCAGTACGTTCTGGCCCTTGACTGAGTCGAGCAGAGCGTTCTGGCTCAGCCCGGTGTAGTCGCCTATATTCGTACCTTGGTTGACGGCGACACAGGAGGCAAGTTCCCCGCCGACGGTCGAAAGGCGCAAATCGATGAATTGCGTCATGGCAGCCTACTTCTTTATCTGCTGCATGGTGTTCACAGCCGTTGCCAGTGCGCTGGAGAGATCTTTGGCGATAGGCGCCAGCGGAGTAGCCAATACACCGGCCATAAGCGCTATCCACAGATCGTTGGAATAGATGTAATCCCAGAAAGAGCTGTTCTTGACTATCCATCCTCCGACAAACGCCAGAAGTACCGCAAAAACAGACGCCACGATGCGCGTTCCGTTGGTGTAGTCGTGATCGGAACGCTGATAGGCCTCATCCAGCAAGGCGGTGAGGATGAAATCGAAGCGTGCGTACACATCGCTTTGATCGGGATTGAGCGGAGTGCCCTTTTCGATGCTCTCTGCCACGGTCTTGAGCACGGTATGGTCCACCCCGGTGGCTTTGGCGAGAGCGGCGGCATTGCTGTGGTTCAGGCCAACTTTGATCAGGGACTTCGCAATGGCCTTCTGGCTGGTCAGATCCTGGCCGTTATACCAGTTGGCCTTTACCGTCTCCACGATCTTGTCCTGAGTGAGCCCATTCGCCCCAGTGCCGGGCGTCAGCAACCTCACCACCGTCTCAATTCGCTTGAACCCGATGCGATTCACTCCACCGGCAAATGGCTTGGTAGAGTCCACCAGGCCGAAGGCCGCGGTTCCCAGGCCGCCGATCGCCGTGATGACGTTGGGAAGATTCTGTAGCATGCTCATGCCCTTTGCCCCCAAGATTCTGTTGTTCACCAATATAGGCGGAAGTGGCGGCTTATCTGGGATTGTTAGCCAGATACCATTGCATGAATTCGTATCGAACTCTCCGGAACAGCGTCAACCTGAAAGAGCTCACTACCGAATCCCGAGAAGAGCCTCTACAAATAAGACTGGATCTTCTTCTTTACGACGGCTGAAACAGCCATTGAGACGTCTTTGGCGACCGGCGGAAGGGAGGTCGCCACCAATCCAATCATAAGGAACTGGCCTAAATAATTGGAACATAAGTATCGCCCCAAGGGTTCTCCCGTCAGACCCCATCCTATGAAGAGAGCGGTAACCACTGCGACCACAGCAGCGAGCGAGCGAACCCCATTGCAGTAGACACGATCGGAATTCCGATAGGCTTCGTCTAGGAGGGCAGCCACTATCAGATCAAAGCGCGCATTTATGTCGACTTGTGGCTGCGAGAGTTGCGCTCCGCTGGCAATGTTGGCCGCAATCGCACTCAGCACAACTGGATCGAAGTTGGTCTTGGATGCGACGGCCACCGCAGTACTTGGGCTCAAGTGCATCATAACCAATGATTTTGCGGTTGCCTTTTGGCTGTTCAGTTCAGCTCCATTTGCCCAGTTGGCCTTCAGCGAATCCAAAATGGCCGCCTGCGGCAATGCATTCAAAGGAACTCCCGTTCCCTCTGGAGTCAATGAGGCGACCATGCGCCGGATGTATCCGAATCCCATCTGGTTGATGTTTGGGAAAAACGACTTGGCGGCATCCACAATTCCGAAGGCTGCAACCCCAGTGCAGATGGTGGCACCGATAATCTCCGGTCCGTCTAAAAGAAACATAACTGCGCTTCCCCCTTTCGTACTCAATCGGACACTCTACAGCGAGGAGTCGATGGAGTAAAGAGAATTCTCCTCCACAAAAGGAAAGGCTGGACTCCTCGCCGAGAGCCCAGCCTCATCGGGCTGAAGTTCAAGCGGCACAAATGCTCACTCCGCTTTTTTGGCGAGGAACTCTTCCATGAACTTGGTGTCGAACTTGCCCGCGCGGAAGCCGGGATCTGCGAAGATCGCCTGATGCAGCGGAATCGAAGTCTCGATGCCCTGCACGATGAACTGGCTCAGCGCGCGCTCCATCTTCGCAATCGCTTCACTCCGGTCACGCCCGTGCACAATCAGCTTGGCAATCAGCGAGTCGTAATAAGGCGGGACCTCGCTCTCGGCATACTGCGCCGTGTCCACGCGTACGCCGTTGCCACCGGGCACGTTGAAGGCCGTAATCCTGCCCGCCGACGGGGTAAACTTCACCGGATGTTCGGCGTTGATGCGGCACTCCATCGCGTGGCCGCGAATTTCCAGTTTCGCCGGCAAAATCGCGTCCAGCCGCTCTCCGCTGGCAATCAGCAACTGCGCCTTCACCAGGTCCACGCCGGTGATGGCTTCGGTGATGGGGTGCTCCACCTGTATGCGGGTGTTCATCTCGATGAAGTGGAGCTGCCGTTCGTCGTCCATCAGAAATTCCACCGTGCCGGCGTTCTGGTAGCCTATCTCCTTGAGGCAGTGGCAGAGCGTGCGGCCAATCTCCTCGCGCATCTTCGGCGTCACCTGCAAGCTGGGCGCCTCTTCGATGAGTTTTTGATGACGCCGCTGGATGGAGCACTCGCGCTCAAAGAGCGTGGCCACATTGCCGTACTCGTCGGCCAGCACCTGGAACTCGATGTGGCGCGGGTTCTCGACGAACTTTTCCATGTACAGCTCGCCGTTGCCGAAGGCGTTGGCCGCCTCGGTCGAGGCCGCATGGAAGAGATTGGGCAACTCTTCCGGGGCGCGCACGATTCTCATGCCTCGTCCGCCGCCGCCCGCCTTGGCCTTGAGAATGACCGGATAGCCCACCTTCAGAGCCCAACCCTGCGCCTCCTCAGTCGTGGCCACCACGCCGTCAGAGCCCGGAAGAATAGGCACCCCGGCCCGCTTCATCGCCTGGCGCGCCTTGTCCTTTTCGCCCATCAGCCGTGTGACCTCAGGCGGAGGGCCAATGAATTTGATGTTCGAGGCGCGGCAAACTTCGGCGAAGTTGGCGTTCTCGCTCAGCAGGCCGTAGCCGGGATGAATCGCGTCCACATCGGCGATCTCGGCCGCGGAGATGACCGCCGGCACGTTCAGGTAGCTGTCGGCCGCGCGCGGAGGACCGATGCAAATGGCCTCGTCGGCAAAGCGCACATGCAGCGAATGACGGTCGGCCTCGCTATAGACCGCGACCGTGCGAATGCCGAGTTCCCGGCACGCGTTCAACACGCGCAGCGCGATTTCACCGCGATTGGCTACCAGTACTTTACGAAGCATTCATGACCTTTTGGAGCGTGGTTAGCGTTTTTGGCGTTATTAGCGTCGTTAGCGGTGTTAGCAGCTTAAGCTGGGTGCCCCATCCTTGCCGCGTCTTTGTTGTTGCGGCAAGGGTGGGATCACTCCGCTCGTCTTCACTACCCCAGCCGGATGGTAAAGAGGGGCTGCCCGAACTCGATGGGCTGGCCGTTGGCAACCATGCACTTGACGATCTCGCCCTCGGCATCGGACTCGATCTCGTTCATCAGCTTCATGGCCTCGACAATGCCAATCACCTGCCCCTTTGTCACGTGATCGCCGGGAGCGACGAACTGCGCGGAACCGGGCGAAGGCGAGCCGTAAAACGTGCCGACGATGGGCGACTTGACCAGGTGCAGGCCGGTCTCCGCCCCTACAGCCTCAGGCGCCGTGCTTGCCGGATGACTTGCCGTACCCGCAGCCTGCGCCACCGCATGAGGAGCCGAGCCGATCAGGCGCGCCAGTTCTGCCAATCCAGGCGATGAAGCCTCTGCCTGGTTGAATTTCAGCCGGATCTTCAGGTCGCCACGGTCCAGATCGAACTCGGCAATCTGATGTTCCTTCAGAAATTCAATCAGTTGTTTCAAATCCGCAATGTCTTGTGGTTTCATTCGTTCCTTGACTCTCCCCCGTGCAGGTGGGATGTGCTAGTTCAAAGTTCCGGTACAGCGTTCAATTGTAGGTCAAAGTTCGATAAGGGCCTTGGGCGCCGGGGTAAGCACCTGGCCTCCGCTTCGCGTTACAGCCACCATGTCCTCGATGCGGATGCCGAACTGACCGGCCAGATAAACTCCCGGCTCGATCGTAATGACCATGCCGGGGAGCAGCCTGGTTGTCTGTCCGGCGCCGATGCGTGGCGGCTCGTGTATCTCCAGACCAAGACCATGGCCGGTGGAGTGGGAAAATGCCTCTGCCAATCCTGCCTTGCGCAACACGCCGCGGGCAGCCTCGTCTACCTCCGCACAGCTTACGCCCGGCATTACCGCGGCGACCCCGGCCTCCTGAGCCTCCAACACCGCCTCATAAGCTCTGCGCTCGTCAGCCTTCGGCCTGCCAAGATGAACAGTCCGGGTCATATCCGAGCAATACCCATTGAGAATAACACCGAAGTCGAGGGTCACAAAGCCGTTACGCGGAAGCCGAGCGGCGGTAGCGTGCCCGTGCGGCAGCGCCGAACGGGCACCGGCGGCGACAATGGTCTCGAAGGACATTCCCTCTGCGCCCAGCAGACGGGCCTGGTGCTCCAACTCCGCAGCCACTTCAAATTCCTTGAGGCCGGGCCGGATGAAGCCCAGAATATGCTCGAAGAGATTGCAGCCCGCGAGCGCCGCTTCACTCATCAGCGCCAGTTCGTCCTCGTCCTTCACCTGGCGCAGTGGCTCAACCAGCGGCGCGGCCAGCGCAGAAAGGAAGCTGCGGCGAAGCCGAGCTGGCAAAGCCGCCCGATAGCGATCGAGATTGGCGACAGTGGTTTGAGCCGGATCGAATCCAGCAAACTCGACGCCCGGCTGCGCGGCCAGCCATTGGACGGCAGCCACAGCCGGAGAGCTGGCGACGATCTCGATCTGGGTGACGGAAACCTCTTCAGCGGCCTGCGTCTTGTAGCGGCCATCGGTAAACAGGCGCGCACTCCGGCGGGTAACGGCCAGAGCGGCGCTCGAGCCGGTAAATCCGGAGAGATAGCGAAGATCGGGAAGATAGGTAACCAGCAGGCCATGAAGCCCTGCTTTAGTCAGACGGCGGCGCAAAAGTCCAATGCGGCGAGAGTGGTCCACTCGTTGAGGATAACAGGGGGCGGAGATTAGGGATCAGTAGTCAGGAATCACGGAGAATGCTTGCACACGATCCGTGCTTGTTGGTAGGGTCCAAATTTTGTTTGTAGTGCTAGTCAGCATATTCGCATTCGGGATCAGTAGAAGCATTGAAGCGTCGGCTCTTTACATCCCAACTGCGCAGAAATCCAGTCTCACGTGTAAACCCATTGTCATCCAAATAGGTTATTGTGCCAGCGCATACAGGCCACGTATACTGCTTTTCCTTGTGGCTGATAGCGTATTCCATCACATGAAGAGCGGCACGGAAATCTTCGCTGGTGAACTTCAAATCCAACTGACGGCGTTCCCCAGGAATGAGAGTGAAATTCTCCCACTCCTCCGTGCAAACATCTTCTCGCCCCATACCGTGAGCTTCACTTATCAAGTAGGAAAAGACCACGCATTTCAGGACGCGGGCGATTGTCCCACCAGAGTTTGTGACCTGCAATTGAATTTTCCATAGCTTATTATCAAGACCGTCATAGGTAGAGGAAGTGATGGGGTCAAGCTTAATGGTCCTGACAATCACTTTAGGTCGAAACTGCGCGGCGAGTGTAGCACGAGCTAGCTTGGACTGTCGCCAGATTGCTATCAGAGTGAACGCAGCAATGACTACGTAAACTGCCGTGAGGTATACGGTGACCCATTCAGGTCGTGCGAATGTTGGCAATGTTCTTTCCTCTTACTCATGCCGTAAGGATCGAATCTCCTCACAAATTCCTACAGCGAGAAATGTGAGAAAAAAGCAAAAACATACCGTGGCCAAGCCATATGAATGGTGATCAACCAACCCCCCGCAGCAAACAGATAAAAATGCGCATATTGCTCCTCCCCACCTACCCATCACTCCATCGCCTTTCTGCAAACCTCGATCTTCCAGCCGTGCCGAGTTCGCTGTATTTTGATGTTACTGGGTCTCGCATAATTAGGACTCAAACCTCCAATCCTGCTTGCTTTTTCTCGAAGGACGAGACGTCTTACTGCGCTCTTCAGAACGCTGGCCTCACCGGCTTCTTCTCGCGCGGATCGAGTTCGGCGTCGGCGGCGTGAAGGTCGGATTGCCGATCCATCCACTCGTCCATGCGCGAGCGCTTGAAGCGCCAGCGGTTGCCCAGCTTGAAGGCGGGCACAAAGCCCTCCGACGCGTACTTGTAGAGCGTGTCGGAGGAGATGCCGAGATACTCCGAGGCCTGGCGAATATCCATGACCTCGCGCACCTCAGAGACCAGCAGATTGGAGCGGACGGCGGCGCTGTGCATGATTGCCCCCCGAAGGCAGAGCTTCCCCGAACGAGATTCCGGCACGGCTGCCGGTAATCTTGTATATAACGCGGTTTCAACCGGCATTTCAAGGGTTTTCAGGGAGTTACAGGAAATTAACGGTTTCCTGTCGTCCATCCTGGTTTGGACCGAGCCTGACCTGCCTGCCTGAGACCCAGTATCTTGGGCTGTCAGTAGCGCCACCCCCCAAGGGTTGGGTTGTTGCGGCAGATGGTGCGCTATTCGGGGCCAGGCATAAAGGAAGCCGTCAGCGCACCGTACCGAGGCCTGCCGGGTAACTGTTGAGTCGCCGGCGCAATCCCCGCAGCCAAATGGCCGGCCAAATCGACGGGCAACCCGCAGCCGCGCCTCTGTGTTTTACTGGTGCAGGGAGTTCGATGAAGAGCCTGGCCACACCGCTGACGTACACCACGGGAGGGCTCATCCTCGCGGCTCTTCTGTGCGCCGCACCAATAGCAGGCGCGGCCGCCTGCTCTGCCCCGCCGGAGCTCGAAGCCCAGCTTCAAGCCCACCCCGGCGTCAACGGTTATCTCCGGCTGGCGCGCTGGTTTGACGAAAACCGTCAGGCGGTTTGCGCGATTCAGGCCTTTCAGTCCGCACTCAGAATCGAGCCTGACTCCAAAGCGGCGCTAGACGGACTCGCCAAAGGGCTGATCGCGACCGGGGATTACCAGGCGGTCATCCGCCTGTTGAGCGCCGCTCCGCGCGACCAGAATCTGACGCTCGATCTGGCCACCGCCTACCGAAAGGCGCAGAATTTTGATGAGTCCGCACAGGTGCTCAACGAAGGGCTGAAGACCTGGCCGAACTCCGACAGCCTGACGGCAGCTCTGGTCTCCCTCCACGTTCACCAATCTCATTACGCGGCAGCGCAAACACTTGCAGAAGACCTTGCGCGCCAGAAGCCCGGCGATCTGGAGGCGCAGCGCATCTATCTGCGCACGCTGGTCATCGCAGGCGATCTTGACGTGGCGGCTCCGTTGGGCCGCAAGCTGCTGGCCCTGGCTCCGAGGGATGCCGACCTTCTCAATCTGAACGGCTTCCTGGAGCGCAAGGCAGGCGACTATCCTGCAGCCCGCAAGCACCTTGAAGAATCTGTGGCTCTGAATCCCAACGACTATAACTCCCGCGTCAATCTCGGCCTGGTTCTGGCGCAGTTGAAGGACGCCGCAGGAGCCAAAGTTCAGTTGGAAAAGGCTGTTGAACTGGGCGTGGACGAACCGCAAGTCTACTTTGAACTCTCCAAAGTGTTGCGCACGCTGGGAGACTCCGAGGGGTCGCAACAGCAACTCAAGCTCTTCCAGCAGGGGTTGAAGGCAGAAGCGGATAAGTCCCTATCCGTGCTGAAGGCGACGCAAGCTGCGGAAGCTCAAGAGAATGGCGACAACCAGAAGGCCGCCAATCTCTACCGCGAGGCCTGTGCCGCGGAGCCAAACGATGCCGGACTTGCCTACCGTCTGTCTGCCATGCTCGGCGACCTCGGCGATCTCCCCGGCCAGCGCGCCGCGCTCGAACAGGCGCTCAAGGCCGATCCCAACTTTGTTCTCGCCCACTACGACCTTGGCTACATTTGGTTCCGAGACGGTAACAATGCGGCTGCTGAAGAGCAATTCCGGCTGGTGGTCAAAGCCGCCCCTGACAATGCTCGTGCATGGGTAACGCTCGCTGCCGTCCTGGCCACCGAGTCGCGCCTTCCAGAGGCGCAGCAGGCCGTGGCCAACGCTCTCAAACTAGAGCCGGGCAATGCAGCGGCCCTTGACTTGAGCAAGAAGTTGGCAGCCGCGCAGCAACAGCAGCCAAACTAGGTCCGGGAGGATGCGCACTGGAATGAAGATTAAGAAGACTGCCCCCTGGACGCGCCGCCGGCTGCTGAGTACCATCCCTGCAGCCCTCGCTCCCGCGCTGCTCCCCGGCAGTCTCCTCGCAGCGCTCCCAGCGGCAAAACCTGCTCCTCCGTTTTCCCGCTTTGTCGATGTAGCCCACGCCGCCGGCCTCACTGCCACGATGATCTACGGTGAGCCCGACAGCTTTACTTACATCATCGAATCCATGGCCACCGGCTGCGCCTTCTTTGACTTCGACAATGACGGCTGGATGGACATCTTTATACCCGGCGGCCGCCGTCTGGAAAACACTCCGCCCGAGGCCGGCAACCACCTTTACAAAAACAACCGCGACGGCACCTTCACCGACGTAACCGCCAAGGCCGGTCTGCTAGGCAGCGGCTGGGCGCAGGGCGTCTGCGTCGGCGACTACAACAACGACGGCTTCGAGGATCTCTTCCTCACCTACTACGGGCAGAACAAGCTCTATCGCAACAACGGCGACGGAACATTTACGGATGTAACGGCCAAGGCCGGCTTGCTTTACCCCACCACCCGCTACAGCACCGGCTGTACCTTTGTGGACTACAACCGCGACGGCCTGCTCGATCTGTTTGTCTCCAACTATCTGGAAATCGATCTGGCCACGGCGCCCAAGCCTTCCATGGCCGTGCCCAACTGCAACTACGAGGGCGTGCCCGTCATGTGCGGTCCCGAAGGCCTGCCCAAGGCACACCACTACCTTTATCGCAACAACGGCGACGGTACCTTCACCGATGTTTCCCAGGAGTCCGGCGTGGCCGGCTTGCGCGGCTCGTATGGACTTACAGCTCTCAGCATCGATGCCGACGAGGACGGCTGGCCGGATATCTTCGTGGCCTGCGATTCCACTCCGTCTTTTCTGCTGATGAACAACCACGACGGCACTTTCCGCGAGGAAGCTCTCTTCCGCGGTCTGGCTCTCAGCGGCGAGGGCCGCGAGATGGGCGGCATGGGCGCCTGCGCCGGAGACTACAACCTCGACGGCCACACCGACCTGGTCAAGACCCACTACTACAATCAGGCCACCGGGCTCTACCGCAACGACGGCAAGGGAGATTTTGAAGACGTGACCATTGAGGCCGGCCTCAACAAGGAGACCCGCTTCGTCTGCTTCGGCGCAGGGCTGGTGGACTTCGACAACGACGGCTACCCCGACCTGCTGCTCACCTCCGGCAGCGTCTACCCGGAGGTAGCTCGTGTCTCACCGCGCTTTCCCGCGCGCAGCCCTCGCATCCTCTTTCGCAATCAGGGCGACGGCACTTTTATCGAGATGGGGCCGGAGGCTGGACCAGGGATTACTACGCCTCACATGGGACGCGGCGCGGCCTTTGGCGACTTTGACAACGACGGCGATATGGACGTGCTCATCATGAACGTGAATGAGCCGCCCTCGCTGCTGCGCAACGACGCGCCGCCCGGCAACCACTGGATCAAGATTCGTCTGGAAGGCACAAAAAGCAATCGCAGCGCCATCGGCTCACGCGTTCTGGCGCGCTACGGCGGCAAGGTGCAGGTGCAGGAGGTGCTGAGCGGCTCCAGCTTCATCTCGGCCAACGATCCGCGCCTGCACTTCGGACTCGGCTTGGCAACCGCCGCGGATATTGAAATTCATTGGCCGCTGGGCCTGGTCGAAAAGTATCCCGGTCTTCCCGCCGGCCAGTTGGTCACCATCCGCGAAGGCCAAGGCATCGTGAAGGGCCGTCCCTTCCGCTAGAGAATTCTCCAACTGTGGAGTCTGTCTCTAATTCTGCTCGTCGCTCCGGTGCAGCGTTGGTTTGTCGTCGATGCTGGCCGGGGCGCCCTGTCTCGCGCCTGATTTGTGCAACGACGGCTTGTTGCCGTTCCTGGAGTCGATGAGCCGGCGCTTGTTCTCGATGCGCGCCAATCTCGCTTTCACGTCGTCAAACTCCGAGGTGTTCACCGTGTACTCGTCCCTGGGCGGCAGGATGTGGGCAATCTCTTCCTGCGTGCGCAGGATGCGGTCGGGGGTCTGAGGATGGTCGGAGAAAGCCTTGGCGACCGCGCCGGGCTTGCGTTTTTCCAGAGCCTGAATCTTCTCGAAGAACGTGATGAAGGCCTGCGGATCGTAGCCAGCGCGATACATGTATTGCACGCCCAGGTAGTCGGCCTGCGCCTCGAACTCGCGCGAAAACTTCATGAATGCGACCGGCACGCTCAGCGCGGCGGCTTCATACACTCCGTAACCCGTCCAACCACCGATCAGGATCAGCGGAACCGCGCCGAACTGCGCATAGCTCATGCGCGTCATTTGCCGCACCGCGTGATGGGCGCAAACGTGAGCAGTCTCATGAGCCATCACCGCGGCCAGTTCCGCCTCTTCGTCGGCGTTCATAATCAAGCCGGAGTTAACGAAAAAGAATCCGCCCGGGAGCGCAAATGCGTTGATCTCGTCCGAATCGATCACCTTGATGGTGAATGGCACCTTGCAGTCCGAGTTCCTCACAATGTTCTGGCCGATGCGGTTCACGTATTCGGTCACCACCGGATCGGTGATGAACCTGGTGCTCTTCTCGATCTCGGTGGCGTACATCCTGCCCATCTTGATCTCGGTATCGTTCGAGTACCAGTTGCTCATCCCGCGGCCACCAATGTCGCGATTGCCCACGGCATTCACGTCGTCGATGGAGCCCGGCTTCACGCCGGTCCACTGGCTACCCGGCTCGATTACTTTGTCGGGATTGACGGTAACGGCCGGGACCTCGCCACTGGCCGGTGCGGTTCCGGGCGCAGTCGTAGAGGAACTGTTCGTGGAAGGCGCGGTGACGGGCATGTCGCCTCCCACAGGCGTCATTCCCGGAGCCGGCTCCGCTCTAGGAGTCGTCGATGAGACGCTACTGGGTAAAGGAGTCTTGGACGCGGGCTCGCTCGACGGAGTGGACTGTGCCCAAACCATAGCGGCCAAGGCAAGCGCCAATCCCGCCAGCGACGCTGTCTGGGAAGCTCTGCGAATCGTCCTCACTGCCTCACCTCCGGCACAAATCCATTCTCGCAGTCTATAGCCCGCTCCACTCTTTAGACTCTAGTATCCGTCCGTTCGCCAACCGCACGGAAGAAGAAACGCCCAGCCAACCCGATTCTGCCCTGAGATTTCATGCCGCTCCCATTCGTCCGCCTGCGCGTTTCTCTTGGAACGGCCGCCGCTCTGCATTAAAGTGAGAAGCACAGAGAAACGAGGGGGAGACATCTTGCGCCGAATCATTTTGGGGATCGCAGCCATCGTCGTATGCGGAGCGATGCAACTGGCTGCCGAGCAAGCGCCCTCCCGTCCACCGGCAGCTCCGCTCTGGCTGCACACTCCCAAAGAGGCTCTCCCGGCTCATCCTCCGAGCGCGCCGGAGACGGTCATCGATGCCACCGGACTGGGTTCCCCGCTGCTGCTCGACAAGGGCTGGCGGGTTGGCATCACGGCCGATCCTGCTACGGCAAACCCTGAGTTCGACGACTCCGGCTGGGCCGTTC
>Ga0224558_1003543_pt1 | contig 12897 bp, 8 predicted proteins | sample 714S32024metaG_FD_180682 | JGI IMG/M metagenome (GOLD analysis project Ga0224558, IMG submission 180682) | Peat soil microbial communities from Stordalen Mire, Sweden - 717 S3 20-24 | ecosystem: Environmental > Terrestrial > Soil > Wetlands > Peat | place: Sweden: Norrbotten County, Stordalen... | reverse complement strand
TGGTCTCGGGACGGCTGAACGACAGCCTCTCCCAGTACGACGACCCCTCGACGGCGAGCTCGCAGGCCCGCGCCGAGGTGCAGGCGGCGACCGGCGTCGACGTCGAGGAGGGCTACACGGTGCTGGTGGAGCTGCCCGCCCCCGCGAGCCTGGCGGGGCGGCCGCCGGCGATGGTGAGCGAGACGGTGCGCCTGCTCCGGCAGCGCCCCGAGGTGGTGCAGATCACCGACGCCTGGTCGACCGGGGTGCCCGCCTTGATCTCGCGAGATGGCAGGAGCACGATCGTGGTGGCCAGCCTGCGCGCGGTCCACGAGGTCACCGCCACAGACGCGCTGCAGGCGAGCATCGACGCCGATCCCCTGCTCTCCGGCCACGTGATGCTCGGCGGCTCCACCGCCCTCGACGCCCAGGGGAGCGCGCAGAGCCTGCAGGATCTGCGGCTGGCGGAGACCGTCGCCATCCCGATCCTGCTGGTGCTGCTGCTCGTCATCTTCCGGAGCGTGGTCGCGGGGCTGCTGCCCCTCTTCGGGGCAATGGTGAGCATCGCGCTGACGACTCTCGGGCTCCTGCTCGCGACGAGCTTCGGCAGCATCTCCGTGTACGCGCTGAATCTCGTGTATGCACTGGGCGTCGGCCTGAGCATCGACTTCAGCCTGCTGATCGTCTCCCGCTACCGCGAGGAGATGGCCACGACGGGCGCGGGGCACGCCGCGCTCGCGCGGACGCTCAACACGGCGGGGCGCACCGTCCTCTTCAGCGCGGCGACGGTGACGGCCGCGCTTGGCGCGCTGCTGCTCTTCCCCATCGTCTCGATCTCCTCCATGGGGCTGGCGGGGATGATGGTCACGATCTCCTCCGCGATCGCGGCGGTGGTCGTGCTCCCAGCCGTGCTGGCCTTGCTCGGTCCGCGCATCGACGCCCTCTCGCTGCTCCGACGCGGAGCGGCCGCGCAGGCGGCCGCCGATTCCGGGTGGTGGTCACGGCTGGCCCGCGCCGTGATGCGGAGGCCGGCTGCGATCGCGCTGGTGGTCACCCTGGTGCTGCTCGCGGCCGGCACCCCGGCGCTGGGCGTCCAGTTCACCGGCTACTCGACCAAGGGATTGCCCGCAGGCCTGGCGGCGGTGCGGATCGACAACACCCTCTCGTCGGACTTCGCGTCCGTGAGTGCGGCGCCGCTCCATCTCATCGTCACGGCGGGCCCCACGGCGGCCGCCGAGGTCGATGCCTACGCGGCCTCGGTCGCTCGGGTCCCAGGGGTGGTCGGCGTGCAGCGACCGGTCGCGCTCGGCCCCGACCTCTGGCAGGTCGATGCCACGCTGAGCGGCGCGTCGGCGGTGTCGACGGCCTCGCAGGATGCGGCCAATGCCGTGGGGCGCATCCCCGCTCCGTTCCCGGTCAGGGCCACCGGGTACACGGCGAGCTTCATCGACTTCCAGGCGAGCGTGGTCGCCCACCTGCCCTGGGCGGCGCTGCTGCTGGCGGCGACGACGCTCGTGATCCTCTTCGTCATGACCGCGTCGGTGGTGCTCCCCGTCAAGGCGCTGGTCATGAACATGCTCACCCTGACCGCCACGCTCGGGCTGCTGGTGCTCGCCTTCCAGAACGGCGCGCTGAGCGGCCTGCTCGGTTTCCAACCCCAGGGGGCCATCAACCTGATGACGCCGCTGCTCGCGGGAGCTCTCGCCTTTGGCCTCTCCACCGACTACGGCGTCTTCCTGCTCAGCCGCATCCGGGAGGGATACCGAGGCGGGCTGCCGACCCGGGACGCGGTCGCATTGGGACTTCAGCGCGTCGGACGGGTGGTCACCTCGGCGGCGATCCTCTTCTGCATCGCCGTGGGCGCGCTGGTCCTCGCCCAGACCGTGATCCTCAAGGAGATCGGCCTGGCGGCCGCGCTGGCGGTGCTCATCGACTCGAGCGTGGTGCGCGCGCTCCTCGTGCCCTCGCTGATGGCGATCCTGGGCCGGTGGAACTGGTGGGCGCCACGGCCCCTCGCCGCCCTGCACCGGCGGCTGGGTTTGTACCGCCTGGAGGGTGGGGAGGTGCAGGCCGAGAGCGCGCCGCTCTGAGGGGTGGGGACTAGGGCGTCTGCCAGCGGCAGGCACCGGGCGACGTGGTGTTTTGGGGGACGGGTGCTAGGGGAAGGCGGGCTGCCCGGCGACGGGATGGAAACCCGGGCACGTCCGGCTCAAGAACGCCGGATTGAGCCAGAGGCCGCTGGAAAGATCGACGGTCGGGTGGGTGCCCGCGATGACGGCCACTGACGTGTAGCCGGACTCATACCCACTGCACCCCTCGAGCGTCACGGCGTAGGAGCCCGCGGCAAGCCGGACATCCAGAGTGGTGGCGCTCCCCGTCCATCCGGCGTAGGCCACCACCGGGGGGATGGACACCTGCTGGTCGTCAGCGGGGACTACGAAAGCCCGGCAACCCTCGGCATCGGTCGGGCACTGCGAAACCTTGATCACGACGCCGGTCCAGGGCGAGCCTCCCGTCGCCTGCCGGACGATCAGCACCACCGCCGCGGCGAGGATCACGACCAGGGCGGCGGCCAACGCGACGAAGGGCCGGCTGCGCCAGCCGCGGTGCCGCCCCCCGTGCCCCGATGGAGGGATCATGTCGGTCGCAGTCTATGCCGCTGTGACCGGAATGGCTGGACGAGGTGGCACGGGGCACTCCGAATGCGGACGAGGAGAAGGGAATGGCAATGCGAACGACAAAGCTGGGCAGCAGCGGTCCCCAGGTCGGCGTCATCGGCCTCGGCTGCATGGGCTTGACGGCCTCGTATGACCTGGCGACTCCGCGCGACGACGCCACCTCGATCGGGGTGATCCACCAGGCGCTCGACCTCGGCATGACGCTGATCGACACCGCGGACGCATACGGGCCGTACACCAACGAGGAGCTGGTCGGCCGGGCGCTGGCGGGCGGCCAGCGCGAGCGTGCGGTGCTGGCCACCAAGGTCGGCCTGGTGATGGGCGGTTCCACTCCGGCTGCCCTCTCCGGCACCGCCTCTCCGGGTGCGGGGCGGAACGGCCGCCCCGAGCACGTCCGGGAGTCGATCGACGGCAGCCTGCGCCGGCTGGGCACCGATCACGTGGACCTGTACCAACTGCACCGGGTGGACCCGGGGGTGCCGCTGGAGGAGACCTGGGGGGCGATGGCGGAGACCGTGGCGGCGGGCAAGGCGCGGCACATCGGCCTCTCCGAGGTGTCGGTGGACGAGATCCGGCGAGCGCAGGCGGTGCACCCCGTGACCTCGGTGCAATCCGAGCTGTCGCTCTGGACCCGTGACCTGCTGGCGGAGGTGCTGCCGTACTGCGCGGCTCAGGGCATCGGTGTGATCCCGTTCTCCCCACTGGGTCGCGGCTTCCTCACCGGGCGGTTCTCGTCGTTCGAAGACCTCCCCGAAGACGACTTCCGGCGCCAGCTTCCCCGCTTCCAGCGGGACGCGCTCCGCGCCAACCTGGCCATCGTCGGCCGGGTGCGTGCGATCGCCGAGCGGGTGGGGGCCACCCCGGCCCAGGTGGCGCTGGCCTGGGTGCTGGCGCGGGGTCCGCTGGTGGTGCCCATCCCCGGGACCAAGACCCCGAAGTACCTGGCGGAGAACGCCGCCGCGGTCACCGTTGAGCTGAGCGCGGCGGACCTGGCCGAGCTCGACTCCCTGCCCGCGCCCGAGGGCACCCGCTATTGAGCGCACCGGGTGGCGCGGACCGGCCCCGGGCGGAAGGGGACGCAGCCGCCGGCCCTCACGGCCCCCGGCGACGGCTCCACCGCTGGTATCTTTGGGCCGCCGCGGTCCTCGTGCTGGCGGCTGCCGGGGTGACGACCGCCATCGTCATCCGACCCGCGAGCGGGCTCGGGACCGGCACCTGGTGGACCCCCGGACATCCGCAGCTGCAGGTCAGCGTCGTCGCGGGCTGCCCGGGGTCGGTCGGCAGCTACGCGGACGTTGTCAACACGTTCGCCGGGCCCCCTCTGGTCCCGGCCGGCCCGAGCGCCGGGCTGATCTGCCAGTACGGCCAGGACCTCGGCAGTGGACTGCCCAGCAGCGCCGACCTGGTGCGCTCGACCAGCCTCGACCGCTCGCAGGCGCAGCAGCTCGCCGCCGTGATCCGCCAGATCGACCTCGCGCGACCGACGGGGACGATCAGCTGCCCAGCCGGGTGGTTCGGTGCCGTGACGGTCATCGGGCTCTCGTACCCGGGGCGCGCCGACGTCGGTCTCTGGTACACGACAAGCGGCTGCGACACGCTGGACAACGGCCGGATCGGTGGCTTCGAGGACGGCAACCCCAGCTTCTACCAGGGGTTCGAGAACGCGGTCGACCGGCTGTCGCCGCCGGCCAGGACGTACGAGTACGGGTGAGGACGGATGGCAGTGTGGGTGGAGGCCGGGGGCGGCCGACGGCTCGCCGATCCATCCGGGGGGACCGACCCCCGGTCGAGCAGGCGACCAACAAGGTTCCATACGGCCCAGGAGATCTGAAGGAGGCCGCGGTGCAGCATGCCCGTCCGTGGCCGCCGGCCGCCGCGTCGCACTCACCAGCCTCCGGTCAGGCCAATGCCGGCGACCAGGACGCCGACGCTCACAGCAAGTGGAACCAGGTGGGCCGCCAGCCACCGCCATCCCGTGGTGCTCGAACACCCGGCCATCGCCAGCGCCAGCAGGGCAGCGACCACGAGGAGGGCGAGTCCGATGCTGAAGATGGCGAGGACACCAAGCGCTGCTGAGCCTGTGAGGGCGGCGGCGAGCAGGAGACTGGCCGCCGTCTCGCGTCGCAGCCCGAGTAGCACTGCCCCACCCAGCGCCGCCGCCGCGATGCCGGCCATGAAGACGGTCACGAAGTCGACCCGGCTCCAGTAGCCACCGGGCAGGTTGGGGACCCCCTGGGAGGCGATCAGCAAGCGATAGCCCCAGTCCGTGGCTGCAGCCGCCGCCGCCCCCAAGATGGCGAGCACCATCGCCCGTCCGCGCGGACCCGCCATGAGCCAACTTCGCCGTGTCGCCGCACCCATCGGCCACCATCATGGCTCGGCGGCCCAGACGGCGCTCTGCCAGACCGGCTACCAGGATTCGATCCAGCGCCAGCCAACACGGTGGTCAGCACGAGCACACCTGAGCCCGCCAGGGCGACATAGAACCCTGGTCCGACGAAGACGGGACTGTTGGCCTCAGCCCCCACGGCCTGCCAGTTGAGGTAGTCGACCACCATGCCGGTGAGGGCCAGGAAGGCGGTTATCGCCGCCGCCATCTTGGTGTAGAAACCGGCCTGATCACGACTCAGCAGCCAGGCCAGCACGGCGCAGAGGACGATGACGCCCAGCAACCAGCTCGCCCCGTCGATGCCGTCCACGATGCGGTAGGCGCCCAGCGCCGGGTCCCATCGGTGATGCCAGGGCAGCGACAGCGCCACCGCGTAACTCACGATGGTCAGCATCAGCAGCGCGGGCAGGAGGCGGCGGGATCCCAGCACGCCACCCTCCGCTTCAGCCGTCAAGGATCTCGAACCTCGTGCTCGTCATCTGCATTCGAGGAATCGGTCGCGGCGCCGCAACGTGCGGCTCGGCCGCTATCCCGAGACGATCGTACTCCGGCCTTTGCTGTCGACGGGGGGGGCAATGGCCTCCAGGGTGGCCATCCTCGCGTGGCCCAGTGTTGGGGAATGTCACTCGATGGCTCGCTCTCTGGTCACGTGTTCCCGGGGATGACGAAGCACCCCTGACCACGGGTCTCCTGGAAGCCGTTCCACTCCGAGATCAGCCAGCCGCCGGGCCCTTCATCAGGGGTCGCCGGGTAGCGCGCTCGCAGGCGCTCAGCCGGCGACGATCGGGGTGACCGGCGTCCATGTACTGCCACCGTCCGACGTCTGGAGGAGGCCGGACGCCTGTGTGTCGGAATTGAAGGTGGTGGCCCAGCCGAGCTCCGAGGTCACGAACTGCACACCGGTGATCTGGTCGGCGCTTGCCCGGGCGGACACCTGGGTCCAGTTAGCCCCTCCGTCGGGAGTGACCCACAGCGTCGTGGCCAGCGGCGGCGTTTTGGCTGTGGTGGTGGTGAAGGTGAGCAGCCAGCCGTCCGCGTCGTCGAGGAAGTCCGCGGTCTCTGGAGTTTGCCCCGTGCCAGGCATGGCGATCTGGCTCCAGCTCCGGCCGGCGTCCGTGGTGATGCAGAGGGTGGTGGTCGACTGCCCCGACGGCGCGAAGCTCCCGACTGCCACTAGCGCGCCCTCTCCCGACCAGACCCGGAGCACCTGGGTGGTCGGCTGAAGGAGTCCGGAGGTCGAAGGCAGTGACTGTGCGCTCCAGCTGCTCCCGCCGTCTTGGGTGACCCAGAAGAGCGGGCCGGTGCCGGCCGTGCTACTCCCGATCCAACCGGTGGTGGGATCGATGAAGGTAGCGCTCCCCTTGTCACCGCCGAAGGGGATGGAGCCGGCGGAGCCGCCGGGCTGGATGCTGGCCGGGTCGGTCTCGGCCACCTCACTCCAGTGCACACCACCGTCGACGGTCCGGTACAGCGCCATGCCCGACGAGCCCATGGCCGCGCCCTGGTTCACGGAGAGCCAGCCGTCCTCGGGGTTCACGAAGTCCAGGGTTCCACCCGGGAAGTCCGGCACCTGGAAGGTCCCCGCCTGTGTCCAGGTCGCGCCACCGTCATTGGTCGACCAGGCGATGAGATCGGCGCTCTGGAGCCCCGGAGCCGGATAGCAGTTGTACAGGGTGCCGGTGAGCGCCTCGGCGGTGCTCGCCTCGAGGAAGGAGGCGGCCAGCGTCTGCTGGTCCCCGCTTAGAGGCGGGGAGGCCACCGCCCACCGTGCACCCCCGTCGGTCGTGTGGAGGATTGCGCCGTCGGAATCCCACTGGGCCCAGCCGCTGCCGGCGCTGAACATGACCAGGTTTTCCAGCGGATCCCCGCTGCCCGCCTGCGGCATGGGGCTCGCGCATGGGGAGGGCGGGGGCGTGGGTGTCGGCGCGAGCGTGGGGGTGGGGGGTGCAGGGGCCGCCGCAGTGCCGGTTTCGGTCAGGTGCCAGCTGCCCTCCCAGGTCCAGCTGTCACCCAGGTACTCCTGGCTGTCTCCGACGTAGTAGGTGCCTCCGAAGAGCACGGTTTCCCCGTCACCGGCGTCGTAGGCGACGGACTCCCCGGTGCGCCACGCCGCGCCGCTGGCTGCCAGCTCTCCGAGCGCACCCGGCAGCTCGGCGATCTGCGTCCATCCGTCGCTGCCCCGGGAGAACACCGCCGACGCCATCAGGAGCACGCCGTCCTTCGCCGAGCCCACCAGCTGGCCGGCGGTCAACAACTTGGTGCTCGTGGCGCCCGCGCTGCCGGTCGGGGCTCCGCTTTCGAGCTCCCAGGTGGACCCGTTCCATGACCAGGCAAGGGTGGTGATGGAGGTGGTCGCCTCAGTCGAGCAACCTGCCTCCGGCACGGTGTAGAGGATCAGCCTCCCGCTCGAGGGATCGTAGGCGAGCCTGCCGAAGTTGGCGGGACCGGGCGCGGTGGCCGGATGCTGCTGGACCCAGGTGCCGGCGCTCCACTGCCAGGTCGCGGGATCGGAGCAGTCCACACCCAGGCCGGTCACCAGGATCAGCTGCCCGGATGCAGAGTCAGTGGCGAGGGCGTCCTCCGACGCGATGACCGGCAGGCTGCCTTGTGGAGCGGCGCTCCAGCTGGCACCGTCCCACGTCCAGGTTCCCGACTGGGCCTCTCCGCCCCACTCGGAGCTGCCTCCGGTCAGCACCAACCGGTGGCTTTGCGGGTCGTCGGCCAGCAGGGCCTGAGTGAGGGCCGGCGGCGAGACCGCCGGGTGCAGCTCGGACCAGCCGCTGCCGTTCCAGCTCCAGGTGCCGGCGACGGTCGAGCCCCCGTCGTCGCCGCCATACATGAGCACCGTGCCGCTTTCCGGGCCGTAGGCCATCGCCGCACCCTCACGCGGCGGCGGCGCGCCGGGGGTCGCGGTTGCGATGCTGCTGGCCGACGCTGTGGACTTCACGCCTGTCGTGATCGCCCGCCCGCACGCGGCCACGGCAACACCCAGGGCGAGAGCCCCAACTCCCAGCACAGCTGCTCGGCGGAGCCACCCCCTCGGGTGACAACGCCGAAAGGGAGGCCGGGGCCGACGCCTGCGCGGGCCAAGAGCCCGCGGCTCAACGGCCTCCTCAGGACCTGCGCCCCCGAGCATGTCGAGCACCGCCTTCCACATGTTTGGCGCCCGCGGCCGTAGAGCCGCCATCTCTCATGTATACGTCGGAAAGGCGCGAAACGCTACGCCCGCCACGCCAGAGGGCCACCGAGCCTGCCCCCGATTGGCAGACAAGCCAAGCCAATGGGTCCGCCAGAAGGGCAGACGATCTGCGCCACCGCCGACGGGGGGACCGCGTGGACGACGGCGCCGTTCGTCATGGGATACGACGGCGCGGCTGCAGGTGAACGGCTCGCGCAGTTTGCTCCGAGTGTGATAACGGAACACTGGGCTGGCCCAGTGTTGGGGAATGTCACTTGAGCGCCAAGGTCCTTAGGATGCGGAGATCGCCTATGTCAGATCACGACCAACTCGAAGGGCTCCTGATCGGAGGGCGCGCCGGAGTCGGCAAGACCACCGTCGGCTGGGAGGTCTCGGCACAACTACGGGCAGCCCAGATCGCCCACGCCCTGGTCGAGGGCGACAACCTGGACCAGGTGCACCCCGCACCGCCAGACGACCCGGCCCGCACAAAGATCACTCGGCCTCTGTGCCGATGTGCCAGGCACGGTCATCCCTCATCCGCTCGACCATGCCGCCAGCTTAGATGCTGTCCGTTCCGGGATCGGATCCGGAACACCCATCACATCCAGCCTGATCGAAGCGTTTGGTTTGAGTGAGGTTACGCAACACTGGGCTGGCCCAGTGTCCGCGAATGTTACGTGAGCGATCGGAGCGATTGCACCGATCAGGCCGCCGTCAGCGCCAAGAACAATCCCTGGCCGCTCGGCTCACCGCTCTGAGCCGGACCGCTCCCGATCGCGTAGCAATAGCCAGAGGCCGGGCAAGTGATCGACCCCAGGGTGCCGGTGTTCATGCTCAGCTCCAGAGATGGGGCGCGGCTCCAGGATCGCCCGTCGTAGTGCTCCACGACGTTCTGCCCCCAGTAGGTCGGGGGCGGCGGCGTTCCCACCAGGTCCCACCCCGGACCGGCCGCGAAACCGAGCGCCCAGCAGTCGTCGGCGGAGAGGCAGGCAAGGCTGCTGAGGCTTCCTCCGTTCGGAGCGGTGATCTCCGGGCTCGCGACCACCATCCAACCGCCGCCGGTGTCGTGCTCGATCACCGGCTGGGGGAGCGGCCCGCTCGCCGTGTGCATCGGCCCGAAGCCGCCGACCGCCCAGCAGTCATCTGCCGTGAGGCAGGTGAGGCTGTCGAGCGACGAGTCGTCGCCGCCGCCGACGGCGGGGGTCTCGACCTGCTTCCAGCTCCCCCCGTCGTAGTGCTCGAGCGCGTAGCCCTGGACGTCGGACTCGATCCCGGGCGAGGAGACCGAGATTTCCTTACCGATCGCCCAGCAGTCTGCCGCGGAGGAGCAACTCACCCCGGTCAGCCACAGATTGGCGGACGGCGGAGACGGGACGGTCGCCACGGTCCAGGCGGTGCCGTCATAGTGCTCGACCAGAGGTTGCCCGACGACGACATCCACGTAGGTCGGACAGGGGGTGATGACCCCGTTGTCGTCGCAGGAGGGCCCCGAGGCGGGCATGGTGACGAACCCCCCCACCGACCCAGTGCTTCCGACCGCCCAGCAATCGTCAGCGTCGACGCAGGCCACCGCGGTCAGGCTGTCGTCGCCGCTCATCGGGGGACTGGGCACCAGCTGGAAACCCGCCCCGGAGTCGCGGGCGATCGCCGGTGAGGTCGCGCTCCCGTCTGAGCCCCCCTGTTGGCCCAAGGTCCCGACCGCCCAGCACTCCTCCTCCGTGACGCAGGTCAGGCCGTTGACGTCGAACCGGCCCGTCGCGGGAAGGCTGGCTGCTGTCCACGAGCCCGCGGCGTACTCCTCGAGCGTCTGGGTGCCGTCGATCACTCCGAGAAGGAAGCACACCCCGGCGGCCGGACAGCTCAATGCGGTCGCGCGGAACCCCGCGGGCAGGTCGATCGGCTGCCAACTGGCTGCCGTCGCTGAAGGCAGGGTCGCCTGAGGCGCGCCGTTGGCACTTGTCGCCGGCTTTGCCGGGAGCCCGTTTGGAGCCCGCAGCGCCGCGCCGGAGGCGATCGTCACCCCCACGGCCATGGCCACGGTCGCCGCAGCGCGGGCCAACCACCTCGTCGGGTGATGTTGCGGGGTCGAGTCCATCTGGCCTACATATCCTGCCGCTTCCGATAGCGCTCCGAAACCCCTGCCAAGCCCGGACAGCGGCGCCGTTCCGGGCGGTTACTCGGCGAGGGCCCCCCGGCTAGGCGATTCGCCCCATTTGCTCCAGCAGCGGTGACGGCACCATCAACTGGGCGAGGGCGGCCTGCCTGGGGGCCTGCCCGCGGCGACCAGCCTTGGAGCAGATTCTTGCTAGAGGTGGCCAAGGAGTCCCTTTCGCCGGCTTTCGCATGGGTTCGGATTCCCGCAGACGGACACCACACGAGACACTACCGAGGGCTGCCGCCCCGGGTCACTGGAGGCGTCGACACCCGGGAGTTCATGGCGCCCGGCGTCCTGGTTCTTGCCCGCCCTGCTACTGGGGAGGGGAGCTGGTACCTGGATCGGTACGCTGCAGACGGATCGTTTGCTGGTAGCACGTGGCACCCGTCGTGGGTCGACGCCCTGGAACAGATCCAGTTCGAATATGAGTCTGACCTGGTCTTCGAGCCGGTCCCCGACGACGCGACGGACCCGCGGACCTACGCCCAGGATCGTGCCGCTCAAGGGTGATTGGCACACCCTGGCTTGGCCCAGGCTGATACCGCTGGAATGCCACCACACGCGTCGCCACCGACGAGGCGGGTCCGCGGGGCCGCAGCCGCGCCCGTCGCCGCGGCTCACCACCAGGCCGGCGTGAGGTGTGGCTGGAGTCCGGTGCGCTCAGATCAAACCCGAGTGCGCGTGATGTGCACCCTGGGATCGATGACCGCATAGAGCAAGTCGACGACGAGGTTCGCGATCACCACGAAGGCCGATGTGAGCAGGGCGATCCCCTGAATCATCGGCAGATCCTCGGTGTGCACGGCGGTGATGAGCTGGTGCCCCAAACCGGGGATCCCGAACACCACCTCGACCACGACCACCCCGCCGAGGACCGCCGCCAGGTCGATGCCAAATTGGCTCATCAGGGGCGTGAGGGCGGCTCTCAGGGCGTGGCGGTAGAACACCCGACGCTCCGACAGTCCCTTGGCTCTCGCCGTCCTGATGTAATCCTCGTGAAGAGCGGCGTTGAGTGAGCTCAGCGAAAGCCGTGCATACACGGCCGCGCTGACCAGGGCCAGGGTGATCCAGGGCAGCGCCAGGTTATCGGCCCAGGCCAGCGGGTTCACGTGGAGCGGCGTCCAGGTCCCCGGAAAGGGGAAGACGTGGATACCGTGGCTGGAGAGGAGGTCGTCGCTGATGAACAGCAGCGCCCCTCCGAGCACGAAGGCAGGGGTCGAGAGCACGGAGAAGATGAGGATTGTGGCGCCGCGAGCGCGGATGCTTCCGGGGCGGCGCACTGAAAGCATGCCGATGCCGAGTCCGACGGTGAGCCACAGGGCTGCGGCCGGCAGCCCCAACTCCAGATCGACGGGGATGTCGCGCGCGATCACGCTGGTCACCGGGGCCCCGACGACGAAGGATTGGCCCAGGTCGCCGCGGAAGATGCGGGCGAAGTAGTCGAAGTACTGCTGCCAGATCGGTCGCTCCAGGCCGAGGCTCACCCGGAGCTTCTCCACCAGCCATTCCGGCGCCCGGAAACCGAGGATGAGGCGGGCCGGATCGTGGGGAACCACGAAGTAGATGACGAAGATCAGGGTCCAGATCAGCCAGAGAACGAGGGCCGCCTGGACCAGGCGGCGGAGGAGGTAGGTCGTCACACCGCCTCCAATTGTCGAGGATGCGGATACCCACTCTGCGAACGGGTGTTGGGACGCCTGCGGGAGGAGTTGAGGGGCCAATGGACTGAACGTCACCGGACGCAGTGAGCGGCGAGCTGTACCCGATCACGAAGCGTGAGCCGCTACCCGGCCCAGCCGACGGCGACCCGGTCAGTCAGTCGAGCGGGGCGGAGGCGGCGAGCGGCTCGAGACCGCCCACGACGTCGACGTCCAGGATGTGCGCGATGTCCGCGGACGACCGCCCGACGTGCAGCTGGTAGGTGCCGCCGTCCACGTACCAGCCGGCCCGCCCGTGGTGGAGCGGCCCGTCGTGCATATGAGCGGCAGGATTGTGCCGGCGGCTCGCCAGCTCCCGCCAGGCCTCGTCGACGACGTCGTAGTAGGCGAAGGCCCGCTCGCCCAGCTCGAGAGTGACGGTCACCGATTCGCCCGGGTCCAGATGCACCTTGGCGAAGGCCCGGAGCTCCTTCAGGGCCCGGAGATGCCGCTCCGGTGAGCCCGAACCACCGCCGGGCGACCCAACGTAGAGCTGCACGACCTCCGAGCCCCGCCGGGTCCCCGTGTTGGTCACCGGGACGTCAACCCGCAGCCGCTCGCCGGGAGCCAGGCGCGAGCTCGACAGGCTCGGTGTGCCGATCTCGAAGGTCGTGTAGGAGAGCCCGTGGCCGAAGGGGAAGCGCACCGGCAGCCGGCGCGCCTCGTACCAGCGATAGCCCATGAGGAGGCCCTCGCCGTAGCGGACCTCGCTGCTCTCGCCGGGGAAGTTGCCGTAGGCGGGCGAATGCTCGAGCAGGAGCGGCAGGGTGGTGGGAAGGCGGCCGCCGGGCTCGGCCTCGCCAAGGAGCACGTCGACG
>Ga0224558_1003541_pt1 | contig 12901 bp, 13 predicted proteins | sample 714S32024metaG_FD_180682 | JGI IMG/M metagenome (GOLD analysis project Ga0224558, IMG submission 180682) | Peat soil microbial communities from Stordalen Mire, Sweden - 717 S3 20-24 | ecosystem: Environmental > Terrestrial > Soil > Wetlands > Peat | place: Sweden: Norrbotten County, Stordalen... | reverse complement strand
GCGCCGACGCCTCGTTTCACCTGATCAACTTCTCTTCCTCCAACAGCTTGGCCAGGCTGTCGTAATCCTCTTGTAGCTTGTACAGCTCATCGGCGATGTTCAGGGCGGCCAGCACAGCCACCTTGGTGAGCGACAGGTGCGGGTTTTTCTGCCCGATGAGATGCATCTTCTTGTCCACGTACGTCCCAAGTCCCTCTATGTAGCCTGGTTTGGCATAGCCCTTGACCACATAGTCCTCGCCGTAGATCTTAACGGTGACCTTGGTTTTTTCTTCTGTCTCGCTCATCAGCACGCTCCTCTCCGGACATACCCCATAGGTTTCTCTGTTATGTTCTCTACCGGTTATGGAAATCCTGCCGCGATTTACTATCTAAGGCGCGCATCCACCTGGTTTGACAGGGCATCAAGAATATTGTCGTACGCCCCGGTCACCTCTTCATCGGTCAGAGTGCGTTCCAGAGATTGGAACAGTAAGCTGTAGGCCAGGCTGCGAAAGCCTGCAGGCACCTGGGCGCCCTGGTAGAGGTCAAACAGGTGGCACTCCCGGAGCAGGTCCCCGCCCGATGCCATGATCTCCTCCCGGACACGTCCGGCCGGCACATCCAGAGGCACGATGATCGCCAGGTCGCGGGCACTGCCGGGGTAGCGAGGCAGCCCCTGGACCCTGACATCCATTTGCGCCAAGGGCAGCAGGGATGTCAGATCGGCCTCGCAAGCCACCACCCTGGTGGGAAGTTCGTAGTTTTGCAGCACCTCCGGATGCAACTCGCCCACCACCAGGCCGACCGGCGCTCCGGCCACCAGGACCCTGGCGGCCCGCCCCGGGTGCAGCACCGGGTTGCCGGTCACCGGTTCCCAGGAGGCGCCGCTGATCCCCAGCACCTCCAGGAGCTGCTCTGCGATCCCCTTGGCATAGAAGAAGTCTCTGGCCGCAGCCGGCTCCTGCCAGCCCCGGTCTATCTCCCCGCAGGCCACGAACCCCAGGTGCAGCCGCTCCTCAGGCTGTGCACCGGTGGTACCGGTACTAGGCGACGGGTTGAACACCGCCCCCAGCTCGAACAGTCCGGCCCTGGTTTGTTTGCGTTTGTAGTTGGTGCTCAGTGCCCCCATCAGCGAGGGCAGCAGCAACGGCCGCAGGATCCCCTGCTCCTCCCGCAGCGGATTCTGGATCGGCATCACCTGCCGGAGGGGGCTGTCGGCGGGGATGTTCAACCTGTCGAGGTCGCTCTCGCCGATGAAGCTGTAGGTGACCACCTCGTCCAGGCCGGCTGCCAGCAGGCAAGAGCCGGCGATCTCCCGCACCCGGGCCAGCTCCGGGCGCCGTCCCGACTGGGCGAGCGCCCCCACCGGGACGGTGGCGGCGATCTGCGCATAGCCGTAGAGGCGCGCCACCTCTTCAATCAAGTCTATCTCCTCCAAGAGGTCCTGGCGGTACGGCGGCACGTTTACCAGCAGGCTATCCTGCCCACAGAGTTCGCAGACGAGATCCAGGCGGCAGAGGATCTCCTGCACCTCCGCCCGGTTAAGGTGTGTCCCCAGGACCTGGTTGACCCGTGGAGCGCGCACCCGGATGGCCAGCGGCGCCGCCGGGCGCACGTACTGGTCGACCACTCCGCAAGCGATCTCCCCCGCTCCCAACTGAGCAATCAGGTGCGCCGCCCGGTTCACGGCGCGCACCGCTCCCTCCAGGTCAATCCCCTTTTCGAACCGCTGCCCGGATTCCGTGCGCATGCCCAGCTTCTGGGCGGTTCTCCTGATGCTCTGAGGGTTGAAATAGGCCGATTCCAAGAGTACCGTCCGGGTCTGTTCGTTCACCTCGCTGGCCAGGCCGCCCATCACCCCGGCCAACGCCACCGGTTCCCTGGCATCGGCTATGACCAGCATCTCCTCATCCAGTTCCCGCCTGTCTCCGTCCAGGGAAACCATCTCTTCCCCCGGACGCGCCCGACGCACGATGATCCGCCCTCCTTGCAGGCGGTCATAATCGAAGGCGTGGAGGGGCTGCCCCAACTCCAGCATCACGTAGTTGGTCACATCGACGATGTTGTTGATCGGCCTGACGCCCGCGGCCCGCAGCCGGTAGCAGAGCCACCCGGGGGAGGGCGCCAGTCTCACACTGCGGATGATCCGGCAGGCATAGCGGCGGCAGAGTTCCGGCTCCTCTACCCGGACACTGATCAGGCTCTCGGTGTGCTCCCCGGTCTCCCTGACCGAGGTTTCCGGCAGGGTAAGCCCGCCCCCGGTCAGGGCGCGGACCTCCCGGGCGATGTTGAGCACCGCCAGGCAGTCACCCCGGTTCGGGGTCAGTTCAAACTCCAGGATCCGGTCATTGAGCCCCAGGGCATGGGCCAGGCCGGTCCCCGGCGGCAGGCCGGAGTCCAGGATCAGCACTCCCAGGGCATCCCCGAAGCCCCACTCCTCGGTGCAGAGCTCCGCTCCCGAACAGAGAACCCCCTCTGAGGCCTCGCCCAGAATTTTGCGTAGACCGACTTCCGTTCCTGAAGGAAGCACCACACCCAGCCGGGCATAGGGAACATTGGCGCCTGTGGCCAGGTTCGGAGCGCCGCTCACCACCTGCGCCACCCCTGCCCCAGTGTCCACCCGGCAGATCTGGAGGTGATCCGAATCCGGGAGCCGCCTCATCTCGATGATCCGGCCGACTACTATGCCGTCGAGGCCGGGCGCCGGATCGATGATCCCCTCCACCGCCAGCCCGGCCATGGTCAGCTTATCCGCCAGCACGTCGGCCGGCAGGTCGACATTCACATATTCCTGCAACCACCGGTAAGATACTCGCACAACAATTCCCCTCTCAAAATCTATCGTTAACTATATTTTCCGGCATCTATCGTGAACCATAGTTTTCGGGCAATCCTATGTCGAGGTCCGATATTCCTGGTTCAATTATTTTCGGTGCTCCGCCCGGCACGAGAGACTTTTCCGCCCGTCTAAAACTGGTGCAGAAACCGCACATCGTTTTCGAAGAACAGGCGAAGATCATTGATCCCGTATTTGAGCATGGCCACCCGCTCCACTCCCATGCCAAATGCAAAACCGACCGCCGTCTCCGGGTCGTAGCCTGCATTGGCAAGCACCCGGGGGTGCACCATGCCGGACCCGAGGATTTCCAGCCATCCGGTGCCGGAGCAGACCCGGCAGCCCTCTCCCCCGCAGTTGATGCAGGAGATATCCACCTCGGCGCTGGGCTCGGTAAAGGGGAAAAAGCTCGGGCGCATCCGGATCTGGCGGTCGGACCCGAACATCTGCCTGGCGAAGCTCAGCAGCACTCCCTTGAGGTCGCCCAGGGTACACCGCTGATCGACCAGCAGTCCCTCCACCTGGTGGAACATGGGAGAATGGGTGGCGTCATCATCCCGCCGGTAGACCTTGCCCGGGGCGATCACCCGCACCGGGAGACGGGGCGCCATCTTCTCCATCGTCCGTACCTGCACGGGGGAGGTGTGGGTACGCAGCAGCAGGTCCCCGGTGATGTAGAAGGTGTCCTGCATGTCCCGGGCCGGGTGTTCCTTGGGGATGTTCAGGGCCTCGAAGTTGTAATAGTCCCACTCCACCTCGGGGCCCTCGGCCACCTCGAAGCCCATGGATGTAAAGATCCGCTCGATTTCCAGCAGCACCGTGGTCAGCGGATGTTGGTGGCCGCGGGTCGCCGGACGACCAGGCAGGGTGACGTCCACCGCCTCCGTCGCCAGTTGCCGCTGCTGCTCCTGCCTGGCCAAGACCGCCAGCCGCTGCTCCAATTCGCCCTCCAGCAGCAGCCGCACCTCATTGGCCAACTGGCCAATCCGCGGCCGCTCCTCCGGGGAGAGGCTGCCCATACCCCGAAGTACCCTGGTCAGGTCGCCCTTTTTGCCCAGGTACTTCAGCCTGACATCCTGGAGCGCCTCCATAGTTTGTGCCGATGACAGGTCTTTAAGCGCCTGCTCCCTGATCTTGTCAATCTTATGTTCCACTACCAGCGCACCTCCAAATATAAAAAGCCCCCGTCACTCAAGGGACGGAGGTCTGTTACAACCTGCGCGGTACCACCCTTCTTGGCCTTCTGGCCCACTCGGGGTATCGATCTGTAACGGGAAATCCCGGCCACGCCTACCAACCAATCCTGGCCTTCAGCACAGCAACTTCCAGGTGAACTTCGGAACCACGGTCCTGGCCTGCTCCCAGTCACGGCAAGGCCTCCCTGCTAGAACCCCCCGGCTCTTACTCTCCTGTGCACCATTGTTTTCTCTATTTGCTTTTTTAAGCTCCCTTTATGGGTTGACGCTAAAATCAACCAGCTATTGATCGACAATCATCCACTTTCGCTTCTTTTGTGCAGGGTTCAAACATTACTGGATCATAAATCGACGGTACATAATAAAGGCACAAATAGAACCAGTCTGTTCAAAAATCAGCCAACACAGGCGAGCCGGCAGAGACACTAGCGTCACACACCTTTGCGGGGCAGATTTAGAACTACGTCTGCATTATAACATAAGGCCCCAGGCCCTACAACACGCAACGCTTATATTACCACCCGTTCGTCGGGCCAGGATGGGAACTGGCCGCGACTCCCTCGCACCTCATCAGAAAGGCCGGTAACGGATTGCCACCTGCTCCGCCGCCCTGATGCCGTCCACCGCCGAGGAGATGATCCCGCCGGCATAGCCGGCCCCCTCGCCCACCGGATAGAGGCCGTGGACGCTGGATGCCATCTGTTGGTCGCGGTCGATCCGCACCGGTGAGGAGCTTCTGGTCTCCACTCCGGTCAGCACCGCCTCAGGCATGGCAAACCCCTGCACCCGGGCAGCGAAAAAAGTGACGGCCTCCCGGATGGTGGCGGCCACGTACGGCGGCAGGCAGCCATCCAGTTCTGCAAAGTCCGTCCCCGGCCTATAGCTGGGCGCCACCAGGCCAAAACCGCCGCTTATCCGGCCGGCCAGGAAGTCCCCGAGCAACTGCACCGGCGCCCGGTACCCGCCCCCGCCGGCCGTGAAGGCCAGCCGCTCCCAGCGCCTCTGCCACTCGATACCCGCCAGCGGGTGATCGCCGCCGAAGTCATCCGGCGTCACCCCCACCAGCAGGGCGCTGTTGGCGTTCGACCCTTCCCTCAGGTAGCGGCTCATGCCGTTGGTGACCACCCCGCCGGCCTCGGAGGCAGCGGCGATCACCTGGCCGCCCGGGCACATGCAGAAGGTGTAGGCGGAGCGTCCGCCGGGCGCGTGGTAGGCCAGCTTGTAGTCCGCAGGCGCCAGGCGCGGATGGCCGGCCTGGTGACCATACTGGGCAGCGTCGATGAGGCCCTGGGGATGCTCGATCCGCACCCCGACGGAAAAGGGCTTCTGGCTGATAGCGACACCATGCTCCATCAGCATGGCATAGGTGTCTCTGGCGCTGTGTCCGGTAGCCAGCAGCACCACCCGGGAGTCGATGCGCCCGGAGCCGTTGACGATGACGCCCCGGACCTCACCACCGGCGAGTGCCAGGCCTGTGACCCGCGACCTGAACTGCACGGCGCCGCCGTTGCCCTCGATCGTCGTCCTGAGGTTCTTGATCAACGCCTGCAGGCGATCGGTGCCGATGTGGGGCTTGTTCAGGTAGAGGATCTGGTCCGGGGCGCCGGCCGCCACCAGCTCCTCCAACACCTTGCGGCACCTGGGGTCGCGGATCAGGGTCGTCAGCTTGCCGTCCGAGAACGTCCCGGCCCCGCCCTCGCCGAACTGGACGTTGCTCTCCACGTCCAACTGGCCGCTGCTCCAGAAGGCAGAAACCTGCCGCCTCCGGGATTCCACGTCCTCTCCCCGCTCCAGGAGCAGAGGGCGGTAGCCCATCTGCGACAGCACCAGTCCGGCGAACAGGCCGGCCGGGCCCATGCCGACGATCACCGGCGGGTCGACCAGGGGCTCTGTCCCCGGCTGCACATAGCTGTATGATTCGGGCGCATACCTGACCACGCCCGGACGCCCGGCGGCAAGCACCCGGTCCTCGCAGCGCACCCTGGCAGCCACGGTACAGGCAATCAACGCCTGCCCGCGGCGGCGGGCATCGATCGACTGGCGCAGCAACTCGTAGCCGATCAGTTCCCCATCCCTGATCCCCAGCAGCCTGGCGATCTTCCGCCGCAGTTCAGATTCGTCCTCTTGCAGTGACAGCCTGATCGGGGGCAACTTCAACATACCATTCCCCACCCGTCCCTATGCCTCTTGTGAGGCCGCACTCTTCCCGGCAACATAGCCGGATGACCAGGCCCACTGGAGGTTGTAACCGCCGCAGGCGGCGTCGATGTCGAGCACCTCGCCGCACAGGTACAGCCCCGGCACCAGCCTGGACTCCATGGTGCGGGGCTCGACCTCGCCGGTGGCCACACCTCCTGCAGTCACCTGGGCGTTCTGCCAGGACATCGTCCCCCGGACCGGCAGCATCCAGCCGGTCAGGATGGCGGTGATCTTCTCCCGCTCTCCGGCAGGGAGGTTGGCCACCCGGCAGCGCGGGTCGGCAACCCCGGCCTCCCTGAGCAGCACCGGGATCAGCCGCTTGGAGATCAGGCCGACCAGGGCAATCTCCAGGGTTTTTCTGGGCATGTTCCGGAAGCGCTCGCTAAGCATTTGTTTCACTGTCTCGGGGGTCATGGTGTCAAACACCACCAGCCGCAGCCAGGGCCGCTCCCCTGCCTGGATCAACTCCCCGGCCTTCCTGCTGATCTGCAGGATAGGAGGGCCGGATACCCCGTAGGATGTGAAGAGGATCTCGCCCCGGTCGTCGGCGACCTTCTTGAAAACACCCTCGCCCTGCTCCCGGAGGATCTCCGCCGTCCCGGTGAACTTCAGGCCCTCCACCTGCTTGAAGAAGCCGCCTTCCAGCTTCAACTGCACCAGGGCGGGAAAGGGATCGACCACCGTATGCCCCAACTGCCGGGCCAGCTCGAAACCGCTGCCGTCGGAGCCTGAGGCGGGCATGGCTTTGCCGCCGGCAGCCAGGACCACCCGCTTGCCGCTCACGGTGGAACCGTCATCCAACTGCAGGCGAAATCCGCCGGCGTCAGGCCGGATCTCCCGCACCAGGGCGCTGCACCGGACGGCCACCCCCAGGTCCTCCAGTTCGTAGCGAAGCACGTCCAGGACGCTGGATGCCTGATCGGACATGGGAAAGACCTTGCCGCAGTCCTCCACCTTGTGGTCGACTCCCAGTTGCCGGAAAAAGGCGATCGTCTCCGCCACTCCGAACTGAGACAGGACGCTGTATACAAACTTGGGGCTGGCGCCGTGGTAATGGCGGACATCGGCATGGAGATTGGTGAAATTGCAGCGCCCGTTGCCGGTGGCCAGAAGCTTCTTCCCGATGCGTGAGTTCCGCTCAAGCAGCGTGACCTCAGCCCCGGCCCGCCTGGCAGCGATGGCGGCGACCATCCCAGAGGCTCCGCCACCGATGATGATTACCTGTTGCCCGCTCTCCTGCTGCATCCGGTTCACCCGTACCCGCCCCCTTGCAGCCGTTGCCGCTGAACCTCGTAGATGAGCAGGGCGGCAGCTACCGCCGCATTCAGCGACTCCACTTCCGGCCGCAGCGGTATGCTAACCGTCTGGTCGGCCAGGTCGAGCAGGCTGCGGCTGATGCCATGCGCCTCGTTGCCAATCAGGAGCAGCAGCCGCCGATGCCTCAGGTCCGCCTGGAAATAGCTCTGCCCGGAGCAGGGAACGGCGGCCACTATCCGCATCCCCCCCGCCTTCAACTCCGGCAACAGCAGTGGCAGGTCGACTCCATCAAAGGCCGGCAGGCGAAAGACGGAGCCCATGGTCGCCCGCAGCACCTTAGAATTGTATAGATCTACGGTGCCCTGCCCAAGCCATACCCCATCCACCCCGGCCCCGTCGCCGGTGCGCAGAATGCTGCCCAGGTTACCAGGGTCCTGAAGCCCGTCCAGGGCCAGCAAAAGACTGCCCGGCCTTTGCAGCAGGTCTGTCTGCCGCCAGACAGGCTGCGGCGCCACCGCCAGCACCCCCTGGGGGGTTTCCGTATCGGACAGGTCCTGGTAGAGACGCTCATCTACTAAAAAGACAGGCACTCCCTGCTCACGGACCCGCTCCAGCAGCGCCTGTCCCTTATGGCGCTGCAGCATCTTTGCGGTGTAAATCAGGCAGTCGAGGGCACACTCGCTACGCAGGGCCTCCTCCACGAAGGTGATCCCCTCGATCAGGAAGCGCCGCTCTGCGTCCCGGGTTTTGCGCCGGCCCAGCTTGCGGACGAGTTGCACCGCCTGCCTGGCTGTCTGTACTGCCATGTCTTGCACCTCTCTTACGCAAAAAAAGTATGGTCGCTATACCATACTTTTTAAGTATTCAGAAGTCTCCTGCCTCCCGATGCCCTGCAGTTCTTTATGGCGTTGCTGGATGTGGCCTAACACCAGCAGGCGCATCAAAACGCTTTATATTATGACTCCTGACTCCTGAGTACTGTGTACTGCTTTTAGACATGCTCTTTGGCCAGATCGGCCAGTTCCGTAAAAGCAGTCGCGTTGTTGACGGCCAACTCCGCCAACATCTTCCGGTTGACGGCCACGCCCGCTTTTTTCAGCCCGTTCATCAGCTTGCTGTATGATATGCCGTTCAGGTGCGCGGCAGCGTTGATCCTGGTGATCCACAGCTTGCGAAAATCTCTCCTGCGCAGTCTCCGGTGAACATAGGCGTAATGCAGCGATTTCATCACTTGTTCATGGGCCGGGCGGAAGAGCTTACTCTTGGCTCCGTAATAACCGCGGGCCAGTTTTAAAATCTTCTTGTGGCGATGACGGCTAACCGTTCCGCCTTTCACTCTGGGCATAACACAAACCTCCTAAGTTATGTAAAGTGAGAGATGCCGCATCGACCTTCGGTCTGGCCTTGTACTCCCGCATTCTTTCAAGCCAGGCGATGCCCGGATGCTTCTCGCTTCCCATCTCTCCTATAAGTAGGGCAACAGTCGTGCCATCCGCCCGCTGTCGGCGGCGCTCAGGATAGTCGGATGACGGAGACTGCGCTTGCGCTTGCTGGACTTATGCGCCAGCAAGTGGCTCTTGCAGGCCTTGGCCCGCTTCCAAAGTCCGCTGCCCGTACGGGTGACCCTCTTGGCCGTTGCCCGGTGCGTCTTCATTTTCGGCATCTATGCTACTCTCCTTTCGATTGTTCCTGGTTTTTCGGGGCCAGCACCATGATCATGTTGCGCCCTTCGATCTTGGGCTCTTTCTCCATGATCGCCTGGTCCTCCAGCAGCTTGAACAACTTAAGGCTGAGAGAGCGCCCCAACTCGGAATGAGAGATCTCGCGTCCGCGGAACATCAGGGTAACCTTGACCTTGTCCCCGTCCGATAAAAAACGTTGGGCATTCTTGACCTTGACCTGAAAATCGTGCTCTTCGATTTTCGGCCTCAGTTTCAGTTCCTTGATCTCGATGATCTTCTGCTTCTTGCGGGCCTCCCGGTCACGCTTGCTCTGTTCGTACTTGAACTTGCCGTAGTCCATGATCCGGCACACCGGGGGCTTGGCTTGCGGGGCTACCTCAACCAGGTCGAGTCCCTGCTCCACCGCGATCCGGAGACCCTCCTTGATCGGGACGACACCAAGCTGCTGGCCGTCGTTGCTGACCAGGCGAATCTCCCGTACACGAATCTCCTCATTGATCCGCAAATCTTTAGTAATTATTCGCCACCTCCTGAGAGTTTGTAAAATAAGAAACATTGGATTCCCAAAATATTGGATTCCCAAATAGAAAAGCGGGCAGTCCACCCGCTTGATAGCAAACTACATTGTTAGCGCAACCCTAGCAGCATGTTGAGCCCTAGGGTGAGAAGCGAGCGGCTTCTGCTTTCGTGCCTCTTGTTTAGTTAAAACTGGAATAGAGCTTAACACAACCTCTCGCCGCTGTCAATGCCGCGCGATCTCACTGTCGCGCGATCTCACTTAACCTTATGCCGACGATCATGTGGTCAAGCAACTCGCTTCGCCCGTGAATTCAGTGGGGACCTGCACCCCCACTGAATCTGGAGACCAAAAGCTTCTGCCAAATTCATCTCCCGCTTCTGAAGCGGGAGACTCCTTTGGCGATTAGTTAAAAAAACGCCCGTGTTAACAGGCGTTTTTCTTCCAGCTGTAATGCCGACCTTTTTCAAGGCATGGAAGCGCCCCGGCCTCTTCACTTCTTGTGGGCATGCAGTTGCTTGCACCTGGCGCATCCCGGGCAGCGGGTGATTCGCTCGCCAAAGACCTGCTGGATCGTCTGCAGCGGATCACAGTCCCAGATCAGGTCCGAGACGTGGAAGGTAATCGACCGCGGCGCCATGGTGATCAGCATGCTGAGCAAGTAGTCCTTGTAGTTGAATTCGCCGTCGTTCACGGTAAATGAAGGCGTCCGAAGGTGCTCGCTGCGGATCACCTCTCCGGCCTCATCGCACAGGAAAAAGGTGCCCTCGGCGTTGATAAATACCTGCACCTCGTCGATCTTGGGCTCCTGCATGTCGATAAAACAGCGCAACAGCCTCACAAACTCCAGGTAATCCTTGGCCGCCATGAACTCCTGGCTGGTGCGCTTGACCATGCGCTGCAACTGTTTCCAGTAGTCTTGGAGGCGGAACCTGGCGAACCCCTCTACCATCAGCACCTGGGACTCGGCCAGGTAGTCGTAAAGGCTCTGCAAGATCCGGTTTCTCCTGACAATCCGGAGTTTGTTCATGTTTTCGGCGTTGCGTTCGATCAGGTCCTCCCGGTCGTTGGCCGACCAGTAGTTGTAGCTTCGGGAGATAAACTCCTTGACGAAGCTTGATTCTACATGATTTACGAACAGTTCGGAGACCGCCTTGGCAACCGCAAAGCGGCAGGCAACCCCTTTTTCACCCTGCCGTCTGCCGCGCGGCACATGCAGAATAAAAAAAGACCAAGGATGTTCTACTATTTCTTCTAACTCCAAGGCCAAACCTTCAGCAGTCAAAAAGTTCAGTTCCGCGTTCAATCTCTCCCGCACTTCATCTGCATAAGCGATAGTGCCTATAATGATATCAGAGGCCAAAGAATACACCCCCTCCGTGGCGATAAACATCCATACATGATATCTGAAATTCAATAAGCGTAGAAGGTCCGAGTTGCTTCGAGAGCAACAATACTAATGTTTCCGGTGCTTCCGGTGCTTCCGGGATTTGTTCTCGGTTATTATATGCCTTACCGTAAATACTATGTCACTCGCTCTTCCTCATTAATCTATCCAAAGAATGTATCCTTTATAACCCATAGTTACTATATTTTGATAATTACACCACTTTCGAGCCAGACATGGTTTTCTCATCCTAGCGCCGGCTTACAGCAGCTATTGTCTGGCGGCAACAGCTATTGTTTGACGGCAATATTGTTTCTGCGCACCGTCTATTACGTGCCCTGCATTCCGAACGCAGGTCAGGAACCAGATAAGGAAAGCACAGCACACCGGAAAATACGGAGTACGGGTGCAGTCACAGTTGATGCAAAAAGACCGTTGCGCTGCAGGCAACGGTCTTCAAGGTTAAAGCAATCACTATTAGTAGTTTATTCATTCATTCTTATGGAACTCTTACATTTATGTCAGGTTTTCTTAAGGTAATGGTAATAACATGGCATTAAAACAATATTTCGGTACTGCATTCAGAAAGGGGTATGATGATGATCACTGTTATCCGCATCCAAGGCGAGGACTACCCTCGGACAATAATTATCAACGACGAGGTCAAGGGCCTCTCACCCCTTGCCCGGACCTTCCTGGCGGCAGTCAGGAAAATAGCGTCCAAAAACTAGCGGCCCCGCGGCCCCTTGGCGCTGGTTCATAACCAATTATATCTTAATTCAAGGCGATCGCCCATCAGGGTGATATGCTCTTCTTTGATATCACCGTCAAAGAGGCTGTCTGGAAAAATAAAAAAACCGTCTCCAAAAACACGGTGTCAGAGATTAATACAATGGTGGGCGCTGTAGGATTTGAACCTACGACCCCTACCGTGTCAAGTACAGGAGACATTCCTTAGCCTACCTCATCGAACCTCAGAATGGCTTAACAGCTAGGCTTTCAGGTTATGGCAACCTCAAGCTACCTCATCAAAAATCAGGTTTCCTCAACGCCATTGTCGTAAAACTGTCGTAAAAGTCGAGACCTGGGATGCAGACAATGCAAGAGATAGAGCAATTCGGGTGGCGCAACCAGTCGGTGAATGGAATTGATACCACCCATGAGGACTTGCCAAGATCGCCGGAGTAAGCCATAGAAGGCAGCGCGGTAAACCCTGAATTAATGACCACCGCTTTGATTGCGGGCGCGCATCCCCCTATAGGCGACTTGACCCCCCGGCCTTCTACTGGCCATACCGTTTTGGTGGACACACAATTTTTTTTCTCAAAAAGTTGACCTTTGATGGCAGTAATTTACATATAGTTTTCAAGATAGCTCCTTTAAATACTCCTCAATCTTCGCCTGTAGTTGGTATTTATCCTTAAGTCCATTCTTATATAGCGTGGCTGTTTTGGCATGGGCTAGCTTCCATGCTATTTTGTTTATTTCCCCCGCCTTGAGCTTCTTACGAAGCCAACCCCAAACCTGTCTACTTGCGATGCTTGCGACACCGCCACTCTTTCGGTGCTTGATTGAACAATATACATCCTGTTCTGTCTCAGCCAGGAATGGCTTGTTACAGCGGGCGCATCTTTTGAGCCCGGCATGGTCCTGCTGCGTCAAGGTGAGGATGAGCGAAAACCGGCAGGCATCAAGCAGGGATCGTGTCTGCCAACCTAAAACCCAACTTATCTTATCCTTGTCATACACCGGGCGCGGAGAGATTCCGGGCCTGCAACCATCGAGCAGTAACAGGCCGCCTTCCCATTGGGCATCCATAGCAATATCGCATAGCTCCCATCTTATT
>Ga0224558_1003539_pt1 | contig 12909 bp, 5 predicted proteins | sample 714S32024metaG_FD_180682 | JGI IMG/M metagenome (GOLD analysis project Ga0224558, IMG submission 180682) | Peat soil microbial communities from Stordalen Mire, Sweden - 717 S3 20-24 | ecosystem: Environmental > Terrestrial > Soil > Wetlands > Peat | place: Sweden: Norrbotten County, Stordalen... | reverse complement strand
TGTCCTGGGGATAGCCCGTCTTCTCCGCCACCAAGGCCAGAACCCGCTCGCGGACCTCGCCCTCAGCGACCGCGGCCGCAGCCTCGACCGTCGCCGTACTCTCCACCGTCGCAGCCTTGACCGTCGCAGCCTTGACCGTCGCGGCCTCCACCGTCGCGGCCTCCACCGTCGCGGCCTCCACCGTCGCGGCCTCCACCGTCGTGGCCTCGACCGGCTTCTCCTCGACCGGAGCGTCCTCCACGACGCGCAACTGGTGCTGCACAACCTCGACATGGGCATCCGCGTGGCCGCTGACCCGGGCCAGCCAGTGACGCCACTGCTCTGGGTCTTCGATGCGGTACTCGTAGCCCAACGCATCGGGGGCGTGCCGCTGGCCATCGGGTGCCGGCACCCACCGCAGCAGGATCATGCTGACCTGTGAGCCGAAACCCGCAGCCAGCCGCAGCGCGTACTGCACGGGATACGCGCCCCCACGCGAGAGGTTCAGCTCGCCGAGATCCGGATCGGTCTCCTTGAAGTTGGGGATGGGCGGGACCAGGCCGGTTTCCAGGCTCTTGACCGCGACCACGTCCTCGATGCCAGTCCCCATCGCGTGGCCGGTCAACCCTTTGGTGTTGGCGATCACGATTCCATCCGCAGCCGAGCCGAAGACCGAGCGCAGCGAAGCGATCTCGGCTGACGCGCTTCCACCGCGGGCAGGCGTGTAGGTCTCGTGCGAAACGAAAACGGTCTGCGGAGCCAGCTCGTGGCGATCGAGCCCCCACCGTTGCTCGGCCTCCGTCAGCAGCCGCTCCATCTCCGCGGTGATGTGGTGCACATCGAGACGGGTTCCATGGAAGGCGCTGTTGGCCGTGACCCCTGCCAGCACCTCTGCGATGGGGCGGATGCCCCGCTCCTCGGCGGACTCGGCCACCTCTACGACGATGGCCGCGGCCCCCATCCCGATGATCATCCCATGGCGCCGGCGGTCGAACGGCAATGCCGCCTCTTCCACGTCAGCGTCGGTGGCGGCCGCGCCCGAGGCGAGGAAGCCGGCGCCGATCCAGCCGAGGAGGTTGTCCGATGTCGCATTGTCGGCGGCCACGACGATCACACGGCGGCAACGCCCGGCCCTGATCCAGTCTTCCGCCACCGTGATTGCCTGTGTTGTGCTGGCGCACGCCGCGTTGACCTGGGTATTCGGGCCGCGGGCGCCGATGAACTCAGCGAACTGGGAGTGCCCCATGGACAGGACGCGGAACAGGAAACGGCGATCGAAGGAGTACGGGTGAGCATCGATTTCGGCACGCAGCGTTGCGACGTGCTGGTCCAGCTCAGCACGTAGGGTGCTCGTGTCGGCGTCGTCGCTGCTCGTGCTGCTGGCCCGCACCGCTTCGAGCGTGGCCAACTGGTCTCGGCGGGCTCTGTCCATGTAGTAGTCATGCGCGTAGCCGGCGAAGGCGTCGAGACCGGGGAAAGCCGACGCAAAGATCACGCCGGTGTCGTCGCGAAGTTCATCGGGCAGGCCCCAACGCTCCGGAAGCCGGGTGCCGAGGTGGGTGGTCTTGTAGTGCAGGACCAGTGGGATGCCGGCGTCGCGCAACGCATCCAAGCCTGCCGCAATCGCCATGCAGGTGGAGTTCTCCAGTGCGAGGGCCCGCTCGGAGTCGATGCCGAACTCCGCCACGGGGTCGAAGGCTCCGGCGCGGCCCGCCAGCTTGATGACGTCAGCGTCGGTGTCAATGGTCTCGAAGTCGCCGCTCCCATCGGGTTGCTTGACGAGACGGGTGATGTGCTGGTCCAGGATGGCGGCTCGTATCTCCGGCGGGATGAGGCTGATGCACTGGTCGCCGTGTAGCAGGCGGCCGAGGTTGGCTCGGTCGAAGACCCGCTCTGTGCCAGGCAGGCCCAGCGCGGCGCCGGTTACCACCACCGGCCGTCTTGGCCCAGCCCCGTCCCCCTCGACGGTGACGGTCCGGTCCAGGTATTCCGCGACGAACTTGCCCAGTTCCGCGTAACGAGAGGGGGGGACCAGCTTTGTCGCTGTCGCCGAGTCGGTTGCCGCGACGGGCTCCACTCCGGCGGCGTACAGACCGCAGAGGGCTTGATTGAATGCCACGCCGTCCTCCCACTTGGGATGGTTCGTGAACAGGGCGAGCACACCAGGGTCGTCGCCGAACATCTCTTCGACGAAGCCGTGCAACGCCTTCTTTGGTCCCACCTCGACGAACACCCGCGCCCCGTGCAGATACAGCGTCTGCAAACCCTTCACGAACTGCACGGGCGACGCCACCTGCCGGCCCAGGATGTCGATCATCTCGGCTTCCACGCCCGGTCCCATCGGATAGAAGTCCCCACTCAGGTTGGCCACGACCGGGATCTGCGGCGGGCGGAGGTGGAGCCGGGCCAGTACCTGCTTCAGCGGCGCCGAGGCGGGGGCCACGATCGAGGTGTGAAAGGCGTGGCTCACCGGCAACAGCACCACGTCATGGCCGGCGCTGCTGAGCGCGGCAATCGCCTGTTCCACCGGGACGCTGGCCCCGCCGATGACGGCCTGGCTGCTGCTGTTGATGTTGGCGATGACGACGTTGCCGTCGATGCTGGCGAGGACTTGTTCCACCTCCCTGAGTGGAGCGAAGACGGCGGCCATCAGGCCCCGGTCCTCGATCTCGAGGTTGACCATCTCCCGGCCGCGCGCGCTCACCGCTTCGAGCGCATCGGCGAACGGCAGGGCGCCGGCAGCTACCAGAGCCCCGTACTCGCCGAGGCTGTGGCCCATCACGAAATCAGGGCGAAACCCGTGTTCCGCCAAGAGCCGGGTGATGGCGCAATCGACCGTCAACACCGATGGCTGGGTGATCTCGGTGCGGCGCAAGTCCTCGTCGGCTTGGGCCACCGCGGCCTGGTCGTCAGGGTCGACGAACATGTAGTCGCGCAGGGGCCTCCCGGCCAGCAGCGGCTTCATGACCCGGTCGGCCTCGTCGAAGACCTCGGCGACGGCCGGATCGGTCTCCGCCAGCGTCCTCAACATGTTGGGGTACTGCGAACCTTGTCCGGTGTAGAGGAAGGCCACCTTCGGCCCAGGGCCGCGGCCTCGGAAGATGCCACGCGCCCGCAACAGCTTCCAGGTAGCGCCGTCGCTGGCCAGGGCCCGCTGCGCCCGCCCGGCCTTGTCGGCCAGTTCCTCGGCGGTGCCGAAGTCGATGGCGATCCGCTCGGGAGCGCGCAGCGCCACCGGGGAGGGTGAGGCGGCCGGAGGGATGCGTCCCATCCCGGCTTCCGCGGCCAGGCTTGCCAGGCGCTCGCCGAGCTCGGCCTCCGTGGCGGCGCCAACCACGGCGGCGCGACGGGCACGCTCCGGCGCCGGAGCGAAGGCGCGTGCCGCGGCCTTCACCTCGGGCACGGCGAACTGGCGGGCTCCACCGTCCTCCCGCCCGGGAACGTACTCCTCGAGCACGGCATGGAAGTTGGTGCCGCCGAAGCCGAAGGCGCTGACCCCTCCCCGCCGGACGCCAGACTCGGGCCGCACCCAGTCGCGCAGCTCCGTGTTGACCCGGAAGGGGCTACTGGCGAAATCAATGTCCGGGTTGGGCCGGGAGAAGTTGAGGCTGGGGGGCAGCACCTTGTCGTGGATCGCCATGACCATCTTGAAGATGCCGGCGGCGCCAGCGCCTGCCTTGAGGTGACCGATGTTCGACTTCACCGAGCCCAGGGCGATCGAGCCGGTGGCCACGCCACTTCCGCCGAAGACCGCCGCCATGCTCTCGTGCTCCACCACATCTCCGACACGCGTGGACGTGCCGTGACCCTCGACCAGGGTGGCCGTCTGGGGCGCCACGCCCGCGTTGCGCCAGGCCCGCTCCACGCAGAGCTTCTGGCCAATCGGGTTGGGCGCGGTGATCCCCTTTCCCTTCCCATCGCTCGATCCGGCCATCCCGAGCAGCACGCAGTAGATGCGATCGCCGTCGTGGACCGCGTCACTCAGCCGTTTGAGCACGAACGTGGCCGCCCCCTCGCCCATCACGAAACCGTCGGCACCCTCGGCGTAGGGACGAGTCCCCGTGGCCGACAGGGCGCCGATCTTGCAGAACTTCACGTAGGTGGCCGCGCCCATGTTCCGATCGATGCCGCCGGTGATCACAGCGTCGTATTCGCCCTCGACGAGCCCGCTCACAGCTGAGTTCATCGCCGCCATCGCCGAGGCGCACGCCGCGTCCACCACGTAGTTGGGACCACGGAAGTTGAACAGGTTGGCGACCCGCCCGGCAATGCAATTGGAGAGTTCACCGGGCATGGTGTCCTCGGTGATCTCCGGGTAGCGCTTACCGATGAGGTCGCCGAGCTCGACCACGATCGCCTGCTGGACGTCGTTGGGGAGAGAACGGAAGCTGGGCGCGTCACCCAACTCGCCGGCCAGCTCGGGGAAGCTGATCCGCAGCGCGGTCTGGTAGTGGTGCTCGCCCGCCATCGCATTGCCGAACACCACCGCCACCCGGTCGTTGTCCAGCGTGCGCTCCGGGTAGCCGTAGTCGGTGAGCGCCTGATGGGTGCAGGCCACGGCCCACTTCTGGGTGTCGTCCATGGCGTCGGCGACCCGCGGCATGACGGCCAGGTTCCAGGAGCGCGGCTCCCATACCCAGTCGCGGACCCAGCCGCCGATCTTGGAGTAGGTCTTATCCGGTGCTTTCGGGTCGGAGTCGTAGTACAGCTGCGGATCCCACCGCGACGGGTCAACGTCGCTGATGCTGTAGCGGCCCTGTTTGATGTTCTCCCAGAACGTCGCCGCGTCGGGAGCGTCCGGCATGATGGCGCCCACGCCGACGACCGCAACGGCCCGGTCCAGGTGATCTCCCATTCCGCCTCCGGTTCGGTATCGGTGTTGCGCTAGGACTGGCGCCCATACAGGGCGTCGGCCACGAGATTCATGTCAGCAAGCAGTCCGGCCTGGGCGGCGTGGATGGCCGCCAACCCAATCGCTGACGCGCCCGCGGACACGTCTCGACCTGAACTGTCGGCTCCAACGGTCCAGCGCAGGCCTTGCTCGGCCACGTCCAGCGCTGCGGTACGAGCCCAGACCCGGCTCACGGCGGACAGCGCAGCAGCGTCAAAGCGCCTATCGGCCTTGGCATTGAGGGTCCCAGCCTCTGCTCTCGCCGCTCGCCGGGCCAGGGCCCCGGCCCCTTCCGCCTTGGCGATCAGCTCGCCGAAACGGAGCAGCACGTGCTGGTTGCGGGTCAAGCGGTCGACCCGGGCCCACTCGAGGAGCTCCGCCAACGCGTGGGCGGCCAGGGCCGCGATCCCGGCACCGACTGCGGGGTACTCGGTGTGCAGTTCTTCGAGCTCTGTGGCGCGGTCGTGATAATGCCGGCCCCGGGTCTTGAGGTGGTCCTGCCAGCGGTCCCGGGCGATGGTCATTTCCATGATCTCGGACGTGCCTTCGTAGATCGTGGTGATACGGACATCGCGCCGGATCTTCTCGACCAGGAACTCCTTGACGTAGCCGTAGCCGCCGAGCGCCTGGATGGCGGCATCGGCGGCCGCGTTGCCGGCCTCGGTGGCCAGATACTTGGCGATGGCGCCCTCGGTGTTGAAATAGCCCTCCTCGGTATCGATGCGCTCGGCCGTCTCCTCGACGTAGGCCCGACCGGCCTCGAGCGCGACGGCGTGGGGCACGATGAGCTTGTGGATGTATCCCTGTTTTTCGGATAGGGGGGTGCCTGCCTGAATGCGCTCGGTCGAATACGGGATGGCGATCTCCAGGGCCGCCCAGCCAGCCCCGAGCCCGAACGCGGCCACCATCAGGCGGGTGTAGCCAAAGACCTTCTGGGCCTGCAGCAACCCCTGTCCCTCTTCGCCACCGACCACGCGGTCGGCACCAACGTGCACGTCGTCGAGCGTCAAAGCCGCGGTGTTGCTGGCCCGGATGCCGTGCTTGTCCTCAGGCTTGCCGTGCTCGAACCCGGGCACCCCGGCCTCAACGACGAACCAGGTTGGCCCACCGGGAGCGGTGGCCAGGATGCTGTAGGCGTCGGCCACGCCGCCGTTGCTGATCCACTGCTTCTCCCCGTTGATGACATACTCGACGTGCCCGTCTTCCTCGATTCGCCGAGCCGTAGTCTTCAGAGCAGCGAGGTCGCTGCCCGCTTCGGGCTCAGTGGCGCCGTAGGCGAACAGCAGTCCTTCGTTGCCGATGAGCGTGAGCCAATGCTTCTTCTGCTCGGGTGTGCCACCCACCACGATGGGGTCGCTACCGAGGAATGTCGCCAGCACGCCCGTGGCCACGCCCAGGTCGATGTGAGCCATCGCCTCGCAGACCCGGTACACGTCGAAGGTGCCACCCCCCATCCCTTCGTACTCCGTGGGTATGAACAGCAACTGGATGCCCAGTTTCTCGCTGCACATCGCCCGCAACACGTCGAGCGGGACCTGGTCATTTCTGTCGAACTCGAGCAGCTTCTGGGCGGGCAGCTCCGATTGAGCGAACTCTCCGATCGCCTCCAGGACCATGTCCAACGCTTCAGGGTCGAGGCCTACCATGATGTTCTCCCCGTTCTGGGCCTGGCGGCTCGATCTCTATATCTTGCACTCTCTGTCGCGCCAGCACCAGGGCCAAAGTCTCCTAGCGGGGGCTGCTCATCCCGGGCCTCGCAGGCCGGGGCTCGTAGTTGCCCACGAACCAGTTGATCAAGAGCGGACTTGCGACCGGTGGACTGCAATAGGGAACACGCGTAGCCCACGGCACGCGGTTCTGAGGTCAGGCTTCGTCCGTGAGAACCGCCTCGAGAATCAAACCAGCGCGATATCTGGTCACGCTTGGCAGCCAGCGGTCAACGAGCGGCATCTGAAGCTTGGAGACACTCCCGTTCAGAGGGAACACGGGCCAATGACGGTCAGTGTCGGTACGCGACCGGCAACCTGAGGGGAATATTCATTCGGATCGTAGTCTGAACAGGGCGAATGTCCTGTACCGTGCCGCGTGTTTCCACGACGGTGAGAAGGCGTTCAGTCGAAACTGGACGATTCCCCCACTCTGGTAGGACTGGATCCGGCCGGACCGACGCTGGCCCGGTGGAGTCGGCGATTCGAGTATTCGCACCCCAGACTTCGTCCTCCAGCCCGAAACGACAACCTCGTCGGTCCAGCACGGGTATTTCGGTGGATCGAGGCTGAGCCTCGAGGACCGCACGATCTGCGGGCCGATACCGGACGCGTCCGTGGAGCTGGCGCTCGAGAACAAACACCTGGTGCCGGAGCACCGTGATCTCGATGTCCCTGTCTGACTCGCTCCATCGGGTGGACCGGACGAGGCTGAGGATTCGCACAAGCCGAGGTAGGACAGGGAGATGGCCACGGCGGATGATGCTCGAATGTCGCGGCGAAGTGCCAGTCCAGAAGCCGAATCGAAGTTCTTGGTCCCCTTCAGGGATGGCGGCGATCCACCGGTAGCTGGCCAGCGATTCCCAAGTCGGGGTTCCTTCCAGCCGGGACCAGTCAGTTGCGCCTGCCGTGCCTCCCCTGCTCACAGCCCCAGCTGCCGGCGGTCGCCCGGGTGGAGCTCGATCACCTTGCCACCCAGTCCGACCCGGACAGTTCCGTCGCCCCAGTCCTGCACTTCCACCGTGAACTCACCATTGGCCACGGCGAGTTTCATCCACCGTCGGCGGTAGCGAAGGTCGAGCGTCAGGCTCCGTACCTCTGTGGGGAGGAGTGGATTGAACCAGAGCACGTCGTCGCGGGTCTCGATACCCAGGTAGCAGCGCTGCAGAAGGTCCAATGTGCCGGCCATGGCGCCCAAGTGGATTCCTTCGGCCGTGGTGCCGCCCTGGGTGTCGTCCAGGTCGCTACGCAGGGCATCTTCGAAGAATGCCCACGAACGCTCACGATCGGAGCGGGCCAGGACCCAGGCATGCACGACTCGGCTGAGGGTGGATCCGTGCGAGGTCCGCCGCAGGTAATAGTCGATGGTTCGTGGGATGGCGTCGGGTTCGAAGGCATAGCCGAGCCGTTCGAAGATGGACCGTAGCTCGTCTGTGGAGAGCAGGTAAAGGAGCATGAGCACATCAGCTTGTTTGGAAGCTTTGTAGGCATTGGGTGTGTCGTCCTCGCTCTCCAAGATGCGATCGAGGCGCGAGATGTCGCCATGACGTGCCCGGTACGCCTCCCAGTCCAGCTCGGCGAGGTCCTCATACCCCTCAAACTGGCTAATGACGCCGTCACCGTGGAACACGAGACGCATCTTGCGGCTGACGTCTTCCCAGTGGGCGAGCTCGGTGTCGTCCAGCGACAGGCTTTCGCACAGCTCGCTGCGCCGGGGCTCGGGCAGGAGATCGATCAGCTCGAGCGCTCGACACAAGACCCAGACGGCCATCACGTTGGTGTAGGTGTTGTTATCCAGACCCGGGGCCACGGCTCCGAGATAGCCCTCGTGGTACTCGTCCGGGCCCATCACACCCAAGATCTCGTATCGGTCGAGTGCCGGATCGTACCGGGCGATGCTCGCCCAAAAGCGGCTGATCTCGAAGATCATCTCCGCCCCGTAGTTGACCATGAAGTCGATGTCGCCCGTCGCCTGGTAGTACTGCCAGACGTTGTAGGCGATCGCTGAGTTGATGTGCCGTTGGAGATGCGATGCGTCGGGCAACCAACGACCCGAGAGGGGATTGAGGTGTACGACCTGCGCCTCCTCCCGTCCGTTGCTGCCGCTCTGCCAGGGGTACATCGCCCCGCAGAAACCAGCCCGATGGGCGGCCCACCGCGCCTCCGGAAGTCGCCTGAAACGGTACAAGAGCAGTGACCGCACGAGCTCCGGGAGGTGCAAGCTGAGATAGGGGAAGATGAAGAGTTCGTCCCAAAAGATGTGACCTCGGTAGGCCTCGCCGTGCAGGCCCCGGGCGGGTACGCCGACGTCGAGGTCGAGGGTGTTGCGGGAGGTGGTCTGGAGCAAGTGGAAGATGTTGAGGTGCACGGCCAACCGCGTCAAGCTGCCTCCGTCGTCCACCTCGAGCGAGAAGCGTTTCCACAGATCGGCCCAGTCACGGGTGTGGGCATGGAGGAGCTCGCTGAAGCCACCGATGCGCGAGCTCCACGAGCACGCCTCGGCCAGCGGCTCGCTGATCGAGCGGTCCTTCGAAGTGAAGAGGGTGACAATTTTCTCGATGGCGATCGGCTCGAGGGCCTCAACGGCCAAGGTCAGCTCGTGAGCGATGAAGCCGGGCTCCTCCACCACCCGGCGTTCAGGGTTCGCCGGCCTCCCCGCACGAGTGATCCGGGTCCGTGCTGCTTCGGCCACCCACACGCCGGACTGACCGGTTCGGGAGCCCAGAGCAATCGTCTCGTCGTCGACCGCGTCGACCTGCACGTCAACGAGGTGGTGGTCGTCGAATTCGCCGTAGCGGGTGACGCCGGCGTTGACAACCCGGCCGTCGAGACCTGAGCGGACAGTCAGGCGTCCTGACCAATTTTCTGCGCACAACACGGTCTCGAGACCAGCAGCATGCGGGTCGGCCATGCTGACGAAACGGCGCTGTTCCACCCGCGTCACTCGCCCGGCTTTGTCTCGTACCCGCAGTGTTCGGTTCAGCACCGCTTGGCAAAGGTTGAGCTCCTGGCGGTAGTCGAGGATCTCGACGCCCTCCAGGTCGAACCACGGGTCACCACCGATCCGGAAGTTCACTGTCAGCCAGTTGGGGAGGTTGACGATGCTCTCGTTCTCGACCGTACGGCCAGCGAGCCGCGTTTGGCGGCGGTCGTACAAGCCGGCGACGTAGGTGCCGGGATAGTGGATGCTGTCGGCAACGGCCTCCGGCGCCGCACCGCGGGTAGCGAAGTAGCCATTTCCCAGCGTGCACAGTGCTTCCCGCAGCCCCTCGCGAGCGGGATCGAACCGTTCGTACCTCAGCGACCATTCGTCGTCGTCCTCCGGTTCGATGGCCGAGGCGGGCGACCGTCGCTCGCTCATGGCGATCCCTCGGAGGCGCCGATGCGCAACTCGAGATCGGCCAGGTCACTGACCACGACGTCCGCACCCTGTTCCCTCAGCGCATCGGCCTGCGAGCTTCGGTCGACCCCGATGACCAGGCAGAAGCCTCCTCGGTGACCTGCCTGGACTCCGGCGAGGGCATCCTCCACGACAGCAGCGCGAGAGGGTTCAACTGCGAGCTGCCGCGCCGCCGCAAGAAAGATGGCGGGCTCAGGCTTGCCTGGCAGCCCGAGAGCTTCGGCGTCACTTCCGTCGATAATGGCGTCGAAAAGATCCGTGATGCCTGCCGCTGCCAGAAGCATGTTGGCGTGACGGCTCGATGAGATCAACGCCGTACGGGTGCCCCGTGAACGCAAGGATCGGATGAGCGCGACCGTCGACTCGAACGGCTTCACTCCTTCCTCCATCACGGCCCGCTCGAACTCGCGGTCCTTCAGATTCCCGAGCGCACAGACAGTGTCATGCCCGGGCGGATCCGACGGCTCTCCACGTTCGAGGGTGATCCCGCGCGAGGACAGAAAGCTCTCCACGCCGTCGTAGCGTGGTTTGCCGTCGACGTAGCGGAGATAGTCCTCATCGCCGAACGGCCGGAAGGCTCCGCCGGTCCGCTCCGAACGGGCGTGGAGAAAGTCGTCAAGAACTCGTTTCCAGCAGCGTGCGTGGGTCCGGGCAGTGTCTGTAACGACGCCGTCCATATCGAAGATGACTGCATCGAGCCGCTCGATCGCGACAGTACCCTTCGTTGTCGCTTCATCCTGGGTCTGTCGGATCCCGTATTTCATCCCAGTGTGTCCCCATTCGTCCGCCTCTTGAGCTGAAACGGGGTCATCGCATCGCGGCAAAGCTGTTTCACCATGGTTCTGCTCGGCCCGTACTGCATCCGCCTGAATCGTTGTTCCAGCCGAAAAGGTGTCCGGTGAGTGCACGGGCCAATGCGTCCCGTCGGCGCATGGGCGGATCCGATTGAAGTCGACGGCAACGCGCGTGAAATCGAGTTCGTGCACCCACGCGGATCAGTGAAAAGGATTGCCGACCGGGAGCGCCCGGCGCGATCAAGATGTTGGCATGCTTCACTCAATTCGTTGATGGTTGCTTCAGCGACTCTTTGAGGATCTTGCCGGTCGCGCCCTTCGGCAGTTCGTTTCGGAACTCGACCGTCCGTGGGTACTTGTAGGCGGCGAGACGTTCCTTGACGTAATTGATGAGCTCCGCCTCGGTGGCCGTCGCCCCTTTCTTCAGCTCGACGTACGCCTTGATGTCTTCACCCAGGAGATCGTGTGGCACACCGACCACGGCCGCCTCGGCCACGCTGGGATGGCTATACAGCACCTCTTCAACCTCGCGGGGATACACGTTGTAGCCGCCCCGGATGATCAGGTCCTTCTTCCTGTCGACGATGAAGAAGAACCCGTCCTCGTCCGCCCAGCCGAGGTCGCCGGTGTGGAACCATCCACCCGCAAATGCCTCGGCCGTGGCCTCAGGGTTCTTGTAGTAGCCCTTCGGAGTGTTGACGCCGCGGACGACCACTTCCCCGACGTGCTCGGGGCCAGTCGGCAACGGCTGGCCCTGGTCGCTCCATATCTCGACCTCCACACCCCAGATCGGCTTGCCGACGCTGTAGATCTTGCGCTCTTCAGCGCTGACGTTGAACGTCGTCGTCGAGGCGGTCTCCGACATGCCATAGCCTTCGAGGATGACGAACCCGAACCTCTGCTCGAACTCGTCGATCACCTCGGCCGGAATTGCCGCGCCTCCTGAAATTCCGACCCGCAGCGATGAAAGATCGTAATCGTCGATGCGCGGGTGATTGAGCAGGGCAATGTACATGGTCGGCACACCTTCAAAGATCGTGACCCCGTCGCGCTGGATCACTTCCAGGACCTTGTCGGCGCTAAAACGTGGGACGAGCGACATTGTGGCTCCGAAGCGCACGCACACGTTGAGCTCGCTGCTCAAGCCGAACACGTGGAACAATGGAAGCACCACCATCACAATGTCGTCGGCCCGCACGCCGAAGAGTCGACCGGGCGTGTCAGCGTTCATGTACAGCTGGAAGTGGCTCAGTTCGGCGCCTTTGGGACGGCCCGTCGTCCCTGACGTGTAGATGATGACCGCCGTGTCGCCCGGCTCCGTCTCCACAAAAAATGGCCTGTCGGGTTGCTCGCCGCCGAGCAGCTCCTCGAAAGGACGTCCGACGCTCACCTCGGAGGTTCCGGGCGTGTTGACCACCCAGATGCGGTCGACGCCGACATCGGCGGCGCCCTTGGCCGCCTCAACGGCGGTGCCCGACCAGGTGATCAGGGCCCGCGCCTCTGAGTCACGGAGGTGGTAGGCGATCTCCGGAGCTCGCAGCAGGACGTTCAGGGGAACAACGACCGAACCGGCCTTGAGGATTCCGAAATAGGCAATGAGGAACTGCGGAAGGTTCGGTAGCTGCAACCCGACGGCGTCGGCCGGCCTGATGCCCTCGCGGCGGAGACCTGTGGCGAAGCAGTCCGACAGCGCATCCAGCTCGGCATAGCTGAGTTGACCGCCGTCGAACAGCACGACTGGCTTGGTCGGGTCGACTCGTGCCGCCTCACGTAGCATGGCCGCCAGATTGAGGCTCATGGGTCCGCTCCTTTTCGCACGTGTCCCTTTCCAGGAGGCGACAGCGGGAAGTCGGTGCGGGAAACAGGTTCGGCCCTCACCCCCCCCATGGGGATCTTCTCAATCCGTTTGCTGGCCGTCAGCTTCGTCGACCCCTTGGGTCCTCATGCTAAGTCCAGCGGGGCTTCGTCACAAGAGGCGATTCTCCCCGCTCCACTGGACGATCGGACTTGTGGTCGGAGGGACCGGGCGACCACGGGTGCACTTCGTAGTGCACGAGCGCAAGGGAAGGACGATGAGCCATCAATAATGCCGCCGGTGCGGTTGGCAGGCTTCCACATGTTCAGGTGCCATCGCGTGCC
>Ga0224558_1003538_pt1 | contig 12912 bp, 7 predicted proteins | sample 714S32024metaG_FD_180682 | JGI IMG/M metagenome (GOLD analysis project Ga0224558, IMG submission 180682) | Peat soil microbial communities from Stordalen Mire, Sweden - 717 S3 20-24 | ecosystem: Environmental > Terrestrial > Soil > Wetlands > Peat | place: Sweden: Norrbotten County, Stordalen... | reverse complement strand
GCCGGATGTCATGGCCGCCGAAGCCGCCCTGCGCAAGGCCGAAGCCGATTTGCGCTTCCAGAAAGCGGTTCGCATTCCGGACCCCACCCTCCAGGGGCAATACGAACATCAGCCGCCCGATAACCCCAACTCGGTCGGATTCATGGTCAGCTTACCGGTGCCGCTCTGGAACCGGAACCGGGGCAACATCCTCGCCGCCGAGGCGGCGCGCGAGCAGGCCCGGCTGGCATACGAGAAGGCGAAGGCCGAGGCGATGGGGGACATTGCGGTCGCCCGCCTCGCCTACGAAGATGCCCTGAAGCGCTGGCGCAGCTACCGCGAGAGCATCCGGCCCAAGTCGGAGCAAATCCGCCAGACGATGGCCTACGCCTATCAGAAGGGCGGCGCGTCGTTGCTGGACCTGTTGGTAGCCGAGCGCAACGACAACGACATCCGGCTGGCGGCCGCCCAGGCTGCCGGTGACACAGCTTCCGCCGGCGCTGCCTTCAAGGCCGCCACCCAGGAGATACAACCAACGCAGGTGAAACAATGACGGTCCCATTTCCACGCCGCCTCTGCTCCAGCACAAATCGGCAACACAGCATACCTTCGCCCGGCGCGCTGGGGACAGCGCGCCCTACCTTCACGCGTCACAACGATTCGGGCAACGCCCCTTCGCTACTGCCCTCCGGCGCCAGGACTCTCGCAATTGCGTGGCGAAGTTCGAGTTTCCGGGTCCCCATCACATTCTTGGCCCTATTCGTCCTGTTGGTTGGCTGCAAGCCTGGAAAGGACGCCGCAGAACTTCCCGAGGCCAAAGTCAGCGGGGATACCGTGATCATGGCTACCAACTCCCCGCAGTTGGCGGCGCTGACGGTCGAGCCGGTCGGGGCCGAGCAGCCGGCGTTTGTGCCGCTTACCGGGCGGTTAGTCTGGGACGAGGACGCTACGGTGCGCGTGTTCACCCCGTTCGCAGGCATCGTCCGCAAGCTCTTCGTGGAGGTCACCCAGCCCGTCAGCAAGGGCATGCCGCTGGCCGAGATTCAGTCTCCGGACTTTGGCCAGGCTCGGTCTGACGCGCGCAAAGCCACCAGCGATCTCAGGCGCGCCGAGCAGACTCTTACCCGCCTGCGCGATCTGTTCGAGCACGGTGCCGCGCCCCGCAAAGACCTGGAATCGGCGGAGGCGGATTACGCCAGCTCTCAGTCCGAGAAAGACCGGGCCGAGACGCGGCTCGCGATCTACGGAGCGACTGCGGCCTCGACCAACCAGGGCTTCCTGCTGCCCAGCCCGCTGGATGGCGTCCTGGTGGAGCGCAACGTCACGCCCGGCCAGGAAGTCCGGCCAGACCAGATGCTCGCCAACGTGCCGCAGTTCACCGCGCCGTTGTTCGTCGTGACCGACCCGACCCGTCTCTGGGTTTGGTTGGACGTGACGGAGATGCACCTGCCCCTGGTCCACAAGGGAATAGAGCTTACTATCCGCACCAAGGCCTTTCCCGGGCAGACTTTCCACGGGCGCCTGGATTTGATTGGCGACTCCCTTGACCCCACGACGCGCACGGTCCGGGCTCGCGGCACCGTGGATAATACGTCGAAGCTCCTGAAGGCTGAACTCTATGTAACGGTGGAAATCCCGGATGCCGTTCCCATGAGCATGCAGGTACCCTCGAAAGCCGTCTTTCTCCGCGAAAACCAGTATTACGTCTTCCTCGAAACGGGTGCCGGCCAATTCCGGCGTCACGCGGTCAAAGTCGGTTCGGAACGGGAAGGCAAAGTCGCTATCCTTGAGGGCCTTAAGCCGGGCGAGCGGCTGGTCACAGAAGGCTGCCTGCTCTTGCAGTCGTTGACGGACAACTCGCCGAAATCATGATCGGCCAGATCACCGCTTACACTCTGCGGCACCGCGCGATCGTGGTCGCGGTGTTGGCGCTGTTTGTCTTTGCCGGCACCAATGCCTTCCTGAGGTTGCCGGTTGAGGCTTTCCCTGACGTGTCCAACATGTCGGTGCAGGTGATCACCTTGTTCCCCGGGCACGCCGCCGAGGAGGTTGAGCGGCTGGTCACGATCCCCATCGAGAACCAGATGAACAGCGTCCCCAAGCTGGTCTCGCTCCGGTCCATCAGCCTTTTCGGATTATCGCAGGTTACCCTGGTTTTCGAGGACGGCGCCGAACCGGATTATGTCCGCAACCAGGTTTTCCAATACCTCTCCATCGTCACGCTGCCGCCTGGCGCGCAAGCCAGCCTCTCCCCGAATGCCACGCCTATCGGCGAAATCTACCGTTATACTCTCAAAGCGCCTAAAGGCTACCCGGCGGTCGAATTGAGGGCGCTGGAAGACTGGGTCGTTGAACGCAAGCTGCGCACTGTGCCCGGCGTGGTGGATGTCGTGGGGTTCGGCGGGCCGACCAAGCAATACCAGGTGCAGGTGGACCCGGCGAAGCTCAAGTCCTACAACCTCTCGCTCAAGCAGGTCTTCGACGCGCTGTCCAACGGCAACCGCAACGCGGGCGGCTCCTACGTCGAACACGGTTCGGAGATGTATGTCGTGCGCGGGTTGGGCTTCGTGCGTGACGTGGCAGACATCGGGGCCATCGCGGTGGACAGCCGCGGCGGGACACCCATCCGCATCAGCGATATCGGCGCGGTCACGGTCGGCAATGCCGTGCGCCTGGGCCGGGTCGGCATGCTGTTCAAGACGCCTGCGGGCGTCAGCGAAGACGACGACGCGGTGCAAGGGATCGTCATCATGCGGCGCGGTGAGAATCCCCGCGATGTGCTGGACGGCATCCATGCCAAGGTCGAGGACATCAACCGGCACTACCTGCCCGCCGGGGTCAGGCTGGTGACGCATTATGATCGCACCGAACTGATTCATCGCACCCTGCATACGGTGCGCAAGAACATGGCCGAAGGGATTGGCCTGGTCGTGCTGGTGCTCCTCCTGTTCCTAGGGCTGGGCAACTACCGCACGGCCCTGGTGGTCGCGCTGGCAGTGCCTGTTTCGCTGCTGGGCGCCTACCTGCTGCTGGATCTGCGCGGGATTCCCGCCAACCTTATTTCGATGGGCGCCATTGACTTCGGCATCATCGTGGATTCCGCAGTGGTCATTGCCGAGAACCTGATTCGCATCCTCCACGAAAAGCGCGAGACCAAGCCGTCCCTGCCTGTCGCCATTGTGCAGGCCGTGCGGGAGATGGGCCGGCCGATACTATTCTCGAAGGCCATCCTGCTGACGGCCTTCATCCCGGTCTATACCATGCAGCGTGTCGAAGGCCGTATTTTCCGGCCGATGGCGCTGACTCTGACCTTTGCGCTGATCACGGGCACGATCTTCGCCGTCTTCGTCGTGCCCGCCCTGATCAGCTTCGCAGTCAAGCGCGGCACGCAGGCGGAAGAATCGTGGATCGTGCGCCAGCTCATCCGGCTCTACCGCCCGGCACTGGCCTTTGCGCTGAGGTCGCGGATGCTGGTTTTTGCGTTCGCGGGATTGCTCCTGGTGTCAGGCGGCTTGGCTTATTGCTTCATTGGATCGGAGTTTCTGCCCAAGCTGGATGAAGGCGCGCTGTGGGTGCGCATCTTTATGCCTAAATCCATCTCTCCTTCCGAGGCTGCCAGGCTCGTGGACAATGTCCGCCATCGCCTGGCTTCCTTCCCCGAGACCGAGAATGTTCTCAGTCAACTTGGCCGGCCTGACGACGGGACCGACATCAATGGCTTCGACGTGTGCGAATTCAACGTCAACCTTAAGCCGCGCTCGGAATGGACGACCGCCTCCAATCGCGAAGCCCTCGCCGATGCCATGGCCCGGAGCCTCTCGCAGGTCCCGGGCATCGAGTCCCAGTTCAGCCAATATATCGAGGACAACGTCAACGAGGCTGTGTCCGGCATCAAGAGCGAGTTGGCCATCAAGCTTTACGGCGAAGACCCGGAAAAGCTGCAGGAGTATGCCGACAAGATTGCCGACGCCATCAGCAAGGTTCCCGGCGCCAAGGATGTTGGCACTGATCAATTCACGGGGCAGCCGCAGATTCAAATTACCGTGGACCGCGCAGCGATTGCCCGGTTCGGCGTGAGCGTGTCGGACATTGAGTCGGTGGTCGAAACGGCGCTGGGCGGCTCGGTCGCCACGCAGGTGCTGGAAGGCGAGCGGACCTTCGACTTGGTCGTCAAGATTGCTCCCCAGGCGGTGTCCGATTTGGATTCCATCCGCAACATTCCGGTCTTCGGTGCCAACGGCGAACGTCTCACGCTGGGGGCGCTGACCAAGGTCGAGGTGCGGGCCGGCCTGGCGAAGATCATGCGGGAGGGGAATGAGCGCCGCATCGCCATCAAGCTCTCCGTGCGCGGCCGCGACCTCGGTTCGCTGGTCCACGAGGCAGAGGAGAAAGCCCGAGCCGCCGTGTCGCTGCCGCCCGGCTACCGGATGGTGTGGACCGGTGCGTTCGAGAACCAGCAACGCGCCGCCCACCGGATGGCCCTCGTGGTGCCGGTGACGATCATTGCGATCTTCTTCCTGCTGTTCACGGCCTTTGATTCCGGCCGATTTGCCACGTTGATTCTGCTGAACGTGCCTTTCGCCGCAGTGGGCGGCCTGCTGGCCTTGCTGCTGGTCCGCCTGGATCTGTCGGTCTCCGCCATGGTGGGTTTCATCGCCTTGTTCGGAGTCTCGATTCAAAGCGGCGTGCTGCTGGTCGAGCGTGTTCGCGATCTGCGCCGCCTGGGCAGCCCGCTCGAGGAAGCGATTGTGGAAGGCTCGGTGTCACGCGTGCGTCCGGTGATGATGACCTCGCTGATGGCCGCGCTGGGCTTGTTGCCGGCGGCTCTCTCCACCGGTGTGGGGGCTGAAACCGCGCGCCCCTTTGCCGTGGTGATCATCGGCGGCCTGGTCACCGCCACGCTGCTTGCCCTGTTGCTGCTGCCCATACTCTATGCGAGCTTTGAATCCGAGAAACCTGAGTATTGATCATGAAATACCTGCTTGCTTTCATCCCTCCCGATTTCGTGCACCGGGTTAAGGACGCTCTCGTCGGAGAACATATCCACGGCATGAGCGTCTCCGACGCCCGCGGCTTCGGCCAGGAACACGATGCTGCTCACCCTGAGCACCACGAGTACATGGGGCTCGAAATGACCAAGCGGGTCCGCCTGGAGATCATCTGCCATGATGAGGAGGTGGATCGCGTGCTGGACGCTTTGTACGCTGCCGGCCACACCGGCCATGCTGGCGACGGCAAAGTATTCGTCCTGCCCGTGCTCGACGCCCTGCGCCTCAAGACCGGCGAGCGCGGCCCGTCCGCGCTTGGGCCTCCGGTTAAGAAGGGGTGAGGCTCCCCAAGGACCGGAATCGGCTACCCTGTAGTATTTCGTCCTACATAGAATTCGGGTATTCTTCGATGGACGAGCAGCGACTCATCGCCAAGCTCGTCTATACCTCCCTAAGAAGAAAAGGCCAATTACGTTGGTGCAAGGCGTGTTCTGCAGACGCGTGAGCGCTCGCAAAGCCTGATTGCGGAGTGTAGTACTTCGCCCTACATGGAATTTGCGCGTTCCTATGTGGACAAGCTACGCCGCCTAGTTATCCTTTTCTGTGCGTAAACAATCGAATTCATGCTGCGTGAGGGCAGGCGGTCAGTGACACTTTGTGGCGCAGGGACCTGCGATGCACTAATAGAGAGATTTCAAACTTGATGAAGCGCTTTATTGGGTTAGTACGAAGGCCCTACAGCGTTTGGGCAGCGGTATGCCTGGCGGGTCTGGTCGCTGGGCACGCGCAAGAGCCGGCGGGCACCTCCGCGGCGCCAAATATTGGCCTGCTCCAGCGGCTCTCGCTCGCTGACGCCCAGCTCATTGCCTTTAAGAAGAACTGGGATTTGCTGGCCGCCGCCGCGGGCGTCGATGCGGCCACCGCCCAGAAGATCGTCGCCCACGAGTTCCCGAATCCGACGCTGTCCCTCTACAGCTCTCTGATTAACGTGGATAACCACCCCAGCGGGACGACCGAGGGCAACGGTTTATGGGAGCGGAGTTACGACACGATCTTCGCCATCAACCAGCTCTTCGAGATCGGGGGCAAGCGCCGCAACCGCAAGGCCTCGGCCCAGGCGGGGTTCGAAGGGGCCAAGGCCCAGCTCTTTGACGCGCGGCGCACGCTCGACGTCGCGGTGGCCAAGGCCTATGTCGCGGCGGCGCAGGCGGAAGAAGACGTTCGCGTGCTCCTGCAATCGGCCGGGACGTTGCGGGAGGAAGCCAGGATTGCGGAGGTGCGGCTCCGGGCGGGTGAGATTTCCAGCGCCGACAAGAGCCAGATCGAGATCACCGCCGAACAGTTCGAGCTCAACGCGCAGTCCGCGAAGTCGGCGGCCGCGCAGGCGCGTGTGGCCCTCGAGGTCCTGCTGGGCGTGCCGCATCCCAATGCCGAGTGCGTGCTCACCGACCCCCTGGAAACGCTCTGCGCGTCGACCACGCCGATCAACACCAATTCGGTTGGCACGTGGCGGCCGGATGTCATGGCCGCCGAAGCCGCCCTGCGCAAGGCCGAAGCCGATTTGCGCTTCCAGAAAGCGGTTCGCATTCCGGACCCCACCCTCCAGGGGCAGTACGAGCATCAGCCGCCCGATAACCCCAACTCCGTCGGTTTCATGGTCAGCTTACCGGTGCCGCTGTGGAACCGGAACCGGGGTAACATCCTGGCTGCCGAAGCGGCGCTGGAGCAGGCCCGGCTGGCGTTCGAGAAGGCGAAGGCCGAGGCGATGGGGGACATAGCGGTTGCCCGGCTTGCTTACGAGGATGCCCTGAAGCGCTGGCGCAGTTACCGCGAAAGCATCCGGCCCAAGTCGGAGCAAATCCGCCAGACTAAGGCCTACGCCTATCAGAAGGGCGGCACGTCGCTGCTGGACCTGTTGGTAGCCGAGCGCAACGATAACGACATCCGGTTGGCGGCTGCCCAGGCGGCCAGCGACACCGCCTCGGCCGGGGCCGCGTTCAAGGCCGCCACCCAGGAGATACAACCATCGCAGGTAAAACAATGAGCTTCCGAGTTCCAAATACGTTCTTTGCCTTGTTCGTCCTGATGGTTGGCTGCAACCCGGGAAAGGAGGCTGCAGAGCTTCCTGAGGCTAAAATCAACGGGGATACCGTGATTATGGCCACCAACTCGCCGCAATTGGCGGCGCTGACCATCGAGCCGGTCGGGGTCGAGCAGCCGTCGTTCGTTCCCTTGACTGGGCGGCTGGTGTGGGATGAAGCCGCCACGGTACGAGTGTTCACTCCCTTCGCGGGCATCGTCCGGAAGCTGTTCGTGGACCTCAACCAGCCCGTCACCAAGGGCATGCCGCTGGCCGAGATTCAGTCCCCGGACTTTGCGCAGGCCCAGTCCGACGCTCGCAAGGCTGCCAGCGATCTCCGGCGCGCGGACCAAAACCTTACCCGCTTGCGCGATCTGTTCGAGCACGGCGCCGCGCCGCGCAAAGATCTGGAATCCTCGGAGGCGGATGACGCCAGCGCCCAGGCGGAGAAAGACCGCGCCGAGAGGCGGTTGGCAATTTATGGCGCAACGACGGCATCGACCAACCAGGATTTCCTGCTCCCCAGCCCGTTAACGGGCATTCTTGTGGAACGCAACGTCACGCCCGGCCAGGAAGTCCGGCCCGACCAGATGCTGGCCAACATGCCGCAGTTCACCGCGCCGCTCTTCGTGGTGACGGACCCCGCCCGCCTCTGGATTCAGATTGACGCAACCGAGCTCGACCTGCCGCACCTTCGCCCTGGTCGTGAGCTGACCTTTAGCAGCCGCGCGTTTCCGGACCAGACCTTCACCGGGCGCGTCGATACCGTTTCCGAGTTCATCGACCCCAACACGCGCACCATTAAGGTCCGCGGCACGGTGGACAACACGCGCCGGGTGCTTAAGGCCGAAATGTTCGTCAGCGTGACTTTGCCCGATGGCAAAGCGCCGGGCGCCAGCGTACCCGCCAAGGCAGTATTCCTAAAGGGTGATAAGCATTACGTGTTTGTCGAGGAACAGCCGGGTCAGTTCGCCCGGCGCGAGGTCCAGATCGGCTCCGAGCAGAATGGCCGCGTTCTTATCCTGGCGGGAGCGCAACTCGGCCAACGGGTAGTGACCGATGGCTGCACCCTGCTCCAACAGATTTTCAAGTAGCCTGCCATGATCAAACGGGTCGTCAGTTTTGCGCTGCATCAGCCGCTGTTCGTCGTGCTGATGGTGATCCTCTTCATCGGCGGCGGCTGGGCGGCCTTTCACAACCTGCCCATCGAGGCCTTCCCCGATGTGTCGGACCTCCAGGTCAATGTCATCACCCTCTACCCTGGCCGCGCGCCCGAGGAGGTCGAGAAGCAGGTCACGATGCCCATTGAAACCGTCTTGAACGGGCTGCCGCACCTGGTCCGCATGTTCTCTCACACGCAGTTTGGCCTGTCCTTCATCATGCTTACGTTTGATGACAATACCACCGACACGCAGGCCCGCCAGCAAACCCTCGAACGTCTGGGCACTGCCGATCTTCCCCAAGGTGTGGTGCCGCAACTGGCGGCTCTCTCAACCGCCATCGGCGAAATCTACCGCTACGTGCTCAAGGGGGATGGCTACTCGACGCGTGACTTGCGCACCCTGGAGGACTGGGTCGTCGAGCGCAACTTTCGGGCCGTGCCGGGCATCGCCGACGTGGTCACCTTTGGCGGCGTCGTCAAGACCTACGAGGTCAACCCGCAGCTCGCGCGGATGCGTTACTATGGCATCTCCTTGCAGCAGCTTTATACCGCGCTCGGCCGGGGCAACGCCAACGTGGGCGGCAGCAAGGTCACCCAGGGCTCGCAGCAATATCTCATCCGGGGGGTCGGTCTTCTCCGCTCCGCCGATGAGATCAAGACCATCGTCATCACCGCACACAACGGCACGCCCATACTGGTCAAGGATATTGCCGATGTCACCCTGGGCAATCTGCCCGTCGAAGGGATTATGGGGCAGGACGACGCGGACGATGTTGTTTCCGGCATCGTGCTGATGCGCAAAGGGGAAAACCCATCCCGGGTGCTTACGGCACTCAAGGCTCGAATTGCGTTGCTCAACAACTCCATCCTCCCCAAAGGCGTCAAAGTAGTCCCCTATTACGACCGCACCTGGCTCATCGACACCACCCTCCATACCGTCTTCAAGAACCTCGCGGAGGGCGCCATGCTCGTGACCTTTGTGCTACTGCTCTTTCTCGGTAACTTTCGCGCCGCGGCCATCGTCGCCGTCATCATCCCGCTGTCGCTGCTGGCCACCTTTATCGGCCTCACCTGGCGCGGCATCCCGGCCAACCTGCTCTCCCTTGGCGCGATGGACTTTGGCATCATAGTGGACGGGGCGGTCATCGTCGTGGAAAATGTATTTCGCCGCCTTGGCGAGCTAAAAGACACCAGCAACAAGAAGACGCGTCTTGCCGCGATTGAGCAGGCAACCGTGGAGGTGGGACGGCCGACCTTCTTCTCGATGCTCATCATCATCGCCGCTCATATCCCGATCTTCACCCTCCAGCGCCACGAGGGCCGCATATTCGCTCCCATGGCTTGGACAGTCACCAGCGCGCTCGCCGGCTCGCTGCTCTTGTCGCTGACGCTCGTGCCGCTGCTCTGTCTGTTCCTGCTGCGCAAGAACATCCCCCATGAGGAGAACGCACTCGTGCGCTTCATCAAGCGGCCCTACCTGGCCTCGCTGCGGTGGTCGCTGGATCATCCGAAGATGGTCATTGTCATGGCGCTCGCTGGCTTCGCCATTAGCCTGGCTCTGGCGCCCCGGCTCGGCACCGAGTTCCTGCCGGAGCTCAACGAGGGAAAGATCTGGGTCAACGCCAACTTGCCCCCCGGGATTTCGGTGGAACAGGCCCGGGTTTACTGCCGCAGGATGCGCGACATACTCCGCCGCACACCGGAGGTCGGCACGGTGGTCTCCAAGTCCGGTCGGCCCGAGGATGGCACCGATCCCAAGCCGATCAACATGGCCGAGATCTTCGTGGACCTCAAACCGCCAGGCGAATGGAAACGCGGCCTGACCAAGGCACAGGTGATCGAAGAAATGGACCGCAACCTGAGCGTCCTGCCCGGGATCGAGATCAGCTTCTCGCAACCCATCCGCGACAACGTCCTGGAGAGCATCTCCCAGATTGACGGCCAGGTGGTCATCAAAGTCTTTGGCGATGACTCCGCCAGGCTGCGCCAGAAAGCCCAGGAGATGCTCAAGGCTATAGCCAATGTGCCCGGCATCGACACGGCGGTGGTGGACCGCGCCGGCGAAGTGCCGCAGGCGCTCATTGAAATCGACCGCGACCGCGCCGCCCGCTACGGCCTCAATATCGGCGACATCGAGGACGTCATTGAAATCGGCCTGGCCGGCAAGGCGGCCACCGAGTTGTGGGAGGGCGAAAAGCACTTCAGCATTGTTGTCCGCCTGCCCGAGGCCGAACGCAGCCTGCCCAACCTGAAGAAGGTGCTGGTGGACACGCCGGATGGCCTCCACATCCCTTTGGAGCAAGTGGCCACGTTCAAGGAAACCGGCGGCAGCATGAACATCAGCCGCGAGAACGGCACCCGGCTCTCGGCCATCAGCGTCTTTATCAAAGGCCGCGACATGGGCAGCGTCGTGGCCGATATGCAGGCTCGGATCGGCAAGCTGCCGCTGCCTCAGGGATGGTTTGTCACCTGGAGCGGTGAATTCGAGAACCAGCAGCGGGCGATGAAACGCCTGGCCATCATCGTGCCCATCAGCACGTTCTTGATCTTCGTGCTGCTGTTCAACGCCTTCAAATCCATCAAGAACGCCTTGCTGATCCTGGTGAACGTGCCGCTCGGGCTAATCGGCGGCATCCTCGCCCTGCTGCTGACCGGCATCCCGCTCAGCGTGTCGGCCGCCATCGGGTTCATCGCCCTCTTTGGCCAGGCCGTGCTCAACGGGGTCGTCATGGTCAGTTACTTCAACCAACTCCAGGAAGAAGGACTCGGACCCCGGGCGGCCGTCCTCCAGGGAGCGGCCACCCGCCTGCGCACGGTGATGATGACTGCCCTGCTGGCCATGCTTGGCTTGTTGCCGATGGCTCTTTCTCACGGTATCGGTTCCGAGACGCAGCGTCCGCTGGCCATTGTCATCATCGGCGGCCTCGTCTCCGCCACGCTGTTGACGTTAATGGTGTTGCCCACCCTGTACCTGGTGATCGAGCGGTGCGCCAACCAGCCGGCCGCCCCAGCCACTTCATAGCCACAGGCCGTCCCCCGCCACCAGGTCGGCCGCCAGGTATTCCCGGCACGTCACGCCAAACCGCTTCCCGCGAAACCCTGCCCTCCTCGCCTGCGTTCGAGTGCCCTGGACACAGCGAACTGGCATGCTGTTCCGACGGTGCCTGGGAACCCCAACTCCATCATGAATTGGCGCTGGGCTCCGGGAAAAAGCAGCATTTTGGGCTTGTGCTAAACGAACCAGCCGCCGCACTATTCGGACAAACGTCGTTGATAATGCGCAACTTACGCACAAAGAGACGGGAACATGTCGGCTGGGGATATACGAACCAGACGCTGAAGGTCAACGCGAATGAGGCTGATAATCAACAACTTACACCCGAGAGGAACGTGGAAGGCCCGATCCTGGATAAACGACTGGCCGTCGCAGAATCATAGTTATTGCCTGCGCTACGCGCGGAGCCCCGCTTCACGCGGTTCTCCACATCTCACGTCAACGAAAGTCGATACCATGAGAAAAACCAAACTCATCGCGAGCATTCCCCTCGCTTGCATGTTGCTGTGTGGCCCGTTCTTCTTGATCGGTGCTGAAGATAGCAACCAAAGGGTGGCAGACTCCACTCAACCAGCCGGCCCTTACAAAGGTTGTGTGAAGATTCTCGATGGAAAGACCTTTGAGGGTTGGGAGGCTGACCCGTCAACGTGGAGCATTATGGATGGCGCGATGCGCGGCGTGGGTGGAACTTCCCGCTTGGCCTACACAAAGTCGGATTACGGCAGTTTCCGCCTCATCTTCACCGCCCGGATGAACCCCGTGAACGGCGACCACCTGGGGGTGTTGTTCTGGGGAGATCGTCCGAAGGATTCCTCGAAACCCAAGATCGACAACGCGGGATGGATCCAGTTCATGCCGCCCTTCGGAGGCATGTGGAGTTACCAGCCGCCCCAACACCACAATCTGCCCCATGAGACCCTGGCACCGGGATCGAGGGATTCCGACAAATGGACCACGACGGAGATTCTGTGCAACCTGGAAAAGGGCACCATGCGTGCGGCTGTGGACGGCGTCGAAATCGCTCGTTACACGCACCCTGATCCCGCCGGACGCACGGACCCTCAGAAACGTATCGTCCCAGGCCCCATCGGAATGTTCCGTCACGGTGGCGGCGCCTCGGAATACAAAGACATCTACGTGGAAGCCAATCCAAGGGAGGATAAACTGATCACCGTGAAATAGCTCTGACCAGAGACGAGGCAAGAGAACTCAACCCGGTTATGTTAGGGGCGTTACGCGCGATGCTCTCAAGGAGACACAATAGTCAGTATTATGAAGACAAAGTCACTGGAGCGAATGCGGGCGGGCCACGTTGGTCGCCAATTCGGACGCCTTGGGCCGCCCGCTTCGCTCAGTTCCGCCGTTAGGCGGCATTCAGCAATTCTCATTTTGTCAGGCTCGTCGGGCGCGTCACTCCGTGCGCGCCGGTCCCAGGGCGCCTGCGAGCGAACGGCGCGCACGGAGTGACGCGCCCTACCTTGCTGGCTGGTCTATGGGTATTTGGGGGCCGGGATCCCCGCGCTGGTTGTTGTGGCTGGGAATCATTGTCGGCCTTTGGTATCTGGCGTTACTTGGGATGGTCCTGAAGAGTCCGGGCAGACATCACGGAGCCATGTCGGCGATGCAGTCGGCGATGCCAGTCATCATC
>Ga0224558_1003536_pt1 | contig 12918 bp, 12 predicted proteins | sample 714S32024metaG_FD_180682 | JGI IMG/M metagenome (GOLD analysis project Ga0224558, IMG submission 180682) | Peat soil microbial communities from Stordalen Mire, Sweden - 717 S3 20-24 | ecosystem: Environmental > Terrestrial > Soil > Wetlands > Peat | place: Sweden: Norrbotten County, Stordalen... | reverse complement strand
TACCGCTCGCCGGGATCTGTGAGGGGGGCGTCGGGCAACTGGCGTCCCTACCTCGACAAAGGCTGAAAGCTGAAATCGGCGGGCAAGAAGAGCCGGTGACCGCCGCCGTGTTCCACGCCCGAAAGGGCTTGAGAAGGTCCTGCTTCGGTGGGATAGTTCCACCATGACATTGACGGCCGACAGCAAGGGCAGAATCGCCTGCCGCGACTTGTTTCCTCCGCACGCCAGTTTCGAGGCGCTCAAGGAGCCTGACGGGAGAGTGACACTCATCCGGCTGAGGCGCGAAGAAAGGAAGCCTCGCCTGGTGAAGCCCATTGTCCGCAAGGGGCTGCTGGTGCTGCCGATGGGCAACGCCGAACTGGATACAGAGGCGCTGGACAGGGAAATCCGCGAGGAGCGGAAGCGGGAGAATGCGCGTCTATTGGGATAGCACGGCGTTGCTGAACGCGCTAGCCGCCCAGAGTGTTCTGGCACGCTTGGACGAAGGGGAACACTTGATGCGGTTACACCGCGATGGAGCATTATCGCGACTCTGCGCTGCCGAAGGGCTAAAGGCGCAATGGCCCTAGCGGTGATCAACGGCAAGAGCTTGTCCGAAGGCGAATCCGCCAGCGTCTCGGTAAAGCCTGGCACGCTAACCATCAAATGCCTCAAGATTGAGAAGAACTCCGTCTTGATCACCGTCGAGGGCGAAGACACCCCCCGCCTGCTGCACCTGAGGTAGCCGGGGTTGGACGGCTGATCAGGAAGGGCATCCCCGCGCTTCCAGACGGGCCTGGAAGCGACGAATCCGGGGGCACTCGGATGTTGGGCCTGGGGTAGCATGTGACAAACCTCTCCTGCGCGCATCACCGGCGCTTGGGGCAAGGCGGTCGGCAGTCCGCCGCAACCGCTTTCGATAGTTGGGGACGGCTTGGCGGGGTGCCCCGGTGAGTCGAACATTTGCTGCGATGCTGAAGGGTGTCGGTGCTGTGGTTGCCGCATTCGCGATGTTCATCGGCGGATGTGCCACGAAGCCAGAAGCGCCACAGACTGCCATGACAGGCAATCTGATTGTTCAAAACCTGACTTAGAAAGCGTGATTTGGCCAGATAAATGCGCAGATGCGGTTCGCTGACCAATACAGAATCCAGAACTTCTTGAGGGCGGCGGCCGGGTCAAGCAAGCGAGTAAGACCGCAGGACTGCTGGGGAAACGCTGAAAAGCTGAAAGTAGAAAGCAGAAATGGGAGGACGGGACGAGGAGGGGAAAAGCTGAAATGCTGAAAGCGGAAAGCGGAAATGGGGGGCGGAACAGAGGTCCTCGCTGAATTGCCAGTTAGGGAAATTGATCCGGGCCTCATCACCCCGGCGGCGACAAGGCTTCGCGGCTTTGCGCCTTGGCGTTAAAATTCCCCGGTGACACTGATGCTGGTTTACCGAAGCGTTGTCCTCCCAAAACGGAATTCCGGCGCGCGTTTTTATCGGGCGGTGCTGCCGTGATTATTTTGAATTGCCGGGCTGGTCGTGAAAAGCCATTTCCGGTTTCCCCGGAGGTTCAGCGAAGCGGTATTGACCGGTGGGGCGTGCTTGGCGTTCCAATTCCATGTAATGTTCGCCCAAACGGCGCACGTCGTGGCCGACACGCCCGGAAATTTCATGGCGCACCCGGCGGATTTCACTGATGATCGGATCGTCTCTCATAACGCTTCACTTTCGCCCAACAACTCCAATGGTGTCAAGAGCGATGGCGCAGGCAGGCCAAGCAGGGTGTTGACCCGGCGAATATGATCAAATTTCCGGTAATATGCTTATCCACTTGATGCAGGTAGATGGATTTTTCGGGGAATCGAGCTCCTGCTAAAGGGCTTTCCCGTGCGCATTTTTTCTCACCCTGCATCAAATGGATAAGCATATCCGGTAATTTGCCAGATGATTGCAATTCCACGTCAGCAGGATGTCGCAACGGTTGAAAGAGGCGAGCGCCAGATGAAAGGCGTCGGAGGGATCGTTCCCAGGCATGACGAAGCGTTGAATATAGACTTCGGCGATTTCGATTACTTCGGGTGTGACGGCGAACAATGGCAGCGGTTTCAGGAGAGCGAGCTTTTCGGCCTTTTGCGGATGACTTCCTTTTTCCAGCTCTTCAACCACCAGATAACTGGTGGCGGCTTCAAAGTCGCCGATTTGATTGTCCCACCATTGGCGGCTCCAGTTGCCGCGCGCGACCATTTCCGGCTCCGGTCGCTGGTTGTAGTAGAAACTCGGAATCGTGGTTTCAATGTAAAGCCTCAACACACGCAGAAATTATCAGGATAATCAATCCAGTCCAGTCGAAGATGAGCCGGTTGAACACGAACGGCACAGCGCAGTTCATGGATTCCGCCGGGACCAATTCCGGCGGGCGGTTTTATCGGGCGGTGCTGCCGTATTCTCCCAGAGCGCGTCAATCCGGCACATCGCCGAATACCCGGCTGGCCGCAACAACTTCTCCCGCTGGGGCGGCCGTTCCTTCCTCTCATCTCTCCGCCGCTTTTTCAGCCAGAACAAACCCCCAGAAGCTGCCCCGGACCAGCGCCTAAATGTACCTTCACAATGTTTTATTATGAAAATCAAATGTCCCGTCCAAGCATTCGTCGCATTGGCGATGTTCATCGGCGGTTGTGCCACGAAGCCAGAAGCGCCACAGACTGCCATGACAGGCAACCTGGTAGTTCGAAACCTGACTTAGAAAGCGAGATTTGGCCAGATAAATGCGCAGGTGCGGTTCGCTGACCAATGCAGAATGCAGAACTTCTTGAGGGCGGCGGCCGGGTCAAGCAAGCGAGTAAGACCGCAGGACTGCTGGGGAAACGCTGAAAAGCTGAAAGTAGAAATGGGAGGACAATCAGGGGAAATGCTGAAAAGCTGAAAGCGGAAAGCGGAAATGGGAAATGGGAAGGCAGGATTGGCGGCGGGTGCGGAGTGCGGCGGGCTACTTCTTCATGCCGGGCTGTTCCTGCGAACTGAGATGGCGGCACAGGTTGGCCAGCAGGCGAAGGCGGCGTGTGGATGACAGCGAGCCGATTCTTCCGAGAAGGGCGGAATCCGGCAGCACCGCGAGAAAGCCCAGCCGGATGAGCGATGCCGCCTTGAGTCCGCTGGCGGCAAACTCCGGGTCGCCCGCCGCGATCTCTTCGTCAAAGGCCGCCACGCGCTGATGGACCTGGGTGCTGATGCCGCAGACGAGGAAATCGCCGAACGGCGGCAGACGCCGGAGCAGAACCACGGGGCGGTTCTTGATCTGGCCGTCCGCCTGGGGCAACGGGGCCAGGGCGAGGTCGCCCTCGTTCATGGGCGGAGATCGGCCGCGGTGTATTCCGGCTCGGTGTCGCCGTAGGCCTTCGCCAACTGGCCGGCTGAAAATCGCGACCAGGCATGGCGTTCGTCGTCCGGCGGCAGCACCACAACCATCAGACGCGCGTTGGCGTCGAGCCGACAGGGTTCATCGAACTGAACCTTCTCGCCGTCAAAATGAGCAGTTAGCGCCACGGTTGTCATTACGACGCACTGTAGCGGAGATTTCAACCGCTGGCAACCGGGGATTCGCTGAAAGCGGAAAGCGGAAAGCGGAAGTGGGACCGCGGACCATGGGACGAAGGGGGACAAGGGAAAGTCTAAAGTCTAAGGTCTAAAGTCTAAAGTCGGGGCCACGGGGAAAAGCGGAAAAGGTGAAAGTGGAAAGCGGAAATTGGGGGCGTGATGAGCGAAACGTGAAACGTGATGCGTGGAGCGGCGCGTGAGCGGAACAATCGTCAGGTGAGCAGCCGTGGATCAAAAGCAAATGGCTCGGGCTTGTGAATGGAGATTTGATTGAAGTCCGGATGCGCTGGGTTGAGCAGGAAATTAGGTTCGTTCGGAATGATGGCGCTCGGCAAGGCCAGGATCGCAGAACGCGCCTCACGCACCCAAAGATCTCCGATCTGCTGGGTGGATGGGGGGGCGGTTCGACCTGCCAGTCCGCCGGCAGTTTCTTAAGTGGGAACTTTTCAACCCAAGCGTCATCAAACTCAAGGCGGAAGGCAACCAACTTGAACTTCACCGGCGGATTCAAATGCACGAGGCTTTCCAGCACCGCCAGTGATTTGGTGAGGCTGACATAGACGACCGCCACGCCGCGCGAGTTCCAGCGTCCGCCGTGGTCGGCTGCGCCTTTACCGGAAAACGCCGTGGCGGCGTGTTTCGCTTTTACAATGCGCCAGGCTTCGGGCATCAGGAATAAACTCCGTGTTCAATGCGACCGAGCAAGTCCTCGACTTCGCGTGCGCCCACTTCGGTCTCGGCATACTCCAGCGGCACGGCGCCGCCCAACCCGAATTGCGGCGCGGTCAGCCACTGGCGGGCGTTCTTCTCGGACTCCATGACCTCGACCGCCTTGCCCATCAGCCGGGCAAAACGCACGACGCGGTCGGATTCGGCCTGCCCAAGCCGGCCGCCGGCCTTGCGGCGATGGAGCGTAGCCTTCGAGATCCCGAGCATGGGGACGAGCTTGTCCATCGGCACGGCGAGGCTGGCCTGCAAATCGTCCAGCTCCCGCACCGGCAGCCCGACGCGGAGGACTTCGATCAGCTTGGACGGGGTGAAATCCGAGGCCATGATTTTAACGGTTGGGCCATGCACACAAAAGTTGACCACGCCGGTGGTTTTCTTCACGCCCCACGCGCGGCTTTTGCCGGGGGCGGCTGCCACCCCGGTGATTTTCTTCGTTGGTTGCTTTGTCAATGGGATGCTCATTTGATACTTTATATAGTCTCACGTGAAACTGTTGTCAACTCTCTGTTGGGCTGGAGTACACAATCCCTTGCCGGTGGTAAAGCCTGGCAAATCGCTCCTGTTGGCCACAAAATTGGGCATAAGGACTCGCAAAAGGGGGGGCGAGGTGGACTGTGATTCGTGGCGCAAAAACGCAGGAAAACGAATGCATATTTCACGATATGTGTATCGTTCACAAGTTCCGGCTGGGGTGGATTTAATATGGGGTGCCTCTCAGAAAGAAAGAGTGGGCGAGAGTACGGGTGTTCGGCGAGAACGTGCGCCGTGAACGCCTGCGCAGAGGCTTGACGCAGGAAGAACTGGCCAAGCGGTCTGAGATCGCCACCAGGAATCTGCAAAAAAATGAGGCGGGCGAAATAGACCTCCGGTTCACCACGGCATTCCGAATCCGGTTGGGGTTGCGATGTCCGTGGAAACGGCTGGCGCCTGGTGAGTGAGGTTTGCCTGGCTCCTGGTCATCAGGAGAAGGCTTCTTGACTGGTGGGTACGTAAGCTGCATGGACGGAATTGATAGTGTAGATGGCGACGACGCGGGCGCCGGACATGAGTGTCCGGCGCAACGGCCATTGCAGGGCGGGGGGAGGAAAAGCAGAGAGCAGAAAGCAGAAAGCAGAAATCGGGACGACGGGATGGGGCGGGGGATGGGAGTGGTGCAGGCGACGGTGGAGGAGCAAGCGGCGATTCGGGCGATGTTGAGCAAGCGGGCGGAGTCTGCGCCGGCTGGGGCGGGGGTTGGCCGGGCGTCGGCGTGGGCCCGGGCTGGATTGAGGCTCGCCGCCATTGTGCTGCTGGCGGCTGGTGTTGGAGTTGGTCTTGGGGATGGAGACGAGTTCGACGACGTGGGTTGTAGTGTTGCGCTGCAGCCTGACGGGACTTCCCACGGCGCACATTCGGCTCAGACTCGGGAGCGCGCTGGCGGCAAGATGCCTGGCTCTGACAGCGGGTCTGCGGGCAGTTCGGGCGACGGTGGACCCGACGGGGGAAAAGCTGAAACGCTGAAAGCAGAAAGCAGAAATGGGGGAAACGGGCCGGAGGCGGGGGCGGTGGTGAAGGCTGTGGAGGCGGCGATTGAGCGCATTCTTGGGGGGCGGCGTTTTGCGGACTGGCAGAAGGGCGGCCCCACCACGCCGCAGCCGGTCTGCGCTCATCGCGCGTGCCCCGCAGGCGCGTTCAAAGCCGCTATCGAGGGCGATCCCACGAGTGGTTCCTTCGCCATCCGCGTCAGCCCGGCCAACGAAGCGGGCCGGGCCGCGATGCCCGAGCCCTCGCAGCGCGATGAGCCAAACCTCAGCCTGACAGCCAAGGTTTTCCAGTTGCTCACCGCTCTGGATCCCGACAACCGCTTGCGAAAAGCGCCCCCGATCAAAGTGTTTCTGCTTCGTTATCGGCAGAACCGTTCGCTTTCCGAGATCGCCCGCACCTGCGACTGCGGCAAGTCCCTGGTGGCGCTGCGGCTGAAGACCCTCCAGGAGAAGCTGCCTTGGCAGCCGCAGCAGCTCCGGGAGTTGTCGGCCCACATCGAGGCGATGCAAGACGCCCTCGGCGACTCCAGAGCCCGGAGAATCTACCGCAAGGGAGCCGATTACGGCGAAGAAGAGGATCGCGAAGCGTCTGAGTGAGGCACAGGAGATGTCCTGCACTCCGGCAGGGGGTGCGGGACCGGTTTCTAAACCTCGGCGAGCGGCCCGGAGTGTAACTCCTTGTAGCCTGATCTGGCACTCCCTCCGGGGTGGTCGGCGCTGCGACGTGGCTTTCCGGTGGTCGTTCAGGGCAAGGGGAGAACGACCACCGGCTGCCAGCTACCAACCCTCCGGGTTGGCCTCCATTTCGGTCGGCAGAACGTCCTAACTCCAGTGGGAGGGATGATTCGCCGAAACGTCCGTGTTTGGGTCGGTGCGGACGCCTCGGCGACGCGTCCCCACCTAAGCCGGCCATTTTGGACGCGGTTTTGGACAGTCCAAAACCTCCAGGAAACCCCTGTCATCATTGGGAATCTCAAGCCGCAGCGCTGCTCCATTTTGGACACCCTCCGGCAGTTAAAGGCCAATCGCATGAAAGCGCCGGCCAAGAACAGCAAGCAAGATATGAAAAGCAAAGCGCCAAGAGAAAGGGAGCAAGCCGCGCCCCAAGCCATCGCCTTATGGACTGCGGGGGCAAGCGAAGCGCGACCCCGCTTTGGATCGGCGCGGAACCTGGCGCGGCGTGCACGAAGATCCAAAGCGCCGTCGACGCTGCGCTCTGCCGGCGCACTCCACATCGTGGTACCCGTAAGATGCGCCTTCGCGCCTGTGGCCACTTTTTCCGGTGCAATTCTCTGGGCTTCTGCTAGATTGTCCGCACCATGCTCCTGACCCAGGCAGAACTCCAGAGCTTAGTCGAAGTCAAACAACACTCGCCCCATCAGTTGTTGGGGATGCACCCACTCGCTGACGGCACCGGCGTAGTGGTGCGGGCGCTGCTGCCGGATGCCGCCAAGATCGAAGTCCAGCCCGTGCACGAGAAGGACAAACCGGCGTTCAAGCTCACGCGGCTGCATAAAGCCGGCCTCTTCGAAGGCTCCAGCACCGAGGCGACGCGCGTGTATGCCTACGACCTGGTCATCACCGATCAACAGGGCCGCGTGCGCCGCACGCGCGACCCTTATTCGTTCCTGCCGACGCTCGGCGATGCGGATCTATTCCTGTTTGGGAAGGGTGACGAGCGCCGGATTTATGACAAGCTAGGGGCGCAGTTGCGCACGATTGATGGTGTGGCCGGCACCAGCTTCGCCGTCTGGGCGCCCAACGCCCAGCGGATCAGCGTGGTGGGCGATTTCAATAACTGGGACGGGCATTGCCACCAGATGCGCCCGCTGGGCCTGTCGGGCGTGTGGGAGATTTTCATTCCGGGGGTGGGCGAGGGGGCGCATTACAAGTTCGAAGTCCGCAACCTGCAGGGCAGAATCGTAATGAAGACTGATCCCTACGGTTTCTGCTTCGAGACGGCGCCCAACAACGCGGCCATCGTATGGAACAACCGCAAGTTCGGGTGGACGGACGAGGCCTGGCTGACGCAGCGGCGGCAGCGTGATCCGTTGCGGGCCCCAATGAGCATCTACGAGGTCCACCTGGGCTCCTGGCGTCAGACGTCAGCGGGGGAATCGCCGGGCTACCGCGCGCTGGCTGAACCGCTGATCCAATACGTCAAGCAGATGGGCTTCACGCATGTGGAATTCATGCCGGTGGCCGAGCATGCGTATTACCCGTCGTGGGGTTACCAGGTGACGGGCTTTTATGCGCCGACCAGCCGCTATGGCACGCCCGAGGATTTCCAGTATTTGGTCAACGCGCTCCACGAAGCCGGGCTGGGTGTGATTATTGACTGGGTGCCGGCGCACTTCCCGCGCGACGATTGGGCATTGGCCCGCTTCGACGGCACCGCGCTTTACGAGCACGAAGACCCGCGCAAAGGGGAGCAACAGGATTGGGGCACCTTGATTTTCAACTATGGGCGTCACGAGGTCGTCAATTTCCTGCTGGCGAATGCGCTGTTCTGGTGCGACCGCTTTCACGTGGACGGCCTGCGCGTTGATGCGGTGGCCTCGATGCTCTACCTCGACTATTCGCGGCGCCCGGGCCAGTGGATTCCCAACCAGTATGGCGGACGCGAGAACCTTGAGGCCATTGATTTCATCCGCAAGTTCAACCATCTCACGCACACTGAATTCCCGGGCGTGATGACCATTGCCGAGGAGTCCACCGCCTGGCCGCAGGTGACGCGCCCGCCGTATTTGGGCGGACTGGGCTTCTCGTTCAAATGGAACATGGGCTGGATGCATGATACGCTCCTCTACTTCAGCCACGACCCGGTCCATCGCAAGTACCACCAGAACGACCTCACGTTCGCGATGCTTTATCACCATCACGAGAACTTCATCCTGCCGCTTTCCCATGACGAGGTGGTGCACGGCAAACGGTCATTGCTGGGCCGGATGCCGGGGGACGACTGGCGGAGGTTCGCGAACCTGCGGACGCTGCTGGGCTATCAATGGCTGTTCCCCGGCAAGAAGCTTCTGTTCATGGGCGGCGAATTCGGCCAGTCAGCAGAGTGGAACGCCAATGGCGAACTCGACTGGAAGTTGCTGGAGGCTGGGCCGTATCATCGCGGCTTGCAACGTTTCGTCGAGGACCTGGGCAAGCTATACCTGGCCGAGCCGGCGCTCTGGAAAGGAGACTACGACACGGATGGCTTTCGTTGGATTGACAATTCGGATCATTTGAACAGCGTGGTCTCGTTCCTGCGCCAGGACGCGGAGCACTTCCATGAGTTGGTGGTCATTATGAATCTGACTCCCGTCCCGCGGCTGCGGTACCGGGTCGGGCTGCCGCGCCCGGGCCCATGGCGCGAACTGCTGAACAGCGATGCGGCGGTGTACGGCGGCAGCAACATGGGCAACGCCGGCGGGGTGACGGCGGCTGACAAGCCATGCCACAACCAGCCCTGTTCTGCCGAGTTCATCCTACCGCCGCTGAGCATCCTGGTCTTTCGACCTGAACGGGCGGCGGACAAAGTGGTGGTGGCCCCTGAGGCTGCGTCGGGAAAAACGCCAGAGGTACTCCGGGGCGCAAATCAGTCTTCAAGCACGGTGGGTGTAAGTACAACCCTTCCGCCTCACCCTAACCCTCTCCCTGAGGGAGAGGGAAAAGCGAAAGCCGGCACTCAGCAAGCCGATGGGGCTCGATTTGTCGAGCGACGAGCAACGGTTCTCCTTCTCACTGAGGGAGCGGGCACAGCGAAAGTCATCTCTCGACAACCCGACAGCGCTCGATCTGCCGATCGACGGGCGACGATTCCCCCTTTCCCCAAGGTAGAAGGCCAGGGTGAGGGGGAAGGCAATGGTCCCGGGCCCAAGCCGGATTCGGGGTCTCTGCTCCCGGGGATTTGAAGTTGGAGGTTGAGCTTGTAGCTTTGGCGGAACCATAGCAGGAATTCATTATGGCGGACGTTTACCATGCTTTAGGACTGCACATGCACCAGCCGCTGGGCAACCTAGTGGCGCTGCACAACTCTGATGCGAGCTGGGAGGCGAGGCAGATTCTCTGGTGCTACGACCGGCCGGTGCGAATGCTCGAAGGCTACGAAGACGTGGCGCGGCTGCACCTAAGCTTCTCCGGCACGCTCCTCAAGCAACTCGAAGACCCGGGCGTGCGGCAGACCTTCGGAGACGTCGTCAGCATCGAGGACTTCCTGGACCGGTACCGCCGCTCCAACATCGAATTCATGGGCAGCGGGCTTTATCACCCGGTATATCCGCTAATTCCGCAGGCGGACTGGGACGCCCAGACGGAGTGGTGGCTGGGGCTAGGGCGCCATCTGCTAGGGCGGGAGAGCTTCCAAGGTTTCTGGCCGCCGGAGATGGGTTTCTGCATGGAGATGATCCCGCTGCTGAAGCGCCACGGTTATAAGTACGTCCTGGTGGATTCCATTTATATCAAACCGAAGCGCGAGATGCGATGGGAGGAACTGCGCTACCGGCCCTATCTGGCGCGTTATGAGGGAGCAGAGATCATCGTGGTGCCGCGGGACCGCGAGCTATCCAACGCCCAGCTCTCGGGACTGGACCCCGGCTGGTTCCAGCATGAAGTGCGGGAGCGCACCAAACACTGCGACTTCCCCGCCCTGGTTACCACGTGGACGGACGGCGAGAATGGCGGCTGGTTCCGCACCACCAAGGTCGAGAGCGGCTTCTGGGGATTCTTCTACCGGCCTATCCTGGATCGGTTCCGAGCGGGGACGCTCGGCTTCACCCCCATCCAGATCAGCCAGTACCTGGAGAAGTATCCGCCCAAGGAAGAAGTGGAGGTCCATCCCGGCGCGTGGAACACCGAGCACCAATGGGGCGGGGACTTCACGCAGTGGACCGGATCGCTCTTGCAGAAGAAGGGATTCGACGAAGTGCGGCGCGCCAGCGAGTACTACTGGCAGGTGAAGCGGGAATTTGACCAGCGCCAGGCGGCGCTCGCCAACCCCGAGGAGGTCCGGCAGTTGATCATTCGCGCGTTCGATCATCTGCTGCAGGCGGAAACCAGTTGCAACTTCTACTGGGGCAGCCGTTGGGTGTATCGCTCATTTGATGGCCTGGAGCAGGCTTACTACCTCCTGGATACGGCCATGAAGCAGCTCCAGAAGATGTAGGAGACCCGAATATGTATATTGTGATGATTGCTTCCGAATGCGCCCCCGTGGCCAAGGTGGGGGGGCTGGGCGACGTCGTGTTCGGGCTAAGCCGGGAACTGGAGATTCGCGGGCACTTGGTAGAAATCATCCTGCCCAAGTACGATTGCCTGCGGTATGACCAGATTTTCGACCTGCAGCTCGCGTTGAAAGATCTGTGGGTGCCGTGGTATGACCGCGCCGTCCATTGCAGTGTTTATTTCGGGTTTGTTCATGGCCGCAAGTGCTTCTTCATCGAGCCGCATTCCGACGAGAACTTCTTCCACCGCCGCGTGTTCTACGGGCAGGCGGATGACGACCTGCGGTTCGCATTCTTCAGCCGGGCGGCGCTGGAGTTCATGCTCAAGAGCCACAAGCACCCTGACATCATTCACTGCCACGACTGGCAGACCGGCCTGGTGCCGGTGTTGCTCTACGAGATGTACAAGCACTTGGGCATGACTCATCCGCGGGTGTGTTACACGCTGCATAACCTCCACCATCAGGGCGTCACCCGGGAGCACACCCTGCGCGCGACCGGCCTAAACCGGCATGCCTACTTCTTCCACCAGGACCGCCTCCAGGACAACTTCAACCATGCCGCCATCAACCTGATGAAAGCGGGAATTGTCTATTCCAACTTCGTGACGACGGTTTCGCCCCATTACGCCTGGGAGATCATGAACACGCCCCAGAACTTCGGGCTGGGCCATACCCTCCAGGTCCATCGCGCCAAGTTTGGCGGCATCCTCAATGGCATTGATTACGAGGTCTGGAACCCGGAAGTTGACCGGCACATCCCGCGCCAATACGGCCTCAACACGCTCGACGACAAATACGAGAACAAGAAGGCGCTGCGGCAGCGGTTCTGGCTGCGGGATGCGCTCAGGCCCATCGTCTGCTACGTCGGCCGGCTGGATGAGCAGAAAGGCGTGCCGCTCATCACCCACGCCATCCATTACTGCCTGCAGAACGGCTGCCAGTTCGTGCTCCTGGGGACCAGCGCTGACGGCCGCATCGGGCACCATTTCTGGCACCTCAAGCAGCATTACAACGACAATCCCGACTGTCACCTCGAGCTTAGCTTCAACGAGGAACTCTCCCACCTGGTCTATGCCGGCGCGGAGATGATCGTTGTCCCCAGTCTGTTCGAGCCGTGCGGCCTGACCCAGATGATCGCTCTAAAGTATGGCACCGTGCCCATCGTGCGCGCGACCGGCGGCCTGGCGGACACCGTGTTCGACGCCAACTATGCGGAGCGGCCTTATCACGAGCGCAACGGCTTTGTCTTCAACGACTTCAACGCCACGGGCATTGAATCCGCGCTCCACCGCGCCATCGGCGTGTGGTACTCCTACCCACCGCACTTCCGCGAGCTGGTGACCAACGGGATGCGCTACGACTATTCCTGGAACCACCCGGGCCAGAATTACCTGAACGTTTACGAGCTTATCCGGGACAAGTGAGCTGACGGGAAAGCATCGGGCTGACTGTCCGGGAGGGAGAGCATACCCGCGAGCCCAGTCCTCGAGAGATGTTTGGGCTCGCGAGGACGCTCGCCCTCCCGGGGTAGGTGGCTATGTCAGCCGGCTTACGCGCGCTGCAGGACCAGACGGTGCGCTGAGGAATCCGGTCGCGCTTCCCGGCGCCCCAGGCGTAACTCGCGGCGCAGTCGAAGCCGCGCCCAGACGATGAACGCCAAGTTCTTCGCCACGAAGAAGAGCAAGGCGAGGATTATAGGTGGCATTTTCCCCCGTGACGTTGCCAGGTAAAACAAGCGGCCCGGCAGCCACGCCCAGCCCCACATCAGCGCCACCGACAGCACCAGCGGGAGCAGTTGCACCAGCCCCACCGTCCCGGCCACGGCGGTAATCGCGTTGCGCCCGTGCAGCCCGAACCGCATGCCGACCCAGCAGAGCGCCACCGCCTCCAGTGC
>Ga0224558_1003535_pt1 | contig 12919 bp, 14 predicted proteins | sample 714S32024metaG_FD_180682 | JGI IMG/M metagenome (GOLD analysis project Ga0224558, IMG submission 180682) | Peat soil microbial communities from Stordalen Mire, Sweden - 717 S3 20-24 | ecosystem: Environmental > Terrestrial > Soil > Wetlands > Peat | place: Sweden: Norrbotten County, Stordalen... | reverse complement strand
ACAGATTCACAGTTTCACAAAAGGGTATGGGGGGGTGGGGTCGGAATTCGTGGGGGGGTGGGTAAAAGCAGTGATTAGTGGGTAGTGGTTTGTGATTAGTGAACGAGGGAACAGGGACGGAAAGGCGGGTACCCCCCTGGGGGTAGGGGGGAGGGGGTGGGGGAAAAGCAGGTACCGAGGGGACAAGGGAACGAGGGAGCAAGGGAGCAAGGGAGCAAGGGAGCCGCGAATCGTGGATCGTGGGTCGTGAATCGTGGATCGTAGATCGCGGCCAGTAGCCGATAGCGGAGAGGCAAGGACCAAGGAACTTCGGGAAGTAGGGACTGAGGGAACGGAAAAGCAGGGAGCAAGAGAGCAAGGGAGCAAGGGAGCGGGTGAAGAAGTGAAGAGGTGAAGAAGTGAATGAGTGAACGAGTGAACGAGTGAAAGAGTGAAGGAGTGAAGAAGTGAAGAAGTGGACGGGAGCGAGGGAGCGGAAAGACGGGGGCGGTGGACAGCCGGTAGCCCGTAGCCGGTAGCCGGTAGCTGCTTCGCTGGTCTGCTCGTCGATCATGGAATGAGTATGCGCCGGAAGCGGGAAATGATCGGCAAAGTTGGGAAATGAATTTCTGGAGTGTTTTCAGTGAGTTGCGGGAAAAATCGGCTGAGAGAGGCTTGCGGGGTCGACGAAGATGGGGTCGGCGACGGGTCTTTTCCGGCGACATCGGCGTTTGCCGGGACTGATCCGGAAGGCCGCGGTGCTCAATGAGCGCATTGGGCAGTTTGCAACAAGCGACTTCCCGGCAGCCTTGATCGGCAGGACCTGGGAGCTTCCCAAGTCCTAAAATCCGGACCTTGGGAAGTAGCTGGGCGGCATCGATCAATTTCTTTGTCGCTCCCGGCCTGACGGTTTGCATCATACAGGGAGGGGAACACTATGCCTCAGAGTTCGCACGATCGAGCCGCAGAACTTCACAATCTGGCATCCCACGCCCACGCCGTCGCAGCAGTCGCCCACGGCAAAGCAGATCATCGAACCGCGCACGAACTCAGCAAGCAGGCTTACGAGCTCTCTCGGAATGCCTTGAAGCACTCCGAGCAGCTCGATGCAGCAGCGGCTGAATCTACCAAAGCGGAAACAGGGAAAGGCGAGAAAGTAGAAGCTGCGCATATTGTCCGCCCAGGACTTCCCGGTTAGCCAGCTCATCCAGCGTCTTCTTCAGACTGGCCACAACTTCCAAATCGAGAGCTTTCGCCGGGTGCCCCGCTTTTGGGACCTGGGGTCGGATGACGCTCAATTGCAACGCACGAAAATCACGCGGTCAGAGCCTTGGTAAAGGATTCACTGCACGGGGAGAATCCAGGCCGGAGGAATCAATATGACGAAACTTACCTATGCGAAACGCGAGAACCTTTCCAAGGATGAATTCGTGTTTCCCGAAACCCGCCGCTACCCGATCGGAGACGCCGCCCACGCCCGCGATGCCCTGGCCCGGTCCAGTGGAAAACCCGAGCACGCCGCGGTGGTGTCGGCAGTACGGCGAAAGTATCCGGAGATCGACATCGAGAAGTAGAAGGACCGGGGAACAGTGAGCGGGTAGACGATATTGGCTATAAAGGCATTATGACGGGTCATCTCGCTCCAAGATGCGTGAGGAAATCTCTTCTTCAAAACTTGCGCCGCTGCGGTGATCTTCTGCGGCGTCGAGAGAACCGCAGCGTTGTCAGTGGAAATGTCGGCTTCAACATCGGGGATGTCGCTCCAGAAGGGAACAGTGAACTGCTCAGCACCAGCGTTAAGCTGCGCTGACATCTCACCATTGGGCAACACTACGCCAGATTGAAATAGCGCTGTGCTGAGCATGGAGTTTTCAACTTGATAGGCCGTGAATTCGGCGGGAACTACAACGTCCTTAATCTGAACCTGTGCCATGTGGCTACCTCGAATCAAAGTGGTTTTTTGATCCGGGCTTGCCGAATGGTTCGCCTTCGTTCCCGACTGGGAAGGTGTTACCTGCTGCGTTTGCCCGACTGGGTGGCGTATAACTTAGCGCACTTTGCGTGCGAGAGCAAGTCTTTTATTTATAAAGACATAGGCAAACATTGGTGGACGAAGAATCCGGTCGTTGCGTTGACGACGTTGGAGAATCATGGTATTGTCAAGCTAATTCCGCAACGGATAGCTTATCTGCTTATCTGGGCCGGAAGGGGGCGCAAACTGGCGCGGAACAGCTTAGTACCGCAACACCCAACGCGGCTAAGGAACTGACCGCATTTGATGAAATGCCCGTTTGGCCATTGGGGACAATTTAACCGGGAGACAAAAAATGGAGCCTTTTGGCTCCATTTTTGTTTGTAGAATTGGTGCACATGATTGACGAGATTTGGCAAGTGATAATGGCGGAGGCTCTGGAGAACGCATTCCAAGTCTCAAGGGGTGCAGTAGCGGGGGCCCGCTTTAGAGAAGTGGTCGCGGCAACCGCTTCGAAACATGGTCAGCAATACCCACCGACCGATGAGAAATTCGGGGATTTCCTAAAGCAATTCAGCTCGCTCCTAATCGTATTGAGGCGACCAGGGAAGGACTTGCTAGTTGCTCCCGCCGACCGCCCTGAGTTGCTAGCGGGGGGAGGGGGAGATAATCAAGCGTTCATTCGAGACGACGTTTTTGAAGCTTTTACTCGGATTCCGTACGAGACGCCACCCAGTGAACCTTGGTACAGAAGAGACAACGATACGTTTTGTTGGATTCGAAATGGAGGAATTGTTGACGAAACCCAATTCCTAAGAGTGCCTCCTCGCACAGAGGCTCAGGAGGTGGAAGAGCGTAGGGCTTTTGCAAACCTTTCACAGTACGACAGGATCAAAGACGAGCTTCTTAAGACGCTCGACACGCACGCGGCGCTTTGGGCGTTTTCCAGAGTGATGAAGGAAAAAGGCCTAGGGCGCGAATGGCATGCCTTCCGACTGCAATCCATCGTGAAACGAATTAGGGTTTGGTGCGAAGAGCAACATGTTGAGTGGCGTGACGAATGGTTGACTCCAACAAAGGTCGCCGCCGCTCCACGGGTCACCACAGGTGCGCAACGCGAGGAAACCTCTCAAAAGGTGGCGTTCACCAAGCTCGTTGAAGTTCTCAGCGAGGAGGATATTAAGAGAATCCAAGTTCCTCTTGACGTTGTTCTCAGACTGTTGCAACGGTGAAAGCGACTCAACATGAGTACGGCTCTGTTGTTCGGATTTCCACAAAAATACGTCGGCAAAGCGAAGAGCATCACGGCGCGAGAGTCGGGGCGATTTGGCGGTTGGGACATCAAGTACTTGACTGCCAATGGGGGTGTGACCGGCCCAACGAAGAAGGACTTGGACAGAATACCCACCTTCGCTGAACAGCATCAGGACCTTCATATTATTGGCTTTTCCCAGGAGAAGAATAGAAGTGAATTAGCCAATCAAATTGCCCCATATTTCAGATTTCGCTGGTTTGATTACGGTTTGATCGGATCATTAACCAGCCCGGACCCAAGTGCCTTCGTGGAAGAACTTGCCGACATTCTGGCAGAAGAGGCGGAATGGGCTCTGCGAGTGAAACCACCGAACATCGAGTCTCCGCTGTTGCTTCCACAGTGCGCCTTTAAATGCGATAAGCGGAATGCGGAGCTGTGGAGACACGCACTTGCATACGGAGACATAGAGAACATCATCGGAGCAGAAAAGGCAGTCGAAGCATTCCGAAGCTCGCACCATCGCAAGGTGATAGTTCAAAATTCAAGCAAATACAAGTGGGTCGATGAGGTGGATCGGATTTTCGACGACAACGGCGCACGACACGGACAAGCTCAGTATCCACGAAACTGGAAATATTCGTACCGCATTGAGATGGGTTTTCACTACGATGTCACGAATGCGAACGGACAACGGTTCGCGATCATCGATTTTGAAAACAGGAGTCACTCTGTAAACCGAGGGGCTCACGCAAATATCGATCCTCATGGTTACGTGAGGGGCTGAGAGACGAGAGAGCGATGCATTCTCGTGGGCTCCGAGGCGACCATCTTGGTCAGTGATTCGACAGCCAAAGAGGAAGAGCCGGATTGAAAGAAATCCTGATAACGTTTGGTTCGATTGTCGCGATACTACTTGGCGCGATTCTGCTCTATGTAAACGTCTTTGAAGGCCGTTACTGGGAATTCGGATACCAAGTCTGGGCAGGCTTCGGCGTCATCTTTCTTGCCGCAGGCATCACCGGGTTATGGCTGAAGAAGCGCTTCAAACAGGGATAGATTATTCGGCCATGACCGAATTCCTATTGCATTCGCCGATTGACGGAGCCGTATCCCCGCGATTCGCCGGATGGCCGCTGGGGGTGTGGGGGGTCTGCGGCAGGCTCTCACAGCAATCGAGCGCTGCGAACGAATCGAACGGCACCCCCGCCCGACAAAGATGCCCAAGAAATCTTCGCTCACTGTGAAATTATTGGGGTACAAGTCGGGGTATATGCCGCAACGCTGGCTATAAGGTATTGATAAATATAAGAGATTGGCTCCTCAGGTAGGACTCGAACCTACAACCCTTCGGTTAACAGCCGAATGCTCTGCCATTGAGCTACTGAAGATCGCTTGATGGAGCACGTTTTGAGGGACGCGCTTCGTTAAGCCTTTCATAGCAAAGACAGTTGAATCGGTCAATTAAGCGCTGAAAAATGAAGGACTTTTGGCATCGCCCACGATCTGCACGGTTGCTGTTCCCTCTCCCCCTCCCATTCGCGGATTGCTATCGGTACATCCCCGATTATGACCGATTTTGAAAGAGGCTGACGACAAAATTGACTACATTTTGGGGGCGGGTATTCGAGCGCAAAACGGCCGGATTTGGCGGCGGAACACAGGGTCTTGCGCCATTCGCCTGTGGATCTCTGGCACGCGCAGGTGGGAGCGGCTCACTACGATGGCGACCGGTACACCAAGAAGCTTTTCTGCTGGGAGCAGTTCCTCGCCATGGCCTTCACTCAACTGGTCTCCCGGGAGAGCCTGCGCGATATTGAAGCCTGTCTGGGAGCGATTGGCCCCAAGCTGTATCACATGGGCCTTGGCTCCGCCGTGGCGCGTTCCACCTTTGCCGACGCCAACGAGAACCGCGATTGGCGCATCTTTGCTGACTTTGCGCAGGTGGAAACGCGCGAAGGGCTGTTACCCGTCAGGCCACTCTGCCAAGTACCTCGCTTGAGGCCGGATCTGCGCCGTCAACACCGACCTCGACCTACTAGAGTTGCGGGTAATTGTAAGCGTTTCGGCGTGGGGTGGGCGCAACCAAGAATCTATCCGGAGTCCCATGGGAACGGCGCATGATAATCCCATGAATCCCAAAGCCTTCATTTTTTTCGCAACACACCACGAAATCCCCGCTCTCTTGCTCTCTCCTCAATGCGTCAGATGGACAAAGTCTCTGGGGCGCATCAGATTTTCCAGGTAGCGGGATTTCATCTGCTTGCTGGCCATGATTTGCTTGACGGGTGGGATCTTGAGAATCACGCCCAGAATGGCGGCCATGGCGCGATGATTCCAGTGGGCTTGATTGTCGAAGATCAGGTTCTGCAGCTTGCCTCGCTCGATGGCCATCAGCACGGCGCGGTGGGCGGTGGTGACGGGGGTGAGCACGCGCTGGGGGCGGGCGTGGAGCTTGATTGATGCGCTTGGGCAGGCGCGGACGCAGACGCCGCAGCCGAGGCAGAGGGATTCGTCGAGGCGGGCTTTTTTGCGCTTGGGCTTGTGCGGGTCGCCGGCTGAGACGAGCGCCATGGCCTCGACGGGACAGACCTCAGCGCATTTGCCGCAGCCGTTGCAGGAGTCGGCGTTGAGCTCGGGGAGGAAGTTGGTGGTGGCGATCGGGTTGAGGACGGCGAAGCGCTTGGCGGCGAGCATGGCCTCGCAACAGCAGCCACAGCAATTGCAGATGAAGGCAACCTGATTTTGGACGTTCTCGCCGCACTGGACTAAATTGTGCGCGATGGCTTGATCGAGCAGGGCAAGGCCTTCGCTGACATCAACGGGGCGGGCAATGCCATGCTTGATGAGCGACTGGGCGGTGCCGCTGAAGGTCATGCAGATGTCCATGGGCGCGGCGCAGGCTTTGCCGAGATGCTGCATCTTGTGTCGGCAGTAGCAGGCGCCGATGCCGCGATATGAGGCGGTGCGGATGACTTCGCTGGCGCGTTCGTAGTCGAGGACAGAGAGCGTGCTGTCGCCGGCCAGGGCGTTCTCGTTGACAAAGACGCGGCCGAGTTGGGTTTCGCCGTCGGCGAAGAGGTTACGCACAAAATCCTCCTCGACGTTGAGGTATTGGTAAAAGAGCTCGGCCAGAAGCTTCTGATCGTATCCGTTGCCGATACGCATCATAGAGAACTCGAAGAAGCCGGCCATGGGCGGAGGCAGGACAAATATCTGCTCGCCGTGGATCTCCATGTCGAGCAGCATCCCTCTGGAGGCCAGGGCTTCGAGGATATTTTGGGATTCCGCTGCGGGTTTTTTCCAGATTTTGGCGGCGGCGGCGATGTTGAAGGGCTTGATGGGAAGCAGAGCCACGAGGGCTGCTTCGTCACGAGTAAAGAGAACCTCCAGGATGCGGAAGAGCAGCTCGGAGGACGGCGCGCCCTGCGGAAATAGGTTGAGCCGGTCGGTGAGCGATTGGTAGCTATTTCTCAGGGTCGCGTGAGACATGGAAGGCCTCTGGAGCGGAGGATGATTTCGCCATTATAGGCGTATACAGGCGGGATGCTCTGATCGGATTTGCACTCGCGCAGGATTTCTATCTCTGCTCAGGATGGCGGCGAAAAGCGTGAGTAAGTATCCTCTGTCAGAGCCGGAGGCTTTATGGCTGGTGGTCCCTCAAAGGAATTTGGATAGAAGTGCTCCATGCCGGCATCAGCCCGTCGCTCACGCCGTAGGCGCAAGTGCGCTCCTACGTGGAGAAGGCAAAGTGCATCCTGTGGATCAATTCGGCAGTCATCGAAGTTCTCCCGTTGCAGCCTGTTGCACTTCAAGAGTTCGGTTCCGGGCATCACTCGGAGCCGCAGCCGTGATTCTATATTGCGCCTGCTATTCCAGATGTGCTCAATATTGCTCACATCCGGGAAGGCCACAAGTTTAAAATTTATGTGGCTGCCGTCAAATCTGCGATCAGGCTTCTATTCTCATCGCCAAATGGAGAGGGAAAAATGAAGAGTGCTGTTGAAAGTGCATCTCCGTACGTTTTACCGCCGCTGCCCTACGCAGAGGGCGCGTTGGCTCCCGTAATCTCAGCACACACCATTGGCTTCCACTACGGCAAGCATCACAAGGGATATGTCGATAACCTGAACAAACTGGTAGCTGGAACGGAGTTTGCGGACCTGCCGTTGGAGAGTATTATCACCGCGACAGCCGACAAAGCCGATAAGACCGCGATCTTCAATAATGCGGCGCAAACATGGAACCACACGTTTTACTGGCACAGTCTGAAGCCCAAGGGCGGTGGTGAACCACCCGCAGTATTGAAGCAAGAAATCGAGACTTCCTTCGGCAACTTGGATGCGTGCAAGAAGGAGTTGGCAACTGCAGCGACGGCCCAGTTTGGCAGCGGCTGGGCATGGCTGGTTCTGGATGGAGGCAAGCTCAAGGTGGTCAAGACCGGCAACGCAGGTGCGCCGATAAACACTGGCATGAAACCGCTATTGACCATCGACGTGTGGGAACACGCCTACTACCTGGATTACCAAAACCGGCGCGCGGACTACATCGACGCAGTGCTGGAAAAACTGATTAATTGGGATTTCGCGGCAGAGAATCTTGACCGATAAAGGCCTGAACGGTTGCATACTCTGTCAGAAGCCATGCTTGACAAGGCGCTCACACGGTGCGCAGTTCGCGCCGGGTGAGCTTTGTCGTCAGGCAGAAGCACAAAGAGCGAGAAAGGGCTTCCGCAGCCAGTTGAAGAAGTATCTTGATTTCCTTCCTTCTGAGTTGACAGAAGAATCTGAACGAAATGGCGAAGAAAGTAGCAGAGTTATTTGTGGAAGTTCTGGCCGCAGCCGGTGTGGAGCGCATTTATGGTGTGGCGAGCGATTCTCTCAATGGCATCACGGATTCAGTGCGTGCTCGCAAGGGGATCGAGTGGGTTGGAGTGCGGAATGAAAAGACAGCCGCCTTCGCTTCCGGAACTGAAGCGCCCCGACGGGCAAGCTGGCGGTCTGTACGGGCAGTTGCGGACCGGGCAATCTGCACCTTATCAATGGCCTCGATCTGTGGAAAGTAAAGCTCGGTTAAGGAGACTGTGCAATGGCGAAAGATAATATCCCGCGTCACATCGGTTTCATTCCCGATGGGAATCGACGCTGGGCTGTGGATCATGGCCTGCCAAAGGAAACCGGATATGCTCATGGTATCAACCCGGGGTTGCTGCTCTTCGAGAAATGTAAAGAATGCGGAATCGAGGAAACTTCCATCTATTGCTTTACTCAGGACAACACCAAGCGGCCTTCCATTCAGAAACAAGCATTCAGCGAGGCCTGCGTTGCGTTCGCTTTTGAGATTGCACGCCGTGGAGCGGCTCTGCTTGTCGTCGGGGATGAAACCTCGAAGCAATTCCCCAAGGCGTTAAACGAATTCCGGCATCGCCAGGGTGTCGGAATGAAAGTGAATCTACTGGTCAACTATGGCTGGGAATGGGATCTGGCCGGTCTTAAAAATGGCGGCCTGCGTTCAGGTGAGGTTTCGCGTCTGGATTTGATCGTGCGCTGGGGAGGAAGACGCCGATTAAGCGGTTTTCTTCCGGTGCAATCGATTTATGCGGATTTCTATATCCGGGATGAATATTGGCCAGATTTCGATCTACAGCATTTTGAGCACGCACTCACCTGGTTTAGAAACCAGGACCCGACACTCGGCGGGTAATAGAGTGGATGCCTTATCGCGACGGGTACATGTCCAGTGCGATTCGATTTCGATGCGGCCCGGCTCGCCAGTAGACCAGTGGAGGAAACTGCTCCATGGCTAGTTCTCGGGCTTTTCGACGAGGCGACCAGTCACGGCAATATACACCTGGTTCTCAATCGCACGGGCTGAGACCTCGAAATGGCGAGTGAAGAGGAACCAATGTTTCGCCCCTCTTCACTCATATTGTCTGTCCCTGGCTAGCATTGCCTTCGCTTCATCATCCAGCGGATCACCGATCCAGCCATAATGCCTGCTGCAAATACTGCCGCAACTGTTTCAATAGGATGCCGCTGTACTCGCTTTTTTGTTTCAGCAAGAAGCTCTGCTGCTGCATGGCTGCCCTGTTTTGTCACACGCCGTGCTGCTTCGCCGCCATCCTCGAGGGCATCCGCAAGTACGGACGCCGCTCGCGAAGCCTTGCGCGCTGTCTCGTCAATCTGTACGCCCACTTGTTCCAACACTGATTGCGTCATGCTCTCTTGACCTTTCTCGTCTCTGAGTTCGATGGTGATGTGCTTACTCTCCAACAGCCTTTTCAATCTTACCGACGGTGTGTTGAACTTTTCCTGCGTTCTTTTCAGCAATGCCATCAGCTTCCAGGTTGGGGTGCTTCGTGATCTCGCCGGCCTTCTGCTTGATTGCGCCTTTGACTTCGTGAAGGTTGCCTGTTGTCTTATCTTCTGTGCTCGGTTTCATCGTGATTCTCTCCACTGTTTGGTGATTGTTGTCGATTCGTTAAAGTCCATGCGCGGTTAATCGCATCTTGACTGTGTGCGACTAGGTAAGAACCTCTTGGGGAAGTATCCTTGCCCGATTCACAACCTTGTATTAACCAGTATCGGACGATAAGATCGCTGATAGCTGGTCATAATTGCTCGCAGGGGAGTGCACAGCAGGGTGGACAGACCCAAGCTGCGCTTGGGAAACGCCTGCCTGAAACGCACCAGCCTATGGCATTGAGGCACGCCTGACTTGGTAGATGTGCGGATACCAGTTGCCGATGTGATGTCTCAGGCACTTTGCAGCCGGATGGAGTCTTGGGGAGACAAAACTTTCCAGAGATCAATTCTTGTTGTCGGCGTCGGATCGCTCTCCACCCTTCACAGCTTCAGTGCCGGACCGGATCTGATTGCGCACATCATTCTCATTCACGTTCAGCGAGTTGCCACGACATCCGCGCTGCCCTCGTGAGACTGCTGTACACCCTTCGATTGATTGTCTTGCTGGGGATGATTGCGACTTTGAGTGCTTATAGTTCAAAAGTCCTGGTTAGTTATGTTGACGGGGGCTGCGAGGATTGATAAGGCGACGCAGTAAGCGTCATAGCAAGGACTCTCATGCGCCAACCATCGAGTCTATCTATAACTGCTCACGGCGGACCTGCGCTAGTGTAAGTCAATTTCATTCAATATAGGTTAACGAATTGGAAGTAAACGGCTGGCTACACAATGAACATGGCCACACCTGCGGCAAACATGGCAACTGCGGCGATTGCCACAATTGCCAACCCCAAGTGGGAACTCGGTTGGCCTTGCATCAGTTTCTTGTCGGAAGCAACAACCAGGATGCCGACAAGAAGGAATGGAGCAAGTAAACCATTGACTACGGCGGTCCAATAAAGAGCCTTGACAGGGTTAACTCCAACGAAGTCCAACGCGACGCCCACTCCTGTTGAGATCAGAATCAGAGCATAGAACCAGCGGGCTTGCTTCAATTTCTTGTTCAGGCCTTGCCGCCACCCAAGTGTCTCAGCGAATGCGTATGCGGCTGAACCAGCCAGGGTGGGGATGGCAAGGAACCCTACCCCAATTATGCCTAAGGTGAAAAGGACAGCTGCGAAGTTGCCCGCAAAAGGCCGCAGGGCCTCGGCAGCCTGGCGAGATGTCTCGATTTGTGTAATGCCATGGCGGTTAAGCGTCAGAGCGGTGGTGAGGATAATAAAGAACATAACCATGTTCGAAAAGAACGCCCCTACGCCCACGTCAATGTTCCTCAGCTCAAGCTCCGAAATTGTGGCTCCCTTTCGCAACGCCAACGTGCTTTGTCCGGCCAACTTTTCCTCTTCAACTTCTTCACTTGCCTGCCAGAAGAATAAGTACGGGCTGATTGTGGTACCGAGGATAGCAACCAACGTTGCCCATTCGTCCCTGGTATGCGGCATAGATGGCACGAGGGTATCGTGAAGCACCTGTCCCCAGTTGGGACCCACCACGAACGCGGTGATTGGATATGCGAAGAGTACCAGGACCATCCACTTGAGTACTTTGGCGATTTGGCGATACTCTAGCTTCACCGTTGCCCACGAAATGAGAAGTGCAAACGCCACCACGAACCAGCGTGAGTTGATTCGGCAAAGCATCGATGCAGCATCAGCCATGCCGGCCAGATCCGCCGCGATGTTGATCGTGTTCGCGCCCAAAAGGGCGATGATGAGAGTGAGCAAAAGCCATCGTGGAAATCGCTTGCTCAGATTCCCGGCAAGGCCCTGCCCTGTAACCTTGCCGATTCGGGCGCACATCATTTGCACTGCCGCCATCAGGGGCCACGTGAGAAGTGCGGTCCAGAGCAGTTTGGTGCCGAGTTGCGCGCCGGCAACTGAATATGTGGCAATACCGGATGGATCGTCGTCTGCGGCCCCTGTAATGACCCCGGGGCCGAGCGACCTCAACAATGACCGAATCCATCGATATGGGCTAGGTGTCGACATAGGACGGAAGGAGTGTTCTTTCTTCGAGCAGGTGAAGACCCGCGGATGGATAAGAGGGTCAAGTTAGTTATCTTCGCGCAAAATTGACTTCATTTCAGATTTGGCCGCGCGATGTTAGTTCGATGAAGATCAGGCAGGCTTCTTGTTTTGGGACTCAGCTGCAGAACACTCAAGTTCCACCTTGATGCGGGTGTCGTGTTTAACTTCGGCTTCCAGCGCCCTGGCTGCACCGACCGCGGAGAAGCCTGCGATCCACTCTGCCTGAGCATGAGTCTTGAGTCCACTCAGTGCCTACTAAACTCAACTCCAATTTGCTCAATTCTTCCCATGCTAGGCGCTTCTGGTAGGCTTCGATGAACTTCGCGCAGTGGTCGAAGCTGGAGGTCTATCGGGGTTGACCTCGGGTAATCGATCAAGCAGGACAGCATTCAACAGCGACTTGTGAACCTTGATGCGCCCGTTATATTCGATAAACCCGAGCTTGCGAAATCGATTCATGAAGAAACTAACGCGGGAGCGGGTGGTGCCGATCATCTCCGCCAGAGTCTCTTGCGAAATCTTTGGAATATATTGTTCCGGCTCGCCCGGCTTGCCAAATTCCGCCATCAACAACAGAATCCTCGCCAAGCGCTTTTCACTGGAGTTGAAAAGCTGATCGACCAAGTCGGCTTGAATGCGCATGCTGCGCTCCAGTATGACCTTCAAAAAGAGGTCTGAGAAACTATGCTCCTCATGCATTACACGGATCATCTCTACGCGGCTGATTCTGAGAGCGGTGCAGGCGGTAAGAGCAGTGGCTGTGGCCAAACGTAACCCCGGCATTGCCGCGAGCGCCTCTTCGCCCACAAAGTCGCCGCCGGCAAGAAGCGCGATGGTAGCTTCCTTCCCAGTTGGGGAAACCACTGTGACCTTTGCGCTGCCCTTCTGAAGATAAAAAACCGAGTCCGCGGAATCTCCTTGCGAAAAGAAGGTATCCTTCGGCGCCAATTGAATGATTCTTCGCCCCAAGCCAGCGTGGGCCAGAAAGGCGGTGGTGTCGAATCCCGGCTTTTCAAATTCAACCATTGAACAGCCGCCTTCCGATCAGGCCCTTGCAGGATGACCACTGGAGGGATGCTCGACCGTACTGCAATCAGGTTAACAAAGCAGGTGAGCAGTGTGGAAAGAACCATCGACTGCGAACGGGACCACGGGATGCCGGATCTTATTCATTCGACTACGCATTCATGGCATTCCAGTCGGCTGCACACTTTCGCCCAAACTT
>Ga0224558_1003534_pt1 | contig 12921 bp, 11 predicted proteins | sample 714S32024metaG_FD_180682 | JGI IMG/M metagenome (GOLD analysis project Ga0224558, IMG submission 180682) | Peat soil microbial communities from Stordalen Mire, Sweden - 717 S3 20-24 | ecosystem: Environmental > Terrestrial > Soil > Wetlands > Peat | place: Sweden: Norrbotten County, Stordalen... | reverse complement strand
GGCGATCCTCGGATAAGGAAGCGACTCCGATGGGCAACGTGTGAGACCACATCACTTTGCCTTCATCATATTACAGCATTGCTTATGCTGTTCGAAAAAACGCCACTCTTGGGACAGGCTCTATATAGGGGAGCGGTTCGGTGAAAATAGTGTTGGCGGGAAGTGGTTGATGGGTGCGTTGTTACGCATACCGTTAACGTTAACGGGTCACGGGAATGGGGTGGTTGGGGGGTGAAATTATTCTGCCGAATTGTTGTAAGAGGCTGCAAATCAACAGCACTTTCTTTCAAGTTATTACTGTCTTATCCGAGGGCAAATCCATCGCAAGCCAGCCTATGTCAGAGGAATCTCTTTCCGCTTCCGCCGCGCCTCCGCCTTTACCGGCTCGCTTTGCAGCTTGTCCTACAGCACCGCCTCAAGGGGGCACCCCGCCAAGCCGTCCCCAACTATCGAAAGCGGTTGCGGCGGATTGCCGGCCCCATTGCCCCAAGCGCCGGTGATGCGCGCAGGAGAGGTTTGTCACATGCTACCCCCAAAAAACCCCCCTCCGAGTGCCCCGGATTCGTCGCTTGTAGGCCCGTCTGGAAGCGCGGGGATGCCCTTCCTGGTCGGGGGTCCGATCAGCCCATCAACTCGGGCGAGGGAACCTCATAAACCGTCGGGTTATCTTCCAGGCGTGCGATGTAAAAGGGCGCATCGCCGAGCTTTCTGAACATTCGCGCCGCGAGCGTCTCGTCTTCTTTGTCATGGTCCACGACGCGCCCGCCCGACAGGGCTACAAACTGGCCCGGGTAGCGGCGCATCAATTGCGCCCGCTGGCGCTCGAAGGCGCGGCGTTCGGTAGCCACGCTGTCCTCCACCGTTTGAGGCAAAGTATTGAGCATGCTCTTCACCCTGCTTTCTCTAACACCGGGGCTTGCGAAAAGCAACCCGGCGCTTAACAAACATGCTATAACGCGTGGCGCCGACAGCCTTGCCTGCGGGTTGGCGGGGCGTGATAAATCGCCACCGGGATGCTGGAAGCAGGGTGCGCGGCACGGCCAAGCATTTTATCGGCCATCCGGGACTCTCCTCTCCAGGCTCTTCACTACCCGCCCGTCCCTGTTGGACTGCACTGTAAAATGACCGCCGCCTTTGCCTTCTGAATCCTGCCTTCTCCGGGCATTCCACTCACAGCCAGTCGAGCAACGGACGGGTCTGCTGCTTGGAGGGACGCGATGTCGATCAGTTCCCAGTCAGGGCAACGCGGTAAGCCCTGCCAGAGCGGCCAGCGACCGCTGTCGCTTATCGAAGCTCAGAAACTCTGTCCGGCCGAGGACACGCCCGAAGGCTACGTGCAGGAGGTCAAAAGCAAGAGGAAGCCAGTATCAGCGTAGTACTTCATCGCTCGCCGCGGCTCGCGTCGCGGATGGCCGCCGAGGCCTCGGGGGAAAGCAAGTTATCGCCGAAGGTCCGCCTCAGCCGAGCAAGATAATCAGGATGTTTCACGGGACGCGGCGCGGGGGAAATTACTGCCACGGGTTTGCCTTCCCTCACCACTTGAACCTCCTCACCCGTCTCAACCCATTTTAGCACCCTGGGGAAGTCCAGACCGACTTCCGTGACTGTCGCTGTTTTCATACGCTTCCAGCCTGCTTCACCAAGGAAAGACTGTCAATCTTCATAACTTCGGCAGCATGTAACAAACCTGCTATAACGCGTAGCGCCGACAGCCTTGCCTGCGGGTTGGCGGGGCGTGATAAATCGCCCTCGGGATACTGGAAGCGGTTTGCGCGGCATGGCCAGGCATTTTATCGGCCATCCGGGACTCTCCTCTCCAAGCCCTTCACTATCCGCCCGTCCCTGTTGGACTGCACTGTAAGAATGACCGCCGCCTTTGCCTTCTGAATTCTTCCTTCTCCGGGCATTCCACCCGCAGCCAGTCGAGCAACATGCGCTGGGTCTGCTGCTGGGGGAGATGATTTGGATTAGGCGCCGAACGAAACGGGTTCAACCGCTAGGCCGGCGCTCTTTCCCTTGTGGTCGGCCCAATCTATGGTCTGGCACTGGAACCCGTTTACGAACCCTCGTGTTATTCATCAGGAGCTACAATGCCGCACGGTCGAACGCGACGAGGCGGCGATCGAACTCATGCGGATGTCAATAAGGGGTGATGAATGCGCGGTAGAAGCGCTGAGTCACGGTTGCCATTACGTTGGTGTCGGTGAACGTCCAGGGGCTGGTGGCCGGGGTATTCGTGGCGATCGTCGTCCAGTTCGGCGGGGACAGGCCCGGACTGGATTGCAGTGTCACGAGAAAGAACGGCGTGGTGCTGAGAACGACGGTCACGGAGTTGGTTGTCGTGCTGGAGATGCCGGTAAATACGGGGGCGTTCGGCGTTGGCAGTTCGCCGGCATCCCCGTTGAATGTAACCCCGGCAGTGAAAGCCAATGCTCTGCCGTCCATCGTGCTGCTGGTATTCATAGTGATGGCTTGATCAGCCATAATGGTCCCCTTGAACACGGCGAACGTTCCAATAGTCGCTGAGGTGCCTACTTGCCAGAAAATGTTTCTGGCCTGTGCGCCGCCAGCCAGGATAACCTGAACCGTGCTGCCCACTTCCAGATCGGCTGCTATCTGGAAGATCCAGACATCATCGGGACCACCCGTGAGCGTGACGTCCGATCCCGTTATCAAAGCCGTGCCCGTGAATTTGTAGAGGCCGGGGACAAGATTCAGCCCGCCGATATTCCCGGCTCCGGGATTCAGGAAAGGACCCGAAGGTGTGGGTGTTCGTCCGGCGGCGTCGTTGAACGCCGTGGTCAAATCGCCCTTGGCCGTGAGTAACAGGGCAGGATCGATCACCGAACCTGCAGGCCCGGCGGCATCAACGGCATAGATTGTCCCGTTCACCTGAGCTTGGGTCAAGTGTATGGCAGCGCCGGTGATTGGACTCGCCCCGATATCGCCATTAATGATGCCTCCCCCTGTGGTGGTGATTGCTGCCCCGGCAAGAATCGCGAAATGGGCAGCCGATCCTAAGTTGACTGGCGCCGGACCTGCCGCCACCAACATCCCGGGCGGAGCCATCAAGGCTACCGCAAGCACAAAGCCAATAGTGTTCGGCAAGGGGGATGCTGTCTAGGTCACACATCTTCAGCGGGCAAGGGGTTGGAGATATTGACGAGTTTGAGCGGGGACCAATCGGTGGAGCGGAGATCAAAAGCCAAAGCTCCGCCATGGGGAGCTCCGGGTTTAAAGAGTCCCGTTAACTTTAGCGCGAAGTTTTTTGGCGACTCTGTTCTCTGGCCTGTTCCCGTTTGAGCCCGGCGATGACTTCCTCCGTGGTGGCGTAGCCCATTTGATAGAGCTGGATGAGCTCAAACATCCGTTTGTTGGGTCGACGGCCCAGGCAGAGCTGTAAAAGCACCGCGGCAATCAAAGCCAGATAAAGCTGCAAACTCACCCCGGCTTGGCTTTCGGCCAGCCAATGCCGGCACTTCAATAAACACTTAATCCATTTGAAAAAGCATTCAATCTGCCAGCGTCGCCGGTAGAGCATGGAGACCATTGCCGCCGGCAGGGCTTGCGGGGTCAGATTCGTGACCAACATCAGCGCGCTTTGCTGGCCTTCAATCCAGACGACTCGTACCCTTACGCTTTCAAACGGGCCCTTGCCCAAGCGGCACCACGCCTGTCGGACCACTCCCTCTTTGCGGTCGGCCGGACTCACCTCCATGGCTTCCAGCACCGTGATGGTCGCTTCCTCCGCCGGACGGAGCACGTAGGCGCACCCCTTCTCGGCGAGCCGGCCGAAGAGTTGGTAGTTCTTGCTAAAGTAACGATCCCCCACATATCCCGCCCCGCGCTCCCATTGCTCCTCCCAACTTTTGCGCTCGCAGATCCGACCGATCGTCACCTCCGCCAAGGCCGGTTGATCTTCCAGGACATTGAAATTGAGATGTAAGCGCACCGCCCGATTGGGAGCCCCCTCGTGCCCTCCGCCATACAACGCCCAAGCCATCCGCGGCAAGGCTGCGAACACCGAACTATCCCGGGCAAACCATTGCTCCCAAGTCAAATTGGGGGCGGACGAACCCGTGCGTGGCAGCTGGGAGCAAAGTTCCTTAAAGACTTTCTCCAGGTGAGCGGGATCGACCAAGTGTTGCGCCTCCGAAAAGGCCCCCAAACTCACCGGTCGCTGACAAACTTCCTCTTGAACCCGTTTCAACTGGCTGGCAGCGCAAAGCGCGCGCATGGTTTTGAGGACGGGATTGAATAAGCCGAAGAGAAAGAGCGAAAGATAATCCGCATGTTTGAGCCGCCGGTCAGGGTCCTGGAATCCGGGATGAAGTTCCTTTTCCTGCACGGCTCCGAGCAAAGCGGCGCGGAAGACCTCCATCACTTTCCAGTGATGGAGGTCTTCGCTAGCGATATGCAGCTCGGATCTCGCCATGTCGCGCTATTAAAGTGGAAGCGAGCGAGGATGTACAATTCATTTATCTAATGCTACATTTAGATAATTACATCCCTTCAGGGGTTTCTCGGACTAAGCATTCCCCTTGCCGAACACTATTGGCACAAAGCCCATAAGTACCTGTTTCGTTCCGTTCACTTTAAGTGTCCGTGGGTCGTGTGCAGGCATCGAACATGTCACTCGCTTATTGGCGCGTATCATCATAAGTCTCTTCATTTCTTGGTTCCTTCCGGCTTGCCGGTTGAGTGAGCAAAAGTTGGCAAGAATGGGCGAGAGGAGCAGATGCATCGGTCGTCCTTAATTCTTGATAGTAGTTTATTCACCATCTCGTTTTCCGAGTGCTCATTTTGCATAAGACGTGCCACGGGCGCGGTAACATGCCTGGCACCGAGAATCCACCTTCAAATGCTCGTAACTGAAAACCGCACAAGTGCTGTACCAGCAACGATATCGGGCGATTCGGGTGAAACCAAGGGAGAACCATAACGCGCTTGACGCAAGACTTCTGAAGTCCAAGCTGGCTCTTGCTGGCCGTGCATAATGCACTGCACTTTATCCGGCGGCAGTGCAATTTGCAACAGCTCTACCCGCACCCTGCATGGATACGGTGAGAAATGACCCGTTTCTGCGATCCGCCATAGGAGTCGGCCGCCTGTTCGCCGATACGGGGCAGCGGATTGAAACTGTTTCAGCCGTTGGACTGGTTACTTGTGTGCGGCTCCATGAGCTGCCAGATGGCTGTTATGCGCCTCTTGCGCATGCGAGACTTGCACCGGCGTCGGGCCTTGATGCGGGGCGCGGCTTGCCTCCACTTCAACCTTCGAGGGTTGTGCCTTGATTCCGCCTTTACCGTTGAAGGCGTGATTCGGAGCCTTGACAACCCGAACCACCGAGCGGTCCTCGTAAGTATTGTGCACGTTGTTGCGGTCCACGTTCACGATGACCGTGTTATGCCGGAACACGCCCCCCTCCCAACGTCCGCCGCTGAAGCCTGAGCCGAAGTAGCCATTGCCGTAATTGATGCCGCCGTAGAAGCCGACTTGCGGGCCCCAATACCCTGCGTGCCAGGCGTACCTGCCGCCGACGAAGCCCCAATAGCCGGGCGTCCAGAGGAGTCCCACGCTGGGGGGGAGAACCCAGGCACCTGGCACCCAGTAGTAGCCATAATCACCGTATTGATAGTAGCCAGGCGTCCAAAGGTACCCGTCGCCAGGACAGGGGGGCTGATCGAAGACGGCGATAGCAGGCGGTGCGACGTTCACCGAAATCAGAACTCCGGCGGAGGCATGCGATCCGAAGAGAGCGGCCAGCACCAGAATCAGAAACATTGTGAGCTTGTTTTTCATGTTTAGTATTAAATTAATGAAATGATGAGAATTTGGTTCTTGGCGCGCCCGCTTGTGCTTGGCGCTGCGCGGGTGAGGGAGAATTGGTTCTCGCTCGCATTCATCTTGCGCACATCTTGCCAGGCGAGGATGAACCTGGCAAGCGCCACTTTCTGCCCTTTTTTTTGCGGCTTTGGCCCAGCGCAGGGCCACCGATAGGAATTGCTTTGGCGCGCCCACTTATACTTGAGGCTGCGCGGATAACCCGTTTACACGCGCCTGCCTTTTGCCTCTCAAGAACGAAGGCGACTTTGAGAAGGGCGAGGCGGAGGGGAGCGTGGCGGTGCTGGGGCTGTTGGGGCGGATCGCCGGGGAGTGGAGAAAAGGGGCGGTTTGACAAAAGAGGGGGGTGAATTACGATTATTGACCTCGGTTACCGCAATGAATCCACTCAAATGTTTCGGTTCCACTCGGGCAGCCAAAACAAACGCGCCAACAATCGGAGGGCGAAGATGAACGAGGGGAGTTGAAGCGTTTTCCCATGATGCACGAAGCGCTAGCCGCAATTGGGCAACCGCACGCTCGGTTTGCACGGTCACGAGACGATGTCGGCATGAGCTGGCCCGTCGCTATGGAAAAGAGACCATGACCTGTCTCACCAAACTCATCTCCAACCGAGGGCCTGGTGTGCTGATTGGTATTGGTGGCTTGCTGCTGGCCGGGCCGGTGGGGTTGGTGGCGGGACCGCCGTTTACCACGGATGATCCTGAACCGGTGGAGTATCAGCACTGGGAGTGGTATGTGGCTTCGCAAAGTATCAAGACGGCGGACGGATGGTCAGGAACGGCGCCACACTTTGAGGTGAATTACGGGGCGATTTCGAATGTGCAGCTCCATTTGATTGCCCCGCTGGCTTACAGCGCGCCGGGGTATGGGGCCGGGCAATGGGGATTTGGGGACCTGGAACTGGGGATAAAGTATCGGGTCGTGCAGGAGACGGAACGGATGCCGCAGATTGGGACATTCCCGCTGTTGGAGGCGCCTACCGGAAGTGCGGAGGAAGGATTGGGAAACGGGCACTTGCAGGTATTTCTGCCGTTATGGGCGCAGAAAAGCTTTGGCAAGTGGACGATTTATGGGGGCGGCGGCTACGGCATCAATGGCGGGGCGGGTAACCGGGACTGGGGTTATGCGGGGGTGGTGTTGCAGAACCAGGTGATGAAGAATCTGCTGGTTGGCGGGGAGGTGTATCATCGGACGCCGATGCGGATTGGGGAACAGGCGGACACGGCGTTCAACCTGGGGGCGGTGTTTGATTTCAGCGACCGGCATCACGTGTTGTTTTCGGCAGGGCGCTCGATTGCGGGGCCAACGGAGTTCCAGGTTTACGTTGCTTACCAATTTACTTTTGGGCCGGGACTGTTTCGCCGGGGGCAGCGGTGAGGCCGAGAGTAGTGGCGGGCGATGACAGTGGTGAGGGCGCTCCAGTTTCAAAGAGTCGGCGGGGAGGGCGCGGGCGGCCTTCTTTGTGCTTCCAGATGGTCCACGAGCGACCAAAGCAGGGCACCCGGATGGGGGCCCAGGGGTAGCATGTAACAAACCTTCTACAACGCGTAGCGCCGACAGCCTTGCCTGCGGGTTGGCGGGGCGTGATAAATCGCCCCCGGGATACTGGAAGCAGTTTGCGCGGCACGGCCACGCATTTTATCGGCCATCCGGGACTCTCCTCTCCAAGCTCTTCACTGCCTGCCCGTCCCTGTTGGACTGCACTGCAAAAATGACCGCCGCCTTTGCCTTCCGAATTCTCCCTTCTTCCTTCTTCCTTTTCCCTTCCTATTCCCTCATGATCTCAATGAGATGCCGGAGTTCTTCATCCACTTCCGCCGGCGCGGACACGGTATGGGCGATCTCGGTGCGCAAGAGCTGGCGGTAGGCCGCCTTAAATCGGTGCAGTTCGGTCCGCAGCGCGCCTTCGTTCGTGCCCAACTCGACGGCCATATCGGCATAGGACTTCTTCTCATGGCCTCCCGGAAGGAAGCTCGCCAGCGTCTCGAAACGCTCCCGCTTCCCGGCTTTCTCGAACTGATCGCGCAGTTGTTCGCGGACGCGCTCCAGCAGTGTCAACGCCCAGGCGCGTTCGAAGAGTTTGTCAGGGGTGACGGGGGTGCTCAGTTCAAGCTGATAGCGTTTCTCGGCCGTAATGTCATCAAGAGGAATGTGAACGACTCGCCCACCGCGCTTGAGGGCTCTTGCGCGCTCGCGCTGGTTGGCCAGAAAATGTTTGAGCGCGCCTAGCAGAAACCACCGGAACTTGCCTTTGTTGGGATCCGCGCGATCCAGGTAATTCCGTTCGAGCAGGCGCGCGAAGAACTCCTGCGTCAGATCCTGCGCGTCCTCGACGCTCGCGCCTTGTCTTCGAGTGTAGGCATAGAGGGGATACCAGTAGGTTTGGCAAAGCTGCGCCAGCGCATCGGCTTGCTGAGCGGAGGGAGTCTCGCCGGCGCTAAGCACGACGGTCCACCGCGTGGTGGCAAAAACAGGCGACCGCGCTTCCGCAGTGGACGTCAGGTCTTCTCGGGTCTCGCTCATCAGTGGTAGCTGTTCAGGTAGTGGGGCAGGCGTCTCGCCTGTCGCCCGGGGCGTCTCGCCCGCGTTGCAGGGACCGACCGCGGGACGCCCTTTGACAGGCGAGACGCCTGCCCCACTACCTGGACAGTTACAATTAGTGAAAGAGGGCGGCAGGGACCGCGGGCCTCTGGAGATCGCCGCAGATTGGAGCTTTCTCCTGCGCCGCTGCCTGCACATCTTACGGCGGAGAACTTACACGGGAGGGGGGATCTTGTCGAGTTCGCCAGGAGTTTGGGGCTTTGCCATGATAAACGCAAGTGGACCAACGCAAAGGCGCAAAGATGCCAAGACGCAAGGATTTCGGCGGGTTGGCACCTTCACCCGCTGGGGCGTTTTCGAGTGCGGAACTCCTTCCGTCTCATTCCAGGGTCATCGCTACGAGTACGTAGGATGCATGGCTCTTGGTTGAAACCAGGTCAATTTGTGAGATCTCCCAGTCGGGATGGGGGTTTGGCCAAGTGTATTTGAAGAGCCGCACGCAGTACTGCCGTGAATTGGCGAGAGGATCGGCGCCGACCCAAGCCACCTGAGCCTGTTTGGGTGCAGACGAGCTATCAGACCAGTCGTGCGCAATCTGCACCAGGTCCTGGATGGTGATCTTCTCGACCTGACCGTTAGCGTACTTAACGACCAGGACCGCCATGGCCTCGCCATCGATTCCAGAAGCCCATCTGGCGGTGTGCAACAAGTGCATCCGCTTACAGCGCTGCTGAACCTTGAGGCCGGTCAACCGTTCCAGCCCGTGGAAGCCGTGCAACTCGGCGTCCCAGCCGAATAATGACACGGCACCACGCACATCGAAATGAACGCCGGCCAAGGTCTGTAAACCAACTGGGACAAACCCTCCCACCGGCCCGGTGTAGTAATCAGTCAAGTCAATCAGGCGCGGGCTGGCTTGCGGGTCCCGTGGTGGGATGGCGCGGCGTCGCTCGCTGTAGCTCCGCGTGGACTCGGCCGCTTTCGCCAGACACTTCAACGCATACTCATGCCGCTCGGCGAACTCACGGTTGGTGGGTTGTGCGGCCTGAAGCCTCTGCCAGTGAAACGCCGCGGAAGTCCAATCTCGTTCTCCTTGCGCCGCTTCGGCCTCGAGTCGGTGCCAGGCCAGGCAATCCACCGCGGGATCGCGGAAAAGGCCGGGGTATTTCCCGCTTAGCCTTTCCCAAGCCGGGGCCAGTTCCTCGAACTTGAGCGAGGTCCAGCCGCCGCTCCCATCCAGGCGGCTGCCGGAAAGAAGTTGGGCCAATTCGGTCGCGTCGGCGGGAGGCAAGCCCGCCAACGGGAGTTTGACATTCTTGAACTCGTTCTCGTCCATGGTGTAGCGGCTGGGAACCAGCGGGGTGATGGGGACGCCGGACGCGGCCTCCCAAACTTGCACCTTGGCCATCTCGCCTTCGACGATCACGAACCGGCTGGTGGCATCGAACCACATCTGCTTGGGCACGGTCTTGAGGCTCATCGGGTGCAGCGGGACGTTCAAAGCGCCGGCCATGCTCTGCACGCGAATCAGGTTGTTCACTGCCTTGGAGAGAATGGTTCTTCCACCGGAGGCGACCTCAGCGGGCGCATAGCGCAACGGCTTCAATAACACTGGAGGTGAACGTTCCTGGTGCAGGTCCCACACACAAGCGAGGAATTCCGGATGCACCGTAAGAAAGTAACGCCCGCTGCCACTGAACGCGCTCACATCCGCAGAGGCGGCGTGACTGATCGCCGGCGTGAGGGGCTGGCCTGTGTCGGCATCCCAGACGCGCGTCAGGTTGTCCTCGGACACCGTTGCCACGCGGCGGCCATCGGGGCTGAACTCACCGCGGCACACCGCTTGATCATGTGACAGCGGCAGCGTGAGTAGTTTAGCCGTCGCGGTGTCCCATATCCGCGCGGTCCGGTCGCGGCTGGCGGTCAGGAGCCGATCGCCGTTAGGACTGAAAGTCGCCCACATAAGCAACCCTGGTTCCACCAACGGCTCGCCGATGGGTGCGGTTTGGAGTCTTGATGCGGAGCTGGCCGCAGCCGCGACACCAAGCCCTGAAGGATCGCCCGTCCATTTCCAGATTCGCCCGCCTATCAGCGCCACGTTTGCCTGCTGGCTGAAGTAGAAGCTCGTGAGGGCCTCGTGGCCGCTGACCGGAAAGAGCGCGGGCTCCCCAGTGCTGGCGTCCCAAGCCAGGTAACCAAAGTCATTCATGTCGCACGTAAGCAGCCGCGTGCCGTCAGCGCTGAATTGCGCGCGCCCGAGCAGATTGGTGTGAACCATGCGGGCCCCAATCGGCTGTCCCGTGGCCACGTCCCAGATTTGAAGTTCCTTCTCTTTCGGTTGTGTAACCAGTTTCTTCCCGCTCGGATCAAACACCGGCAGAAAGGCACGGTTGTCCCCGCTTTCGAGGCGGTGAGGCAAGGCCTCGATTACTTGAGCCCCGGTTGAGGGATCGAGCAAGCGGGCGGTGTTGTCCAGCAGCACGATCAGCAGGCGCGCGCCGTCCGGGCTGAAGCATAGGGCAACAGGCAACGCCGGGAGCGGCTTGGTTTTCATGAGCGGCTTGCCGCTCGGTATCTCCCACACCCGCACCGTGCGGTCCGCGCCGATGGTAGCGAGGCGATCGTCGGTCGGACTGAACGCGGCGCTGACGATGGGCCGCCCATCGTGCGAGATGACCTGGACCAGCCTGGGGCATTGGGCGAGCACGGCGGCGAGGCGCATCTGATGGATTTCCTGCCGCGCCGGGATGGCCTCATCTATCTCGAGCGCATCGGCAAACCAGAGGAGCGATTTGAAATAGTCGCCCGCCTGCATCAGTTGCACGCCGTTCAGGACGCGGAGTTGAGCCAGCTCGCGCCGATGCTCCTCGCTCTTGGACTGGACGCGCCGCAGTTGCGTGAGCACGCCCGCCAATCCGAGTAGGAACACGAGCACCAGGCTGGCGGTCAGAGCCGCGATGACCGGCTTGCGCCGGCACCAGCGCCAGGCCTTCTCGGTGGCGCCGGCGGGCCGTGCCAGGATCGGTTCATCGCGCAAGAAGCGGCCCAGTTCGTCGCCCAGTTCTTGCGCGCTCTGGTATCGGCGGTGCGGTTCCTTTTCGAGGCACTTGAGGCAAATGGTTTCGAGATCAGCCGGCACGCTGGGGTTCAACAAGCGCGGCGATATGACCTCTTGATGAATGACCTGGTCCACCGTCTCGGCCATCGTCTGCCCGACAAAAGGCGGCCGGCCCGCCAGCAAATGATAAAGAACGGCCCCCAGCGAATACACGTCGCTGGCCCGGCCCACCTCACTCAGGTGGCCGCCTGCCTGCTCCGGTGGCATGTAGTTTGGAGAGCCGAGAACCTCGCCCGACACCGTTACGTCCGACTGGGCCTGGACTTGCTTGGCCAGACCGAAATCGGTGACATGCGGGACATTCAGCGCATCAATCAGGATATTCGATGGTTTGATATCGCGGTGCAGAATACCCTGTTCGTGGGCGTAATGAATGGCTTGGGCAACGGCTTTGACCCATTCGGCGGCCTGGCGAGGAGGAACGGGCTTGGCGCGCGCTATCTCGTTGAGGTTCTTGCCCTCGATGTAGTCCATCGAGAAATAATGAAAGCCCTCGTGCTGGCCGACCTCATGCACGCCCACGATGCCCGGGTGGCGCAAGTGCGCCGCCGCTTCCGCCTCGGTCTTGAACCGTTGCGTGGCGCCTCGGCCGGCGAACTGCCCCGCCAGGATCATCTTTACCGCGACGATGCGATTCAGGCTGACCTGCCGCGCTTTATAGACGACTCCCATACCCCCGCGCGCGATCTCCTCCAACAATTCGTAGTCGCCAAAATAGGCGAGGCGCGCGGGAAGCGGGCTCGCCGCCTGCTGCTCCCCAGTGCCTTCGACCGTGACAGCCGGTGAATCGTCGTTCTCCGGGGCGCCCAGGCCCCACTCCAGGAGGCAGCTCGGGCACATACCATCGGCCGCGTTGTCTGGAAGCGGCCGGCCGCACTCATTACACACGCCCACGCTCTTCATGTTCTGGCTAAGGGTCCATGACCCCTAAAAGCAAGTGAAGGAGAACCAGGAGAATGTTACAATGAAATTCGCAGCGCGGCAAAGCCGCAACCGAACTGCGCGAAGCGTTTGGAGTGCGGGGTATGCCCCCGCTTTTAAGCGCCATCGCACGGCCAAAGCGGGGGCATACCCCGCACTCCAAACGCTTCGCGACATTCGCCGCCCGGCGATTTCCTCGCAGCTTGCGAATACGTTGGACTATCGCAGTGCAGAGGAAACACAGAGAGAGAAAACCTTGCACAGAATGCGCGATTCTCACCTTTTGCATTGCAAAGGTGCAGAGACGCAAGGATTTCCTATGCAAACAGACAGAATCATGGCCGGACAGAATCATGCAGAGAAAAAGGCCAGGGGCAGTTCTCAATGATTCTGTCCGGCCATGATTCTGTCGTTTCCGGTTGCGCCTTTGCCTCTTGGCGTCTTTGCGTTAACTGCTGTTTCTTGGATCATTTTCCCTGTAACAAGTGAGAAGT
>Ga0224558_1003533_pt1 | contig 12922 bp, 12 predicted proteins | sample 714S32024metaG_FD_180682 | JGI IMG/M metagenome (GOLD analysis project Ga0224558, IMG submission 180682) | Peat soil microbial communities from Stordalen Mire, Sweden - 717 S3 20-24 | ecosystem: Environmental > Terrestrial > Soil > Wetlands > Peat | place: Sweden: Norrbotten County, Stordalen... | reverse complement strand
CCTCGCCATCCGTCAGTTTCAGGGCATGACGCAGGCCATCAAATTTTCACCCAAGCCGGTGGTGGCCGCGCCCTTCGGAATGGCGCTCGGCGGCGGTTGCGAAATCTCGCTCCACGCCCACGCTCGCCAACCGCACGCCGAACTCTACATGGGACTGGTCGAGGTCGGCGTCGGCCTGCTTCCCGGTGGCGGGGGCTGCAAGGAAATGCTGCTGCGCGCGGTCGACAGCGCCGCTTCCATTCGTCCCGATGGCCGCGAATCGGTGGAACTGTTGGAGGCGATGAAGAAAGCTTTCGAAACCATCGCCACCGCGAAAGTCTCCACCTCGGCGGAGGAAGCCCGCGGGCTAGGGTTCCTGTCAAGCTCCGACCGCATCACCATGAACCGCGAGCGCGTTCTCTCCGACGCCAAAGCGCGCGCGCTGGAACTGCTGCGCGCCGGCTATGAGCCTCCGGTGATGCGCACGAACATCCCCGCGCCCGGCGAAAACATCCTCGCCACTCTCAAACTCGGCGTCCACCTCATGCGGCAGAGCGAGTTCATCAGCGATCACGAGCTGAAGCTAGCCACGAAAATCGCCGAAGTACTCTGTGGCGGCAATATCACGCCCGGCACGCCGGTCAGCGAACAATACCTGCTCGACCTGGAGCGCGAGGCCTTCAAGTCCATGTGCGGCGAAAAGAAGACGCAGGAGAGAATTCAGTTCACATTGAAGACAGGTAAGACGCTGAGAAACTAGGGTTAGGGTTTACCTATTTACTTAGTATGTATATTGCCAGGTGTTTATGACATATCGCGACCCACCTAAAATTTGGACTCCGGAAGAGCTGATTGAAGGATATTCCGCGATGGCAAAAGATGCAGCGCGCGAGCGCGAGGCGGAGGAGTGGTGCGAGGGGCTGATCGGCGATGCATCCGCGGAGGCGTGAGCGCGTAGTTCCGCAATTCACTTCGAAAGCGCCCGGTCCGCCGAAAATGCGCCCGCCCCTCGCAGCAACAGTGCCGCACCCATGGCAATCACCAGCAGATGATATTCGAATCCCTCGCCCTTCTGGTTGCCCATCCAGTTCATGAAGAACCCGTTCGCCAGGTGAACCATGAGGATTGCCCCGATCATCTCGCCGGCAATCCCGAGAGCGGCAATGCGCGTCAGCAATCCGACAATCAGCCCCAGCCCGCCAAAGAATTCGGTGCAGATGACCAGGAGTGCGACGGGAGCGGGCATTCCCAGGTGGGCAAAGAATCCCATGGTGGCGTGAAAGCCGGGGCCTCCAAACCAGCCCAGCATTTTTTGCGCGCCATGCGCGAAGAAGACCACTCCCAGAACCAGCCGCAAGATGGTAAAGCTCAGGTCGTCGCTCGTAGCCATCAGCCGCTTCAGCATAATTCCTCCTGGCGGGACACTGCCGTTCTATGATCCTCCCGCAATTGTCGTTATAACGACAGTATAGTTCGATTCCCGGCCCTCGCGCGAAGATTCATTTTTCCCCGGCGCCGCACCTCCATTTGGCCTTCCCCAAAGATGGTCGCGTCCCGGATGCGCGGTATAATCTCAACCACGAGATTCCGCAAAAGGATGGTACAGAAAAATGTCAGCAGGAAATGGCAATTCCACAATCGGCGCAAACGGCAATAGTTTGGATGCGGTCCTGAAACCGCGGGCCGAGTGGCTGGCGAAGCGCAAGGCCGAAAACGCCCAAAACAAAGACGGCAACTTCTCGCAGATGCATTACGCGCGCCAGGGCCTGATCACCGAAGAGATGCAATACATCGCTCACCGCGAGAAGATCACGCCGGAACTGGTGCGCGATGAAGTCGCTCGCGGCCGCATGATCATCCCCGCCAACATCAACCATCCCGAACTGGAGCCGATGGCGATCGGCATAGCGTCGCTCTGCAAGATTAACGCCAACATCGGAAATTCGGCCGTCACGTCGAACGTGGAAGAAGAGCTCAAGAAACTGCACACCGCCGTTCACTATGGCGCCGACACGGTGATGGACCTCTCGACCGGCGGCGATATCCATACCATTCGCGAAGCCATCATCCGCCATTCGCCAGTCCCCATCGGCACGGTTCCGATTTATGAAGCGATCTCGCGCGTCAAGCGCGTAGAAGATCTCACCGCCGGCGTAATGCTGGAAGTAATCGAAGAGCAGGCGCAGCAGGGTGTGGATTACATGACCATTCACGCCGGCGTGCTCATTGAATATGTGCCCATGGTTTCGAAGCGCATCACCGGAATCGTGAGCCGCGGCGGCGCGATTCTTGCCCAATGGATGACTCACCACCACAAGCAGAACTTCCTCTACGAATGCTTCGAAGACATCTGCAAGATTTTCGCGAAGTACGACGTAAGCTTTTCGCTGGGAGACGGCCTGCGTCCCGGCTGCCTCGCCGACGCCAGCGATGAAGCGCAGTTCGCCGAGCTAAAAACCCTGGGCGAACTGACCCGCATCGCCTGGAAGCACGACGTGCAGGTCATGATCGAAGGCCCCGGCCACATTCCGATGCACAAGATCAAGGAGCAGGTCGAAAAAGAAAACGAGTGGTGCGACGAAGCGCCGTTCTACACGCTCGGCCCGCTCGTCACCGACATCGCTCCCGGCTACGACCACATCACCTCCGCCATTGGAGCGGCCATGATCGGATGGTACGGCGCGTCCATGCTCTGCTACGTCACGCCTAAGGAACATCTCGGCCTGCCCAACGAAAAAGATGTGAAAGACGGAATCATCGCCTACAAAATCGCCGCCCACGCCGCCGACGTGGCCCGCCAGCGTCCCGGAGTGCGCGACCGCGACGATGCCCTAAGCTATGCCCGCTACAAGTTCGATTGGGAAAAACAGTTTGAACTTTCCCTCGATCCCGAGACCGCGCGCTCCATGCACGACGAAACTCTGCCCGAAGAGGGATACAAGACGGCAGCCTTCTGCTCCATGTGCGGCCCGAAGTTCTGCTCCATGAACTACTCCAGCAAAGTGGACGAATACAACAAGCAGGTGCATGGGCTGGAGAAGAAGGATTACTCGGGGCTGGTGGAGAAGCTGGTTACGATCAAGTAACCGGGGCACCCTCCTGCTTTGCAAAATGGAGATATGTTTCACGTGAAACACTTTTGTACTTCGTTCGCTTTACTGTATGTACACTTATATACATACATTGGCGGCTGTAGGAACAATGTATTAAATTCTTGCCGCGCGCGACGGGTCTTAAGTTGTTGATAATGCTCAGGGGTCGGGTGTGGTTAAACGTCCACATGCGGGTACTTATTACACTGTAATTATTACACGACTCATTATTTAGTGACCGAGCATCCCGGTTGGGTGTCCCTTTCGGGTGGTGGAATCGGTCGGAGTCGAAGCGTGTCGGGTGTCCCCCTCGGCTTCGCTGGGCTTCGGCAAAGCAGGGCGAGCTTTCTCGAAAAAGCGCGAGAAGTGGCGCACCCCCCAGTGGATTCCGGTTCGGTGTTAAGAACAAACCCGCGTTTTACTCACCTTTAAAGTGGCCCACGCCCATCCGTCTGGCCGGATCGTAGAAGCGTTATTATTTCGTGCATGAATAAGTACCGCTTGGATGAGAGTTTCGAAGCAATTGGGGCATTTTGGATATTTGGTCAAGACGAAAAGAAGTTCACTGGGACTCTATCGTCCCGCAAAGGGCTAGTTGAAATACAAACCTCGCCCACCTATGCTGAGCTCGACGATGCGGCCCTCCGAGCAAGCATGCTGGAACTAAGCGGCACAACTGACATCCAGCAGATCAACGCAATATGCGGGTTTACGACAGACAAGCGCTGCACTTTGCTCAATTCAGTGATATTAGACGGCGGGGGTCTCACTGATTTTTCGAGCCGACGACAGGTCCAGAGAAAACTTTACAGAGCGATGAGAACTGTAATGGGATTGCATCTGGAATCATCAGAGGCAATGTCGATAAACGGTGCGGCGTATTACTTCACGAAGATTCACAATCTGCTGCCCGCTCCGTGGAGTTCTCAGATGGCTGACCAGAAAACAACGCACGTAGTTCCTTGGAAGGCCAAAGAGATCTTCCGATTCACCAGCGCGGAGCTTCGCGCCGAGGTCGCCTGCGAGGTATTTGCAGGGGGAAGCTCAAAGGCAAGGAAAGAGGTGTCTATTAAGTCTGTTCCACTAGTAAAGATTACTTCTCAAAGTCCGCAATCCGTCGATTGGTTTACCTCGCTTGCCTTCCGACTTGAGAACTTCTTTACACTTTTTCTCGGGACTTCGGTTGGTCTGAAACATGTGCAACTCTTTCAAGGTGACGATGACGGTTGGGTTGTTCAAAAAATGCGCCGCCGCAAAGAGAAGGTTAATATCCAGACTTGGGTACGGTGCCCGTTCCAGAACGTCGCCGACGCGCTTATAAGGTGGCTCGCCGTACCTCCCGACCGGCAACTGGTTGAACTCAATATGCTGGGCATGGTGCGCAAAAGTGACGTCTTCAGCGAAACAGAGTTTTTGACTTTGGCGCAAACCCTCGAGGGGTTCGGCCGCATACGCTTTGGCGGAAAACGCCCAAGACAGGCAAAGGTTGACCAACTTATTCAACAGACCTACGACTTGGTCAGCCCTGACCTTGCACACAAACTAGTCGGGGACCGAGCGGGGTTTATGAGGAAAGTGATACAAACGCGCGACTATTACACCCACCTAGGCAATCCGAAGGGAACTTCCGCGGCGAAAAGCACCAAAGAGCTCTTTCTTCTAAACAAGCGTCTACACGCATTCCTGCGATGCGTGATGCTCCTTGATCTGGGAATCTCTGAAGACCACCTGACAGAGCCCATCTTGTACCAGTCCACACGATGGCGATAGCGGGGGCGTGTCGTGCTGCCCTAACCGCCGGGTCCCCACGTCGCGCGCGACTTCCGACGACATGCCCTTAGCGGTAGGCTTCGCTGCGATGACGGACGCGGCGAATCTCGATGGTGTCGGGCTCGGTGCAGACGAAGAAAAGCCGGTAGTCCCCAATCCGCAGCCGAAGCTCTTCTCTTCCCTGGAGAGCTTTCACGTCGCCCGCGCCCGACTCCGCAAAGCGATGCAACGCGGAGAGAATGTGCATGGCGGTGGGCTTGCTCAGGCTGCGGACATCGATCCGGGCTGGACCGGTCCAAACAATCCGCTTCACTTCGGTTCCTGAAAGCGGTCAACCTCTTCCTGGGTGATCCCGAGTTCAGCCAGAACCTGATCGTGTGGAATAGCCTTGTTGTGCTTCGACCATTCGCTCGCTTCCGCAAGCGCCTTTTCCTCTTCCGCCGTGACTGGCTCGTCGTCGAAAGGGGCGCTAGCGAGGGCGCGGGAGACGGGATCGAGCATGGCTTCGAGCAGGCCGACGACGGCGGAGAGTTGTGTCGCCGGAAGCCGCTCGATCAGTTCGTGGGCCTGCTGTTTCTCGTTGGTCGAACCGTGTGCCATAAGACAGAGTTTAGCGAAATCCGCTGCGCTGCGCTAGGGATAGCGGGTGGGGGGCCTGCGCACGATACAATCGTTGGTGAGCGAGCACAGGAAGAGTTCCTGGGGGCATGGAATGAGTTTTTCGGCATCGGCGGCAGATGAGCGCGTGCTCGACGTGCAGTCCACGGACGACACGCTTAGCGTGAGTCTGCGGGACGGCCGCGTCATTACGGTGCCCCTGGTATGGTCCGACTGGCTGCCTGCGAAGCGAAGCCTGGAAGGAGATTCTGCTTCCGATGTCCCGTTATGAAGACCTGCTGCACGAATTTGAGGCGTACGGGCGCTCCGCCCACGGGGCGAAATCTCTTATGCAGCACATCGCCCAGCGCCTCCATGAATCAACGACACGCTACAACTGGGTTGGCTTTTATTTGATGGAAGTCTCCCCGTTCGAAGCTCTGGTGCTGGGACCCTACGTCGGCAGCTTTGCGCCCACGCTGCGTATCCCGCTCGACAAAGGATTGTGCGGAGCGGCGGCCACTTTCGGGGAGACCGTGGTGGTCAACAATGTTGGGGCCGATGCGCGCTATCTTGGGTCGGATCTCGTGAAATCCAATATTGTCGTGCCGATCTTTGCCGAGAAAAGCGAGGTCGAGAAAAGCGAGGTCAAGAAAAGCGAGGGGAAGAAACGGGTGGTGGCGGAACTCTGTATCGAGAGCTACTTTGCGGACACCTTCAATGCACCGGAGCAGAAATTCATCGAGTCCTGCGCCGCCCTCGTCGGCCGGTACATTGAAAAAGAGGCGCTGGCAGCGGCGGAAAGTGCTAGTTCTTATCCGAGTGGTGCGTGATAACGATGTCCTGATTTGCCGCTTTCGCAGCTGCCTTCTTGTCGAGATAGGTAACCGTATTCGCTGCGATCACGCCGCCGTCATGCTTGCGCGAACTCGGATGCTTCCCAGCGGAACGATTCGCCGGGTTGGCTTTTGAGGCGCGCTTGTTGAAAGCACGCTGATCGAAACGTTTATCCAAATAAGTGACGGTGTCGGGTGCGATCAGGTCGTCACCTTGCCTGCGTGAGACCTTGGCCTCAGTGCCCGAGGTCGAAGTTCCTGCTGCGGCAGCGTCGGCCGTTGCGACTCGCGATTCTTTTGGCGCGGGGTCGGAATTCCCTTCCGATCTTAGGACAGCGGCTGGCGGCGACACTGGCACGGCCGAGACTTGTCCCGGATCTTTTTGGGGGTCTCTCTCGGGAGTCGCGCTGCTCGACAAGTCCACATCGCTTGACGATGCCGCAACTTTCTCCGTCGGCGCTGCTCCGGAACTCTGCCCGGAAGCTCTACCGGTCCGGCGCATGCCGAACCCGAGAACCATGGCCAGCAGCACCACACTGGCAAAAGTTAGAGCGGCGCGCCAACGCCATCCCGCGGGGCGATCGGGCGGCTGTGGCTCCGGTCCTGGCTGGACCGTCGTTGGCTCGACCAAGGTTGGCCGAGCAATAGTTGAGGCCTCTACCGCAAAAGAGCTGGGTATTTCCACCGCTACCGACGGCAATGGATCCGGCGGCAAGATCATACGCGCGTCTTCTTCGCGATCGAGTTCGGGAGCAGGCAAAACGTCGGCGGCCGGGGAAACAGCCTTGGGCAACGGTTGCGGAGCCTCCGCAGGCAGCTCCACATCTTCGATGTTCGGCCCGGCGTTGAGGCTGACAGGCTTTTCCCGGGAGCGAGCCGATGCACGCGGCTCCGGTGGCCGGCGAATGAAGTCCACCATCGGGGCTTTCAAATAATGCAGAAATTCAAGCGAAGCGGAACGCTCGCCATCGTGTGCTTCCACGCTCGCAATCAACTGATCCCCGGGGCCGCAAGCGACCCGCAATTCCAGATCGGCAATATCGTTGGGGATCGAGTCGGGAGAAACGATTTCTACGGCGTAACCGCGGGCAAGCAGATCCAGCGCCAGCTCTTGCGAGCACGCATGAGAGCGCGAAATGATTCTTGCTAGTGCCATAACTCGTGTCGCCTCGGCGTCTACCTTGCCGCACGGTTGAGGCGGAACACCGCCGCCCCTAAAGGGGCATCTGACTGCGATGATCGTCCGGCATCGCTAAAGCGATGCCCTGATACGAACCGCAGTTGCACTGCGGGCTCTGCTCCGCGATTAGCGGTATTACTCCAGAACCAGAACGGTTCGGTTCAGCGCAGCCGCCAGCGCTGCGATTTGTTCCTCTGTCCGGCGAAGATCACCCCGATCAATCGCCTCGTTCACCCCAGGAATCACCACGGCTGCGTACCCCGTGTACTGTCCCGGGGCGTAAATGGCATGGTGAAACCAGGGACGGTTGGGTAACCCCGCTGGAATCAGCAGTGCCCGCTCTGCATCCCGCAGTTTAGCATTGATGCGATCCGGCGTTCCAGGCATTTTTCGCTGCTTTTGCAACATTTTTGCGCCCACTTCCCGCAACTGGCGGGCGCTTTCAAGCGCTGCCGCGAAGTCGGGCCCCTTGTCTCCGAAGCGCTCTTTGCTTTTGGTTCTGGCAGCGTCGAGGTAGACCAGAATTTCCTTGCCGTAGTTTTCGTAATCGTAGGGAAGCACGTCGGCGCTGGACATGCGCAGTACCTCCAAACCGTAAATGCGGGCCATCTGCTGCTCATAGCGGAAGTCGGGATCGCCGAATTTCTTGAACCAGGCGAAGTTATCGAACACGGAGTGATACACGCCGTAATCGCCGCTTGAACTGATATCGGTGGAAGGCACACCCAGATGCTGCAGGAACACGGCGTAGTCGGAACCGCCGCCGAGATCGCCCACGGGCACATCATTCTGCATTGCGTTCGGTCGGTAGGTGGCTGTTTCCTGCGGATGGTTACTCTCCGCGTTGGGCTGGCTCGTTTTCTTCCATCGGTCGTACACGGTTCCGCCTTGCGGCGACGGCACCGACTTCGCGATCTCGCGGATAAACTCTTTCAAACTTGGCACCCCGGACGCTCCGAACTTCTTGCCGGATACGGCCACGTCCATGTTGAAATAAGCGTCAGCGTTCCCCAGTTCCTGCGCATGATCTTCGCCCCACTCGGTGGAACCGATCAGTCCTTCCTCTTCTGCGTCCCAGCTTCCGAACACAATCGTGCGCTTGGGCTTCCATCCCGACTTCAGGAGCTCACCCAGACCGTGCACCGCCTCCAGCATCGCCGCCGTGTCGCTGTTCGGATCCACCGCTCCATAGACCCAGGCATCGCGATGATTGCCCGCCACCACCCACTCATCGGGCGAAGACGCTCCGCGAATTTTGCCGATGACATCCCAAATGGTGCGGAACTGGTAGTCCTGCTTCAGGTGCATTTTCACTTTCGCGGGGCCCGGGCCAACGTGGTAAGTAAACGGTAGCGCTCCCTGCCACTCTCGCGGCGAGGCTGGGCCGCCGAGGTGCTCGAGAATCGGCGAGGCATCGGCGTAGGAAAGCGGGGTTACGGGAATCTTCGGCAACTGCTCGCTTTCGGCGGGAGACACGCGTTTCGAATCCGGCAGAGCAGGAGTGGATGCCACTCCCGGAGTGGTCGGGTCGCCGGGAAACTGGAACATGAATCCGACCGATCCCCGCTGCACGCCGCTCGCCGGACGCCACGGCCCTTTCGGATAGGCGTCGCCGCGGTAGTAGCCATCGTCTTTTGGATCGGAATAAACGATGACTCCCACCGCACCGCGTTCCTGCGCCACGAACTCTTTCACGCCGCGAAAATTTTCACCGTAACGGACGATGACGATCTTGCCGCGCACATCGACGTTCATCTGCTTCAGCTTGTCAAAGTCAGCCAGCGAGCCGTAGTTCGCATAGACAACCTCAGCCTCGGCATCGCCCGAGGGCGACATGCCGTTGTAAGGAGTTACGACGCGCGGATCGTCCTGATAGGGATCGCTGTCCACGTGCTCGCGGCGCGGCCCATGCATCTCCACTCCGGGCGGCTCGGTCATCTCCACCCGAATCTCCGCCGGATAGTTAAACCACACATTGTATTCGACAATCTCGGTGTCCAGTCCGGCTTCGCGAAACTTATTTGCTACGTACTCGGCGGTCGCTTTGTCCTCCGGAGATCCGGCGATGTGCGGCGCTTGTGTCAGGATGCGCAGGTGCTCTTCCGCCAGCTTGGGATCGGGCACAGCCAAGAACTTCTTTTCGACTTCCCGCTCACCGGCAACATCGCGGAACCCGCTGATGGTCGAGCTCTCGGGCTGCTCTTTATTTTTGTCTTTATCTTTGTCGGCATTGTCAAACGCTTGCAGGCTCGAACCAATCAGAACCAAGAACAGAACTGCACCCGAGAGAAGTTTCATGGAGTTCCTAGATCAGAGATTGTACCGTGCGGGGTAAACCGCCGTGTGAACGCGTTACACTTAAAGAGCGATGACTAAGTCGCCAACGGCTCGTTTTTCCGATCGGGTAGAAGATTACGTCCGCTATCGCCCGGGATATCCGCCTGAAGTTCTGGACCTTCTTCGTGCCGAATGCGTACTGCGGCCGAGTCACATCGTCGCTGACATCGCTTCCGGGACAGGCGTGTTTACCCGCCTTCTTTTGGAAAACGGGAATTCCGTCTTTGCTGTCGAACCCAACACGGAAATGCGCGAAATGGGTATCCGTCAGCTTGAATCCTATGGCCGCCTGGTGTCCATCGCCGGAACAGCCGAGGAAACGACGCTCGGCTCCGCTTCCGTCGACTTCGTCACCGCCGCCCAGGCAGCGCACTGGTTCGACCTGCCTCGCGCGCGCGCGGAATTCACCCGCATTCTGAGGCCGGGGGGATGGTGCGTGTTGATATGGAATGAGCGCCGCACCGCAACCACGCCTTTCCTGCGCGACTACGAGCAACTTCTGCTGACCTATGGCACCGACTACAAGGAAGTGCGCCACGAACGCACGACCGCCATGATCCATGAATTCTTCGCGCCCGCTCCGCACCATGAGAGGGTATTCGACCTGCGTCAGCGGTTCGACTACGAAGGCGCTGCCGGGCGGCTCTTGTCTTCTTCGTACGCGCCGCTCGAGGGTCATCCTAGCCACGCGCCGATGATGCAGGAACTCCAGCGGATCTTTCACGCCCATGCTAGCGATAACGTGGTTGAATTCGAATACAACACACGTGTGTATTACGGACATTTGTAATTGGCAATTTGTAATTTGCAATTTAACGACGTCGGGTTTCAAATTACCAATTACAAATCACAAATTGCCGATTCCCATGTCTGACTCAAAATCCTTTCACATGTCCTCTGAGGAGTTCCGCCGCCAGGGTCACGCCGTCGTCGACTGGATCGCCGACTACCACTCTCGCGTTGAAAGCTTCCCGGTTCTGTCACGCGTGCAGCCGGGAGAAATTCGTTCGAAGCTGCCACCAAACGCGCCTGCACAAGGTGAGGCTTTCGACGAGATTCTCGGCGACATCGAGCGCGTCATCCTTCCGGGCATCACGCACTGGCAGTCGCCCAACTTCTACGCCTACTTTCCGGCGAACGCCTCGGGGCCGGCCATTCTTGGCGATCTGCTTTCCTCCGGGCTGGGCGTGCAAGGCATGCTCTGGTCCACCAGTCCGGCGTGCACGGAGCTTGAAACGCACGTGCTCGATTGGCTGGTGCCCATGCTGGGCCTGCCGGAGAAATTTCTTTCGACCAGCAGCGCGGGAGGTGGGGTGATTCAGGACACCGCGTCGAGCGCCTCGCTCTGCGCCCTGCTGGCCGCCCGCGAGCTGGCTACGAAGTTCGCCAGCAATCGCAAAGGCTGTGATGGACGGCTGGTCGCCTATTGCTCTACGCAAACGCACTCTTCTGTTGAAAAAGCAATAAAGATCGCGGGCATGGGCTTGGACAATTTGCGCCACATCGAAGTGGACAAGAACTTTGCCATGCGCTCAGAAGCACTGGCACACCACGTCGAACGAGACCTTAAGGCCGGCCTGATTCCCTGCTTCGTCTGCGCCACCGTGGGGACTACATCTTCGAACGCGATCGACCCCGTCCGCGAAATTGGCCGCATCTGCCGCGACCACAATCTCTGGCTGCACGTGGATTCCGCCATGAGCGGCACGGCCGCGCTCTGCCCGGAATTCCGCTTCATCAACGATGGCGTGGAGTTCGCGGACAGTTACACCTTCAACCCGCATAAATGGATGTTCACCAACTTCGATTGCAATGTCTTCTACGTCGCCGACCGCAAGCACTTGATCCAAACGCTCTCCGTGCTGCCGGAGTATCTGCGCAACCAGGCAACGGAATCCGGCGCCGTCATTGATTATCGCGACTGGCACATCCAGCTCGGACGCCGTTTTCGCTCGCTCAAGCTTTGGTTTGTGATTCGGTATTACGGGATCGAAGGCCTGCAGCACCACATTCGCGAGCACGTGCGCCTGGCTCAGCAATTCGCCGCCCGGGTGCGCGGCGATTCACGCTTCGAACTCGGCGCGCCTGCCCAGCTCAACCTCGTCTGCTTCCGGTTGCGCGCGGGAGATCATGCCAATCAAGATCAGGCCAATCAGCTCCTGATGGACCGGCTGAATGGTAGCGGCGACCTGTACCTCACTCATACCAAGCTGGATGGCAAACTCACGCTTCGGTTCTGCGTCGGCCAAACCCACACTCAGGCCCGTCATGTGGAACGCGCCTGGCAGCGAATCCAGCAAGAGACTGGGAAGCTGGGGAATCCCTGATATCTTGTCGGCAATGGCGCGGGAAATTTCAGCGGGCGGCGTCGTGCTTCGTCAGATCTCCGGAGTCTGGCAAGTCGCCCTGATTGAACCGCAGAAGGAAAACTCCAAACCTGCTCCTAAGCCAGCAAAGACGCCGCGCAAGCGCAGCCGTGCTCGGTTGACCCTTCCCAAAGGCTTGGTGGATGCGGGTGAAAAACCGCAGGCTGCCGCCGTTCGGGAAGTGCAGGAAGAAACCGGGATCGTGGCCGAACCCGTCACCAAACTCTGCGATAACAAGTATGTCTACGTCCGCAGTTGGGGCGATGGCGCGCGCGTGTTCAAAATCGTTAGCTTTTACCTGATGCGTTATGTGTCGGGAGAAATCGACGTCCTTACTTCCGACATGCGGATCGAGGTCAAGCGCGCTCTCTGGGTGCCCCTTGCCGACGCGGCCAGACAACTTGCTTACAGCAACGAGCGCAAGGTGCTGCGCCAGGCGCAGGACTATGTTGAAACACGAGGGCTCGAATAGCAGCCCCTAAAGGGGCGGCGGGTTGCGAAGGCCTTACGGCATCGCTAAAGCGATGCCCTGATACGAACCTGAGTTTTTCAGCAGGCGGTAAAGGGGATCCGCTTCACAACTTGCGGAAAAATTCGTCGAGGGCGCAAGAAGCACACCTCAGGCGCTAAAGCGCGGATACATTTTCAACGACTTAATGGCACGACTGAAGTCGTGCCCTTCCCAAAACCCGTCCGAGTCCGAGTTTCCGCAAGTTGTTAAGCGAAAAGAAGAAACCGGTTGGCCTGGTCCGCTAGCCTGGTTCC
>Ga0224558_1003531_pt1 | contig 12929 bp, 12 predicted proteins | sample 714S32024metaG_FD_180682 | JGI IMG/M metagenome (GOLD analysis project Ga0224558, IMG submission 180682) | Peat soil microbial communities from Stordalen Mire, Sweden - 717 S3 20-24 | ecosystem: Environmental > Terrestrial > Soil > Wetlands > Peat | place: Sweden: Norrbotten County, Stordalen... | reverse complement strand
TATCTTCTACCAAATAAATGTGGTCTCCGGTTGAACGAGCGCGGAAAGAAAAAAAGACCGGCGACCGGTCTCCTTTTGCGTGAGCACCGGGTACCATTTTGGTACCCGCTAAGCTGAGCGAATCCACATGATCGATCACTTCATATTTGTTCAATATTGCAGGGTAATAATCGGTCCCCAAAACTCGGTGCGAGTTTGCAAGCCCTGAAAATATTTTTACCCCGTCGCCCGCCTGGCGCCCGGCGCCGACCAGTCTGCCCGAACCGTCAATCGATGCATAATGGGGATACCAGTCAGCCAACTGGTGCGCCAGCCAACCACAGGCTACCGCGAAATCCCTGTCAGAGTAACGTGCATCTCTTTTGCCATCGTACGCCTGTCGCCATTCGTCGATCAGAGCCTGCCCAAATTGAGGGCTTCCCTCGAAGGTGTCGGGAATCGCATTGTGTGCATAGTCATACACCGAGACATGATTCAAAATATGGTTCATCGATATGGCGTCCGCGCTGTTGCCGGCAAAAATGAAGGCTTCTTCGTTGGCTTTGAGCCTTCTGATCAGGTCTTCATTGATTCCGGTGTTCCCGCTTGCTAGCTCTTTTTCGGCTTTTCTCAAGGCCAACCTGTTTATATGGGGGTGAACCATAGGCCCCCACCACAGCACGGGGAAAATAATCAAAAGTAACGCATTTTTTAATATTTTGAGGAAATGTTTCATATGCGCGTCCTATACCACAGGATCTTGGGGCATGGAGAAGTTCCATCTCTACATTATATGATAGGCTGGTTTAAGTGGTGAGGCGCTTCGGCTTGAAAGTCTTGGAGTGCAAGAACTCACCAGTCACGTCCACAATTGTCATTAAAAGGCGGACGGTCAAGGTTTAACCCCGTTTTTCCTCCCCGCATATATTGATGGGGGAAGGGGGGGTCAACGTGGGTACGGAGTTGCTTTGGGTTTTAATCTGCGGGTTGGCTCTCTACGGGCTGATGTTGCTTTTTTGGCAGCTTACTCGCATGATATGCAGTCATACCCCGGCAAATCCTTACCTTAGTCTGCTGTTCGTGGTCCGTGACCAGGCTGCCATCATGGAAGGCCTGGTCAGGGAGATCCTGGCCATCTATCAAACCTCTCTGCCGCCTTTCGATCTGGTGATCGTCGATGATGGCTCCAGCGACGAGACTCCGGAGATCCTCAGGCGCCTCAACAAGAACAACGCCTTCACCTTCATCGAAAGCAGTCCGGATGAGCAATCGCTGGAAATTGGATTGCATGCCTGCCGCGGCGAAGTGATCAGCTACTTCAACCTTACTGGGCAGGTTAACCCCCGGCTGGTGGGTCGACTGGCAAGAAGGCTGCTGCAGGGGGAGGGGATCATGGCGCCCCTGGAGCACTGTGCGGTGACTCTGGTGCATAGAAAAAAATGATCTTCCTCGGATCTGCCAGGCAGGGTTTTTGCGTCGTCTGGTTGAACTAGAGGGGATGGGAGATCGACGGACCGGCCTGGTGCGCACCCATGCCGGCGGGGATCTTTGCTGGCATCCGCAAAGCGTTCAGTTAGAGGCGTTTTTAATGAGGCTGGGGCTGGGTGGCCAGCAACGCAGGAATCAGGAGCGTCCGATTATTTTCTCCGGAACAGGTATCTTCTGCTTGAATTTGGTGTTCCATCAGGTGCAAAATAAGCATAGGAGGCTCTCCTGGATGCCCTTTGTTTTGCTGATCCTGATGATCCCCTTCCTGCTCATGCTGCTGTTTTACAACGTGGCGGCTTTCTCCTTCGCGCGCCTCGGCCTCTCTCCCAATGGCGCCTTTCTGTTCCTGACCGCCTGTGTCCTCGGGAGCCTGATCAACATTCCATTGACCCGCCGCCGGGTGGTCACACGGGAGCGCAGGGCGCTACCCCTCCCCTTGCTGTTCTTTTACTTTCCCCCGGTGGTGCAAGAACAGGTGATCTGCATCAATGTCGGTGGCGCCGGGCTCCCGGCACTCTTTTCCCTCTACCTGCTGTTTGTGCGGGTGCCGCTAAAGCCTACCCTGATTGCCTTTCTGCTGGTAGCTGTCGTGGCCAAGCTGATGGCCCGTCCCCAACCAGGGGTGGGGATTGTCATGCCGGCCTTCATCCCGCCGCTGGTGGCTGCTGCCGCCGCTCTCCTGATGGAGATCACCGGCCTTGCCCCTCCCGGCCAGGCCGCTCCGATAGCCTATGTGGCCGGCACCATCGGTACCCTGGTGGGCGCCGATCTCATGAACTGGCGGGTGATGCAGAGTCTGGGGGCACAGGTGGTCAGCATCGGAGGGGCCGGGGTCTTCGACGGCATCTTCCTGGTAGGAATAATAGCAGCATTTCTAGGTTAGTCTCTATCCTATGTGGCACAAGGGATTGACGGCTTTACAGGCGGGTAAAATTTGAATGTAACTTCAACCCGTTTTTTCGGGTAAACGATGATCTCTTTGACGATGGTTTTGATAATCTCTCTTTTATCGGCGCAGTCAATACCATCATGAATCTTTTGGTGCAGTCTTTCCAGAAGGGCTTTTGCGTTATCCTGAAGCTCTTTATTTTTTTGCGTTTGTCTATTTTCCTCCTTGAGGGCATGTATTTGGCGTTCAATTATCTTTCGTTCACTAGTTATGTCTTCAATCTGGCTCTCAACGTCGCTTTCCGTAATATACTGCTTGCGGAAGAGTGTTATAACCCGCTCTTTTTCGGCATCCTTATCGTGGAGGTTTTTCGTCAGTGCTGCCATCTCTGCTTTAATGTTCCGAACCGGTGCAGGGTGCCCCACCAACGCCGACAGCGCTTCCTGGGGGTTGGTGATAAACTGAACGCACATGTCCCAAACATAGCATTCAACATCTTCTTGATGTATATTATTGTTCTTGCATTTCTTGAACGCGATGGCTTTTGCGCGGTATTGCGTCTTACCGCCACATCGGTAGTAGCCAATGTTATATTCTTTGTTCGTGGTGCCAATATACGTCAGGCCGCAAACGCTACAATGAATCATGCCAGATAACAGGTATTCGTGCTTGTATTGCCGGCCAGTGAACACCTTTTTTCCGGCCAACACTTCATGAGCCAGTTCCCAGGTTTCTTCGGATACAATTGGTGGGCAGGGACGCGGAATAGTATCTCTACCGAGCTTAGAATCGCCACAATAGTATGTGACACCTTTGTAGCAAGGCTCATGGACAAGATTGCGTATCCTGCCTGTTTGCCACACTGTAGCCGTATCCTTTTTTCTTTTCCCTGACCCCGGCGCAATGCTTATAGGAGATACACCCAGCGCATTCAGATGATCGGCTACCAGGCGACAGCTATAGTCCCGCTCCACGATCAATTTAAAAATGAGCCGAACAGTTTCAGCCTCCGGCTCATAAATGACAAGGTATCGATTGATGACTTGGTAGCCATATGGCACGATACCATAAAGCCATTTTCCTGCCCTGGCTGCACGATCCATCCCCTGACGAAGCCTTTCCACGATAACGTCTCTATCAAGCTGGGCCTGGCCGGCCATGATAGTAACCATAAATTTTCCGGCAGGCGTAGACATATCGAAAGGCTCAGTCATGCTGACTATATTGATGCCAAGGGCTTCCAGCGTCCAAAGCGCGCCCAAAGTTACCTTGGTGATACGGCCCAGTCGATCCATTTTGTAGATATAAAGAGTCTTCAATTCTCCGCTGGTGGCATCGTCAAGTACCCGTTTTCCCTCCGGGCGATCTTCCAGTGCTATTGTACCAGTCACTCCATTTTCAATGTACCACTTGTCACACTGAATTTTATCTAATTTGAACCTGCCCGTAGCGTATTCAATCTGATTCTCAATCGTCTGCTGTTCTCTCTGCTCATCGGTGCTGACACGAGCATAAAAACCAATGCCTGGCATTGAGTTCCCACCTATTTAATCTTTTGATTTCATAAGTTCAATTATGACGCTATCAATTCCTGCTGGTATGCGCGTACCACTTCAATAATGTTGCCTCCTGCCGGCCCTCTTTCGTGGGGTCGGCCTTTTTATAAAGCAGTCTTGACAAAAAAGACATACCTGTTATATGATTGCACTAAGCCATATTCCGACCTTCTTTAACAAATCCCATTTGCCCGTAATCCTACTCAAGTCCTACGTAATCATACCAAAGTCCTATAACCCGGCATGCCGGGTTATGTTGATCGTACTACACCCCTTTCGGCCCTGGCCTCTAAATGAGGCCCGGGCTTTTTTTATTTACAGAGAAAAAAAATTCACCTTCGAGAGGGGTACAGATCACCGTGGCAAAAACAATGGCAGAGACGCTGCATGCAGCCGGACAGAGAGCGATCATCCGGGATCAGAATTCAATGTACAAACATTTACCGAATCTTGCAGCAGTTGCGGTCGAAGACAAAAAAGCTAAAGAAACACGGCATATTATTGTCAGACTTAAAGACGTTAACAAAGCGCCATTTGTCCAGATTTTGAGTGAAAACATCCATGCTCTCCGCGCGAAGCAGATCCTATCATCGGCAGACGAACTGATGATGCACAAACTGGCTACTCTTGTGTCGCTCAGGTCAAATGAGATCGTCATTGGCGATGAAAGACACACGCCAACAAACGGCGAATTGGCCGCCGCTCTGGGTTACAGCGAACGGCAGTTCCGAAATGTGGCCCGGTCGCTGCTGGAAAAAGGAATCATCTACCAAGTGGTGGACGCGGAGGAAATCAAAAAATACGGCCAGGGAATAAAAGAACGTATGTTAATCATGAACCCGGAACTATTCGTCGCCGACGACAAGAACCACCTGGAAATAACCCTGCTCAGGCTGCATTTTCTTTGCGAAAAATTGGAGCGTATTTACAAGGTGTTTTTGCCGTGGAAAGTCTGGTATGCGCCGGGTAATAATCATGGCCGGTTGTACCTCCGGGAAACATATTTGCTGAAGAAAAAAGAACTGAAAAAAGAACACATGTTGGTGGCTAAAAATAGCCACCGTGGTGGCTAAATATAGCCACCCTAAAAATGGCCTCTAATGCCTGGTATGTCTCACTTTTTGACTCACTCACCACTACCGTTTCCTCTCACTCTAAGATCTTGTTCAATACGGATTTAGTCCTATATTGGCTGAAAGCCTTGCGGTGGGCGGTTTTTCTGCCAGGAGGCTTTCTTCGGCGATGGTCAAAAGCTGTCTGGAAAAAGCATTTGCCAAGTTCTTTCAGGCATGCCCTTTCTGCCGGGAGGCTACCACTGGGGCCAGTGGCTAAAAACGTATCTGAAAAAGCATATTCAAAAAGTTCTTTCCAGTCACAGCGTCGCATGCAATAGGGTACCGTCAATCGGCGGTACCCTAAACTGGCATTAAACCCTTAGTATCACTGGAGTAGTTGGTTCTTGATTACAAAGTGTGTTCCCGCAGGGGCTACTTTTATTGCATGAAAGGGGCGAAGCAAATGAGTATGGCTGCCACAGTAATAGGAAATGGAGTATCCTACCAAAAAAATAAATGGGGCTGCCGGGAAGTGGCCCCTGGCAGTTTCCGGGCAATAGAGAGAGACGGATACACTGTTGTCCTGGAGTCCAATTTTGCCGACAAGGACATTGTTAGGGAGTCCGGAGCACGCTGGCGGCCAGAGCGCAAGCGATGGGTGATCTCCATCGACCGGCTTCCCAAGCTGCTGGGGAAAATTCCTAATGCAGAGATCGACAGCGAAATATACCAGCTAGTCAATGGAACTAATGAGGCCCTAAACGCCAGTATTGCCACATCATCGGAGATCGCTGTTCCTGCGCCGGAGGGCCTTTCATACCTGCCCTACCAGTTGGCTGGGATACAATACGTTGATTGGCATAACGGCGTGGCGCTGATGGGCGATGAAATGGGTTTGGGCAAGACCATTCAATTCCTGGGATACGCCAACTTGCATCCCGAGATGCGGCCCATCCTGATCGTCTGCCCGGCCAGTCTCAAGCGGAACTGGGCGAATGAGACTGAGAAGTGGCTTTTCGGTGCTAATGTCCAGATCCTCAAGTCCAGCAGAGAGATCCAGCCATTCAAAAACGTCGTCATTATTAACTATGACATTCTGAGATCCCGACTGGACGAATTGCTAGAACATAAATTCCAGCTAGTTTGCTTTGACGAGGCCCATTACCTGAAGAACAAGTCTGCAATTCGGACGAAGGCCGGGTTGACGCTTATGAAGTCCGTCCCGCACAAGATCCTGTTGACAGGGACACCAATTTTGAACCGGCCAATGGAGATATTTCCACTGGCAAATGCCTTGTGTCCGGCTGTATTTCCTAATGAGTTCCAGTTCGGTCTACGATACGCTGGCGGTCATAAAGACACGATATACCTGCGCGGCCAGCATGGTAACACCAGGGAAGTCTGGAATTTCGACGGGGCATCTAACCTGGCAGAATTAAATGAACGCCTGCGGTCGAACTGCATGGTTCGTCGTCTCAAAAAGGATGTTCTCAAGGATCTGCCTCCTAAGAGACGCATTTTAGTGCCCTTGGAGTCCAGCGACAGCGGTGTCGTCAAACTTTACCAGGACGCGGAGAAGGCGCAGGCCAAGGCCAAAGCCAAGGCCGAAAAGATCAAAGCTAAAATTGCAGCAGTGGTGGACGACGATGAGAAAGCCAAACTGATCGCGGAACTGGACAACTTCCTGTCCCGGTCGGTTGAGGCGTTCTTCACAGAGATCGTGAAGCTACGCAAGCAGGCTGCGCTGGCGAAACTGGATCATGCGCTGGAGATATTCGCAGACGCAGCGCAGCAGGGTAAGATCGTTATCTTTGCGCATCACCACGAAGTCGTTGATAAATTAACCGAAGGCCTTAAGGAACGCGGCTTCGGCGTGGTGGCATTGACAGGAGAGACACCACCTGACTTGCGCCAGGGCATCATCGACAGGTTCCAGAAAGACGACAAGATCCAGGTGTTCATCGGATCTCTCCATGCAGCCAGTCAAGGCATTACGCTTACAGCAGCGTCCAACGTCTACTTCCTGGAGATCGACTGGACGCCGGCCATCTGTATGCAAGCAGAGGACCGCTGCCACCGGATCGGCCAGAAAGACAGCGTTAGCTGCTATTACCTGCTGCTTGCCGATACTGTTGAGGTAAATATTGCCATAAAGTTGGAGAACAAGCTGGCTGTCATCGAGGCGGCGATCAGCGGGTGCGATCTGGATGAAGTTGGTTTTTTGAAAGAAATGTTCGACGACTAACCACCATACGTAGGAATGTGCGGCAGTGAAAGTTGGAATTGATTATGCAATACGTTAATCAGTACGCGCGTGCGCATTAGTCAAACCCTAAAAACATGCCTGGAAGAGCATTTTTTTAAAAAGTCTTTACCAGACAAAAAACCAGGCTGACAGTTACAACGTATCGAAGGAGCGCCCTGGCGGGGCGCTCCTTCTATGCTGTCCGGTATGCGGGTGTCACGTCGGTAGTGCCTGTTCATCTTATGCGACGTTTTTTCCCAGTCTTAGCACCCTATTTTGAACCAGTTATCCGCCATTATTGGCAGGATATTGGCAGATAAGGATAGTTATGTGACGTTTTGAACACTCCCGGAACTGGTTCCGGAAGTGATTTTTTAAGGAGGTGCAGCCATGAACGCGGACGCTTTCAAAAGCTATCTTCGTCAAAAGGATGCCAGCGATGACACCATAAATGCATACCTGAACGATGTCAAGAAGTTCAGCAGATGGTATTCCGCGACCATCGGTACCGATGATGTTTCTCTGGCCGGCATCGGGGCGTTAGATATTGCTGAGTTTAAAAGATACTTGCAGAATGTCGGCCAGAAGCCCGCTACGATTAACCGGGCGCTCGCGTCATTAGCAAAGCTCTTCGCTTGGGCGGTAGAAACCGGGCAGGCTGCGTCCAATCCTGCTTCTGGGATTAAGCCAGTCCAGGAAGTCCGGTCCGCGCCGAAGGCCCTGGGGCGGCTTGAGCAGTTGGCTCTTATGAGGGCGGTACAAGCCAGGAAGAAGCCTCGGGACGTGGCTATCGTAACTTTGTTAATTCATGCTGGCTTGAGAGTGTCGGAATGCTGCGGGTTGGATATGGCTGATGTTGTTATTCGTGATCGGAGCGGGGTCGCCAGGGTGTTGGGCAAAGGCAACAAATACCGGGATGTGCCCATTAACGCTACTGCCAGGAGCGCCCTTCGGGACTGGTTAGATATTCGTGGAGACGCACCAGGCCCGCTGTTTACCAGTCAGAAGAAAGGTCGAATTTCTACCAGGGCAGTTGAACACATGGTTGAGAATTACTCACGGATAGCCAAACTGGAGGGCGTGACGCCACACAGCTTGCGGCATTATGGTGCGTCTTATAAAATGGTGAGTGGCGACAGCAAACCAACCAAATCAGAGGGTTGCCCGTCGATTCACTCACCATTTGATCATTACCGTCCAAGCGAAACAAGGAAATCCATCAGGTTTTTGTCGTCGGACCAATCCGGCAGTTCACTTGTCGGCAGGATGTCAACATATGCCGCCTCCAGCGCTTTTCGCCGCGTCTCGGTGTCTGCCCTGGCATAGATCTGTGTTGTGCTGCAATCGCTATGCCCAAGAAAGTCCCTGATGTAGATCAGGTTGACGCCGGATTGAAGTAAATGGACGCTTTTGCTATGCCGAAACACATGCGGCGTGATGGGAAAACGCACATCGAACCCATCGTGCAGGCTTGCCAAACCGACATACTTATCGATTATGTAAGATATGCCCCAGCGTGTAAGTTGCTGCTTTCTCTGGTTCACAAACACATACTGATCGCCACCGCTGACCCCGTTGTTGCCTGGACTACACCGCAAATGCGATTCCAGGAGATTTTTCGTTTTCTCCGTGATTGGAACATGGCGAGTCTTTTGGCCTTTGCCGTGCAAAGTGATCACGGCCGGTTTATTCAAGCGCAAATCCTTAACCTTCAAATCTATGATCTCCTGAACTCTCGCGGCGCTGTCGTACAATACAACCATCAGTACCATATCCCGAAGTCCCTTTTTGGTTGAGGGGTCAGGCATCGACAGCAGTATTTTCATTTCTTCGCCAGTCAGAAACGGCACAACTGTTTTCGCGCACCTCTTGTCCGGGATGTTCAGGATCTTCTGGAACTCAAACAGGTTCTCCGGAGACTGCTTCTGCACAAACCGGACAAACGAATGGATTGCTACCAGCCGCTGGTTTCGGGTCGTTATCCCGCAATCCCGTGCGGATTCAAGCCAGTCCAAGAAATCGACGATTGTGTCGCGGGTCAGATCCGCCATGGACAGGCGCTCCGGCACAACCGCCTTTGCCTGCTCAAAGAAGGAGAGCAGTAGCTTGAAGGTCACGGAATAAGACTGGATGGTATGGCGGCTGGCGTTCTTTTCGCCGGGCAGGTATTTGCCGAGAAATTGCGTAAGATAATAGGGCAAATCAGCTTTCATCATACACGATCTCTCCTTCCGGTATAACGTACCCGAACTCGGCCTCAACCCGCCGCACGATCTCAGGATACAGATCAGAAGTCAGCCGCAGATAGTATTGGGTGGCGCGGAAGTCCGAATGCCCCATGTACGCCGACAGGTATGGCAGCATAACGGTCAGGTCGTTACCGGCCAAAACCCATTTTTTAAGGCATTTGACGGCAAATCCGTGGCGAAAACTGTGGATTCGCGGGCCTACAGCCGTGTGAGGGATGTCGGCCATAAGCAAATAGTCTCTGAAATGGTTGTAAGCAGTGCTCTTGTCCATCTGCCCCATTCTTCCGTTGTGGTACCCTGGGAAAAGCCACATACTACCGTCGCTATACCGATGGAATTTATTCATTAAAGCGAGAATGCGTTTTGTCAGACTACCAGCCATGGGAATCAATCGGTCTTTCATATTTTTCGCGGCCCGGATTGTGGCGGTTCCGGATTCCAAATTTACATCATTGAGAACGAGATTCAGCGCCTCGGAAATTCGTACGCCTGTACCGTACAAAAATCTGAACAGTACCGGATCGACCGAATTCCTATATGACATCCGTGCCTGCGGGTAATTATCTATGGCCGTGAACATCCGGCAGGTTTCGTCATCCGTGAGGATATGGGGGATGAATTTGCAGCGTGGAAGCACGGTCTTGACTTCTGCCACATACACAGGGTGGCCTCTGTCAGCCAAATACAGCGCGAAGTCTCGCATCAGCACTTCTTTGTTGTGGTGCGACACTGGCCGTTCATTTAGGTCATAGACAAAATCGTTGACGATTTCTTTTGTCAGCGTGCTATCCTCAAAGCCGTTGCTGTAATAAAAGGTATCGAAGTGCCGCAGATAACGTTCCTGAATTTCGAATTTCATTCCGGTCTGTTGCTTGAGTGAAATGTAGTTTTGCGCGGCTTCCGCAAACCCGCTTTTCCATTCATAGGCTGTTTTCACTGACAAATACCTCCTCCGGATCGAGCGCGCATTTGCGTAGCCCTTCAATGTCGATCTTAAGGTATATGCTTGTGGTGTTGACGGACTGATGCCCCAGCGCTTCCGATATGATGGGCAGCGGTGATTTTATTTCGAGCATGTTCCCCGCCAATGTGCTTCTCAGCGAGTGCATTCCATGCCGTTGGTCTCCGGATATGCTCAGGCCGGCTTTCAGAATATATCGATGAAGATCTTTATTGAGGGCGTTGCGGCCGCCAAACGCGTTGAAAGGCGCTCTGTGCCTGACAAATAGACATTCGCTGTTTGTGACGGGGCGACCGTTTTGCAGATAGTCGATGATGGCCCAGCCGATATCTTTGAGTAGCGGCAATTCAATCGGTTGACCGGTTTTGGACATTTTCAGATTTATCGTTTTCCGGTTCCAGTCTATCGACGATTTCTTAAGGCTCCTGATGTCACCAATCCTGAGACCCAGCCGGATAGCAATCAGCAACATCGCATAGTCCCGCTTGCCTTTGGGATCGTCGCGGTCAATTGCGCCGAGTAGCTTTTTGATGTCGGTTTTTGACCAAACATAAGGGATCGACGCATTGCGTGGTGTGCGCACTTTAGGGAGCATGAGAGCCAAATCATGCGCCGTATATCCTCGTTCATACAGAAATGAGAAGTAATTTCTGAAAACATATAAAAAAACGCCGATATACTTGACAGCCTTGCTCTCAATGGTTTTCAAGAAACTCTCGATGTGCCGGATGGTAATGTCCGCCGAAGACGCAACCTCTTGTGCCGCCAAGTGCGCTATCAGCGCCTGCACCTTTTGGGTATTGATGTCTATCGTCGCCTGTCTGTATCCGCGATAGATCAACTCTTCACAGAAGGATTCATATTCTGACTCGTAACATGTCGGGCAGACAAAAGGTGGTTTTGTTCTCCGGATGTCACTACAAAACTGTCCGTCTTTCAGATAGCGCAGCAATAGCAGCAATGGCCGCATTCGGTAGTCGACCTTGGCATTTGACGTGACACACTCGAAACGCTCAAAACGCTTGCCGGTTTTGGCGTATACGTATTCCAGACAGATGCTTTCATCAATCTGGGTAATACTGTTGTCCGACAAATAGCGCTCGAATACATTGTAAGAGTTCTCGGTGTTCTTGAGCCTGCACGGCGATGTCCCCTGGCGCCTCATCGATTCCATGATAGACAGTATGGCACCATGAATGTCTTGATTTTCCAACATAATCATCCTCTCCATAAATAATATTGGTAATGCTTGTCTGGTAAGGATGATTATATAGAAAATGGTGAGTGTTTTTCCTGCGCTGCTATATCAAATGCCGGTATCTATAGTATTACGCACAATCACTCACCATTTTATAAGACGCACCATAATGGCGCAAATGGGGGGTGACCTTGTCCGGAATAATTGAAGACACTGCCCTTGCGCTGGAGACGTATTTATTCAGAATGAATTTGATACCCTCGGTGGTCAGTTTGCGGTACTGGTGGTTAACAAATAACGGACGATCCTGCATGCCGTTTTGAAGCAAGCAATTTTCGATCATGTACTGACGCAGCAGAGATTCCGTATTGGACATGATCGGAACCTGTCTTGTTTTGCGGCCTTTGCCGGTAAGGGTCAGGATCGGCGGTGGATCCAACCGGACATCCCGAACTTTGAGATCAGCCAGTTCCTGCACCCTGGCGCCCGTATCATAGAGTACCGAAAGCATCGTCAAATCGCGGCGTCCACCGGTTTTTGAGAGATTGGGCTGCGTAAGAATGAGCTTTAGCGCATCGGATGTGAGGTGATTCACCGCTGGCTTCGGCGCTTTTTTCACAGGGATGGAGAGAATTTTTTGGTATGCCGATAAACCAACCGGATCTTCGATCTGCAGATACCGGCAAAACCCGTGAATACAGGCCAATCGTTGGTTGCAGGTTGCAATGCTGTTGTTTCGGTCCTGCTCAAGCCAGGAGAGGAAGCCGGCTATGAGCGGTTCATCCATGTGTTTTAGAGAGAACCCTTCAATGGCCAGGTCTTGAACGTTTTTACAGTACGTGAGGAACAGCTTGAATGTGTCCCGGTACGATCGGATCGTGTTAGGACTGACATTGCGCTGTCCAGGAAGGTAGGCCGATAGATACCGGGTCAGAGCCTTGGCAAAGTCAGTCGGTTTCAAGATCATCGCCCCCGATTACGGGTATGACGTCACCAAAGATATGCTCCACTTTTGCCGTTATGTCCGGATAGAGTTCAGCGGTGAGCCTCAAGTATTGGGATGTGTCGCTGAACGAATGGTGACCCAGGTATGTTTTGAGCACGGGCAGATAGGCGGCCAGGTCCTTCCCTTCCAGCACCCAGCGTCTCAAGCAATGTACGGCGAAAACATGTCTCAGAAAATCCAAACGTTTGGATTTTCTGAGTTATCCAAACTTAAATTAAATCCAAACCATTAGCAGAAAAGCCAGAGTTCTTCCGCTTTCCTGCTAAAAAAGGTTTGGATTTTATTTCACATTTTCATTGGCCT
>Ga0224558_1003527_pt1 | contig 12941 bp, 9 predicted proteins | sample 714S32024metaG_FD_180682 | JGI IMG/M metagenome (GOLD analysis project Ga0224558, IMG submission 180682) | Peat soil microbial communities from Stordalen Mire, Sweden - 717 S3 20-24 | ecosystem: Environmental > Terrestrial > Soil > Wetlands > Peat | place: Sweden: Norrbotten County, Stordalen... | reverse complement strand
GTGGCTGCCAGGTCGTTATCGATCGTCGGTGTGCCCAAGACCATCGACAACGACCTGGCAGCCACCGACCAGACCTTCGGTTTCGTCACCGCGGTGCATACAGCCACCGAGGCCCTGGACAAACTGCATACCACTGCCGAGTCTCACCACCGGGTGATGATCCTGGAGGTGATGGGGCGGTACGCCGGCTGGATCGCCCTCTGGTGCGGGATGGCCGGAGGCGCCGACGTGATCCTGATCCCGGAGATCCCCTGGCAGATCAACAAGGTGGCGGAGAAGATCAGGGGGAGGCAGCGTGAGGGCAAGCTGTTCAGCATCATCGTGGTGGCTGAAGGGACGCCGGCTCCTGGCGGCGAGCAGGTGGTCCGGGAGCGGATCGCCTGCAGTGGCGATCCCCTGCGGTTGGGGGGCATTGGCGAGGTCGTGCGCAAACTGGTGGAGCAGGAGACAGGCATGGAGTCCAGGGTGACGGTGCTGGGGCATATTCAGCGGGGCGGCTCTCCCCTGACCACCGACCGTATTTTGGCCACCCGCTTCGGGGTGGCCGCCGCCGAACTGGCCCTGCAGGGACTCTCCGGTCACATGGTGGCCCTGAAGGGCACCCAGATAGCTGTCGTACCACTAAAGGATGCAACCAAAAAGCCATCCAACGTCCGCCCGGATGGTCAACTGGTGCATGCCGCCCGGGCGGTGGGCATCAGTTTCGGAGACTGACCAGAGAAGTAACGAGGCTGCAAAACACGAAAAAGACATGATCTATTAGAGATTTCTTCATGGTGGTCTTTGGGGAATTGGGTAATGGGTGACACTCCCTGACCCCCTGAAGGGGGTGGGCTTCTAAGCAACTCCCACAGTTTGGCCTGCCCCCTGCGAGGCCCCATTACTGGGTGGTTGACCTGCAGGCTTGCTTAGACAACTTTGGCCCGTGTCCAGGCTACTACTACCAGCCTATTAGCAGCGGTTATTCATCCCGCCACCTACTCTTGCGAGAGGCCAGGTAGATACGTTTCGAGGTATGGTTTACCTACGCTGAAAGTTTTACCCGCCAGACGAATTTGCTGGCGGAACCGCATACCTTCACTTGTCAAAGAACTTAGCGAGGGAGCCGGGCATGAAACTTCCCGGCAAGCACAACGCTACAAGAACAGTATACCATATCGGCGCTTTCATCCCTATCCCCTGAAGGAGATGGGAATTCCCGCTTATCGGTTAACACGAAAATAGAATTTTCATATGTGGTTTGTGATGCGGACATCATGGCTGGTTAGTTCATTTTTAAGATGAGCAAAAGCAATGTACCAATGACAGTATTGAAAACGGAGAGAGGGGATGGAAGTGCCTGTTTTAAACCAGTTTGAGGCCGGCCAGCGGTTGCGGCGGGGGGAAATACCATCCCTGCTGCTGATCCATGGGGAAGAGCAGTACCTGGCCCGCAGGCTGCTCCATGCCATCAAGGCGAAGCTGGCCGCCGGAGGCGAGACCATCGACTACCTGGAATGGGAGCCGGATGACGGGGAGACGGAGCTGTACACAGCTCTCGTTACTCTGCCCCTGGGAGTGTCCCGGCGCCTGGTTGCGGCGCGCAACCCCGCGGCCGGTCTCTGCATGCCTTACCTGAAGCTGACCGGCGACCCATCCCTGGTGTTCGTCCTGCTCTTTGATCACATGCTGAAAGCCAATGACCGTCTGTACCGGGCGGTAGCGGATCTGGGCTGGGTGGTGGACTGCCCTCCCTTGAAGGGGAGGAGCCTCACTGCTTGGGCGCAGGATGAGGCGCGCCTCTCCGGCAAGCAGTTGCCTGAACGGGCGGCGGAGTACCTGCACTTCTTGTGCGGCGACAACCCCGGCCTGATCAGCCAGGAGTTGGACAAGGCCGTCCTGTACCTTGGAGGGACGCCGTCGCCGATCACGGAGGCGGTGCTCCGCATAACGGGCAGCCACACCGCCAGCCGGAGCATTTTTGAACTGGTGGACGCGGTGGCGGCCAGGAGAAGCGAGGTTGTCCGGGGGATCCTGGACAGCCTGCTGAGTGAGGGGCAGGCCCCGGTGTTTATAGCCACCATGCTGGCCCGGCATTACCTGCAACTGCTGGAGGCGTCGCTGCTGCAGCGGGAGGGCGCTCCTCCCCGGGAGACATCCCGGCTGATGGGCATCCATCCTTACGTGGCCCAGAAGCTGCACCAGCAACTGGCATCCTATCCGCTGCCGGAAATCGAAGGTATCCTGTCCATGCTGCTGGAGTTGGACCGGTCGCTCAAACAGGGGCGGGGAGAACCGGGATTGTTGATGGAAGCGGCGGTTGGGGAGATCTGCAGCCAAACCCCAAAACAGGCTTCGCAGATGATGCCGGTATCTCCTCATAGGCAAGGGGTGCTGTAGCGCGACAAAAGCCTCCCGGTTGCAATCCGGGAGGCAGGCTGTGTTAAACTAAGTGAAGTTAAGCTTGAATTTGCCGTACTCCTGTTTGCAGACAAACAGATAATACGTAGTTAGACAGTTGCCGGCGCATGGGTTTTGGCCTGCAGCTTTTTCGTCAACTGCGATTTCTTGCGGTCCCTGTTGTTGGGGTGCACGATTCCCTTGGCCGCCGCCTTGTCTACCAGGCGGGTCGCTTTGTTATAAGCGGCCTCCAGGTTTTCCTGGTTGCCTGCCAGCGCCTCTTCGAACTTTTTGACGGCCGTCTTCATGGCGGAGCGCTGTGATGCGTTGCGTTGCGCACGCTCCTTGGATATCTCTGCACGTTTAATCGCCGAACGAATTTTTGCCATTCTATAATCCCCCTATGATGTCCCTCTGGGCCAAAATTAGTCAAGCAATATCCTATCATGACTCCATGGAAAATGCAACCGGTTCTCATGACACCGGTTCTCCTTTACTTCTGAGCGCCTACCCTAAAATTACATAATTAAGGTTGGCACAAAAGCGCTGCCCCTTACGTATACGTGATTAAACAGAGTCATGCTTCAAACGTAGCGAAGCGAAGTTTTGTACTCCGCATTCTTTCCTCCGCATCTGAGGCTTCGCCTCAGCCTGAAAGAATGCGGAGAGCTAGGCCGGACATAGTCCGGATGCGGAGGATTGAACTTCCACTGATTAGCAGAACTTTACACCCACCGCCTAAGAGGCGGGGGACTCCTAGGCGATGTTGAATAGTAATGGGGGTTCGTTTAATGGTTGAAGAAGCCAAACAAGAAGATGCCCACCAGAATAGATTGGAAGATATGCTTGGAGATGATGAGCGTCCGGTTCTGAGCGAGTTCAGTGCCAGTGTGTTACAGCCAAACAACTTCAGCGGGGTGATTGCCCTCCCTCTGGCGGGAACGCCGGTAGTTCTGGCATCCCTTACAGATGCCTATGCCCTGAGCCTGGATGAGGGTGACCGGGTCTGGCTGGCCGGCACTGTCGGCTGGACGGCTGTTACGAACGGCACGGGGGTGAGCAAGGTGGACGTGATCTTCAGGATCTTCCGCAATACCCCGTTAGCCGGCCCCCAGGTCTTCACCGTTCGTGAAAGCGCTGAGCCGGGATTTGACAACTTCAAGACCACCAGTTTCATCCATGTGGATATTGATCCTGTCTCTAACGGCGCCACGCTTGTTTCCTATTTCCTGACCGCCGAACTGCCCCTGTCCGGCAGCGCGGCAACGGTTATCGGGCCGATCACCTTCACGGCTGCTGATCTGGAGCCGAACCACAAGGTGCACGGCTATGTTTAACTGGGTGCGGGGCAATATCTCCAATGAACACTTTTGACTTTCCGTCATATCATGGAGCAGAGATCCCAATACTTTAAGGAGGGTTTAAAATGGATGAGGAAAAAGCTCTCGGTTTTGGAGGTTGTGGTGAAACTTTTGTGAATGAACTCAAGGAGGAATTCCTTGGTAAGCAAGTCAACGTAGAATTCTGCTGCGGTTCACATGTTAAGAAGGCCATCGGAGGTCTTCTCGCCGAGGTCGGTTGCGATTTCATCGAATTAGTAAGGACGGACACCAACGTTATCGCGGTCATCCTCTTTGGAGACGACAACCAGAAGTACAAGGAGCTCGACGAAAAGATCATCATCCCGATCACACATGTTTGCAGCGTGGAGGATCCTTGCAAGCCGTGTCCGCCCTGCAAAGATCCCTGCAAAGATCCATACGCTGCCGAAGAAGAGGCTGCAGGAGAGCCCAAGGAAGAGCCCAAGGAATAAAAGATCTCCGTCAGGTTTTAGAGTGGTCAAATTGTTAACAGGCTGTTGATGAACGACTTTATCAGCAGCCTGTTTTTCTTGCGAAAAGGCGGCGCAAGCGCTTTACGGATAGCCATGCAGACGGTCCCGGCAATGCAGAGGTCCCCTTGACGGGACGGGAAGCCGTCTAGCTGCGGGCCGGTGATGCAGGAATTTTGGAGTAGGAAGCCGCCGCAGGTGGCATGTGAGTCTATGAAGAAAGGAAAGGGTGCGGTCTAATGGTATAATCAGGCCTTCGTGGGAGATATTAGTAACACGCGAAGCTGCCTCAGGCGGGGTCAAGGCCCCGCCTGCGGTTTAGTGGAGCTAATCCAGGGGCTGGGCGCCACTTGATTTCCACTAAAAAGGGAATCTCGGCGGCGGTTAGCAACCGGGCTAAAAACGGAGGCTGGACCAGGTGGGCAAGTGGCAGCTCTCGGCCATCATCCTTGCATTCCTACTGTTGCTGACGGCCGGGTTGGACTATACCGGCCGCAACATGTATCACGCACTGGGTGGAGATAAGCGATGCTATGCATTCCTGCTCCCGGACCTGGGTGACAGCCAGGTGGTCTTCTGCGGCCATGCCTATGCGGGGTACCAGGCGGAAAACTTCTGGGACCGGCGGAAGGCCGACCTGGAAGAACTGCTGCCGGTGGCCCCCCGGGATCTGCTGCAAAAGATCTTGCATGCCCTTGAGAGCCGCCTGCAAAATTAAGTTCTCCGCATTCCGTTCCTCCGCATCCAGACCTTCGGTCCTCCGCATCCAGACCTACGGTCTGGCCTGAAGAATGCGGAGTACATGGCCTGAAAGAATGCGGAGAGCTGCGCTGAGCGAAGCTCGGATGCGGAGGGGCGGAGGATGCCGGATTGAAGACTGCAGTCAGTGAAGCTGCAGGCTACAAACTACTATTCGTCGATGCTGCTTTTCTTACAGGGCGCAACGTGATAATATCTATACGTTGAACGCCTTTTTTTATCACGGGCCAAGCCCCTCCTCCGCATCCAGGCCTCCGGCCCTCCGCATCCTCCGCATCCTCCGCATCCTCCGCATCTAAGGCTCCGCCTTAGCCCCAAGGAATGCGGAGTACATAAGGCTCCGCCTTAGCCCCAAGGAATGCGGAGTACATAAGGCTCCGCCTTAGCCCCAAGGAATGCGGAGTACATGGACCGAAGAATGCGAACTCTGTTGATCACGGACTACGTCCGGCCTGAAAGAGTACATGAGAATTCTTGAGCAGTTGCGTGAGGGAGAACATGATGCCTGAAACAAGCACCAGGGGGCGGCGGCTAGCCAGGGCAGCCCTGCTGCTCGCCACCGCCACCATCACCTCCCGGTTCCTGGGTTATTTGGAGATCGCCCTGATGACCGCCCAGGTCGGACAGAACAGGTTTACCGACAGCTTTCAGGTCGCCTTCTCGGTGCCTGACTTTACCTATAATATTTTGGTGGGGGGCATGCTGGCCGCCGCCTTCATCCCGGTCTTCGGCGGCTACCTGGCCAAGGGGCAGGAGGACGAGGGCTGGCGTATGGCCAGCAGCCTGTTCAACCTGATTTTCCTGCTGCTGGTGGTGGTGATCGCTGCCGGGATGATCTTCGCTCCACAATTTGTACGCATCCTGGCGCCTGGTTTTGACCCCGGCGCTGTCGCCCTGACCGCCCGCCTGATGCGGATCATGTTTTTCCAGTGCCTGTTCCTGGGCCTGGCCGGGCTGATGATCGGCGTCCTGAACTCCTACAACCGGTTTACCGGCAATGCCCTGAGCATCATGCTCTACAATGTTCCGGTGGTCCTGATCGGCCTCTTGCTCTACCGCTTCCCGGCCGTGCTCGCCAACCCCGAGCGGACCATCACCCTGTACTCGATCGGGGTGATGGCAGGGGCGGCGGTCAGCCTGCTGGTCCAGTCGGTGGAACTGCTGAAGTTCGGTGTGCGCTACCGTCCGCTGCTCGATTTCCGGCACCCGGGGTTGAAGCTGTTCGGGATCCTGGTGTTTCCGGTGCTGATCAGCCAGTCGGTCGCCTACTTCAACACCTTTGTCACCCAGTACCTGGCCTCGATGCTGCCTGCCGGCCAGTTGGCGGACTCCAAGCTGGCCCTGCGCATCATGGTGATGCCGCTCGGCCTGTTCGCCACCTCCATCGGGGTCGCCATCTTCCCCACCATGACCGAGCAGGCTGCCCAGGAACGGTGGCATGACTTCCGGCGCTCGATCTCCCTGGGACTGAGGACCACCAACTTCCTGACCTTTCCGGCGGCGGCGGGGCTGGTCGCCATCGGTCTGCCGATCACCCGGCTGTTCTTCGGTTTCGGGAAGATCACCACTCATGACACCGTCCTGATCTCTTATGCCCTGTTCTGGTACTCCTTCGGGATCATCGGCTATTCGGCGGAGATCATGCTGACCAGGGCGTTTTACGCCATCAAGGATACCAGAACCCCAGTGGTGGTCACGCTCGGGATGATCGCCCTGAGCGTTGCGCTGAGCATCCTGCTGGTGAAGCCGATGGGCATAGGCGGACTCGCCCTGGCCTATTCCGCGGCCGGGGTGGTGGAGTTGTTCGCCCTGGTGACTGTGCTCAGGATCAGGCTCGGGAGCATAGACGGCAGGCGCATCCTGTCGTCAAGCGTGGGGACGATCGTCGCCAGCCTGGCTATGGGCATTGCCTGCTACTTTACGGCTGACGGATTGGAACGGCTGCTCGGAGAGGCCCACAAGCTGTCCCAGCTGGCCACCGTGGGCGGCAGCATCGTGGTAGGTATCCTGGTCTACTTTGGCATCGCCTATCTACTCAAGATGGAGGAAGTGCACCTGACCCTGGAGATGCTGGGGCGGCGCTTCCGTATCCGCAGGGCGCTTTCTGCTTGAACTGGAAATGAGAACTGGATGTGGGGATAGATCATGATTGATCAGCAACTGATCCGCAACTTCTGCATCATTGCCCATATTGACCACGGCAAGTCCACGCTGGCCGACCGCTTCCTGGAGATCACCGGCACGGTCGAACCGCGCCAGATGATGGACCAAGTGCTCGACCAGATGGACCTGGAGCGCGAGCGGGGGATCACCATCAAGCTGCAGCCGGTGCGCATGCGCTACCGGGCCCGGGATGGCCGGGAATACATCCTGAACCTGATCGACACCCCCGGCCACGTGGACTTCAGCTACGAGGTCTCCCGCAGCCTGGCTGCCTGCGAGGGGGCGATCCTGGTCGTGGACGCCACCCAGGGGGTGGAGGCCCAGACCATCGCCAACGCTTATCTGGCCGTGGATGCCGGCCTGGAGATCATCCCGGTGATCAACAAGATCGACATTCCGGCGGCCGAGCCGGACCGGGTCGCCCAGGAGATCCAGGACGTGTTCGGGCTCCAGGCGGACAGCATCCTGCGCGTTTCAGCCAAGGAGGGTTGGGGCATTCAGGACCTACTGGAGGCGGTGATCGTCCAGATCCCCCCGCCCGGCGGCGATGACGGTCAGCCCCTGCAGGCGCTGATCTTCGACTCGCACTTCGACTCCTACAAGGGGGCGATCTCCTACGTCCGGATCTTCAACGGCAGCGTCCGGCGCGCCCTGGAGATCCAGATGATGTCCACCGGCAAGCATTTCGAGATCGGCGAGGTGGGCATCTTCACCCCGGCCCTGCAGCCGGTGGCGGAACTCGGCCCCGGCGAGGTCGGCTACCTGGCTGCCAGCCTGAAGAATGTGGAGGACACCCGGGTGGGCGACACCATCACCGGCGTCTCTAAACCAGCTACGGAGCCGCTGCCTGGCTATCGCCAGGTGCTGCCGGTGGTCTATTGCGGCATGTACCCGGTGGAGCCGGATGACTATGACAACCTGCGCACCGCCTTGGGCAAGCTGAAACTGAACGACGCCTCTTTCCAGTATGAGCCGGAGACCTCCGTTGCCCTGGGTTTTGGTTTTCGCTGCGGGTTTCTCGGGCTGCTGCACATGGAGATCGTTCAGGAGCGGCTGGAGCGGGAGTATGACCTGGACCTGGTAACCACCGCCCCGAACGTGATCTACCGGGTCACTGCCCGCAGCGGGGAGGTGACGACGATCGACAACCCGGCCAACTGGCCGGCCCCCGGCGAGTCCTTGCAGATCGAGGAGCCCTTCGTCGAGGCCACGGTGATCACCCCGGCGGAGCACATGGGGGCGGTGCTCCAGTTAATGCAGGAGCGGCGGGGTGAATACAAGACCATGAGCTACCTCTCTCCCCAGCGCGCCCAGGTGGTCTACGAAATGCCCCTGGCGGAGATCATCTTCGACTTCTTCGACCGGTTGAAATCCCGCACCCGGGGATATGCATCCCTGGACTACGAGGTGACCGGCTACCGGCCGTCGGAGCTGGTGAAGCTGGACTGCCTGGTGCACGGCGAGGCGGTGGATGCCCTGTCGGTGATCGTGCACCGCGACCAGGCTATAGCCCGCGCCCGGGTGCTGGTGGAGAAGCTGAAGGAATTGATCCCCCGGCAACTGTTCGATGTCCCCATCCAGGCATATGCAGGCGGGCGGATCATTGCCCGGGAGACGGTCAAGGCGATGCGCAAGAACGTGCTGGAGAAGTGCTACGGCGGCGATATCACCCGCAAGCGCAAGCTGCTGGAGAAGCAGAAGGAGGGGAAGCGCCGCATGAAGCTGGTGGGCCGGGTGGAGATTCCCCAGGCCGCTTTCCTGGCGGTGCTCCGGGTGGACAAGGAATAACAACAGTGCCAAGTGCCGGGTGCCAAGTGCCGGGTGCCAAGTAATAAATAGTTATTCAGCCGGGGCTAGGAGGCAAGGCCTGAGTGCGAAGGAAGAGATCCATCACTGAGTGCTGGCATGGACCGGGTGGTGATTAGGTGCTCGCCCTGTACCTGCACATCCCATTTTGCCTGAGCAAGTGCCGCTACTGCGCCTTCAACTCCAGGCCGCTGCCGGCCGGTAGTGCCGGAGGCGCACTGGTTCATGACTACCTGGACTCCCTGGGCCGCGAGATGCAACTGGCCGCAAAAAATCAGACGTCAGATGTCAGACCTCAGACGTCAGTAATAGAAGGCATTGGCTTTGCCAATGCCAACAAGAATCCTACGTCCGACGTCCTACGTCCGACAACTGAATTGGGTTCAGTCTATTTCGGAGGCGGCACCCCCACCATCCTCGACCCCTCCTGCCTGTGCTCCCTGCTGTCATTATCCAAGCGCTGCTTCCAGTGGGACGAAGCGATCGAGATCACCGTCGAGGCCAATCCGGCTACCGTCACTCGCCCCGGACTGGCCGAACTGCGCCGTGCCGGCGTCAACCGTCTCTCCCTGGGGGCGCAGTCCTTTGATGCGTTGGAGCTGCAGTTGCTGGGACGGGCCCATGGCGTGCCGGACATCTACACTGCCTGCAGGGACGCCCGGGAGGCGGGCTTCACCAACCTCAGTCTCGACCTGATCTATGGCCTGCCGGGCCAGAGCGTGGACGCCTGGAGGGAGAGCCTGCAGCGAGCCCTGGACCTGCGCCCCGAACACCTGTCGGCCTATGGCCTGAAGCTGGAGACGGGAACACCCCTGGCGGAGGAGGTGGCCGCCGGGAGGCTGCCGGAGTGCGGCGAGGAGGAGCAGGTCGCCATGTGGTACGAGACGCAGCGGCTCACCTCCACCGCCGGTCTCGAGCGCTACGAGATCTCCAATTACGCCCGGCATGGCCGCGAGAGCCGGCATAACCTGGCCTACTGGCTGAACCGGCCCTACCTGGGTTTGGGGGCGGGGGCCTCGGGCATGAGATGTGAGAGGCGGGAAGCGAGAAGTGGTATTCACACCTCTCAATTGGTGCGGTACAGCAACTATGAGGATACGGACAGCTATATCGCCTCGGTGGATGGCGGGGAACTGCCGAGGGCCTGGGAGGAACTCCAGACTCCCGAGCAGGAGCGGGCGGACACGGTGATGATGGGCCTCCGTCTTACTGCCGGGCTGAACCGCAAAGATTTTGAGGCCCGTTTTGGCCAGCCATTCGAGTTTTTCTACGGAGAGCAGTTGGCGGACATGGTCCGCGACGGCCTGATCGGCGAGGGCGGGGAGGCGGTATTTTTAACGGAGCGGGGCCTGCTGCTGTCCAATTATGTGCTGGCGGAGTTCATATAACGGGTAATAAGTGACGGCTCTCGCCCCCCCTGTTCACGGGTTGGCTCCTATTGACAAAAAAAGTGGCCGGTGGTATGTTGTTCGTAGTACTTAGCACTCGTAGCAGTAGAGTGCTAAAACCGGAGAGGAAGTGGTGCCGATGTCGCTGAACCTGAATCAGAGAAAGCAGCAAGTTTTGGGAGCAGTAGTCGATGACCATATCATTACCGCCGAACCGGTCAGTTCCAGGTCTATTGCCCGCAAGTACCAGCTCGGCGTCAGCCCGGCCACCATCCGCAATGAAATGGCAGACCTGGAGGAGTTGGGCCTGATCGAACAGCCCCATACCTCTTCCGGTCGTATCCCATCACAGCAAGGCTACCGCTATTACGTTGACCGGCTGATGCGCAGGAGCGGGCTCACCGCCGACGAGGAGGACCAGATCCATACGGTCTTTGCGCGGCAGGCGCGCGAGATGGCTATGGTTGTCCAGCACACCATCAAGCTGGCGACCCAGCTCACGGATTACCTGGTCTTCTTCTCGGGGCCGCAGTTGGAGCATACTGCCCTGCAGCAGGTGCAACTGATCCCGTTGGCGGCGGAACGTGCCCTGATGGTGATTGTCAGCGAGACCGGATGGGTGGAAAATAAGTTCGTGGACTTCGCCTTCCCGGTGACGGTGGAGGACCTGGACCAGGTGGCGCGGGTGCTCAACGATCACTTCCGTGGCCTCACCTTTTCGCAGATCAGCCGCACGGTGCTGCAGAGCGTGTATCAGGAACTTGCCAAACAGCGCCTGCTGCTGGATTACGTGTTGGAGATCATGGAATCCCTGTACAGCAGTGAGTGTGCCGATGGGCTGTACCTGGGCAGCACGCGCAACATCCTGAAACAGCCGGAGTACCAGGACGTCCAGCAGGTGCACAAGCTGCTCGACCTGGTAGAGGGAGAGGAGATCCTGCGGCAGATCTTGCATGAAACCACTGGCGAGGGGATCACGGTCCGGATCGGCCGGGAGAACAGGCATGACCAGGTGCAGGACTGCAGCGTGATCTCCGCGGTCTACCTGCTGGGCGGCAATGTTACCGGGGCGATGGGCCTGCTGGGTCCGGTGCGCATGAACTATGCCCGGGCCAGCGCCATCGTGGATTACATCGCCCAATCACTGTCGGAGTACCTGTCCGGATCATCCTCGAGATTTTAGGGTCGAGGCGGGTAAACCTGGCAGGCGCGGTTCTATTCGCTGCCGGCATCGAGATGTCCATGTTCAGCAGGCCCGGATTTATTTAGGTTCTATTTGGTTAAGGGCTACTATACTGGCTAATGATAAAAGGTATAACTTGCGTTTCTGATACCGGTTTTGAGGGGTGCTAGCTTTTGAACATCAAGCAAGTTACCGACAGCAAGGAGGTCGACCAGCGCCTTGCTGCCTTGATGACCAACGCCGGCGCTGTGCAGGCGGTGGTGGCGGCGGTCGAGGGCACCCTGGGCCCCAAGGGCCTGGATACCATGCTGGTTGACCGTTTCGGAACGATCACCGTCACCAACGATGGGGTAACCATCCTTGAGGAGATGGAAGCCACCCATCCCGCCGCCAGGATGCTGATCAACGTCGCCCGCGCCCAGGACCGGGAGGCCGGCGACGGGACGACCACCGCCACCATCTGGGCGGGGGCGCTGGTCGGTGAGGGTCTGAACCAGGTGCAACGCGGGGTGCCGGTGGCCCGAGTGCTGGAGGGAATGCAGGCTGGAGTCAGGCAGGCCCTGGCCTGTTTTGAGCAGCGGGGGCGATTGCTGAAGGGTCCGGACGACCCCCTGCTGCATTGCGTCGCCCTGGTCTCCGGGCGCGGCAACGAGGAGATCGCCAACCTGGTAGTGCAGGCGGCGCGGCTGGTGGGCCCCGGTAAGTTGGCGGAGCCCGGATTCAAGCTGCGGGATGCAGTATTTGCCGCAGCGGGAGTGGACAGCGCCGTCTTTGAGGGAGTGCTGGTGGGACGCTCTCGCATGTCCAGGCAGATGCCGGTCAGTGTGGAGTCGCCCCGGGTGCTGGTCGTCGACGATGCCCTGGCCCCGGAGGAGTTGGATGAAGGCGCCCTGGCCACGGAGGCCGGGTTCAACCGCTGTCTGGCCCTGGAGGCGGAGTTCCATGACCATATACAGAAGATCATCGAGATGGGAGTCAAGCTGGTCCTGGTCGACCGCAGGATCAACGACGTTGCCGGAGAGATGCTGGCCGATGCCGGGGTGATCGCCCTGGCCCGGGTCTCCAGCAGGGAGTGGCAGCGGGCCGCAGAGCACACGGGGGCCTGGCCGGTCAAGCGCACCGCCCTGAAGAGGGCCCCGGCGGAGTTGGCCAGGTACCTGGGCAGCGCCCGCCGCGCCTGGGAGGACGAGAGGCATGAACAGGTCCGGATCGAGGGTGGGAGCGGCAAGCCCTGCGCCACGGTGCTGGTGGGCGCCGCCACCGAAGAGGTGCTGGGAGAGCGGGAGCGGATCGCCAAGGATGCTGCCAGCGCCGTCCAGGCTGCCCTGAACGGGGGAGTGGTGCCCGGCGGCGGAGCGGTGGAGTTGGCGGTGGGGCGCGACCTGGATGCTCTGAAATCCGGGCTGAAAGGGATGACCGCCTACGGGGTGGA
>Ga0224558_1003525_pt1 | contig 12951 bp, 11 predicted proteins | sample 714S32024metaG_FD_180682 | JGI IMG/M metagenome (GOLD analysis project Ga0224558, IMG submission 180682) | Peat soil microbial communities from Stordalen Mire, Sweden - 717 S3 20-24 | ecosystem: Environmental > Terrestrial > Soil > Wetlands > Peat | place: Sweden: Norrbotten County, Stordalen... | reverse complement strand
TCACGTCCGGAGCTCGAGCTGCTCACGCGCCGCTACACATACGAGGTCGCCTCGCTCCTTGGAGCAGACCGTGACATCCCCGCACCGGACGTGAACACCGACGAACGCGTTATGGCTTGGCTTCTCGACACGCTCGACATGCTGCACGGGCGCGACATGCCGGCGGTGGTGACGGGGAAGCCGCTCGCCATCGGGGGCATGCGCCTGCACACCGGCGCAACCGCTTCGGGCGTCGTGCGCTGCACGCGCTCTGTCTTTGCCGAGCTCGACATTGCGCTCCCCGGAGCACGTGCGGTTCTTCAGGGGTTCGGGAAAGTGGGCGCGCCGCTCGGGTTCCTTCTCTCCTCGGCCGGGATGAGGGTGGTCGCGATCTCCGACATCTCCGGAGCGGTCCACAACCCCGGGGGGCTGGACATCGGGCAGCTCTCGGACCACGTGGCGCGCACCGGGAGCGTGGGCGGCTTCGAAGGGGGCCAGCAGATCGAGCCCTCGGAGTTGTGGTCGGTCGAGGCCGAGCTGGCGGTACCGGCGGCGCTCGGGGGGGCGCTCGACGAGCAGGCGGCGCTCGCCTTGCAGGCGACGGTGGTGGTCGAAGCCGCCAATGGGCCGACGATCCCCGCAGCGGACCGGGTCTTCGACGACAGAGGAGTCACGGTCGTTCCCGATATCCTCGCCAACGCCGGCGGTGTGACCGCGTCGTACCTGGAGTGGGCCCAGGGTCGACAGGGTTATCCGTGGGACACCGAGGTCGTGGCCGCTCGCCTGGCGCACACGATGGACAGCGCGTTCGAAACGGTGTGGGCGAGGTCGAAGGACCTGGGCGTGTCGATGCGGAGGGCGGCAGGTGTGGTCGGGGTCGAGCGGATAGCAGAGGCCACGTTGGCGCGCGGTCTGTTCCCCTGATCACTGCCGACCAGGTCCTGGCCCACGGCCGCGATCTCGGGCCTGCTGGACTGGCTCCTCAGCACGGTTCTTTCGGACCGGCTCACCAGCCTCGGTCGACCCACTCCTGGAGGTGGGGGCGCTCGGCGCCGATGGTGGTGTCGGCCCCGTGCCCGGGTAACACCAGGGTTTGTGGTCCGAAGCGGGCGAACAACCGCTCGCCGATGGACGTGATAATGGCGTCGAAGTCGCCCCCGGGGAACTTCGTCGCTCCGGGCCCTCCTGGAAACAGCGTGTCGCCGCTGAAAAGCAGAGGGGTACCGCGGACGAAGAAGCACATCGACCCCGGCGTGTGACCCGGGGTGGCGATCGTCTCTATCCGAAGTTGCCCCACCTCGATCACCGAGTCGTCCTCGAGCAGTTGGTCGTAGGAGGGGAGCATCCCGGCGTCCGCCTCGGTGACCGAGACCTCGAAACCCGCTTCGCGTACGGCCGGCACGGCTTGGATGTGGTCCCAGTGCCCGTGCGTCTCGATCACCTGACGGACGCCCAGCCTCTTGCACATCTCGAGCAGCAGCTCGTGCTCGTTGGCGGCGTCCACCAGCACCGCATGACCGGTCTGCTTGCACCTGATGACGTGCACGTTGTTGTCCATCGGCCCAACGACGACGCGATGGACCTCTACCAGGCTGTCCTCGTAATGAGCCACGACTTCCTCCTCTGGGTGCGCCTCCTGGGACGAGCTTATGGGCAGCGCTTGTGGGCGGCCCACGCTCACGGGCCGCGCTGTTTGGTAGACAGGACTAGATAGCAACAGTTGGAAAAGGGACGCGCCGAGCCCGACCGCACGAACACAGCGCAGGAGCGAGCGGCGCGAGCCGGACGGGCCCGGCGAGGGGGATCGACCGATGAACTTTGCGTTCAGTGAGGAACAAGAGGAGCTCAGGCGTTCGGTACGGCGCTTTCTCGAGGACAAGTCGCCGATGTCCGAGGTTCGTCGCCTCATGGAGACCACAGAGGGCTTCGACCGGGCCGTGTGGGACCAGATGGCGGACCAGCTCGGACTTCAGGCACTGGCGATCCCCGAGGAGTACGGCGGGGCGGGGTTCGGCTATGTCGAGCTCTTCGTGGTCCTCGAAGAGATGGGCGCGGCTCTTCTGTGCGCTCCTTACTTTGCCACGGTCGCGCTCGGTGCCAATGCTGTGTTGTCGTCTGGTGACGAGGGGGCGAAGAAGGACCTTCTTCCCGGAATCGCAGCCGGGACCACGATTGCCACGCTCGCGCTGACCGAGGACAGCGGCCGTTGGAGCACTGACGCGGTGACGCTGGCGGCTTCCGAGACAGGCGGCAAGTGGAGACTGGACGGCCACAAGATGTTCGTCATCGACGGGCACAACGCCGACCTGCTCCTGGTGGCGGCACGCACCTCGAGTGGGGTGAGCTTGTTCGCGGTGGAGGCAGGAGCGTCCGGTGTCACCCGCACGCCGTTGGCGACGATGGACCAGACCCGAAAGCAGGCCAGGATAGAGTTCTTCGCTGCTGCGGCGAGGCTCGTGGGAGCAGAAGGTGGTGCCGATCGCGTGCTGTCGCGCACGCTCGATCTCGCTGCGGTGGCTCTCGCGGCCGAGCAGGTTGGCGGGGCTCAGCGGTGCCTCGACATGTCAGTCGACTACGCGAAGAACCGAATCCAGTTCGGCAGGCCGATCGGGTCCTTCCAGGCGATCAAGCACAAGTGCGCCGACATGCTGATGGAGGTGGAGTCGGCAAAGTCCGCCGCGTATTACGCGGCGTGGGCCGCCGCCGAGGACTCAGAGGAGCTACCCGTCGTCGCCAGCCTGGCGAAGTCCTACTGCTCCGAGGCGTACTTCCACGCCGCCGGCGAGAACATCCAGATTCATGGAGGCATCGGCTTCACCTGGGAGCACGACGCTCACCTCTACTTCAAACGCGCCAAGTCCTCGGAGCTGCTGCTAGGCGACCCGAGCTACCATCGAGACCTCCTGGCCCGGCGGATCGGAATCTGAAAGGGCTTGCACGGTTCGAGTGGCGGGCGCACGAGCACGGTGGGGGATACTGGCGCCGTGGAGGACCTGGGAAACGCCCCGGGGGAGGGGACAGGTCGCGACGTGCCCGGTTCGGGTCCGCGGGCTTCGGACGCCGAGCGTGACACGTTCTGTGCCATCCTGCAGCGCCATTTCGCAGACGGCCGGCTGAGTGAGGAGGAGCTTTCCCAGCGGCTCGACACTGCGATGCACGCGCGCAGCTTGGGTGAGCTGTACGCGCTGGTGTCCGACCTGCCCGATCTCCCTATCGAGATCACGTCGACCCTTCGTCGCTCCCGCAGTCACAAGCTGCGCTGGTGGCGCCGATAGGTGGGAGAGGCGACGACTGGGACAGGTGGTCGGCGTGAGCCTACTTGCGGGTGGGCACTTTGCTTCGGCCCTCGTGGCTGGCTGGCGCCGATCGCTTCATGTGCTGCTTGAACGCGCGCACTCTGCTCAGGGTCTCGGCGTCGACGATGTCAGCCACAGACTGGAAGCTCTCGGGCTCCGAGAACGGTGCGCTCGCGGCTTCCCAACCGGGAGGCCGCACGCCGAGCTGCTTGCCGAGAAGGGCGACGAAAATCTTCGCCTTTCGGTCGCCAAAGCCGGGCAGCTCCCTCACTCGCGCGAACAGTTCAGTACCGGTCTTCGCGCTCTTCCACACTCTGGACGCATCGCCTCGGTATCGCTCGGTGACGACCCGGCACAGCTCCAGGACGCGCGTGGCCATCGATCCGGGGAACCTGTGCAGGGCCGGTCTTGCCGAGAAGGCCGCGGCCAACTCCTGGGGGTCCATCGACGCGATCTCCGAGGCGACGAGCCCGCCGATCCGGTGTCGCAGCTCTGCTGGTCCGGCGAACGCCCATTCGAGCGGGACCTGCTGGTCGAGGATCATGCCGATCAGAAGAGCCAGCGGGTTCTCCGAGATGAGCCGGTCGGCCTCGGGATCCTGGCTCAGGTGCAGCATTGGTCTCATGTTTCGCAAAGCGCTTCAGGTGGCCCAGGGGTCGCCGGTCGAGGGATCGATGCCGTAACGGGAGATGGCGTCGGCCACCTCGTCTGGCTTGGCCTGACCCGCCTGAGCGAGCCCGGACAGCACAGCCACCACGACGTGCGCGGCGTCGACCTCGAAGAAGCGTCGGAGCGCCGCGCGGGTGTCCGAGCGGCCGAAGCCGTCGGTGCCGAGCGAGATGAACGGACGCCTCACCCACCTCGATATCTGGTCGGGGACAGCACGCAGATAGTCGCTGACTGCCACGACGGGGCCTCCTGCGTCTTCTGGCCCGTTCGCGAGCGCGCCGGTCACGAACGGCACTCGAGCGAGCTCGCCGGGGTGCAGCCGGTTCCAGCGCTCGACCGAGAGGGCGTCTACACGCAGCTTGGAGTACGAGGTGGCCGACCACGTGTCGCAGCTCACGCCCCAGTCGGCCGCCAGCAAATCCCGCGCCTGCATGGCCACCTGCCACATCGGTCCTGAGAACAGGAGCGTCGCGCGCCGCGTCCCTCCTCCTCGCGATCCCGCGTCTGGTGTGTTCCCCCTTTGATGGCTGCGGCCGTGGCCCTGCTCCGGGCCGTTGGCGGAAAGCTCCAACGGCTCTGCGAACCGGTAGAGCCCACGCAGGATCGCTGCGCGCGTCTCCTCGCCGGCGGGGCCCTCCGGCAGAGCGGGCATCGTGTAATTCTCGTTGTACAGCGTGATATACCAGAAACGGTCCTCGGGCTCGGGCCCGAGGACCCGGCGCACCGCCTCCTCCACGATGACTGCGATCTCGTAGGCGAAAGCGGGATCGTAGATGCGCGCGGCAGGGTTCACCGACGCGAGCAACGGCGAATGTCCGTCGTCGTGCTGGAGCCCCTCTCCCTGCAACGTGGTGCGACCCGCGGTGCAGCCGGCGAGGATGCCGCGCCCACGGATGTCCCCGAGCGCCCATGCGAGGTCGCCGGTTCGCTGAAAACCGAACATCGAGTAGAAGAGGTAGACGGGCAGCATGGGCCGGCCCCAGGTGGCGTACGCCGTTGACATCGCGATGAAGCTCGCCATGGCGCCAGCCTCGGTGATGCCCTCTTGGAGCATCTGCCCCTTTCGGTCCTCCGCGTAGTTAAGGATCAGGTCCGCGTCCACGGGCGTGTAGAGCTGCCCTGCGGGTGCATAGATCTTCGCCTCGGCGATGAGTGGTTCGAGGCCGAAAGTGCGTGCCTCGTCGGGAACGATCGGCGCCACGTAGCGTCCGACGTTCGGGTCCCGCACGAGGTTGCGCAGAAGCCGCGCGAAGGCCATGGTCGTGGAGGCAGCCTGCTTGCCCGACCCACCCAGCAACTCTGTGAACACTTTCGCTTCGGGTGGGGGTGCGGGATTGGCGCGCACGACACGGGTGGGCACCGGCCCTGCCAGCATCTTGCGCCGGGCCTCCAGGTACTCGTGAGCAGGCGAACCCTCGGGTGGCCGGTAGTAGGGCGGGACCTCTCCTTCGAGCGCCTCGTCCGGGATCTCTTCATGCAGGCTCAGCCGGTCTCTCAATGCACGCAGCTGCGCGTCGGACATCTTCTTGATCTGGTGGGTGGCGTTTCGCGCCTCGATCTGGGGACCGAGTGTCCAGCCCTTCACGGTCTTTGCCAAGATCACGCTCGGCATGCCGACCTGCTCGGTGGCGAGCTTGTACGCGGCGTAGAGCTTGCGGTAATCGTGACCACCGCGTGGCAGTGCTTGGAGGTCGGCGTCGGAGAGGCGCTGGACGAGTGTGCGTAAGCGAGGGTCCGGGCCGAAGAAGTGCTCGCGGATGTAGGCGCCGGACTCCGTCGCGTACTTCTGGAACTCGCCATCGGGCGTGGTGTTCATCTTGTCGAGCAGCACGCCGTCGACGTCCGCGGCGAGAAGCTCGTCCCACTTCGAGCCCCACACGACTTTTATGACGTTCCAACCCGCCCCACGGAACAACGCCTCGGCCTCCTGGATGATCTTTCCGTTTCCCCGGACGGGTCCGTCGAGACGCTGTAGGTTGCAGTTCACCACGAAGATCAGGTTGTCGAGGTGCTCACGCCCGGCAACGCCGAGCGCGCCGATCGACTCGACCTCGTCGAGTTCCCCGTCACCGAGGAAGCCCCACACGCGGCTGCCGGAGGTGTCGACGAGCTCGCGGTGCAACAGATAACGGTTCACGTGGGCCTGGTAGATCGCGCACAGCGGGCCGAGGCCCATCGACACGGTGGGGTACTCCCAGAAGTCCGGGAGCAGGCGCGGGTGAGGGTAGCTGGGCAGGCCTCCTCCTCCGACCTCCTGGCGGAAACGGTCGAGCTGCTCCTCGCTCAGCCGACCCTCTACGTAGGCGCGGGCGTAGATGCCGGGCGAAGCGTGGCCTTGGAAGTACACCATGTCGCCAAACCCGCCGTCGGACTTTCCCCGGAAGAAATGGTTGAACCCGACCTCGTACAACGCCGCAGAGCTCGCGTACGTGGCCAGGTGACCACCGATGCCCTCGCTGCGGTGGTTGGCGCGGCTCACCATCACCGCAGCGTTCCAACGCACGTACCGGCGGATGAGTCGTTCGGTGCTCTCGTCACCGGGGAACCAAGGCTCTTGGTCCCTGGGGATGGTGTTCACGTACGGGGTGGAGACGGTCGCGGGGAACTCCACCTGCTTGGTGCGAGCGCGCTCGAGCAGCTTCATCAGCAAGAATCGGGCCCTCGTCCGACCACGCGTGTCAACGACGGAGTCGAAGGAGTCGAGCCATTCCGTGGTTTCCTCCGGATCAATGTCGGGAAGCTGGTGTGACATCCCGTCGAAGAGCACGATCTCATGCTAAAGGTGTGGGTCCATGGATCGCGCGCCGGGAGAGATCGTTATCTACACCGACGGCTCTTGCCTGGGGAACCCAGGCCCTGGGGGATGGGCCTGGGCGGTGCCGGGAGGTCCCTGCGCGAGCGGCTCGGAGCCGCGGACGACGAACCAACGGATGGAGATCACAGCCGTGCTGCGGGCGCTCGAGGATACAGATGGCCCGGTGCTCGTGATGAGCGACTCGACCTACGTGGTGAGGTGCTTCAGAGACCGATGGTGGGAAGCCTGGCGTCGGCGTGGCTGGCGCAACGCTGCGGGCAAGCCCGTGGCGAACCGAGACCTGTGGGAGCCGTTGCTCGAGGCAGCGCTCGATCGAGGTCGTCCGGTGCGCTTCTCGTGGGTGAAAGGCCACTCGGGTGATCCCATGAACGACCGCGTCGACCGCCTAGCTCTGGAAGCTGCCACCACCCAACGCTCCGTATCAGGTGATGGTTTTCAGACTTGAGCGAGTGTCAGCGGCCTGGCCGGTGCTCCTCGTAGCATGCGCGGCATGGATCTAACCGGCACTTCCGCACTCGTCACCGGCGGCGCTTCGGGTCTCGGGGCGGGCACCGCGAGGACGCTCACCTCTCTCGGCGTGCGCTGTACGATCTTCGACCGGAACGAAGACGGTGCAAAGGCCCTTGCAAGAGAGATCGGGGCCGACTACCTCGGTGGTGACATCACCGACCCCGAGGACTGCCAGCGAGCCGTCGACCAAGCGGCAGAGGGGGGACGGCTTCGGATCACGGTCAACTGCGCCGGCACCGGCTGGGCGGAGAGGGTGATCGACCGTGATAACTCGCCCCACGACCTCGGAGCGTTCAAGCGCATCCAGGAGTTGAACGTCGTTGGCACCTTCAACGTCATGACTCGCGCCGCCTCGGCGATGGTCTTGACCGAGCCCCTCGCCGACGGGGAACGTGGGGTCATCGTCAACACGGCCTCTGTAGCCGCTTTCGACGGGCAGGTCGGCCAGCTCGCCTACTCCGCTTCGAAAGGAGCGGTGGTGGCGATGACGCTGCCCGCAGCGCGCGACCTCGCCCCGGTCGGGATCCGCGTGGTCACGATCGCCCCCGGGCTCTTCGACACTCCGCTACTAGAGGGGATGCTTCGCCAAGAGCAGCGCGAAGCGCTCGGGCAATCGGTGCTCTTTCCGAAGAAGCTGGGCCACACGGCGCAGTACGGGGAGCTCGTGGCCCACATCGCGCAGAACAGCTACCTGAACGGCGAGGTCATCCGGCTCGACGGTGGCATTCGCATGCCTCCCAAGTAGGCGCCTGACATTGAGAGCGTCGTTAGTCTGGTTGCTGGGTCGAGGCTGACGGAGGTGGTGACGACGCCCGAGGGCACCGAGTTCGATGTTGTCGTGATCGGAGGTGGTCCCGGCGGGTATGCGACCGCTCTGTACGGCGCGTCCGCAGGGCTGAGTGTGGCGGTGGTCGAGAAGGACAAGGTCGGTGGTACCTGTCTGCACCGCGGGTGCGTGCCTGCGAAGGAGCTCCTCGAGACCGCCAGCGTCGTGCGGACCGTCGCAGGTGCCAAGGAGTTCGGTGTGCAGGCGGGCCAGCCGGCAGTGGACTTCACCATCAGCCAGGGACGCAAGCAGAAAGTCGTGGACCAGCTCCACCGGGGCCTGTCTGGCTTGATGAAAGGCCGGGGGATCACGACCTTTGTGGGGACCGGGACCCTGAGCGGTGGCGGTCGGGTCGAAGTGAGCGGGCCCGAGGGCACCGACGAGATTGCCGGACGGCACGTGGTGCTGGCGTCGGGGTCCGTTCCACGCACGATCCAGGGCTTCGAGGTGGACGGGAAGTTCGTGCTCAGCTCGGACGAAGTCCTCTGCCTCGATGAGCTGCCGGCGTCCGTAGCGGTCATAGGTGGCGGGGCGATTGGTTGCGAGTTCGCCTCGATGCTCTGTGACCTCGGGAGCCAGGTCACGGTGCTCGAGCTGCTCCCCACGTTTCTGACCGGGTGTGACGCCGATGTCGTGGGGGTGGTCGCACGCTCTTTTCGCAAGAGGGGCATCGCCGTGCACACCGGGGTGTCGGTGCACGGCCATTCGTCCAACGGGTCGGGGACGACGGTCTCGTTCGGGGACAATGAGTCGGTCTCGGTCGACGCGGTCGTGGTCGCGGTCGGCCGCCGCCCGCTGACCGAAGGGCTCCTCGCCGACGGCACCGGCGTCGTAGTGGCAGAGCGAGGTTTCGTCGGAGTCGACGAGCACATGCGCACCGGGGCGGAGCGAGTGTGGGCCGTCGGCGACGTCGTGGACACACCACAGCTCGCCCATGTCGCCTTCGCCGAGGGGATAGTCGCGATCAAAGACATCCTCGGTGAGGCTGTGGTCCCCGTCGACTACGCGCGCGTGCCCTGGTGCATCTACTGCCATCCCGAGGTCGCCTTCGCAGGTCTAACGGAGTCAGCAGCGCGCGAGGCGGGAATCGATGTGCTCGTAAAGCAGGACCCCTTCGGCGGAAACAGCCGAGCCAGGATCATCGGCGAAACCGACGGCCTGGTCAAGGTGGTCGCAGAACGTGGGAGCGACGGCCGCGCCGGTCGGATACTGGGCGTTCACATGGTCGGGCCCTGGGTGACCGAGCAGATCGGCCAGGGATACCTCGCCGTCAACTGGGAGGCCACCCCCGAAGAGGTGGGCCAGTTCCTGCAGCCCCACCCGAGCCTTTCAGAGGCCTTCGGTGAGACGATCCTCGCGTTGACGGGCAGGGGGTTGCACATCTCCTCGTGACGAGGTTGTAGAAGCGGTGCCATGACCCAAGGCACGGGCCGGAGGTTCAGCCCGTGACCTGGGAGGAGGAGATCGTGGAGGCGCCAGGCGGCGCGCTCACGATGATGTGCTCGCCCCACTTGGAGAACATCGTCGTCACCTTCGTGCCGCCCGAAGCGGTCGCGGTCTCCTTGACCGGCAAGGTTGTCCCCCGGGCCGAGACGCTGAGCGTGTTCGACAGCTTCGGTGAGGAGCTCGTGGCCGCGGTCGTCCACTTGAGGACGTACAGCTTGGTTCCGGTGGTGATGTGGGTGGACAGCTTCGTACCGTTGGCCTTCGGGAGCACGGTCGTGACCGAGGAGATCGTGACCACGGACTTGAGATCGGAGTACTGGCTCGTGCCGGCCTTCCAGGACACCCAGTTCGTGCCGACCTTTTTCGCCTCCGCGGAGCTCAGCCCGTCGATCGTGGTCAGCCCAGAGGAGTTCCCGTTGACATAGGCGTAGGTGGGTGTCACCTCGACCGCCAAATTCGCCTTGCCCTCCGAGATGGTCTCCAGGCCGCTCGTGCGCCCCACGTCGGCGGTTATCTTCTCGGTGTTCGACGACGAGCTGGTGCTCACAACAAATACCACGTGGACGCCGCGCTGGTTGGCGATTGCCGCCTTCGCGGCCTTTAGTACGGAGCCCGTCGTCACGTCTCCGGCATATGCCGGGGCGCCGAGGGCGGCCGAAATCACCAGTGCGGTCACTCCGAGCGCGAGCGCGTGAAAAAGGCCGGGAACGCTCCGCCAGACCGAGAAATCCATCTTGCCAACCTAGCGGCTCCCGAAAGGGAACTCTTGGGTGGTCAGGTACGGGCGAAGGTGCTCAGGCCGAGGCAGCAACGAAGGACCTTAGGAGAGATTGGCGAAACGCACCACCGCAGGTAGGGGCTAGGTCTTTTGTTCCCCCAGATGGAGGTGACCCCACAATCTGAGCTTTCTTACCCACGGCCCAAATCGGGGTCGAAGTCCGCAATCCGCTGGCAAAACGATTGGCGAAACCGGCCCTTTCATTCCGCCTCCTCGTACGGGAGCATGACCCGAAACCCGCAGTCGGCGTGCCCGTTGCGGCGGTCCTCGGCTCCCGCGCGATCTGAGCGGCAGTAGGTGTCCTGATCGCCTTTCACGCAGTGCCAAGTGACAAAATCCGGGTCTCCCTTCCCACTCTCATTTGGGTCGGAACTGCCACACCGAGGACAGGAACCAACGGTCCCCGCCATGATTCGCCTCTCGTCGGTCGGGTCCCCATGTTCATCCTTGGTTTCAATGCGGACATCCCGACCGAAGATGAACCACCCAGACCCGTCGCAGACGGGGCACAGCGCGATCTGAGCCAGAAACTTATGAATGATGGACTGGGCTTGGTCGAGGGTGACCCCCTCGACCTCAGCCGCGGCCACCCGTTCGGCGGTATCTCTCTTCATTTTCACAACGGTAGACCCCCCTGTCCTGATTGCCTGATCCAAGCAAATACGGGGGGCTCAGAGAGCACATGTGTAACACAGCCGTTGCGGGGTATTTCGGGTGGCTTATTGGGCCCTTCACCTGGCCCTGTGAGTGTTACACCCCACTACCGATTGAGGGGAAAGAACCCAAGCAAATAGATGCCCCAGGCGGTGCGTAAACACCCCCGGGCCAGGACCAAGGAGATGCGACTCCGTGGCCGTTCCGACGGCACCACCGACCCGCGACGCAATCCAGGTAGCCCGGTTGCTGAGCACCCCTGAGATGCGAACCCTCATTGTACGCCTTGAGGAAACTCGTTGGACGGGCCGACCGGGTTACCCCATTCGCACGATGCTGGGCATGGCACTCGTCAAATCGCTGTACGTGCTGCCCACGTGGACACGCGTCGTCTCGCTGGTGGCAGAGCACGCCGCGCTGCGCAAGGCGCTCGGCGTGAACGCAGACGCAATGTCCTCTCAGTGGGCGTGCTACCGCTTCGCGACCAAGCTGCGCGAGTTCCGGGGCGCACTGGCCGAGTGCATCGACAGCGTGTTGGCAGGGCTGCGCGACGAGAACCCCAACATGGGCCAGACGGTGGCCATCGACGGTAGCGACCTTCCCGCGTATGCGAACGGTCTCCCGTTGCGTGTGCATCGGATTGAGCGCGTGCGCCTGTATGTGGATCTCACCGTCCTGGCTCGCTTGGCAACGGCACTCGCTGAGGCCAGAGCCGCGGCCGTTCCGCTCGCTGCGTAGTCACCCCCTGATTCCGAACCTGGGACAACCGGGGTTTCATTGCGCCCGGAGATGGACCGGAAAGGTCCGCGGCGGGAAAACCACGGGTCGATCCAGCCCCGGACGCAACCGCAACGGTACCCTGGCTTTATGCCGCCGAGTTTCGCCGATCGAAACGCCGATCCCCCCTAGAGGGAGGCGGAAGCGGGGTCCGGGATCCGGCACGTTCGAGCGGTCAACCGGGACGACACCATGCGCAGTGCGGTGGCGTTATCGGGCGCCCGCCGGAGAGCGACTTCGTCTTGTCCTCGACAGTCCTAGCGCCGATGTTGCGCCTGGGGGCGAAAGCCCGAGCGGCGCCGAGGCTGCGGGCACCGACCCCGATGGAGCACCGGCAGGTTGACACCCTTGAGGCACTCGGACCGAAACTCGGTTGCGGGCGCTGACTCAGTTATGTTCGGCTGCCTGCATGGACCCACAAGCGGTACTCGCGGCCTTCGACGAGCAGATACGCCGGCACCCGCAGACTGACGCGCGAGACGAACAGGTCGAGCACGATGACCGCGCGACCCGGATCATGCCCGCCGGCGACGGGTGGGCGGGGGTGACCTGGTCCAGTCTCGACCCAACCAGTGCCGACGAGGTCATCGCCGGCCAGATCCGCAGGTTCGCGAGACTGTCTCGTCCGTGGGAGTGGAAGCACTACTCCTACGACCAGCCCCCCGACCTCGCCGACCGCCTGCTCGTAGCCGGCTTCACACCCGAGCCCGCCGAGGCTGTGCTCGTGGCCGAGATCGCAGACCTCACCCTCGATGAGCCGGCGCCTCCGGGCGTCGAACTACGCGTCGTCGACAGCAAGGAAGGCGTCGAGGCGCTTGTGTCGGTGCATGACCAGGTATTCGGCGGAGATCACTCCGCCGTGGGCAGAGCCTTGCTGACGCGCCTGCAGCGCCAACCCAGCACAGTTGCGGCAGCGGTCGCTTTTGCCGAGCGAACGCCGATCGCTGCCGGGCGGGTGGAATTCCACGCTGGCACAGATTTCGCCAGCCTGTGGGGTGGTGGCACCCTGCCTGCCTGGCGGGGACTCGGTTTGTTTCGCTCGCTCGTGGCCCTCCGAGCTGCTATGGCGTCGACCAGAGGCTTTCGCTACCTCGAGGTCGACGCCACCCCCGCCAGCCGACCGATCCTCCACCATCTCGGCTTCGTCGAACTCGCGACTACAACCCCGTTCACGCATCCACGAGGAGGGGGCTCACGTCCC
>Ga0224558_1003524_pt1 | contig 12952 bp, 10 predicted proteins | sample 714S32024metaG_FD_180682 | JGI IMG/M metagenome (GOLD analysis project Ga0224558, IMG submission 180682) | Peat soil microbial communities from Stordalen Mire, Sweden - 717 S3 20-24 | ecosystem: Environmental > Terrestrial > Soil > Wetlands > Peat | place: Sweden: Norrbotten County, Stordalen... | reverse complement strand
GACCCGGAACCGACGATGATCGCGGCACGGAACTCGACCACCGGCACGCCACTGTCGGCCAGGATACGGCCCACCTCGTGGCGCGAGTCCAGGTGATCGCTCATGGTCTCGGCCGGGTCGCCCAGCCCCCCCAGGTAGATGATCCTGCTGACGCCCGCCCGTCGGGCCGCCGCGGCGAAGATCTGCGCAATCTGGCGGTCGCGCTCGGGGAAGGCCTTGCCGCTCGCCATCGAATGCACCAGGTAGTACGCGACGTCAATGCCATCCAACGCTCGACGCGATGCGTTCTCGTCGGCGAGGTCGCCCTCGATCAGCTCCACGCCGGGCCACCGACGACTGTCGAGCCGGCGGGCGTCGCGGGTTACGCAACGAACGCGCGCACCCTGGTTGCACACCCTCTCCACCAGCCGGCCACCGATGTACCCGGTCGCGCCGGTGACCAGGACCCGCGGCCCCGCGGCCCCCCCGGCGGCGTCGCTCACTCCCGTCGCCTCCAAGATCCAAGCTGATCGGGTCCGTCCACAAGAAGACTTGACACCCCCGGTGACGGGCAACGCCAGAGGCGAAGGTCCCCGGCCTCGCTACTTCGAACCTCGGCCCGCGCGGGCGTGCGCCGGCGGGTGCTTGGCGAGGAAGCGGCGCAGCCGGGCGAGCGGCCAGGTGTTGATGATGTCCTCGGGCCCCGCCCAGCCCCGTTGAGCGGTGGCGACACCGAAGCGCATGTTGTCCAGGTGGGTCACGGCGTGGGCATCGGTGGAGATGGCCAGACGCACGCCGGCGTGGCGGGCTCGGCGCACGAGGTCGCCGTCGAGGTCGAGCCGATCAGGGGAGGAGTTGACCTCGAGGGCGGTGCCCGAACGCGCCGCGGCACGGAATATCTCGTCCCAGTCGGCGTCGACGGGCGCGCGCCGACCGAGGCTGCGCCCGGTGGGGTGGGCGATGACGTTCACGCAGGGGTGCTCGACGGCGCGCAGGATCCTGGCCGTCATGACGTCGCGGGACTGGCGGAAGGCCGAGTGCACGGACGCGACGACGATGTCGAAGCCGGCGAGGAAGTCCGCGTCCCAGTCGAGGGAGCCATCGGGTTGGATGTTGAGCTCGGTGCCGTGCAGCAGGGTGATGCCCGCCGACCGTTCGAGCCGGCGGATCCGTTCTCGCTGTTCGAGCGCTTTCTGGTCGGTCATGCGCTGCATGTAGAGCAGCGGCGCGTGGTCGGTGATCGCGTAGTAGCGGTAGCCTCGGGCCTTGGCGGCGGTGACCATGTCCTCCAGGGTGGCGACCCCGTCGGTGAGGTCGGTGTGGGTGTGCAGGTCGCCGCGGAGGTCGGTCAGCTCGACGAGATCGGGAAGCTCCCCGGATAGCGCGGCCTCGATCTCGCCGGTGTCCTCGCGGATCGTCGGGGGGATCCAGGCGAGCCCCAGGTGCGCGTATACCTCCTGCTCGGTCGCGGCGGCGAGCAGCCGGCCAGTGGCGACGTCGAACAGGCCGTACTCGGACAGCTTCTCGCCCATCCGCACGGCTATCTCGCGCAGGCGTATGTTGTGGGCCTTGGAGCCCGTGAAGTACAACTGCGCCGAACCCCACGCGGATGGTTCGACGACGCGCAGGTCGACCTGGACCCCCTTGGTGGTGAGCACCGACGACTTGGTGCTTCCCCGGACCAGGACGCGCGCCACGAGTGGCGCCGTGCAGAACGCCTCCATGACCGGTTCGGGCTCCTCGGAGGCGACCAGGAGATCGATGTCGCCGACGGTCGCGCACATGCGCCGGATCGACCCCGCGTAGTCGGCGCCGTGCACCCCGGGCAGCGCCGAGAGCGAGGCGAGGATCTCCTCGGCGAGGCCGAGGCCCACGGCGAGCTGGATGCGGTCGCCACCGAGGTGGGCGTCGCGAACGGACTTGGCGAGGTTCTCCTCGCTGCGAGCTCCCCAGCCGTCCAGGTGCTGAAGACGGTGTTCGTGCAGGGCGTCGAGGAGCTCGCCCACCGAGGTGACGCCGAGTTCCTCGTAGACCTGGTGGGCGCGCTTGGGTCCCAGGCCCGGCACCTCGAGCAGGCTGCGCACGCCGGCGGGAACCTGGGCACGCAGATCCTCGAGCTCTTCCACCGAGCCGGTGCGCTGGAACTCGGCGATCTTGCGGGCCAGGTGCGCGCCGACGCTCGGGATCGCGTCGAGCGCCTTCTCGTCCAAGCCGGCGATGTCGGCCCCGTAGCCCTCGACCATCCGCGCCGCCTTCTCGTAGGCGCGCACCTTGAACGGATCGCCACCGGAGATGGCCAGCAGCTCGGCGAACTCCTGGAGCATCCTGGCGGCGGCGTCGTTCGAGCGGGGCATCTGTTCACTCGCTCCTGGAGCGTCGGCTCGCCCCGAGGCGAACCGCGCACGAGACGTCCATGAGCCACCTCCTGATCCGCGCCGCGACGACGTCGCACGTCGCGTTGGTAGAAACGTAGGGCCTGTGCGCGAGACGCAGCAGAGACGAAAGTCACAAGCTTCCGGGTCACGGGGTCGACCGTCGCGTCAGGCGACGGACCGTTCAGTCCCGCCCGAGATTCGCTGAGCGATGCGCCGTTGCCCTCGGCCCCGGCCGGCGGCCAGGCGGTGGGCTTGGGACCATTGACTCTGGCGCCGACCCCGTGGTCGCGCCATGGTAAGGGGGACGAGGGGTTTCAGATGGTCTTTGCGAATCGTGCGGATGCGGGACGTCGTCTGGCGGCGAGGTTGGAGCGACTGCGTGGCAGCGAGGTGGTCGTGCTCGGCCTGCCGCGCGGAGGCGTGCCGGTGGCCTTCGAGGTCGCACGCGCGCTCGGCGCGCCTCTCGACGTCATCGTGGTGCGCAAGCTGGGCGTTCCGCTCCAGCCCGAGCTCGCCATGGGCGCGATCGGCGAGGGCGGGGTGCGGGTCCTCAACTACAGCGTCATCCGTCCCGCCGGTGTCACGGAGAACGAGCTGGCCGCGGTGGAGGAGCGCGAACGCGTCGAGCTCGAACGCCGGGCCCGGCGGTTCCGTGCCGGCCGGCCGAGGGCGACGCTGGAGGGCCGCACTGTCGTGGTGGTCGACGACGGCATCGCGACGGGATCGACCGCGCGAGCGGCGTGCCAGGTCGTGCGCGCCCAGGGTGCGTCGCGCGTGGTCCTCGCGGTGCCGGTCGCGCCCGTGGGCTGGGAGGCCCGAATCGGGGGCGACGCCGACGAGTTCATCTGCTTGGAAACGCCCGAGCCGTTCTACGCGATCGGGCAGTTCTACGACGATTTCTCCCAGACCTCCGACGAGGAGGTCATCACCTGTCTCGAGCGCGGCTCTGCGGCCCCGCCGGCCGCTGCGGCGCACGACGACCCTGCCCCACGCGACGAGGAGGTCCAGGTGATGGCCGAATCGGTGCGGCTCGGCGGACACCTCACCGTGCCCCCGCACGCCACCGCGATCGTCGTGTTCGCCCACGGCAGCGGCAGCAGCCGCCACAGCCCTCGCAACCGCTACGTCGCCGAGGTGCTGAACGAGGCGGGGCTGGCCACGCTGCTGTTCGATCTGCTCACCGTCGAAGAGGAACGCGACCGGACCAACGTCTTCGACATCGCGCTGCTGGGCCACCGCCTGCTCGACGTGACGCGCTGGCTGGGAAGCGAGGCGGACGTCGCGCACCTGCCCGTCGGCTACTTCGGCGCCAGCACCGGGGCCGGGGCGGCCTTGTGGGCGGCGGCCGAGCCTGACGCGGAGGTGGTCGCGGTGGTCTCCAGGGGCGGGCGTCCGGACCTGGCCGGACCCCGTCTCGCCGGAGTCGCCGCGCCGACGCTGCTCATCGTGGGCGGCGACGACGACGTGGTTCTCGACCTCAACCGGCAGGCTCAGGCCCAGCTGCGCTGCGAGAGCCGTCTGGTCGTGATCCCTGGAGCCACGCACCTGTTCGAGGAGCCCGGCACGCTGGAGAAGGCGGCCGAGGTGGCCCGCGACTGGTTCACCGGCCACCTCGTGACCGCCGCACCTACGCCAACACCTCGACAACGACGGTGAGTTCGACGAACTCTGAGGTGCCGTCAATGATCTTCCCGCTCTTGGCTCGACTTACCCGTGCACCCTGGCGCCGTCGTGGATCGCGCTCGCGCTCATGGTTCTCTGCTCGTTTTTCAACGACCGCCTGCATGCAGACCCGACTGGAGCCATTCTGATCGCGTATGGCGATCTGGCGCACCAACCCGGAGCCCGGTTGTTCGAACGATTCCAACAGCTCGATCAACTCGGTCGGCAAGGCTCTTCGGGTGGCCAGGACCACGGAAGCCCTCGCCACGCGAAGCGAGATGACGGCGTGCGAGAGGGCTCGCACCTGGTCACGAGCAGCGTCGCTTCGGCGGCGGTTCCAGACGGCGTGTGCTAATGGTGGAACCGTGGATGATCCTTCCTCGCCGATGCGAAAGGGTGGGGGAGGTCCCGTGAGCGATTGGCCCGAGATGCGCCACGACAGGCGCAACACCGGCGCGACGACGCATCGGGCGCACTACGCCGGCGACCAGCCCTGGTCGTTTCGCACCGGCCGCGGGATCTTCACGACTCCGGTGCTCGGACCCGACGGCGCCGTCTACTTCGGTTCCGCGGACGGGGTCTTCTACGCGCTCGAGCGCGATGGCGCGCTGCGCTGGTCGTTCCGGTCGGCCGGGATCATCGACTCGGCGGCGCTCGTCTCGGCCGAGAGCGTGACGGTCGGTTCGGGCGACGGCTACCTCTACTGTTTCCGCACCGCGGGCCCCGGGACGGGCTCGTCGCGGCTCAGATGGCGATTCGCGGCGCAGGCGCCGGACGGTTCTGGTCAGCAGGTCTCGTGGTGGGAGGGCAACGTCGAGGCCGGTCCCGACGGCCTGCTGCTCGCCGGCAACACGGCCGGGCACGCGTACGCGCTGCACGACGACGGAACGCCCGCCTGGATCTTCCCGACGGCCAACGCGGTCTGGACGGCGGCGGCGGTGGGCGAGGACGGTGTCAGCTACTGGGGCTCCCTCGATTTCTGCGTGCACGCGCTGGACCGCCAGGGACAGTCCCGATGGAGCGTTCCCACCCTCGGATTCGTCGTGAGCTCACCGGCCCTCGGCCTCGACGGCACGCTCTACGTCGGCTCGTTCGACGGCCATCTCTACGCGCTCGACGCCGCGACCGGCGCTCAGCACTGGTCGTTCGCGACGGGCGACGCCATCTACAGCTCGCCCGCCCTGCTCGAGGTGGACGGCCGCACCCGGGCCATCTTCGTGGGTTCGACCGACGGCTCGCTCTACGCGTTCGGGCCCGACGGAGCGCCCCTGTGGCGCTTCGACACCGGGGACGTGGTGCGCTCCTCGCCGGTCGTCTCGCGGGCGCCGACCGGCGAGGACGGCTGGATCGTCTACGTCGGATCTTCCAACGGCGTCCTGTACGCGCTCGACGGTGAACGCGGGACCTGCCGGTGGTCCTACGACCTGGCCATGTCCGAGCCGGCGCTCGCGGACCGCAACAGCCTCAACGGTTCGCCGGCGCTCGGCGAGACCGGCGTCTACATCGGCAGTGAGGACGGGTCGATGTGGTACGTGCCCTACGACTTCGCGCTCCACCACGACGACCCGCGGGGCTCCGTCGCGCCGCAGGAACCGTACCCGGCGCAGGTCGAGCGGCTCTTCGTCGTCTCGCCGGGCGGAGCCACCCTGACCGGGCCGTCGCCGCGGGTCGGACCGTCTGCGGCGGTGGCGCTTCGCCTCATCGTGCGCCGCGACGGCGTCACCCTCGACGCCGAGCTGGGGGCCGATCTGGAGGTCACGTGCACTCCGGACGTGGCGCTTCGATGGCGATGTTCGGGTGACGGCCACTACCTCTTCGTTGTGCCCGACGGGTTCTGGGCTCCGGGCGTCGACCACGAGCTTCACGTGCGAGCGCGGTGGAGCGCCGAGCGAACGCCGGTCGACGGCTTGGTGGTCGCGGGCGAGCTCGATCAGACCGTCACGTTCTCGGCGCCGTCGCGCGACGCGAGCCTCCCGCTCAGCGCGGTCGCCGGATCATCCACGGTGCTGCTCTTGCAGCGGCTCTCGGTCGCGCTGCCCGCCTTCGCGGCCAGCGTCAACCAGATCGGCTTCGACAGCTACGACTGGCTGGTCGGCACGGCCGCACTCACCCCGCGAAGTGACCGGACCGGCACGATCGTCCTGCTCGTGCGCGGCGCGAACCGCGACGACGCCGGCGCGTGGGGCGTCGACCCGGGAAGTCCGTTCCGCTTCGCCATGACGGGCTCCTACGACGGCGACGCGGTGAGCGTGACGGCCCACGGCATCGACCTTCCCTTCAGCTTCGGCGACGTGCCCATGGACCGGTTCGACCTGCGCTTCCAGATCGGCGGTGACCTCGCGGCGCGCCCGGGGGCCAGCATGTACGCGGAGACCGTGTGCGCCGACGTCCCCTTCTACGGACCTCTGATCACCGAGTTCACCCGCCTCGCGGACGCCGACGGTCGGATGACGACCTCGGGTACGTTCGTTCTCGCCGTGCTCGATCCGCCCAGTGCACCGTCGCGGCGGCTCGACGCGATGTCACTGGTGGACCTGTCCGTCATCCGGCCGACGTCGTTCGATCCCGGGTCGGCCGCGGTGGCGATCTCGGGCGACGTCGTCGCGCACGAGATATCGGTGCTGCTGCTCGATGCCAGCACCGGCGGCCTCCTGGCGGTGCCCACGCTGCTGCCCGAGCAGACGAGGTCGGCGGGTGGCGTCAGCGAACTCAGTTTCGTGGTCGCCCCTCAAGACGGGTTTCCCGACCACGTCGAGGCTGTCGTACTCGTGGGAGTGTCTCCGCTGGAGCGCAGGGCGGTCCGGTAGCCGACCTCACTGCGCAGGAGTGCGTCGAGGTCGGCGAACGGGTGGGCTACCGAATCGCCTGGCGGAGGCGAGACTCGTCATGAATTCGAAATCCGTGAGAAAGACGGGACGGACCGTAGCCGTGACGACGTCAGGGTAAACCCTGAGTTGCCCCGCACTAGCCGTGCCTTAGGCTTCACCTCGTGATCAAAGCCCGCGGACTCACCAAACGTTTCGGTGACGTGGTGGCCGTCAACGACCTTTCCTTCGACGTGGAGCCGGGCCGGGTGACGGGGTTCCTCGGACCGAACGGTTCGGGCAAGACCACGACCATGTCGATGATCATGGGACTCGACCGTCCGACCTCGGGCTCGGTCACGATCTTCGACCAGCACTACCGGGACCTGCGCTGGCCCCTGCGAGAGGTCGGGGGTCTGCTCGAGGCCCGGGCTATACATCCGGGTCGATCGGCCCGTTCGCACCTGTGGTCGCTCGCTCAGTACAACGACATCGCGAAGAGTCGCGTCGACGAGGTGCTCGAGATCGTCGGACTCTCCGCGGTGTCGAGGAAGCGGGTGGGCAAGTTCTCGCTCGGCATGGGTCAGCGCCTCGGGATCGCCGCGGCCCTGCTGGGCGATCCGGCGGTCGTCCTGCTCGATGAGCCGGTGAACGGTCTCGACCCTGAAGGCATCCGGTGGATGCGCACGCTGTGCAAGTCCCTCGCCGGCGAGGGCCGGACCGTGTTCATCTCGAGCCACATGATGGCCGAGATGGCCTTGACGGCGGATCAGCTCGTGGTGATCGGCCAGGGCCGCCTCATCGCCGAGATGCCCGTGGCCGACTTCGTGGCGCGAAGTTCGACCCAGTCGTTCCGCGTGCGCGTGGCGTCGTCGGAGTCCTTCCCCGACGCCGTCCAGAAGGCCGGCGGCACCGCTCTCGTCGAGGTCGACGGGACCATGACCATCTCGGGAATGGACGCCCAGGCCATTGGCGACCTAGCGCTCTCGCTCGGCGTCGCGGTCTACGAGCTGACGGCGCTGGCGTCGCTCGAGGACGCCTTCATGGAGTTGACCGGCGGATCAGTCGAATTCGGGGCCGCGCGATGACCGCGGTCTCGAATGCCCCGGTTTCGTTCGAGCGCGAGCTGCCATCGGGTCGCGCCGGACTTCGCCAAGCCCTGTCGGCCGAGTGGACGAAGTTCTGGTCGGTGCGCTCGACGCCCTGGAGCCTCTTCGCGCTGATCGTGGCGACCATCGGGCTAGGAGCACTGTCGACGAACGCGCTGCACGGGCAGCCCTTCGCCTTCCCCGACCCGACCCGTCGGATCCTCGTTGGCTTCAACCTGGGCCAGTTCGCCATCGGCGTGCTGGGCGTGATGTTCATCAGCGCCGAATACGGCACTGGACAGATCCGGTCCACCCTCTCGGCGATGCCTCGTCGCCCGGTCGTGGTGGCCGCCAAGGCCATCGTGATGGGAGGCGTCAGCCTCGTCGTCGGAGAGATTCTGTCCTTCGTCACCTTCTTCATGGGCAGCGCGATTCTCGCGGGCACGCAGTCGCACGTGTCGATCGGCGATTCGGGGGTGATGCGGGTCCTCGTGGAGAGCGGGATCTACCTCGCGCTGATGGGTCTCATCGGCCTGGGGTTGGCCACGATACTGCGCAACACGGCGGGATCGATCGCGACGTTCGCCGGGCTGGTCCTGATCCTCACGCTGCTGCTCAGTGCCATGCCGGCCTCGATCATCAACGCGGTCAGCCGGTACCTCCCGGCCAACATCGGCGCGACGGTGTTCGCCGTCAGCACGCCGGGTCGACTGCAGGGCACGCCGGTCTTCAGCTCTCAGGTCGGCCTTGTCATCCTCGCGCTGTACGCGCTGGTTCTGCTCTGCGGCGGTTGCATCCTGATGATTCGACGCGACACGTAGATTCGTCGCGCCATTGCCGACACTCCAGAGGGAGGTCGCTTGCCGTTCGATCGCGGAGATGACGGCGGACTGCAAATCCAGAACGGAGAATATTGCAAGGCGGACGCGAGGAGTTCTGATCTCGTTGGTCGAACGGTTGAACAAGCTCAGAGACGTCAGTCTTGACTCGCACGAGTCGCGGTGTCGACCAGGGTAGGGGCAAGAACATCTTGCGGCGGATCGAATCGACCTCTGAAGTCTGGTGAGCCTCCGGTCTGTCGGATCCGAGAGGAGGCGAGCGTAGAGGCCAGAGAGGTCTCTTGGTTCCTAGAACCGCGGCCCGCACGTCTTGAGGGCCTTGCGAGTGGCCAGCGCCTTGCCCTTGGGAAGGAGGGAGACCACGAGGGACCTCAAGGGGCACGAGGTGTCGACAAGCGTGACGTGCCGGGTCCCGCTCACCACGTAGAGATCGCCCGGACAGACGTCACCGGTCGCGGTCCAGGTGGTTCGCTGCCCCGCGCCCGGAGCCACCGTCACAATGAAGAGGGTCGAGTCCTCCATGCATCCGCCCGCGACGGCGTTGGAGAGGGACGATATCCTCTCGCGCAGCTTCTGGGCCTGCGCCTTGGTGAGGGTCACCGTGGTCGGGTCGCTGGACCGGGTCATGTCCGAGGTCCGGCCGTAGCCGGTAAGCGTCACGACGCCCGACGTCGGCATCTCCACGGTCTGTATCGCGGCCCAGTCGACCTCGGCGTCGACGCGCAGCTCCTCGACGTTCGCCGAAGTGAATCCCACCGTGTAGTCGAGGCTCTCGAACGAGACGTGGCGGTTGGCCAAGGGCAAGGAGAACTCGTAGGTCGTGCTCTGCGTCGAACCCGTCCCCGACCCCGTATTGGGCCCGCCGACGAGTGCACCGGAAGGCCGGTGCGACGCGATGAAGGCGTCCAGGTCGAGTTTGCTCTTCAGCAAGTAGTCCTGGTGCACGTCGACCGTGCCTTGTCCGTCCGGAAGAACCAGGAGCGGCGCCGTGAGACGGGCGGTGGCGACGGAACCGCTCGGACGTGGTGCGCGCGCGAGCAGCGCCTCAGCGAACGACTTGCCATCGGCTGGCGAGGTGTCAACGCTGGCGGCGTGGGCCGCGGGTGGAGAGGTCGTCGCAGCGGCGCCCACGCCGCCTGCACTCCCGCCGGCGACGGCGCACGCGCCGAGCAGACAGCCGACCACCCCGGTGACCCAAATTGACCTGTGTCCGATTCGGATGCCCATCTCGATCTCCGTCCCTCGTTTCCATTGTCCTGGAGCTTTGCCTTGTCAACCGTCATTCCTCGAAGGCCGCCAAACCCGGTCTCCTAGATGTTCCTGTCTCCAACCGACCGGGAATTACCCGGCGCCGAATTCGAAGCTCGTGTGGGCGGACCGCGAGGTTCGCGGCCCTCGCTGAGTCGCAGGAACAACGCCGTGTCGTCCATACTGGTGCGAACGAAGGGCGCCGTAGGCTGACGCGGTGGACGACTACTTCGAGCCGATGGTCGACCTCTCCGGCGCGCGGCGCGCGGCCGAGGAGTGCGCGCAGGGTTGGGGACTCGAGCTGGCCCCGCCTTTCGCGCTCTCGAACGTCTCGTTCGTCGCGCCGGTGGGCGAGGACGAGGTGCTGAAGGCGCCGTGGGACGGCGACGACGAGTCGCTCCACGAGGGCGACGCCCTCGAGCTCTGGGGCGGCGACGGCGCGGTGCGTCTGCTGCGCCGGTCCGGGCGGGTGCTGCTCGAGGAGCGGGCGGTCCCGGGCGACGATCTCTCGCGGCTGGGTGACGAGGAGTCCACGGCGATCGCGGTGGACCTCGGGCTGCGGCTCTGGCGGCCCGCGCGGGCGCCGTTCCGTCCGGTCGGGCCCGAGGTGCTGGGCTGGCTGGAGCGGGCCGAGCACGAGGGCGGCGAGCTCGTCGCGCTGGCTCGCGATCTCTTCGCCCAGATCGGCGGCGGCGCGGACTGGGTCGTGCACGGCGACTTCCACCACCACAACATCCTGCGCTCGGGCGAGCGCTACGTGGCCATCGATCCCAAGCCGTACCTCGCCGACCGCGAGTACGACGTGGCGTCTTTCCTCTGGAATCCGCTCGGCAACCGCCTGTCCGACCGGACCCAGACGGAGCGGCGCATCGCCGCGTTCGCAGCCGCGGGACTCGACGAGTTCCGGATCCGTGCGTGGACCGTGATCCGAGGCTCGTACCTGCGCACCGGCGCCGAGTACACCGAGCCCCTGAGCGCCCTCATCGCGTAGAGGAGGTTCGGCCTCGGACGCTCCGGGAGCCGCCACGGTCCGGGTCCCGCGAATCCACCCGAGGTCGCCGTGCCACAGTTGGCGCAGAACCGTTGGTCAGGTATCTCTAGGGTCCCGCAGTTGGAGCAGCGGGGCACCGTGCCTCCTCTGTCGGTCGTTACCTTCGCCACCGCAGAACCTATTTCAGTATTGAGATCGTGAAGAGGATGGCGTCGTAGAGGAAGTGGGCCATGATCGGTCGATTCAGCTTGTGGTGCTTCTGGAACGACCGGGTGACGAAGTAGCCCAGGGGGATCGTAAGCAGGAAGCCCAGCCCGTAGTAGACGTGGTAACTCGTGCGAAGCGCGAGGCTGAGGATGAGCGAGCTCCGCGGAGTCCAGCCGAGCTGTCCGAGGCGCGTGATGAAGTAGCCGTTGACGAGGACCTCTTCGGTGATGGCCGTAATGGCGGACATGAAGATGGCTTCGATGAGGTAGTACTTCGGCTGGCTGGTGACGGTGACGTTGTTGACGAGTCCCGGGTGGTGGTCGATCACCGCCGCGAAGGGGACGAGCAACAGCAGCTCGATGCCGAAGGCCGCCGCGCCCAGGCCTAGCGCGGGGAGGATATCCCTCTTGAACGTCGGCAGGCCGATACCCAACACGGACGGTGTCTGACCGGTGCGCGCTAGGAGAAACAGCGCTAGCGGCACGATCGCCAGCACGGGCACGTAGGCGAGCATTCCGAGAAGCATGTTGAGCACCGGGTTCGAGTGCACGATGACCGGGAATCTCGAGATGTCGCCGACACCCGATTCGTGTTGGATGAGCACGAGCACCGCGCTGACGACGCCGGTGACCAGGAACGCGAACATCACCACTCGCGTCTCCCATACGAGCATCCGGCGGGTGTGGCCCTGCGGGAGAGCAACACCGGCAGGTTGTACGGCACTTCCCGGGAGTCGGGAACGCTCGTTGGGACCGGGCCCTTCGACTCCTTCGAGGTTTGTCGTCTCCTCGTGGTTCGAAGCGGTCTCGGTGGAGTCGAGGACCGGCGTGCCCGTCTGAACTGGGCTCTGCGTGACGGCGGCGGTGACGGACGTGGGGTTTCCGCACGTGGTGCAGAAATTCCCGGTGACCTTTGTTCCGCACCGCGGGCAATAGTTCATTGAGCTCCATTTCATTCGAAGGTCGACCCGCCAGTGAATTCTGACACCCCCGTCCTCGCGAACGCGGATGGCGGGGAACCGTTTCTTGGCCCGACAGCGGTGCGTGGGGGCTTCTAATCCCGTGCGTTCGGTGCTTTCCGACTGCTCGACGACACGATGTATATAGTGAAAAAAGGAGAAGGGAGCAGTCCCATGAGCACGACGGTGAATTTGAAGGCTTGTACGGACTGCCTGTATTTCAGCGCTGGCAGACATAACGATGACCAGTTGAGTGCGGCGAGGATGCTCGAGATCTCCGAAGGTTTCGGTCTATGGGAGGAGTACGAGTTCACGCTCGGTGGGTGTTCGGAGAAAGACCTAATGAACGACTTCGTGTGTGGCATTTGTCACAATTCCCTGACAAAGGACCGTCGCCGCCGCGACGAGCACAACGTCGCGTGGGATCGGCGAGTGCTGCGGGATAAGGACCGGCGCACACTTTCAGAAGACCGCCGCCACCACAACGACAACATTCTCTCCATGGACCGGCGCTCACCGATGGACGCAGACCCGCGCACGCAGTTGGAAGACCGGCGCCGCCGCGACGAGAACAGCGTCGCGCAGGATAGACGTTCGCAGCCGGATGGAGACCGGCGCACGCCATTCAATCGAGGCAGTCGCGTGCTGCTGGCTACGTTGCGAACTATTTGAAGGGGCGGATTCAAGGGGTGAGCGCAATATTTGGTGAATCAACAAAGATGAGTTGACCAACCAAAAGGGCGTTCCATGACCGCACACCTGACCATAGACCAACGAGCGTTAGCTCATCGCCTTCGAGCA
>Ga0224558_1003521_pt1 | contig 12974 bp, 9 predicted proteins | sample 714S32024metaG_FD_180682 | JGI IMG/M metagenome (GOLD analysis project Ga0224558, IMG submission 180682) | Peat soil microbial communities from Stordalen Mire, Sweden - 717 S3 20-24 | ecosystem: Environmental > Terrestrial > Soil > Wetlands > Peat | place: Sweden: Norrbotten County, Stordalen... | reverse complement strand
GCCGATCACGACCAGAATCCAAAGGAACGCCCAGTCTTCGCGCCGATACTGCGGCCTATCGAAATCAGGATCCCCGGGCGCACGGTCGGGCCGGGCATAGTCGAGCTTGGGTAAGCGCAGCCACCGGCGCCGATACATCATGTACACGAGGCCGCCGACGAGGGCGACGCCGGCTACGTCCAGCACCAGGGAGAACACCAGATAGAACTGGCCATGCCAGAAGCGAATACCGAACAGCGGCTCGAGAATGTCGTACTGCAACGTGATGGTCGAAGTGCCGATGAACAGCAACGCGAAGCCGTAAAAGATCAGGCGGTGCGCCGCGCCGGCCGCCGGGTCGCGACGGGCGATGGTGCGGTGACTGAGCACCTTGCCGATCATGTCGCCGAGCCGTGCCTGGAAGCTGCCGTCGAGCTTGAGGGCCGCACCGCGCCGGTACTTGCGGATCTGCACATAGACGCCGTAGCCGAAGACCGCGATCGCCGCGTACCCCAGCAGATAAAAAAGCCGCACTTCGGCTGCTGAAAACGCCTCGAATAAAATTCGAGTAACAGCGTCAATGCGGCTCACGGTCAGGTCTTGTACTCGAGTTCGAAGTTGCCGCCCGGCATATGAGCGGCGCCCCACACGGCGCTCTCACGCTTGTACGGCAGCGGCAGCTGCGCATTGGCTTCTTCGATCTCGCGCGCCAAACGATGGCCCGAGAAAGTTGCGTCCGCGATCAAGCGGGGTGCTTCGGCATCGCCGATGAGGTAAACGCTCTTGACTCCGTTCCTCTGCCACTCGCTTTGCCGTTCCTTGATGCCGCGATATAGGCTGTCGTTCGAATGGCGGCCGGTGACCAACACCAACGAATCGAATTCCACCCATCGGTGGCTCTTGTTCGGTTCGCGAGGCAAATGACCTACGCCCCGGTAGGTGCGCTTCGAACCGTCGCCCCAGATGTCGTACACCTCGAGTCGGCCTTTCTCGATCTTCGAGCTGAACGCGTTGTGAATTTCCTTGATGTGCAGCTCATGCATGCGGCGCATCATGTTCGGATATTCGAGCGTGAAGTGCATGTAGTTGGCGAGGTGCACGCCGGTGACCACAGTCACGTCGTGACCCGCGAGCTGAAGCTTTTCCGCAAGACTCGGCGCCATGAAATAAGTGTCGGCGTTCAGGATCACCACGCGCTTGCCGATGGGCTTCTTGCCTTCGATTACCTGTTCCGGCGTCAGTTGATCGGGCTGCGATGCATCCGCACCCGGGATCGGATCATGGGTCAGGCAATTCGTACCGTCCGTGTTCCAGGACGATCCGGTGGCGATCACGATCTTCTCGGCGCCGTAGGTGAGCGCCAAGTCGGCCGTCATCGGCTTCTGCCCGAGGGCCACCTGGCTTTGTTTGTTCTTCTTTACTAGTTTGTTGATCTGTAGCTCGCGGTAGTCGCGATGATAGCCCCACTCACCCAGACCGGGCAGCGTTGCGACCGAGTTCACGTGGCCGCCGATCTTGGCGGCGGTGTCGTACAAATGGACGGCGTAGCCGCGCTCCATCAGCACGCGGGCGCACTCGGCGCCCGACGGTCCGGCCCCGACCACCAACACCGAATCATCGGAACCGCGCTTCGGAAATTTTTCCGGATGCCAGCCGCGGCGGTATTCCTCGCCGGCTGTAGCGTTCTGGGTGCAAATCATCGGTGGGCCGCCGATTTCCCAGCGCGAGATGCATACGTTGCAGCCGATGCACACGCGGATGTCATCGTACCGGCCTTCTTCGATCTTCTTCGGCAGCCAAGGATCGGAAATCGACGGGCGTGCGGCGCCGATGATGTCGGCGATCCCCTTGGTGACGATTTCCGTCATTTTCTCAGGATCGGTGAAGCGACCCACCCCAAGCACGGGATTCTTGGCCACTTGCTTGACGAAATGCGTCCACGGTACCTGGTGACCTTGGACGTAGAAGCGTGACGGGCCGGCATCTTCGCCCCATTCAGCGATGTCGCCGACGTCGACGTCCCACAGGTCGACCAGCGGGTCGGCCATCGAAATGAACTTCATGCCGTCCCGTTCCACTTCGATGCCGGTGTCGCCGTACAGCGTGTCGACGGCGAAGCGGGTCGCAATAGCGCAGTCGTGACCCACGGCGCGCCGCACTTTTTCCAAGGTTTCGAGCCAGAAACGCGCGCGGTTTTCCAGCGACCCACCGTATTTGTCCTTGCGCTTGTTGTAGTAAGGCGAGAGAAATTGCAGCGGCAGATAGGAATGAGCGCCGTACACGTAGATGATGTCGAAGCCGGCTTCACGCGAACGCAATGCCGCGTCTACGTAGTACTGCTGCACCGTAGCGATGTCGTCGAAGTCCATTTCCTTGCAGTACGTCAGCGTTTCGAATTCGGACGCGTACTGGCTGGGCCCGCGCGGTGTGGCGCGCGATTCCATGCACGGGGCGTGCGAGCCGCCATACCACAATTCGACGCCGGCCAGGGCGCCGAATTTATGAATATGATCGGTCATGGCGCGCAAATTGCGCACGTCCCCTTCGTCCCAGATTCTCGCTGATAAGCGATGCGTATCATCGGATTCCGGATGGATCGAACAGTATTCGGTGTTGATGCCGGCCCAGCCGCCTTCGGCCTTCAACGAGCGATGCGCCGCCTGAAAGCCGGGCTTGTCCGAACCCGCGCCGATGCAATGCGGCACCTGATAGAAGCGGTTGCGCAGAGTCTTGGGTCCGATCTTGATCGGTTGGAACAAAATGTCGTGTTTTGGATCGCGCGCCATACCTTTAGATCCTCTGTTGCGGTATTCGTTGTGTGCTAGTTTTGTCGCGGGAGGGAAGAGCGCCCATAGCTTAAGGGAGTCGTATCATATGAGGGGGCCGCAGCGCCCGCCAGTCATCACGTTGGGTCCGCCGAGCGTGCGAGGTGGTGACGTGAGCTAAGGAGCGCAGCATCCGAAATAAATATCACGCTAGTTACTGTAGTGCAAATTAATTGCATGCAGTGTAAATTGATCGCGAAGCGCAGGGATGCTTCTCGATCGGCGGCCTCTTAAAAGGAACTCCCGTGGCGCGTTTTTCCAAGAAGTCGATGACAAGCGCCGGTGCGACCGGCGGCGTCAACCCCGCGGCCGCGGCGCCGAATGTTGGGCGGCAACTGGGCGCCGTCGCGCGACGTGTCCGAGAGGCTCAGGGCCTGACGCTGACGGATGTCGCAACCACGGCCGGCATCAGTGCCGGTATGTTGAGCAGGCTCGAGACCGGCCATGTGACGCCGAGTTTGGAAACTCTGGTCGCCCTGGCCGGCGCGCTTGGCGTGCGGCCGGCTCTGCTCTTGCAGGAAGTCGGAGGTGACGAGGAAACCGCGCAACGCGTTCCGGCCGGTCAAGGACTGGAGGTGGTTCGGCGCGGTACCCGCCGCGGACACACCTATCACTTACTGGCGGCACAACGCGGCCCGCGCAAGGCTTTCGAGCCTTTTCTCGTGACCTTGAGCGACAAAAGCGAGGTATTTCCCGGATTTCAACATCCTGGAACCGAGTTCATTTATATCCTCTCGGGGTCGCTCACCTACCGTCACGGCAGTCACAGCTATCCATTGGCGCCCGGAGATTCATTGAGCTTTCGCGGCGATGTACCGCATGGGCCCGAGACGCTGACCAAGGTGCCGATCCGGATGTTGTCCATCATCATTTATGACGGAGAGACTTGAGCTGCCTACGCCTCGAACGGCGGGAATCGCGCCATGGCTTCCAGATCGCCTAGCTCTTGATCGTTGCGCACGTAGCGCCGGCTGGCATCGCGCAGCGGTTGGAAGTCCCAAGGCGTATAGCGGCCGGCCCGCAATGCCTCGTTCACGAGGCGGCGGCGCGTCTGGCTTGCGATCACGGCCGCTTGCAGCGAGGGAAGGTCCCAGCGCCGCCTCACCTCGCCGCGAAACTCGTGAATTCGTGCAGCGTGCTGTGGGTTGGACGCGAGGTTGCACACTTCGTCGGGATCATCGGCCAAATCGTAGAGTTGGTCGGGATCGACCGGTGAATGCACGAATTTGTAATGCCCGCGTTTAATCATCACCAATGGAGCAATCGCTCCCTCGCCAAAATATTCGCCGATGACTTCATCGCTGCCGATGGCTCCCAGGAGCTGCGGCACCAGGCTGATGCCGTCCAGCGGCGTCGCGTACCATGCGGGATCCCCGCCCGCCAGTTCGCACAACGTGGGCAACAGGTCGACGAGCGAGGCAGACGTCGCTACGCGCCGCGCCGCGAAGCGGTGCGGTGCGCGGACGATGAGCGGAATTCGGCACGCCGGCTCGAAGAAATTCATTTTGTACCACAGTCCGCGTTCGCCCAGCATGTCGCCGTGATCGGCCAGCAACAGCACGATGGTGTCATCGGCGAAGCCGGCGTCCTGGAGCGCGGCCAGCATGGCGCCGATCTGATCGTCGACATACGATACGGCCCCATAATAGGCACGTCGCGCGGCCCGCGTTTGCTCTTCGGTCACGGGTTGCAAATCCAGTCCCACGATATGACGCAGACGGCGCGCGTGCGGATCCAGCTCATCCGCCGTCATTCGCACACGCGGCATATCGATTTCAACGCCTGCGTAGCGATCCCAATACTGCTGTGGAATGACATACGGGTCGTGCGGATGCGTCATCGACGCCACCATGCAGAACGGGCGCTTATCCTTGGCGCGCGCCATGTCGAAGAGCTTTCGCCGAGCGTTGAAGATCACCTCGTCATCGAAATCGATCTGGTTCGTGCGTGCGCACGGACCCGCCTGGGTGACCGAGTCCATGCTGTGGTACCAGCTCGGACGATGCTCGAATCGAGTCCAGTCCGGAGTCCATCCGAAGTCGGCCGGGTAGATGTCGGTGGTCAGCCTTTCTTCGAATCCATGCAGCTGGTCAGCGCCGCAAAAATGCATTTTTCCGCTGAGCACCGTCTGGTAGCCGCCGTGCCGCAAATAATGAGCGAACGTCGGCACCTGGGCGGGGAATTCCGCCGCATTGTCATAAGCGCCGATGGCGGAAACCTGCCGACCGGACAGGAATGAAAAACGCGACGGCGCGCACAGCGGGCTGTTGCAATAGAACGAGTCGAACACGACTCCGGTCTCGGCGAGTGCGTCGATATGGGGAGTCTTGCTGACCAGGTTGCCATATGCCGAGAGGGCCCCGGCGGTGAGCTGATCAGCCATTAGAATCAAGAAATTCGGACGGTCGGACACGATGCGGTCTCCCTACAGTTCCTTGTCGAGCGGTAGCATCGACAGGACTTTGACTTTCAGTCTCTGCCAGCCGTTGCGTGCCGGCTCGGTGGTGCGGTGGACTACCGTGCCTGCTTCGCGGGTCGTCCACGCCAAGCGCGGAGCCTTTGCCGAGCCGGCCGGTGCTTCGAGGCTCAATGCGTAGGCATTGTCGAGCTGTGTCAGTTCATCGAAGCGGACCGCGATATCGTGCGACAACTCAGGACTGTCGATGATCAGCCCGATCTCGGTGTTGAGGCGCTTGGACCGTTGGTCGTAGTTCATCGAGCCGACGAACAGCGCCTTGCGGTCGAAGACATAAAGTTTTGCGTGCAGACCGTAATTTCCATACCGCGAAATCGCTTTGGATTCACCGCTGCCTTTGGCGTTTCCCAGCAATGCCCGCATTTCGTGCAGTTCTACACCCTTTTGCAGCAACGCTACCCTGTAGTGCATGTATCCCGACTGGGCCGCCAGGTTCGGGGCCGCCTCCAACGAATTGGTCAATATGCGCACCCGGGCATTTCGGGCGCGGTCGGACTCGAGGACGGCCAATTCATTCGGTGCCGGAATGAAATAAGGCGTGACCATCAGAAACTCGGTGTCGACCAACTTCGCTCGTTGCAGCACGGCCTTGTAAATCAGCCGCCCCGGCGCATCGCCTTTAGCTACTTCTTTCTTGTCTGGGCTGTCGTACACCAGTTGCACGGGCGACCAAATCAAGGGTGTACGACCCGATACGATATCCGCGAACGGCGTCTTTGGCGGTGCCGCCGTGCTGTCGCTGCGCTTGGCTTGGAGACTTTCCCGGTCCTTTGCGAGTGCGGCCAAATACCTCGATAAGGCGCGCTCGGAGGTATGAGGCTTGTCGATTGCGGGGGCCGGAATGGCCAGATCGGCATTCCAGAATTCATCGAAGACCGTCGATAACCGCTGGACCACGGGGCCGGCTACCACCACATCGTCATCGCCGAACTGGGATTCGGGATCGATCTGGAAATATTGATTGCCGATATTGCGTCCGCCGATGATCGCAGCCGCATTGTCGGCGACCATCAGTTTGTTGTGCATCCGGTAATCCAGACGCCCCTTGTTGAACAACATCTGGGCGCCCCGCAGGGCTTCAACGTGTCCGCGATAGGTGAGCGGATTGAATATGCGGATTTGGATGCCGGGATTCGCCGCCAAGGAAAGAATTTTTTCGTCGCCGGCGGTGGTGTCACCGTCGTCGATCAGCACGCGTATGCGAACGCCGCGATCGACGGCGCGCAGCAACGCTAGGGCGACGAGGTTGCCCGACTCATCGGCCCGGAATATGTAAGATTGAACATCGAGAGTGTGTTGCGAGGCATCGATCATCTCGATGCGCGCCGTCAGTCCGTCGAGGCCGAGCGACACCAAGCGAAAGCCGGACTTGCCGTCATTGGCCTTGGCGAGAGGCTCGAAAGTCTCCTTCAGGGCGCTCTGCACCGACGGATCCAACGCGCTCGAAGGCGGCTTTGGCAGCGTCGCTTCCGGCGGCATCGACGCGCAGCCGGCGGCGAGAATGACCCCGAGAAACGCAATCGTGCAGAGACCTCGCATCAGGCGCGTAGTTTACCCTGGTGCCGGCGTGCCAATGAGCGAAATGACGCGAGCGAAACCTTGTCCGAGAACGCGCGTTTGGGAATGGCATGAATCAGACCCGTTCCATGGAGCAGCAAGGCGACGCCGACCACGCGAGTAATGCGGCAACCGCGGCCGAAAATAATGAAAATTCAAGCCGCGCTCGAATGCCGATGGCGAGGAGCCTGGCAGATGTGACGTCCGCCGGATCGAGGCTGAATTCAACCGCCGTGAGCATTGGTCACTTATGCGCAGCGGCCTCCTGTGCTCGATAAGCCGCCCAGGCTTGGTCGATCACGTACGCATGAATATTGTCGACATCCTTCTCGCTCAAGATGTCGTCAAAGCGTTCCATGCCCGCCGGCGCAAGCGCGCCGTGCAAGACGATGTCCTTGAATGCGGCATGCAGGCCGGGATTCAGCTTGCGCAGATCGGGCGTGACGTTCAGGCCCAGTACGTGGCAGCGGGAGCATTCCTCGACGAACTTGATCTCGCCGGCGTGGATGGCGTCCGGGCCGGCGGCCTGCTGCGGCGGCTTTTCGAACGCCTCCGGGGCGCGCGCCGCCGGCGTGGGAACCGGACCGCCACCCAATTTGAACGCGATGATGCGATTGGTGTTTTCGTATTTCACTGCGGCGCTGCTCGGCGGTATCTCGCCCTCCGCGATCCCCGTGCCGCCGTAGCCCACTTGAATGGCTACATATTGCTCGCCGTTCACGGCGTAAGTGGTCGGCGCGGCCATCATGTGGCTGCCTGTCTCGATTACTTTGAGCACTTTACCGGTGTCGGCTGCATATACGTAGAGGGAGCCGCTGCCGCGGCCTTGAAACACGAGATTTCCGGCGGTCGACATGATCCCGCCGTCGTAGCCGCGGATGCCGGATGAAGTCTCGTGTTCCCACACGGTTTTCTGCGCCACCGGGTCCCACGCGCGAATCAGCTCGCGTACGATCTTCGACTTTCTCGCGGCTCGAAGATCCTTGAGTTCGGGCAGCGGTCCGAACAGGTGTCTCAAGTCGGCGGCGTTGTAGGTATCGTCGGGAAAGATGCCGTTGGCGGTGAAGAAACCGTCAAGGAACTTCACGTCGCCGCCGTTATGGACCATGTCCACCCAAACCGCCGACGAATCGATCACCGGAATGTAGACCAAGTGAGTCTGTGCGCTTAAGGACATGGGCATCCAGGTATGCGCCCCGGCCCAGGATGGATAGATGTTCTTGGGCGAGGAGTGCCAATCGGAATCCTTCGTGATCACAGGCCGGCCGGACTTCTTGTCGACGCCGGATGCCCAATTGATGTAGACGAAGTTATTCGCCGACAGCAGTTCGCCGGTCTTGCGATCGAGAACATAGAAGAAGCCGTTCTTGTTGGCCTGGATGAGCACGGGGTGGCTGGTACCTTGAACATCGAGGTCGGTGAGGATCATCTTCTGCACGGCGTCGAAATCCCACATGTCATGCGGTGTGGTTTGGTAGTGCCAGGCAAGCCGGCCCGTATCGGCGTGCAGCGCGATGATCGATGCCGTGTAGAGACCGTCGAGCGTCGAGGGACCCAGTTGGCGCAGATCATAGGGGGCCGCGTTCGATGTGCCGAAATAAACCAGTTTCAGTGCGGGGTCGTAGGCGAAGCCGTCCCATGCGGTGCCGCCCAATTTGAATTGCGCATCGCGCGATGAGTCCCAGGTCTTTACGGCTGCGGCCAATTCCGGATTCTCGAGCGGCTGTCCCACGGCCGGCGGGACGGTGTAGAAACGCCACTTGAACGCGCCAGTTTCCAGATCGTATGCCGTCACGTATCCGCGCACTCCGCCGTGTCCCATGTCGGCGCCGGCATTACCGATGACCACCACGTCCCCCGCGATCTGCGGCGCGCCGGTGCTCGCGTACGGCTGCTTGTGGTCGGTTATGGTGTCGGCTTCCCAGATTTTCTTGCCGGTGGCCGCGTTGATGGCGTGCAGACGCCCATCGCCGGATCCCACATATACCTTTCCCTGCCATACCGCGACACCGCGGTTCACGAGATCGCAACACGGGTTGCGTCCCGCGAAGAAATCACTGTGGGGGTCGTAGCGCCACACTTCACGGCCCGTGGCCGCGTTCACCGCATAGACGTAACCCCACGTACCGGATGTGTACATGACTCCGTCGACGACCACCGGCGTGGCTTCTTGACCGCGAAGCGGGCTGCCCAGGTCGTATTCCCAAGCGAAGCCCAGGTTTTTGACGTTGGCGTCGGTGATGGTTGCCAGCGGCGAGTAGTACGTGCCGCCTTGGTCGCGGCCGCCCGTGTACCAATTCTGCGGCTCCGAGTCCGCCGCCTGCAATCGCGCAGCATCGACGGCTCCCGGTGCGGCCGCAGCCGCGCGGCTCGCTGCGCCGATCACCAGCATCAGAGCCACGCAGCACAGCCATCGACCGGCGGCGCGAGCGAACATCGGGTGTCGTGGCAAGACGAGTTCTCCTATGCGTGGGGATGCGAAAGCTTAGCGAACATCGGCGACGAAAGGTATCACGGGTCAGATCGCCGCCGGCCGTTCCGTGCGCGACGACAGCACGAATCCGATTGCCATGATAAACAGCACGGCGGTCATCGCTGAACTGCCGAAGTGCTGCATGACGATGCCGGTAGCGGCTGCACCCACGCTGCTTGCAAGATTCCAAGTGAGAGCGATCAGGCCGGATGCGCGCAGCAACGCTGCGCCGCTGAAGCGCTCTCCGCTCGATACCATGGAGAGCGTGTAAACCGAGCCGGCCACGCCGCCCAGCAAAAATAAATACAGCTCCCACAGCCCGGGGACAACGATCATCCAGGGCATCAGCGGCAGCAAAACGCACAACGCTAGGCCGCCCAGGCGGTGCACGCGCGCGTGCCCGAAGCGGTCCGCCAGCCATCCCGCCGCGAATTGCAGCGTGGCGTCGCCGATGAAGACGACCACCACTGCGGCCAACGCGCCGCTTGGGCGGAAGGCCCGGTCGAGGGCGAACAACGGAAGAAAGCTCAAGACGATGTTGTCGAAGGCGGCGAACAGAGCCGCGCCGGCGACGATGGTCGGTGCGGTGCGGAGGATAGTCCACCAAGAGGCCGCAGCGTCCTTATCGCCGACCGATGCGCCGTTCCGTGCGCGCGTCCCGTTGGGCGTCGCGGTGCCTGCCGTGGGCGTTGCGTCGCGCGCCAATGCAATGCCGGGAAGCCCAAGCAAGAATACCGCGCCGCATATCAAGAATGCATGCTGCGGCAGATTTGTCAGGGCATCGGTCAACAGGGGCCCCAGTACCTGACAGAGCGTGAAACTCGTCGTGTAGATCGCCACCACCCGTCCTCGGACTGCATCGCCGGGCAATGAGTTGATCCAGGCTTCGCCGATGACGAACAGCGGCGCCATGGAGGCGCCGAATACCGCGCGTAGCGTCCCCCAGCCCCAAAGCGAATCGACATATTGCAAGGAAATCACGGACGCAGCGGCCACTGCGACGCAAAAAAGCATCACGAAACGCCGTCCGAAGCGCAGCGTCGCCGCCGGCGACGCGAGGGTGCTGATAACGCCCCCGGCGGCGGTGGCGGCCGTCATCCAGCCGACTACCTCGGGCCCGAGGCCACGGGCGGTCAGCACCAGCGCAGTCAGCGGCAAGGTGCTGCCGACGCCCACACCGAGTACGGCCACGCTGGATGTCACCCCTACAAAGTCGCGCCAAAGATGTTTTTCGAGCATGCGCGATCGTCGCAATCGTCAAACTTCTTCGGTGGCGTAGATGATGATCGACAGCATGCGGATGGGAACCTTTTCCAAACGTTCCGGCCCATGGGCTACGTCGCCGCGAAAGGTCAGGGTATCGCCCGGCCTGAGCACATAGCTGTGCCGGCCGTGGCGGTAATGCAGGATGCCCGACAGCATGTGAATGAATTCCACGCCGGGGTGCTGAAAGCCGGGGAACACTTCACTGCGATCATTCAAGGTCACCAGGAAGGGTTCGAACACCTTGCGCGGACCGCGCTGCGCCGCCAAGAGGTGATAGGTATGGCCACGCCGCGTACCGCTGCGCACCGTTTCGAGGCCCTCGCCGGCACGAATCAATTGGGCACCGCCATGCTCAGCTCCCACGCGCTGCATCAAGATCGAGGCGGTGACGCCAAGTGCCTGCGAGAGGGCAACGATGGTCTCCAGGCTGGGAGATACCCGGCCCGTCTCCAGCCGGCTCAACATGGCGCTGCTGATGTTGGCCCGCCCGGCGACGTCCGCCAGTGTAAGATTTTGGCTCTCGCGCAGCCGCCGGGCCGTGCGTCCCAAGTCGACGGCGGGACTCTCGGTGCGATCGGCGGATGGCTTGACGGTGACAGGCGGGCTGCCTGCGCGGTCAGGTGCCTTGCCGCGGGGCCGGTGCGACTTGCGCTTCATCGGCGGAATTGCGCAATACGCAAATTAAGTTGCTCCACAGTTAAAAATCGTGCTTATATTCGCATATGGCGTCTCCGCTGTTAAACGATTATCTCCGCTCCGAATTCCGCTAACCTCGCATGCCCTATCGATTACTGCGTTTCGGCTGGTCGCGCAAGCACCCGGAACCTCGGATGTTCTCGCGACATGACTCCTTGAAGTCGGCCTATGACGTCGTAATCATCGGCGCCGGCGGCCACGGCCTGGCATGCGCGTATTACCTGGCCCGCGATCATGGTATTCGAAACATTGCGGTCCTCGAAAAAGGCTATATCGGCGGAGGGAATACCGGCCGCAACACGACGATCATTCGCTCGAATTACTTGACTCCCGAAGGCGTCAAGTTCTATGACGAGAGCGTGCGCCTTTGGCAGGATCTGGGCGAAGATTTCGACTTGAACCTGTTTTATTCGACGCGTGGCCATTACACCCTGGCGCACACCGATTCGGCCATGCGCACCATGCGCTGGCGCGCCGAGGTCAACAAGCACCTCGGAGTGCGCTCGGAAGCGGTGGATGCCGCTTTCGTCAAGCGCGGCATCCCGTCGATCGACATGAGCTGCGGCGGCCATGCACCCATCCTCGGCGCTTTGTTCCACGAACCCGGCGCCATCGCGCGCCACGATGCGGTGGCGTGGGGTTACGGCCGGGGGGCGGACCGGCGAGGCGTGGAAATACATCAGCAGACCGAAGTCACCGGGATTCGGGTCCAAGGCGGCCGTGTCGTGGGCGTCGAGTCGTCGCGTGGGTTCATCAGCACGCCGCGAGTGTTGTGCGCAGTGGCCGGGTATACGCCGCGCATTCTCGACATGGTGCATCTGCACACGCCCATCTATATACATCCCCTTCAGGCCATGGTGTCCGAGCCGGTGAAGCCCTGGCTCGACCCGATCATCGTATCGGGCTCGCTGCATGTGTATGTTTCTCAGACTGCGCGTGGCGAACTGGTCATGGGTGCGTCGCTCGATCCGTACGAACTGCACCAGTCGCGCTCGACGCTCGATTTCGTCGAGGGCTTGAGTTCGCACATGCTCGACATGTTTCCGTTCTTGAGCGATGTGAAAGTCAATCGGCAGTGGGCCGGCCTCTCCGATATGACGCCGGATTTCGCGCCCATCATGGGCGTCACGCCGGTGGAGGGCTTCTTCCTCGATGCGGGGTGGGGAACCTGGGGCTTCAAGGCGACCCCGGTGTGCGGCAAGACGATGAGCCACACCGTGGCGACCGGCACCAATCACCCGTTGATCGAAGGGTTCACCATGGATCGGTTCGCGCGCTATCAGCTCACGGGCGAAAAGGGCGCGGCGTCGGTGGGGCACTGATGAAGATCATGGTGTGCCCTTTGAACGGACCGCGTCCGGTCATGGAATTCGCCTACGGCGGCGAAGTGCGCGTGAGCCCCGACCCCGATACCTGCAGCGACGCCGAGTGGAGCGCCTACGTGTTCAATCGGTCCGGATCGCCGGGCGTCAAGTATGAGTGGTGGTGCCACATTGCGTCGGGCTACTGGTTCATCGCATTGCGCGACACCGCGCGCGACATCGTCGTCGCCACCTATCCCGCGGAGTCCGTGCGCGGTGGGCTGCCGGCGCACGATGCCGATGCCGCGGCGCAGGCCGCCGGTATCCGGGCGCAGGATCGCGCGACGTGATGTATCGGCTCGACGGGCATCCAGACGAGTGGATCGATCGGTCAGCCGTGC
>Ga0224558_1003516_pt1 | contig 12981 bp, 8 predicted proteins | sample 714S32024metaG_FD_180682 | JGI IMG/M metagenome (GOLD analysis project Ga0224558, IMG submission 180682) | Peat soil microbial communities from Stordalen Mire, Sweden - 717 S3 20-24 | ecosystem: Environmental > Terrestrial > Soil > Wetlands > Peat | place: Sweden: Norrbotten County, Stordalen... | reverse complement strand
AAGCCCTCGGGGACTTGGGCCAGACTCCAGCGCCGCAGAGCCGCGATTGCCCGCCACAAAAATCCCGCTACCCAAGCGCACCTCGTTTTCTTGAATCAGCCCTGGCGAACAATGAACCAGTTGTTTTCAGGCTTGCGGTTCCGCCTGGTGCTGCTGGTGGTGCTGGCTTCGCTGCCACCGGTGGTGCTGACCCTGCATATTGCGCGGCAAGATCGCCAACGCCAAACCACGGCTCTGAGGCAACGCTCGCAAGACATGGTCAAACTGGCCGCCCGGAAAGAGGACGAGATGATCGCCGGGACGCGCCAATTGCTGCGGGCGGTGGCGGAATCGGCACAAGTGAGGTCGGCCCAGTGGGGCAACGCCACGAAGTTGCTGCGCACGCTGTTTGCAGACTACCCTCGCTATGCCAACCTGGGCGTGATCAAGGCCGATGGAGCGGTCGCGGCCAGCGCCCTCCCGTTGACAAACACCGTCAACGTGGCCGACCGTTCGTTCTTCCAACGCGCACTCTCCACGCGCGACTTGTCCATTGGCGATTACCAGGTCGGTCGCATTACCGGCAAGCCCAGTTTCAACCTCGGCTATCCGGTTTTCGATCCCTCCGGACGGGGCCAGGCCGTGGTCTTCGCCGCGCTGGATTTGGGCTGGCTCAACGGTTCCGATTATGCGCTCCAGATGCAGTTGCCCCCAGGGGCCACCTGGACCAAAATCGATGGCAAAGGCACAATCCTCGCGTGTTATCCCGCACCGGAAAAGTCGCTAGTTGGGGAACCGCTGCCGGACACGGCGCTCTTAAAGACCTTCCTGGCTCGAAAAGACGCTGTCATGGAGGCGGTGGACCCGAAGGGTATTTCCGTCTTCTATGACTTCACGTCCACCCGCAGCGCGCTTGTGGCAGGAGACGTGATCAGCATCCTGAGTATCCCCAGGAAGGTCCTCTTTGCCGAGCCAGACCGTGTGATGATGCGCAACCTGAGGTCGGTCGGGATAGTGGCTGGCCTGGTCCTTGCGCTCGGCTGGATCGGCAGCCATTACCTGATCTTGCGCCCAATCCAGGCGCTGGTGAGTTTCACCGCCCAGTTGGGGGCGGGTGATTATGGCACTCGCACTGGCTTGCCCCGCGCGCGGGATGAATTGCGACAACTCATGGGTGCCTTTGACAAGATGGCCGGGGCATTGCAGCAGCGCGAAGCGGAACGCCAGTCAGCGGATAACGCCTTGAAAGCTTCCGAACTGCGCTATCGCCGGCTATTTGAAGCCGCCCAGGACGGAATCCTGATTCTCAACGCGGGCACCGGGGAGATTGATGATGCCAACCCGTTCCTGACCGATTTGTTGGGCTACACTCGCGAGCAGTTGCTGGGAAACAAACTCTGGGAGATTGGCCCGTTCAGAGACGCCAAAGCGTCCAAGGCGGAGTTCAGGGAGCTGCAGCGTGAAGCCTATATCCGTTACGATGACCTGCCGCTGGAAACCAGCGCCGGCAAGTCCATCAACGTGGAGTTTGTCAGCAACGTCTATCAGGTCAACGGCGGCAAAGTCATTCAATGCAATATACGCGACATCACCGAGCGCAAGCGGGCCCAGGGAAAGCTCAAGGAATCCCGCCAAAGGCTGCAGGTGCTTTCCCGCCGGCTAGTGGACGTGCAGGAGACCGAACGCCGGCACCTCGCGCGCGAACTCCACGACGAAATCGGCCAGGCCCTGACAGCCACCGAATTGAACTTGCAGGCGCTCTTGGAGTCGCCGGGCACCGACGGCCTGGCGCGGCGCTTGAAAGAGAGCCTCCAGGTGGTCGAGCGCGTGCAGGAACAAGTGCATGACCTCTCGCTGAACTTGCGCCCGTCTATGCTCGACGATTTGGGCCTGGAGCCGGCGTTGCGCTGGTACACCGCGCGGCAGGCGGCGCTGGCCGGGCTGCAGGCTGAAGTCCGGGCGGAACCCTGGGAGCACCGCCTGGATCCAATGATCGAAACCGAGTGTTTTCGCATAGCCCAGGAAGCGCTAACCAACGTGGTGAAACATGCCAAGGCGCCCACGGTGACTGTCGAATTGAGCAAAAACGATGATGACGGGCAACTCCACTTATCCGCGCGCGATGATGGCATCGGTTTTGATGTGGCCGGCCTTCGGGAACAAGCCGTGCGCGGGGCCAGCCTGGGTCTGTTGAGCATGGAAGAGCGCGCGACGCTCGCCGGCGGAGGGCTCGATTACGATTCCACTCCGGGCCGAGGCACCGAAGTCCACGCCTGGTTCCCGCTAAAATGGGCGCAGCCCGTGGTCTTGATCGGAGCTATATGAACACTTCCACCAAATCCAGCCGCTTCTTCCAGTGGGGAAAGTCCCTAGGAGGACGAAGGCCGGTTTCCACATTATTATTCATCTTGCTATGAAAGATAACGGACAGTCTGGAGTGAGAGAGCCAGCCGGCGCACCAGTGCCATGCCCGGTGAATTCCCCTCACCGCGTTCTCGTGGTTGATGACGACAGGGACGCCCGCCGACTTACCCTCGATGTGTTGGTTGGAGCCGGCTACCACGTTGAAGGTGTCAAGGATGGCGCCGCTGGCTGGGACGCGCTTCAGGCGAACAGATACGACCTCATCATCACCGATAACAAAATGCCCAGAATGACCGGCATTGAAATGATCGAGAAGCTGCGTTCCGCGCGCATGGCGGTCCCGGTCATTACGGCCACCGGAGATCTTCCCACGCATGAATTTGCCCGCAAGCCGTGGCTAAAACCCGACGCCACGCTACCGAGGCCATTTTCCGATGATGATTTACTGGCGGCGGTCAGAAGATTCCTGCGCCCGAACGACGGTACCAACGGTCGCAAGGAAGCGCGAACGGAGCAGACGCTCCGCGCTTCCGAAATTAGTTATCGCCGGCTGTTCGAAGCGGCGAAGGATGGCATCTTGATCCTGGACGCCGACACGGGCCGCATCAACGATGCGAACCCTTTCCTGATCAAACTGCTGGGTTTTTCTCACAGCGAAATGATCGGCAAGACCGTTGGCGAACTTAGTCCGTTTAAGGATGTCGTGTCCAATCAAGTCATGTTGGAGCGGCTGCAACAGTACGGATATGTCCGCTATGAAGACCTGCCGCTGGAAACAAGGGATGGCCGCCGAATTGCCGTGGAGTTCGTCAGCAACGTGTATCAGGCCGGTGACAAGAAGGTGATCCAATGCAACATCCGCGACATTACGGAGCGCAAGCGAACTGAAGACCAGCTAAGAGCCTCATTCAAGGAAAACGGCGACTTAAAATCCGCGCTGGACGAGCACGCCATCACAGCCATCACCGACCCGGGAGGAAAAATCACCTACGTCAACGACAAGTTCTGTGCGATTTCCAAATACTCCCGCGAGGAATTGTTGGGACAAGACTATCGCATCATTAATTCGGGGTATCATCCAAAAGACTTCATCCGCGAAATATGGACAATGATTTCGCGCGGGAAGGTTTGGAAAGGCGAATTCAAGAACAAGACCAAGGATGGCTCATTTTACTGGGTGGACACCACCATCGTGCCGTTTCTCAACGAACAGGGCAAACCCCGCCAATACGTGGCGATACACAGCGAAATCACAGAGCACAAAGCGCAAGAGGAGAACATTCGTCAACTAAACGTCGAACTAGAGCAACGCGTCGTCCAGCGAACCGCGCAACTTAAAGCCGCCAACCAGGAATTGGAGGCGTTCAGTTACTCCGTCTCCCACGATTTGCGCGCGCCGCTGCGCCATGTCATCGGCTTCGTGGAACTGCTGCGACAAGACGCCGGGCAAAGGCTTTCCAAGAAGAGCCTCGGGCATCTGACGACGATTTCCGAAGCCGCCAAACAGATGGGACTGTTGATTGACGAACTGCTGGCCTTCTCGCGGACTGGACAAAATGAGCTGCAGAAAACGGCGGTCAATCTCGATCAGTTGGTCCAGGAGACGTTGACCGATTGTCAAAAAGAGAAGGGGGAGCGGAACATTGTTTGGGACATCCACCCGTTGCCCACGGTGCGGGCGGACCGGGGCTTGCTGCGCGTGGTGCTGGTCAATCTGATCTCCAATGCCGTGAAGTTCACCGGCGCTCGCGCCGAGGTCAGGATCGAAATCGGTCACGCCCCCAGCGGCGACGGCGGGACGGTCATTTTCATTCGCGACAACGGCGCGGGCTTCGATCCGCGTTATGCCGGCAAACTGTTCGGCGTGTTTCAACGCCTGCACACCCGGGATGAGTTCGAGGGCACGGGCATCGGCCTGGCAACTGTCCAGCGCATCATTCATCGCCATGGCGGCCGAACGTGGGCCGAAGGCGTGGTGGATGGCGGTGCGACCTTTTACTTCTCCATCCCGAAACAAAACGGAGGTCGGATTGGACACTGACGGGACAACCATCAAGGACATCCTGTTGGTCGAAGACGATCCGCGGGATGCGGAACTTACGCTGGCGGCGCTGGAGGATCATCTGGCCCACAAAGTCGCGGTTGTGGGCAACGGCGCGGCGGCGCTGGATTATCTGTATCACCGTGGGGCATTCAAAATGCGCCCGGGCGGGAATCCCATTGTCGTGTTGCTCGACAACAAGATGCTGAAAGTCAGCGGCCTGGAAGTGCTGAAGGTCATCAAGGGCGACAGGCATTTAAAAAGGATCCCGGTCGTGGCGCTCACTTCCTCGCGCCGAACACCGGATGTGCTTGAGTTTTATGAACACGGCGTCAACGCCTACGTCGTTAAACCCCTGGACTTCTCCGAGTTCAGGACGGCCATCAAGCAAATCGTCGTTTTTTGGGCGGCGGTCAATGAGCCGCCGCCGCAGACAAGGAGAGAAGAGAGTTCAAATCAAAACGATGAAGTCGTTTCCTCCCGGAAAGGAGGAGGTTAAGAATGAAACGCCCGCTCCACATCCTGCACTTGGAGGACGATCCAAACGATGCGGCGCTCGTGCGAGCCACCCTGGAGGCGGAGGGCATCACTTGTGCCATCATCTGCGTGGAAAACCACGATGATTTTGTGGCGGCGCTTGAACACGGCGGCATAGAACTGATCCTTTCGGACTATACGCTGCCTGCCTTCGACGGGATGTCGGCCTTGAAGATCGCGCAAGCCAAATGGCCGGGCATACCGCTAATCTTCGTCTCCGGGACGCTGGGCGAGGAACAGGCTATTGATACGCTCAAGAACGGCGCGACGGATTATGTCCTGAAGGATCGTCTCGCCCGGCTCGTCCCTGCCGTCCGCCGTGCCATGCAGGAAGTCAAAGAGCGTGTCGGCCGCAAGCAGGCCGAGGCAAAACGCAGGGAATACAGCGCCAAGATCCAGGTGCTTTCCCGCCGGCTCGTGGAAGTGCAGGAGATCGAACGCCGGCACCTCGCACTTGAACTCCACGACGAAATCGGCCAGGCCCTTACGGTCGTACAAATGCACCTGCAAGCGCTGCTGCAGTCGCCCGGCACCGACCATCTGGCTGCGCCCTTAAACGAAAGCCTCACGGTGGTCGAGCGAGTGCTGGAACAAGTGGATGACATGTCGTTAAGCTTGCGCCCCTCCTTGCTGGACGAACTGGGTTTGGAGCCGGCGTTGCGGTGGTACGCGGACCGGCAGGCAGCGCTGGCCGGCCTGCAGGCCGAAGTCCGGGCGGACCCCCTGGCGCGCCGATTGGATCCGGCACTTGAAATACACTGTTTCCGGATCGCACAGGAAGCCATTGGCAACGTGGTGAAACATGCCAATGCGCGCACTTTCACTTTGGAAGTGAGCCAGGGTGATGACCAACTCCACTTGTCCGTGCGGGACGATGGTGTCGGTTTTGATGTCGCCAGCGTTCGGGAGCAAGCCGTGCGCGGCGCCAATCTGGGCTTATTGGGCATGGAAGAGCGAGCGAGGCTGGCCGGCGGCGGTCTTCAGTTCCATGCTACTCCCGGCCAAGGCACCGAAGTCCACGCCTGGTTCCCGCTAAAGTGGGCGCATCCCGCAGTCCTAATCGGAGATATATGAACACTTCCAATAATTCGAAAACCTCTGCCAAATCCATCCGAGTCCTCCTGGCCGACGACCATACGCTGTTGCGCGCGGGCGTCCGCGCGCTATTGGAGAAACTTCCGGGCGTCGAGGTCGCGGGTGAGGCCAGTGATGGCCGCGAGGTCATTGACCTGATCAAAACGCACGAGCCGGATGTGGTGCTGATGGATATTTCCATGCCGGGCCTCAATGGGCTCCAGGCTTTGGCGCGCATCACCAGGGACTTTCCGCACGTGCGAGTCATCATCCTTTCCATGCACCACAACGACGAATACGTATTGCAGGCGTTGAAATCCGGGGCGTCCGGCTACCTGCTCAAACGCGCCGCAACCGCCGAATTGCCGGTGGCCCTCAAAAGCGTGATTGGTGGCGAAATCTACCTGAGCCGGGAAATCAGCAGCCAGTTCCTCAAGAAGTTCCCCCTGCAACAAATCGCCCGATCCCTCAGTCCGCTCGAGCAGTTGACTTCGCGCCAGCGCGAGATTCTCCAACTGCTGGCAGAAGGCCAGACCACCAAGGCCATCGCTTCAATCTTGAAAGTCAGTGACAAGACCGTTGAATACCATCGAGCAAAGTTGATGGCTGTCTTGAAGATCTTCGACGTTCCGGGACTGGTGCGCTTCGCGATGCGGACTGGGGTGGTTTCACAGGAGTCCTGACCACGAAGGGGAATGAAGAAGGAAGAATGCAGAATGAAGAAGCCGGTCCCTAAAGCCACCTTAAAGCCACACCAAAGCCACCCTAACGCCAGGTGATTGCGAGGTGATCCGTTGGATATCCGTAGGAGTTCCGTAGGAGTTCCCTGGTGCTCCAGCGGGAACTTGGGCAGCACCACGGTGGCTCCACCGAGCCGGCACTTGGTTTAGACATCGTCGGTTTGGCCGCTATTCAAAGAATCAATGCGCCCATCGAGCACAGCGCGGATGGCATAGATGAGTTATACCGGGTCTCATGGTCGGAACCCGGCTTCGCCAACTTATCTGTTGCGGCCATCAAACAAAGCGTGTAAAATAAGCTTACGGCAACGAAGGCTCGCGTGCAGTCAGGCTAATTGGACTGCACACCGCGCCTGTGCCCTGGGGAATTGGCCAAGGCGAGAGAAATGAAAACCAAATCTGCATCAGAAGGGCGGCGGAGGAAACCCACCAACGCTGCTCGTCAAGAGACAGTAGCGCCGCCGGCAGGGGTTTTGTTCCCCATCGTCGGCATTGGCGCCTCCGCCGGGGGACTTGAGGCTCTGGAGCAGTTCCTGAGACGCGTGCCGGCTGGGAGCGGCATGGCGTTTGTCATTGTCCAACATCTGGACCCCACGCATAAGGGGATCATGGCCGAACTGCTGCAGCGCGCCACCGGCATGAAAGTCATGCAGGTCAAGGATCGTACCCGGGTGCGGCCCGACTGCGTCTATGTGATCCCACCGAACAAAGACATGTCCCTCCTGCACGGGGTGCTGCACTTGCTCGAGCCGGTGTCGTCGCGGGGACTGCGCCTGCCGATTGATTTCTTTCTCCGCTCCCTGGCACAGGACCAGCAGGAGCACAGCATCGGCGTGATACTTTCCGGCATGGGCTCCGACGGCACGCTCGGGCTGCGGGCCATTAAGGAGAAGGCGGGCGTGGTTTTGGTGCAGGAGCCGGCGACGGCCAAATTCGACGGCATGCCGCGCAGCGCAGTGGACGCGGGGCTGGCGGATATCGTAGCTCCGGTGAACGACTTGCCGGGGAAGATCCTCGCGTATTTGCAGCGCACCCCGCTCATCGCCCGGACGGAAGTGGCGCTGGAAGAAAAGACGCAGAGCGCCCTGGGCAAGGCGATCATCCTGCTCCGCGCTCACACCGGCCACGACTTTTCCCTCTACAAACCCAATACCCTCTACCGCCGGATTGAGCGCCGCATGGGCATCCACCAGATCACCAGGATGACCGACTACATCCGCTACTTGCAGGAGAACACGCAGGAGTTGGATCTGCTCTTTAAGGAGTTGCTGATCGGGGTGACGAACTTCTTCCGCGATGCGGCGGCCTGGGACCAGTTGCTCACTCAGGCCATTCCAGGGCTGCTCGCGAACCGGTCGCCCGGCCACGCTCTGCGGGCGTGGGTGCCCGGCTGCTCCACCGGGGAGGAGGCCTATTCCCTGGCCATCGTGTTCAAGGAGGCCATCGAGCAGGCGAAGCCCAAGGGGAATTTCGCTTTGCAGATCTTCGCCACCGACCTGGACCGGGACGCGATTGCCAAGGCTCGCCAGGCCCTCTTTCCGCACAACATCGCGGCCGACGTGTCGCCGGAGCGGCTGACCCGGTTCTTTGCCAAAGAAGACCGGGGTTACCGGGTGCGCAAAGAGATTCGCGAAATGGTGATCTTTGCCCCGCAGAATCTCGTCATGGATCCGCCCTTTACCAAGCTGGACATCTTGTCCTGCCGCAACCTGCTGATCTATCTGGGTCCCGAGGTGCAGAAGAAACTGATCCCGCTATTCTACTACAGCCTCAGTCCCGGCGGCATTTTATTTCTCGGCAGCGCGGAGACGGTGGGCGGCTCCATCAACCTGTTTACCACCCTGAGCGGCAAATCGCGGCTCTTCCGGCGGACCGAATCCGACCTGCGGCAGGAGCCAGTCGAGTTTCCCTCGTCCTTTAGCGCGGCCCCGCCTGGCTGGCCGGAGGCGCGTCAGGCGCCAAAACCGCCGGCTAGCCTCCAGTCCCTGGCGGATCAGTTGGTCCTGCAGCGCTATTCCCCGCCCGTCGTCCTCGTCAATGACAAGGGCGACATCCTGTACATCAGCGGCCACACCGGCAAATACCTGGAACCGGCCGCCGGCAAGGCCAACTGGAACATCTTCGCCATGGCCCGCGAAGGCCTGCGCTACGAACTATCTGGCGCCTTCGCTAAAGCGCTCCGCCGAAAGGGCACGGTGGCGCTCAATGGACTCAAGGTCGGGTCCAATGGCGGGGAGCAGTGCGTGAATGTGACCGTGCAGCAGCTTGAGGAACCCGGGCCGCTCCAAGGGTTGGTGATGATCGTCTTCACTGACGTGGCGGCGCCCGAGGCGGCCAAAGCGGCGGTCCGGCCGCCCAAGGCCCACCCCCACAGCGCGCGGCTGGCGGAACTGGAGCAGGAGCTTCTCCAGGTGCGCTCCGAGGCGCGGGCGACCCACGAAGAAATGCAGACCTCGCAGGAGGAATTCCGGTCCGCCCACGAGGAACTGCAATCCACCAATGAGGAACTGCAGTCCACCAACGAGGAACTCACCACCTCCAAGGAGGAGATGCAATCCCTCAACGAGGAGCTCCAGACGCTTAACGCCGAGTTGCAGACCAAGGTGGACGAGCTTTCCCGGTCCAGCAACGACATGAAGAACCTGCTCAACAGCACGGATATTGCCACTCTGTTTCTGGACAACGATCTCAACGTGCGGCGGTTCACTCCCCAGGCGACGAATATCATCAAGCTCATCCCGGCCGACGTGGGCCGGCCCATCACCGACCTGTCCTCGGACCTGCGCTACCCGGAACTGGCCGAGGATGCGCTGGTGGTGCTGCGGACGCTGGCCTCGGCGGAAAAAGCGATTGCCGCGCGCGACGGCCGCTGGTTTACCGTGCGCATTATGCCCTACCGTACGCTGGACGACCGGATTGACGGCGTCGTGATCACCTTTGCCGACATCACCGTGGCCAAGACGCTGGAAGCGGAACTGCGCAAAACGCAGGCCGGTTTGGAGAAACGCGTGGCAGACCAGGCCACGAAGGTGAGATCGAGTGATGACTGATTACTACCCTCCAACCGCGCTATGCAAAAGATACCGCCCCCCCACTGCCACCGAACTGCGCCAGCGCGCCGAAGCGCGGCTGAGCGAGAAAGGCACAGCAGCCGATCGGCCCATCAAAGAGGCCGACCTGCGACGCCTCCTCCACGAACTGCAGGTCCACCAGATCGAACTGGAGCTGCAGAACGAGGAGCTTCAGCGCGCCCACGCGGACGCCGAGACCCTGCTGATGAAGTACACCGCCCTCTACGATTTTGCTCCGACCAGCTACTTCACCCTGGATCGGGCAGGGACCATCCGCGGACTAAACCTCGCCGGTGCCAGCCTGCTGGGGACCGAGCGCTCGAAATTGCTGAACCGGCGTTTCGATCTGCTTATTGCCGCGGAGAAGCGTCCGGCCTTCACTGCTTTCCTGAGTCACGCGTTTGAAAGCGGGACCAAAGAGGTCTGCGAGACGTTGCTCCAGCAGGAGGGCAATCCCCCGCGCTGGGTGTGGATCGAGGCCTGCGAGGCCGTGTCGGGGCCGGAATGCCGCCTAACCGTCGTTGACGTCACCGGGCGCAAGACGGCCGAAAGCGATCGCGCCCGGCTGGAGCGGCAGGTCCAGGCCGCCAGCGAGCGGGAACAGCAGTGCATCGGCGAGAGCCTGCAAGAGGATCTTTGCCAGCGTTTAGCCGCGATTGAAGCCGCCACCGCAGCCCTGGCAAAAGCCCTGAAAAGAAAAGAGCGGCCCGACTCAAGCCTGGCGGATGACATCGCGGCCCAAGCCCACGAGTCTCTCGAACATGCCCGGCGTTTCGCCGACATGCTGCAACCCGTCTCTCTGCTGGAGCAGGGTCTCGTGGCCGCCATTGGGCATCTGGCGGCTCATGTGCAGGAGAGCTCTGGGATACGCTGTGATTTCAAGGGTGAGGATCTGCCTCATATCGCGGCTGCCGAGGCCATCCACCTCTACCGCATAGCGCAAGAGGCAGTTGACAACGCAGTCCAGCACGCGGCTGCCAGCCAGATTGACGTTGGTCTTTCCCGGAACGGTCGCAGCTTCACCCTGACCATCGCGGATGATGGGTCGGGCATGGTTGAACGGTCCGACGAGGGCTTGGGCCTGGGCCTGCAAATCATGCGCTACCGGAGCGACCTGCTCGGCGCTGCGCTGACGATCCAATCAAAGCCCAGGCGCGGAACGGTAGTGACATGTTGCTATCACGTGGCGGGCGGGGAGCAGCGGCCTCTGAGCAGTGACCAGTGACCTGTAATCAGTAATCAGTAACCAGAGCCCCTTCATGCAGAAGAAACTGAACGTCCCACCCACTGCCGCCGAACTTCGGCGCCGCGCCGAAGAGCGGCTGCGGGAGCGGCCCCCGGAAACGCGCCAGGCCCCGACCGAGGCCGATACCCGGCGCCTTGTCCACGAATTGCAGGTCCACCAGGTCGAGCTGGAGATGCAAAACGAAGAACTCCAGAAAGCCAGGGACGAGATGGAGGCGGGGCTGGAGAAGTTCACCGACCTCTACGATTTCGCTCCGGTAGGCTTCTTGACCCTCGACCGCGAGGGGACGATTCGCGAGGCCAACCTCACCAGTGCCAACCTGCTGGGGATCGAACGAGCTCGGTTGGTCAACCGGCGCCTCGGTGTTTGCGTTTCCGCGGCCGACCTGCCAGCTTTCAATGCCTTCCTCACGCGGGTCTTCGAGAGCAAGGCTAGACAGTCCTGCGAAATGACGCTGCCCAAGGAAGGCAAGCCCCCGGTCACGGTGCGGATCGAAGCGGCGGTTGCGGCGTCGGGGCAGGAGTGCCGCGCGGTGCTTGACGATATCACCGAGCATAAGCGGGCCGATGAGGATCGGCTTATTCTGAACACGCTGGAATCCACGGGGATTCTGGCGGCAGGCATCGCACATGACTTCAACAACTTGCTGACGATGATCCTCCTCAACCTCGAACTGGCCCAGACGCTCATCCCCCCGGGCGAGGAGTTGGCACACCACCTCGAGCAGGCAAAGCAGGCCGGCTTGATGGCCACGGGCTTGACCCAGCAGCTCGTGACCTTCGCCGCGGGAGGCGCGCCGGTCCGGAAGCTGACCCGCCTGGTTGAACTGATCGAGGCATCCGTCCTCCTTGCCGCGAGCGGTTCACGGCTACGTTGTGATTTCTCCCTGGCCGAAGACCTCTGGCCGGCGGAGGTGGATGCCATACAGATCGGGCAGGTAATTCGGAACCTGGTGCTCAATGCGCGGGAAGCGAAGCCGACGGGAGGAGCGATCTCTGTCCGGGCGGAGAATGTGGTGCTGGGACCCTCGGAAAATCCCTCCCTGCCGCCTGGGGATTACGTTCGGGTGAGCGTTACCGACTGGGGCGGCGGTATTCCGAAGGAGGTGCTGCCGAAGATCTTCGATCCCTATTTCTCGACGAAGCAGCGGGGGACTCAAAAAGGCATGGGGCTGGGGCTGAGCATCTGCCATACGGTCATTCAGAAGCATGGCGGAGCGATTGCCGTGGAGTCAGAGCCGGGGGTGGGGGCCACCTTCCGCCTCCACCTTCCCGCATCCCGGAGGTTGCTCCCGAAGGAGAAGGCATCCGTGCCGGCCGGCGTTCTGGGGAAACGGAAGATCCTGGTGATGGATGACGAGGAGGTGGTCAGGAAGCTGGTCAGGAGGCTGCTCCAACAGATGGGCCACGAGGTGGAAATGGCGGAGGATGGACAGAGCGCCGTAGCGGCGTACGAACGCGCGAAGGACCAAGGGCATCCCTTTGATGCGGTCATCCTGGACTTGACGATTCGCGATGGCGTTGGAGGCCAGGAGACGATCCGGGAACTGCTCAAGATCGACCCGGCAGTGAAAGCCATTGTCGTGAGCGGATACTCAAACGACCCCGCGCTTCTGGAACCGGAACGCTACGGTTTCAAAGGCGTCCTGAGGAAACCCTTTGATCGCCACAGCTTGCGCACGGTCCTTGCGCGAGTCCTGGAGCCAGCGACCGGGGAGCAGGACCCAGAGACATAATACCAGAAGGGTTCTTCGCTGTTTTCGCTGTTACCGGGGGAGTAGCGTCCCCTACCGCCTGCTCCATCTCCAGAGCTGCCGGGTAGGCGCGGGCGGTTGCCCGCCCACGCCCCGCTAAGAACCGTACGTGAAAGTTTCCCTTCATACGGCTCAAGCCGCTCCAACCGGTGCGCTCTTCGCGGGCACGCGGCGGC
>Ga0224558_1003515_pt1 | contig 12984 bp, 11 predicted proteins | sample 714S32024metaG_FD_180682 | JGI IMG/M metagenome (GOLD analysis project Ga0224558, IMG submission 180682) | Peat soil microbial communities from Stordalen Mire, Sweden - 717 S3 20-24 | ecosystem: Environmental > Terrestrial > Soil > Wetlands > Peat | place: Sweden: Norrbotten County, Stordalen... | reverse complement strand
TGATCGCCGCCCCGGCATGACAATGGGGCCCTGGGGCCAGCATTACGAGCGCACCGAAACGTGGTGGGAGGATTCACCGGCCTGGCATCGGTATCTGGCGCGTTGCCAGTATATGCTTCGGCAGGGTTTGTTCGTCGCGGACATCTGCTATCTGCAGCCGGAAATGCCCCCGCAAGGTTTCGTCGGTCACCCGCGTCCGGGCTATGATTGGGACGAATGCGGCGCGGAGGTGGTCTTGAACCGAATGAGCGTGAAGAACGGCCGGATTGTGCTGCCGGATGGCATGAGCTATCGGCTGCTGGTTCTGCCGCAAACCGGTACGGCAACCCCGGCGCTGCTGCGGAAAGTCCGCGCACTGGTGCAGGCAGGCGCGACGGTGATGGGAAGCCCGCCTGCGTTTTCGCCCAGCCTCAACGGTTACCCCGCTTGCGATCAGGAAGTGAAAGAACTGGCTCGTGAGATCTGGGGTGATGCAGATGGGGTGAAAGTCAACGAGCACAAGTTGGGAGAGGGACGCGTCATCTGGAGCACGGAACCGGAGAAGGTGCTGCGTGCTTCCGGGGTCCCGCCGGATTTCAAAAGCGGCGAGCCATTGCGCTGGATTCATCGAGTGGACGGCGAGAGCGAGATTTATTTTGTGGCCAATCCGTCCTTGCGCAACTTCAACACGACGGCCAGTTTTCGCGTGGCAGGCAAGCTGCCCGAGTTGTGGTGGCCGGACATCGGGAGGATTGAGCCGGCGCCGCTGTTCCAGGCGCAGGACGGCGTGACGAGCGTGAGCTTGACCTTTGGTCCGAGCGACTCGGTCTTTGTTGTTTTCCGAAAACCCCTGCCACGTCAAAGCCCCCTCCTCACGCTGGTCCGCGATGGCAAGACGGTGCTTTCGGCGGCACCGGAACCGGCACCGCGGGTGTTGATCCAACAGGCTAGTTACGGCTTGCTTGACGATTCCCAGCATACTCGGGACGTGCGGGAGGAAGTTCAGCGAAAGGTTGACGGCGGCCAGTATAGCTTCCCGGTGCGAATGATTGCGGAGGGGGCTGATCCCGCGCCCGAGAAAGTCAAGACGCTGGTGGTGGAATATCGCATTGATGGGAAGCAATATACGGCTCGAGCCAAGGACTCGAGCAACATTCATCTCACTACCAACGCGGTCAAAGTCACGGTGGAAAAGGCGCGCTACGGGGTGCTGGACGATCCCAAGCGCACCCGGGACGTTCGCGCAAAGCTGCAGGCGATCGTGGATGCCGGGGAAAGCAGCTTCGTGGTGGCGCGCATGGCTGAAGGCGATGATCCGGCCTTCCTGGTGGTGAAGACATTGGAAGCGGAATATACCCTCAACGGTGAGCACCGATCGGTGAAAGGCATAGACCCCGAGGTGATTGATCTCAACCCGCTGGCTGTGGAGCGGACTGAACCCGTGGCCCAGGTTCGTCGCGATGCGTCAGGCAAGCTATTAGTGCAGGCTTTCAAGCCGGGCCAATATGAATTGCAGTTCGCCGATGGGAAACCTCGCAGGCTCGACATTCGGGAAATCCCCGAGGCAGTGGAGGTAACGGGTCCCTGGGAAGTTCGGTTCACTCCCGGCTGGGGCGCTCCGGCAGAGACGACGTTCGACAAGCTGGCCTCCTGGACCAGCCATTCCGATCCGGGCATCAAATATTATTCGGGCAGCGCGACTTATCGCGCGAGTTTCAACGTGCCCCGAGCGATGCTCAAGGGCGACCGACTCCTTTACCTGGACCTGGGGAACGTGCAAGTGATGGCGGAGGTCAAACTCAACGGGAGGAATCTTGGTCTTCTGTGGAAACCGCCGTATCGCGTGGAGTTGGCGGGTGCGGCCAAGGCCGGTGAAAACAAGCTCGAGGTCAAGGTCGTCAATCTCTGGCCGAACCGCCAGATCGGGGACGAGCAGTTGCCCGAGGACAGCGAGCGAAATCCCGACGGCACGCTCAAACGCTGGCCCCAATGGTTGCTCGACGGCAAAGCCAGCCCGACTGGCCGTTATACTTTCACCAGTTGGCGTTTATGGAAGAAGGGCGACCCGTTGTTCGAATCCGGATTGCTTGGCCCAGTCAGAGTCGTCGTTGCTCAACAGTTCTGAAAGTAAACGATGAATTGACCGGTGGCACGACTGCGCCAGGCGCCGCTCCCATTCGTGAACGATAAAGCACCCGCAATCCGCTGCCGCGGCCTGGTCAAAGACTATGGCGCCTTGAGGGCCGTCAACGGCTTGGACTTGCAGGTGCACAAAGGGGAATGTTTCGGGCTGCTGGGTCCAAACGGAGCCGGCAAGACCACCACGGTCGAGATCCTTGAGGGCTTGCTGCCTGCCACTGCGGGAGAGGTCGAGCTTCTTGGCCGCACGTGGCGGTCCGATGGGGATTGGCTCCGCCAGCGCCTGGGTATCTCGCTGCAGGAGACCAACCTGTCGGACAAACTGAGCGTCGAGGAAACGCTCCGCCTCTTTAGATCGTTTTACGCCGCCGGTCCGGATATCCAGGACCTGCTTGAGTTGGTTTTGCTGACAGACAAACGCCAGACCTGGTTCGCAAAACTGTCCGGGGGCCAAAAGCAACGCTTGGCCATGGCCTGCGCGCTGGTCGGGGACCCGGAGCTCCTGTTTCTGGATGAGCCTACCACGGGACTTGATCCACAGTCCCGCCGGCAACTCTGGGGCATGATCGAGCGGTTCAAGGCCGAGGGACGCACCATCCTGCTGACCACGCACTACATGGAGGAAGCCCAACGGCTCTGCGATCGTGTGGCCGTCATTGACAAGGGACAGGTCATCGCGCTAGGGACGCCGCGGGCTCTCATCCAATCCCTTGGCGGCACCGACGTGGTCGAGTTCACCTGTGATGGGTCTGTGGAAGACCCGTCCATAGGCGCCATGCCGGGCGTGCATGCCGTCAAGCATCGCAGCGACGGACTGACGCTGACGGTGGAGCAGTTGCACAAGACGCTGCCGCTGCTGCTTGCGCATCTCCAGAAAACCGGGCGCACGTTGACCGGCCTTTCCACCCACCACGCCACGCTCGAGGACGTGTTTGTCAACCTGACCGGGCGGCAACTGCGCGAATAGCATGACGCGCTTCAACCGCACCACCCAACGCCAGCATCCGCTGTGGCAACTCACCCTCATGCGCTGGCGCATCTACGTCCGCGAACCCTCCGCGGTGTTCTGGACGTATTGTTTCCCGCTGGCCCTCGCGTTGGCCCTGGGCATCGCGTTCCGCAACCGGCCGCCCGAGCCGGTCGAGGTAGCGGTTGAAGCGTCACCCGACACGGAGGCGTGGCGCGACGCGCTGGCGAAGAACCCCTTAGTGCACATGCATTGTCTCGCCGCAAAAGAGGCGCACGAGGCTCTGCGCAGTGGCAAGGTCTCCCTCGTGGTCAGCGCCGGAGCCTCGCGGACCTACGAATTTGACCCAACTCGACCCGATAGCCGCATGGCGCGGGCCTTGGTCGACGACGCGTTACAGCGGGCCGAAGGCCGGGCCGATTCCACGCCAGTGAAAGACAAGCCCGTAACTGAGCCCGGGTCGCGCTATATTGATTTCCTGATTCCCGGCCTCCTTGGTTTCAACCTGATGTCCAGCGGCCTGTGGGGTGTCGGCTTTGTGCTGGTGGAAATGCGCGTGCGGAAGCTGATCAAACGCATGACCGCTACGCCGATGTCGCGCGCTCATTTCCTGCTTTCGTTCGTGCTCGTGCGCGGCTTGTTCCTGCTCGGGGAACTGCCGCTTTTGCTAGGGTTCGCGCATTGGGTTTTCGATGTTCCCATCCGGGGTTCGCTCCTGCTCATTGTGGCGCTCTGCACGCTGGGTTCGTTGGTCTTCGCCGGCCTGGGCCTGCTGGTGGGCTCGCGGGCGCAAAACACCCATACGGTCGCGGGTCTCGTTAACCTGGTCAGCCTGCCCATGGCCATCTGCTCCGGCGTGTTCTTTTCGTCGGCTCGCTTTCCGGAAGTGTTGCAACCAGTGATCAAGGCCTTGCCGCTTACGGCCCTGATAGACGGCGTTCGAGAGATCATGAACGACGGCGCGAGCGCGACAGCAGTGGCGCGCCAAGCGGCCGTCCTGTTGGTTTGGGGCGCCGTCTCCTTCGCTGCGGCGCTACGGCTCTTCCGTTGGCAATAGGCAGGGTTGACCCTCCCTCGCCTTACTCTCGGTGCTTGCCGCCGATCGGGATGTCAATCGAGCCGCCGAGCCAAAGCTTTGCGTCGCTATTGCTGCCGTCCACAACGGAAGTCAACTGAAAGCCGTAGCGCCAATGCCGTTTAGCGGTAGTATAGCTGAAGCCAAACTGGATTGCGTCGTTGTTCTCCCTGGGGTCTCGCGGGTAGATGATATTGGGGTTGTAAGTGCTGGGATCCCCCAGCCAGATTATATCCGAGCCGGAGAGGGTCTGGAGATGCTTGTACCCGAAATCAATTTCCCAACCCTTGATCTGTTGGAATAGGCCGGCGGCAATGATGTACTGGCTGGTGCCGATCGTCATGTTATAGCGGTAGAGACCATCCCCGTAGAGACCGAGGCCCGGCCAGCCAAAATGCTTGCGAAGGAGCAACTCGGGCTCGATGGCTGTGGTCCGGTTCCCGGGAGCAAAGATGAAACTCTCGCTATACGTGCCGGGCATTACCGCTCCGGCGCGAAAGGTCAGCGTGGGCACCCAGGGGTGGTTCGTTTCCGTTAGCTCGTTGAAGATCTGGTAGCGCACACCGAAGGACCAGTCCATTATCCCGGTAGCGGCCTGGATGCCGCCGTTGTCGAAGTAACGCCAACCTTCAGACGTGACGCCCACGTTCAAATCCAGCGCCCACCGATCATTGAGGCCGTACTGGAGAGCAAAATAACCTTGGTTGATGTCGATGCCGTAGTGCTCGCCACCGGACATCTGTGTAACATTGTGATACTGGGTACCGGCCCAGATATGGTATGCCTCGGACTGTTCATAGACGAAACCTGCCACAAACTGGCCCTCCTCGGGAAGGTCAGCCCAGTAAGCAAAAGGCCGGTGCGGGACATTATCTGAGGCCAGCGCCGCTGGTGGCATTGTCACGGTTAACAGCAAGCCGGCCGCGATGGCCAGCCACCTGGTCGGGCTCTCAAGTTCAAAGCTCAGTCTCTTCTTGTTACTCACAATTCTGCTTCCTATCTCTCTGCGCCAACCCCGCTACTTCCGCGCGGCGGAGCGCTGCGCTCATTTGGTTGTTAACGGCTGGACGTGACAAGCCCGGGCGCGGTTGGCCGCACACAGCAAGACGCGGAGTTGACATACGGCCAACCACCATAGGCATTCGGGGCGTGACCGTACCAAAGGCGCCTTCACTTGCAAGCCTGAAAAAACGCCTGGAACTGCCTTGCCAAGTGCGCAGCGGAGGGGAATGATGGGGCCGACCGCGATGAATCGTTCACATTTCGCAAACTCAAGTACTTTACGCACAATGAACTCCACCAGCCTCACAGACCCAAGTCGCACCACCCGTCGTGAATTCCTCAAGACCTCCGGCACCGCGTTGGCCGGGGCCGCGCTGGCCAGCGCCATCGCCCGCCCCGGTTACGCCGCGGAGAATAACACCATTAAGATCGCGCTTGTGGGATGCGGCGGACGTGGCACTGGCGCCGCCGCGCAGGCCATGTCCACCCAAGGCCCCACCAAGCTCTGGGCGATGGCGGATGTCTTCGAGGATCGCCTCCAAAGCAGCCTCGCGAACTTGAAGCAGGGGCATGAGAAACAACTGGAGGTGCCGCCGGAACGGCAGTTCATCGGCCTGGACGGATACAAGAAGGCCATTGATTCACTGGATAAAGGCGATGTGGTGCTGCTGACCACGCCGCCGGGCTTCCGGCCCATCCACTTGGAATACGCGGTGCAGAAGGGCGTGAATGTCTTCATGGAGAAATCCTTTGCCGTGGATGGACCGGGCGTGCGCCGTGTGTTGAAGGCGGGCGAGGATGCGAAGCAAAAGAACCTGAAGGTCGCCGGCGGCCTGATGAGCCGGCATTACAAGCCGCTCGAAGAAGCCATCCAGCATGTCCATGACGGCATGATCGGCGAGCTGATTACCGTGTGGGCTTACCGCATGCATGGCCCCGTGGGGCTCAACCCCCGGCAGCCGGGCATGAAGGAGATCGCCTACCAGATATCCAACTACAGTTGCTTCACCTGGCTGAACGGGACGTTCCTCGAAGACTGGCTGGTCCACAACATTGATGTCTGCTGCTGGGCCAAGAACGCCTGGCCTGCGTCCGTCCAGGGCATGGGTGGACGCCAGGTCCGCAAAGACGCCGACCAACTCTTCGACCATTACTCTGCCGAATACACCTTCCCGGATGGCACGCGTTTCGTCGGCGAAGGCCGGCATATCGCCAGTTGCTTCGACTTCTGGGGCGCCGTTCTTCAAGGCGCGAAGGGCAGCGCGATCATGGGCGAAGGCCAGGACGATCCGCGTCTGTTCAAGGGGTGGAACCAGACGTCCGAGAACTTGATCTGGCGCTACAAAGGTCCGAAGTGCGACAAGTACCAATACGAGCACGACCTGTTGTTCGACGCCATCCGCAACGACAAGCCTTACAACGAAGCCGAGCGGTGCGCCAAGACCTCCCTCACCTGCATCATGGGCCGCATGGCCTGCGAATCGGGCAAGAAGGTCACCTGGGAGGAGGCCCTCGCCTCCAATATCGAGCTGGCGCCCGGGCTGGAGAATTGCACGTGGGATGGCAATGCGCCAGTCATGCCCGACGCAAATGGCCAGTACCCCATTGCTATGCCGGGCCAGACGCCGGGGGCGTGAGCAATGAGCGGAGGGGAATCTCCGTTCCGGGGTGCCGGATTCATGGGAACTTCGTAGCGGTGTTGGTGTTACTTGTTCGAGGCAGGCCACAGGCCTTGACCGCTGCACCGCAGGAAGAAGTTGACTATGAATATTAAGAAGGCATCCGCTATAGCAGGCGTGGCACTTGGCACGGGGCTCTTGGCCACAACCATTCTCCTCTGGAATGAGAATCGGCAACTGCGCCTGGAAGAGGAGACTCTACGCGCTGCTATTGATCAACCGCGGGTGCAGATCGTCGAACCAGCGAGCCCTCAAATCGCGCCAGATGAACTGGCCCGGCTCAAGGCGGCAGAGTCCGAGGTGATGCGACTGCGCAACCAAGTGGGTCTGCTGCGCAGAGAGCTGGCGCAAAGCACTGCAGGAAAGGGGCAAAAGGGGGGACAGGAGGCGACGGAGGCGCTCACACCAGTGGCCACCAACGAAGTCGTCGGAGCCTTTGAGACGAAGCTGAGCGCCAGCGTCCCTGAAGGCCAAACCCTGGCCTTTGGCGGCTGGACCATCGGGAACGACAAGCGCGCCGTGGCGTTCGTTTATCCGGCCGTCCAGGCTGGCGACGGCACCAACGCCCAAGTGGTTATTCGCACGACCCTGATGGAAGTGCCGCCGGAGATTTGGGGCCAGCTCGGCCTGGCGGATATCAAAGCCGATCCTCAACTCGCGTCACAAAGCGGTCTCGTGTCCCAGCAGCAGGCGGAAAGTCTGATCGCCACCCTGACCAGCCAAACTAACTGCCTCATCCTCAATCGCCCGGTAATTCAAACCTCCGACGGGGCGCAAGCTAGTCTTTTCGTGGGGGAAGTAACCGCCTCGAACCAACAGAAAGGGCTAAGCCTGGATTGCCTACCCCAGCTTGGCCCGGATGGCCGGACTGTCAATCTCACCTTGGGCATGAAGTTCGACCCTCCGAGTCCGGCGGGGCATTAGGTCGAGCGGCGGCCAGACCAGCGACACCAGCCCGAACAAGAATAGAGGCGGGGCGGCGGAAGGGTCGTGAAATGTTCCGGTTGGAAACTGAGGCGTACGAGGTTCCGCGCTTAACCACCAACTGACGTTTGACTACGCCCAACCTGCCCACGATTGTCTTGGGAGACCGACTATGATCCTGAGAGCAAACGACCAATTGGCAGGCGGGGTAATTCGCGCGCTCAAGGGGGGCGACCTGGAATCTCTTCAAAGAATGCTGGCTGCCAATCCCGGGCTCTCAGTGGCACGAATAAGAGATGACCGTGGATCCAAAGTGCTCTTGCATGTTGTCACCGATTGGCCTGGGTTCTTCCCTAAGGGTCCCACCGTGGTGGAGATGCTAATCAGAGCTGGCGCGAATCCAAATGCCAGAACCGAAGGCCCCGAGCCGCAGACAGAACCAGATGGTGAAACCCCGCTCCAATGGGCGGCCAGCAATGACGATGTTGAGGTTGCCGAGGCATTGATCCTTGGAGGTGCGGACATTGAGGCCAGGGGCGGATCAATTGCAGGAGGCACAGCCTTGGAAAACGCGATTGGTTACGGGTGCTGGCGGGTGGCGCGGCTGCTGCTCCAGCACGGCACCAAGGTCGAGAAGCTATGGCACGCAGCAGCGCTAGGAATGACTTCCGTCGTGGAGCGGTTCTTCCAGGAGGGTTCACCGCCCTCAAGGGAGGAGCAGAACGATGCCTTCTGGCAAGCCTGTTCGGGCGGCTATCGCCGCACTGCTGAATATCTCTTTGCGCGGGGTGCGGAACTGAATTGGATTCCCAGCTACGCTAAGGGGACCCCGCTGGAGATAGCCAGCAGGGCAGGGATGGATACTGGGCGGGAGGCTCTGGTGAATTGGCTTCGTGCCAAAAGTGCACAAGCCGAAGCAAAGTCATCGTAGCGACGACCGGCACGTGCAGGAGCGCGGCTGGAGGTCAACAGTCGGTGAACTGAACAACAGCCGGGCCACCGTTGGAACACTGTCTTAAACCCCACCGCTTCAAAGCCTTACACGTCAGCTTGTGAGCCGTCGTGGCTCGCAGGGCAGGATGCGCCGGGAATGCCCGTGGTTCTTACGAGTCTGGGCCGATTCATGGGCCGGATACACGGCTTTTCTTCCTGCCGCTCCAGGGCGTTTGTAACATGGAAATTGGCTATGGGCTATCTTCCCTCTGGCGGGAGGGCTCCGGATGGGCTGGAGGGCTTTATACGACCGTCTAGGGTTATTCCTGCGCAGGCTTGACTCCCTGTGCAGCCAGGATATCGCAGATTCGGCTGGTTCCGGGGGCAGGGCATTTGATAGGAGCAATCGGCATGTTGATTCAACAATTTCTGGTTTCGCTGCTGAGCACTGGTGTGCTCGTGACTGGAACTGCGGGCGGCGCGGGGTCGCCGCTCCAACTGCATCCCGATAATCCGCATTATTTCCTCTGGCGCGGGCAACCGACGGTATTGATCACTTCGGGGGAGCATTACGGCGCGGTGCTCAACGCGGATTTCGATTACGTGAAGTACCTGGACACGCTGGCCGCCGATAAACTCAACCTCACGCGCACCTGGACCGGCGGCACCTACTGTGAGCCGACGAGCGCGTTCAACATCGCGCGGAACACGCTGGCGCCGCTGGCGGGGCGGTTCGTGTGTCCGTTCGCGCGCAGCGGACAGCCAGGCTACAAAGGCGGCGGGAATCGGTTCGACCTGGAGCGATGGGACGAGGACTATTTCAAACGGTTCCGCGACTTCGTGGCGCAGGCGTCGGCGCGCGGCGTGGTGGTGGAGGTGAATCTGTTCTGTCCGTTTTACGAGGATTCGATGTGGGCGCTCAGTCCACTACATCCGGGCAACAACGTGAATGGCGTGGGAGTGGGGCTGACGCGGACGAATGTTTATACCCTCGACCGGCATGGCGGCACGCTGGCCTTGCAGGAGCGGCTGGTGCGGAAGTTCGTGGAGGAGCTGCGGGAGTCCAACAATGTGTATTATGAGATTTGCAACGAGCCGTATTTCGGCGGGGTGACGCTGGACTGGCAGCGGCACATCGCGGATAGGGGTGAAGGTCCAGCGTCGCGCTGCCAATTTGTCCCCAACGCCGCTTCAAGCTCATGATCCCGCGTTGTCCGCAGTTGCTTGCTGCGGTCCTCGGTGTTCTCATCGCCATCCTGCTTGAAGTGTTCAGGCTGGGCCATCAACTCCCAGAACTGCGCATGAATCCGCTCGAAAATCGCATGGCGGCGGCGCACGAAATCCTCGTTCACCACGGCCAGGATGACTTCGCGGATGATTTCCTTCGGGCATTCGATTTCTCGCAAGTTAGCGGCGTACTGCGCGAGATTGGTGGAGGCGACCTGCGACCAGTCGAACGCTGCCGGCACGCTCAGCATCACCGGAGGCGTGGGCGTAACCGCTACGGCGGCTACGACTCGCACCGAGCGACTGGTAACGATGTTCAGCACCCGCGACGCGGGTCCACCAGGCACCGGACGCTTGACCAGCCCAATGCCCACGCCCGCCAAGGCGACGTTCAGCGCCATTGATGCCATCAGGAGAAATCCGCGGTTCATGATTTGCCTCCGGGATTGGCCGGCGAAGCCTTAAGCCAGTCGCAATGCTTCTTGAGGTACTCTGCGCCGGCAGTGGCGCCGAGCAACGCGGCCAGCGCCGTCTGGGTTTGCTGGCGGACCTCGATCCAGGCGGCGGCCTTCTCCGCGAGTAGGAGGTCGGTTCTCTCGGACAAGTGGCCGAACTCCTTTTCCGCGGCCTCGCGCACTTGCCAGGCCCTTAGGACGGTTTCCGGCGGCAAGTGTTGTTCCTGACCGAACTGCCAGATTTCCTGATAGCCGGCATTCTGCGACCGCTCAAACGCAGCGAATCGGTCCTCGCCGAAGAACTTCTTCATCTCTGACTGGAACTGGGCTTTTCTGGATTCATCCTCGTCCTGATTACCCAGGAACTCCTTGCTGAAGAAGGGCTTGAACCGGTTGACGAGCTTAACGAAATCGCGCACTTCCGTGCCATTGCGGAAACGAAACTCGGATTGGGAACTGTCCTTGACCAGGTCTTGGTCCATCAGGCAGATTCGCAGCGCCATCTCCTCGAACTCAGCGGGCGACATGATTTCGGCAAAAGAGTTCACCATATGCTGGTAGGCGGTTTCCTGGCGCGCTCTTTCATCGGTCTCGGAGCAGAGCTCACATTCCTGACCCAAGTTGCTGGACGCTTCTTGCATGTCGAAATAGACGGTCACCGCCTCCAACACCTGCTCGTTCGTCAGAAATCCGACCAAGGTTTCAGCGATGTCTGCCCAGCCTTGATCGTACCAAAAATCCCAGGCTTCATTGCTCCACCAGACGCCGAGCAAATCGCGCATCACCGCGCGCTTTTCCAGTTCCATTTGGCGGGACCGTTTATCCGTTTCCTGGCGGGCGGCTTCGCGGACGCGGCCCGATTCCCAAAACAGGTCGGGACAAGGGAGGGCGGCCTTTTTGGTTTCATAGAGCCGCTCCAAGTCGTGAAAAACAAGGTCGTGGATGATCCGCTCCGGGCAGCGCGCCGCCCGGAGGTTAGCGATGTAAATGCGAAAATCCTCTGACTCAAGCTGCGCCCACCGGAACGGCAACTGATTGGTTACGACGGCGTCCAATTCACTGGGCGCCGCCTCCGGAACCTGCGACACTTCAGACCCGACGGCCGTGCGGGCCGGTGAGGGCGGCGGTTTAGCGAGGTGAATCTTGGCCAGTCCCAGCACCGCCGCCAGGAGCAGCAGATTCAGCCCTGCCGAGCCCAACAGGACCCCGCGCGCTCGTCTGCCGGCCTGTAGATGAAGCGGATGGCTTCTCATTTCACCACGGTTTCTTCCCTCGAATCTGATATCAATGCGAGGGTGGTTCAGTCGCAGCCTTTTGGAGTTCCAGGCTGTCGTCCCAGGCGCCCTTTGTCTTAAGGTGCTTGATTATGAACCGCTGGAGTTCGGCGGTGTCGGCTGTCAGAACCACACGCCGGTCCTCCGGCTTGTCCCCGGTCTTGATGAGGATATGCCGAATGGCTTTTGGATTCTTAGCCAGCAAGTCCCCCAGCCAATCATATTTCAGGTTCGCCATTTTCAGGGAGGGCGCGATTTGCCCGATGCGCACCAGGAGATGCGACGGCACTGGCTCTGGCTGGATGTCCTCCTTCCACTGGGCCGTGCTCAGATCGAGGAACTTCTCTCCGTGCAGCTTGAACGCGTGACCCTGGACTACGTTCGTCGTGTCTTTGGACACGCAGGTAACGACGTAGCCAATTGCTTTGTCACGTGCAAACGTCCAGTGTTCGTTGGGTTGCCCGGCCTTCTGCCAGGAGCCGAGCAAGGCGGGTTCGAAGACAACGTCCTTCTCGAGGTAGAAGGGATAGACCGAGGTAACGACGCAGCCGGTAACGAGCGTCAGGGCCAATCCGGCGGAGATCACGATGGTTCGTTTCATAGTTTTGGTTCTGTCTGTGTTCTGGACCGGTTCCCGGCCCTCTACTGATACAAAGCGAGAAATGGCGCTGAATCGGATCAGAGTATTTTGATTTCTTTTTGGGCAGCCACCTCAGGCCCAGCGGACGCTTCCTCCACCCAGCGCCGCCCTTCCCGCCCATTCCTGCGGATAGGTCGGCAGTCTCCCCGGAGCCTCGCCGGAGCCTCGCCGGAGACTCGCCATAGTACCCTCGATCCGGATCGAGGGTACTACGGCGAGGCTCCGGCGAGGCTCCGGCGGGACTCGCGCGCGCTGGGGCAGGGCTGTGCCAAGGTATGGCGGAGGTGATGATGTTCGTCATGGGGCCGTGCCGGCGCGACCGCTTCCGCATATCTCCTTGGCAGCTAGGCAATTACGGAGTCGCCGATGGCCTGGGTCCCCAGCGCGCCAACGCGTTGCCGGAGATCCCAATCCGTATCCCGAATCAAGACCTCCAAATACTTGCCCGCGAGGGCCCATTCATCACGGCCAAAGACTAAGTCTTCGTAAGTCATTGTAGGAGACGACGTAAGGAGTCTCTGATCTCTTGGCCTGCTGCCCAAACCTGGGCTTGTTCGGAACATGCTGATTAGAGACTCCGTACGAGTGGGTAAGGGAGTGGCGTTGCCGCCACCCCCTCCCCGTTGTCGCGATGGAGTTCATTCTCCATATTTACCGGCGTGCGGATTTTCGGCTCCGGGCGACCCCCGC
>Ga0224558_1003514_pt1 | contig 12984 bp, 13 predicted proteins | sample 714S32024metaG_FD_180682 | JGI IMG/M metagenome (GOLD analysis project Ga0224558, IMG submission 180682) | Peat soil microbial communities from Stordalen Mire, Sweden - 717 S3 20-24 | ecosystem: Environmental > Terrestrial > Soil > Wetlands > Peat | place: Sweden: Norrbotten County, Stordalen... | reverse complement strand
TGGACGGTAATGATCAAATGGTGAGTGAATCGACGGGCAACCCTCTGATTTGGTTGGTTTGCTGTCGCCACTCACCATTTTATAAGACGCACCATAATGGCGAAAATGGGGAGCTCCCCATTTTCGTCATACGAAGGCAATGGATTTATTGCAGGCAGGTGTCAACCTCATTTACATTCGCGATCTTTTAGGGCACGTTGATATCGCAACAACAGAGATCTATGCCCGCGCGGATACTGAATTGAAACGCAAAGCTCTGGAACAGGCGTATCCTAATATGATTACGACTGATTTACCGCAGTGGAACAAAGATGAAGATTTATTGGCTTGGCTAAACAGTCTCTAATGTAGCAACATATTATCCAAAGTAAACGGAAGATGAATGCCTCAATGTCGCACTTTCCAGCCGTTTACTTTGGATAACCTTTTTCTTTTGATAAGGCGGTTTATCAAATTAATTTGATAACCCGCCCTGGGGCACGCCGCGTTTGCCACCGGCCTTGAGAATCAGCTTGAGCAGGTGCAGTACCTTGGGGTCGTTCACCCTAGACGCCACCTTCTGTAGTAGCATGTCGTGCCGGATGTTATCGAAGTAGGCGGCGAGGTCAACATCAATGACTGTCGTTTTCCCGCGGTTTGCAGCTTCACTGACTCTCTTGACGGCTTCCTGAGCTTTTCGCTCGGGACGGTAGCCAAACGAACCATCCTGGAAATCGGCTTCGAAAATTGGCTCCAGAATGAGCTTGAGCGCACCCTGGACTACTCGATCGCGGATGCAGGGAATTCCTAAAGTTCGGACTTTTCCCCCGCCCTTCGGAATGTCCTTCTTCCGGTTCGGGGCTGGACGGTAAGTCTCGGAGACCAATTCGTCCCGCAGCTTTTCTACGAACCCATCCGCCACCCTCTCACCTTTCAGCCCACTTCCCGGGTGCTCCGGTTATAGGGCTTACCTAGCTTCCGGGAATTTCTTCCCGGGGTGAGGAGGGCTTCTCCAGTTGCTCGGTGAGACCTTGCTACCATGCCGTCGCTAACACCCCGCCAGAGTGAACTACCGTTTCAGCCATTTTCAGTAGTCCATATTGTCTTCGCCCAGTTAACGGAGGCTCGACCTCTGGATTCGTTAATATCGAGGCCACCTTTGCGTTCACTTTCGTTACGGCCTGGTAACTCGCTGTCGCTCTATTGGCGACACTGTCGGTAGACTCCAGCACAGTCGGTTTCCCGAGAGCACTGCTACCCAAGCTACAGGGCTTTGGCTATTGCCCCGGCAGGACTAACTCCTGCTGAACCCGCCAGCATCTCTGGACATACGTAAACTCTTAAACTAGAACTTAATTCGCCACGCGAGCATTGCTCGGGACTATTTACGGCTGCAATTCTTTGCTCAGCAAAGTTATAGAATTAGTGTTTACAAGATACTAGTGTAGGCTTGAATGCCGATAGTTTAACTCTCAACATTTAACTTTTTTTGGCCAAGAACCTAAAGCCTCGGTATCATCAATTATGGTTATTATAAAACTATTTTTATCATAGAAGGCAATAAGATCATCAAATATAATATCTTCTGACATAGGATGTATATAAACACTAATGCCTGTCCTTTTATTTTCTGATGTTGCTATTCCTTTGAGATATGCTATCAACTTACTAGCAAAACCTTTCCCCCTATATTCCTCTTTAGTATATACTGTTTCAAGGCTAATATTGCCTTGTATGCTATTATCCGCTTCACGCCATATTGTAAAGTTAAGAGAACTTTTTTCATTATTGTCATTATCAAGACAAGATAGCTTATAAAGTTCTTTTGTCAATGACTATTCACGCCTTTCCACAATCGATATCTGCCAGAGTTTTAGGATCTGGAGCCAGAGACGGCGCTTCTCTCCTCCCATTTATGCGTTCAATTTCTTCAGCAATTGATTGAAATGTTTTCTCTGCTTTTTGACATTGGTTCTTATTTACTAAATATAGTACTAGTATTTTTTTAACAGCTAAAGGATGATTGGCAAATAATATACTACGATCATTCTTGATTTTGCACAAGACATCTATCAGGTATATCTTTTCCTCATCGCTTAATTCATGATATAGCTCTTTCCAAAAATTTATTAAACCATTTTGCTCAAAGTATTCTCTGTGTCTAATATATTCATCTGGCATAGTAAGTATTTCGAAATACTCATTTTCATCTTTTCCGAATGCTTTATAAAAAAAATCTTGCTCTTTTGCAACAATACCTTTTGTTACGTTAATAATAATATTTACAGCTCCAAGATACTTATTATTCCAATGTTCTCCAATATAGTTTCTATCCTTCCTATTAAAAGGAGCATATTTCATAGGAAAAGAAAAACCCTTAATACCTTTGTGCTTATTGAATAAACCTATAGCTATATCTAAACGATTCCATAATTCTTCAGGCTTATCATTCCAATTATATAACATATAATTGGAATGATATTTTATGTCATTATTAACAGCAAGTTTAAAAGCATTTTTGTATGTTTCCGTATCATCAACACTATCATAAGCAAGTCGAAAAGGGTTAATAGGAACTTTCGCTAATTGTTTCATTATTTGGGAATTAATTTTACGAGCATCAATTCCCTGGTTAAAATCAACATATCTTATCATTTTGGTCTTTGAAGAATACTTATCAAACATGTCCTCTAAATATTCTTCATGTTCTTCAAGAGATTTTAACACATTTTCTGATGTTTTTATCGATTCAATAACTGATAGATATTCTTTACTAACTTTATTGTAATGTTGTAGGCGAATATAAAACTTTTCAATTAAATCCATAGCTTGATAGATTTGGCGTATATAATCAACTTGATATTTCTTACGACGCTTAATCTTTCTCATTATAATCTTAAACTTGTTGGGATATATAAAATTCTTCTCTCCATTAAAGCCAACCTTAATTATATCATTTACTATTTCCGATATTTTAGGAGAGAAAAGAATGTTATTGTCCATAACCAAAAGATTGCGTTTCTGCCCGTATATTTCATCAACACGTCTAACTTGATTAATTATATTATTAGTTGTAACAAAATCAGGTTCGAGAATTCGAACAGCACAAAATTCACACTTGCGAGGGCAACCCCGAGTAGTATATACGAAATAATTATCACCGGCTGTATAATCATATGTAATATCATCAATGATATCATAGTCTAAAGGTAATTCATCGATATTAATATTATCATCATATCCTAAAATATTGGAACTTAGTAATTGGCCTTGTATTATATTACTAATACCAGTATCTTTCTCAATTTCCTGTGCCATTAATGTAGCTGCAATCCCGCCAATATAAATCATATCTTTATGAATATACTTTTTATAATGTAATATAGTTTTAATTGTAATATCATAATGAAAAGTAAATAATGAGGTAATATAGATCTTATTTGCTTTAACTATTTGTAAATATGGTGCTTCACCCTTATAGAATTCGACAATATCCCCCTTGTTGCGATGATAGGTCGCAATCTTCATTAATCCTAAAGGAGGAAATTTATTTTGATAATATGGTTCAATTAACAATATACGTTCCAATTACCCCTCTTGCTCCTCGTTAAAATGCTTTTTTATATACGCACGTATCTTTAGAAATTCCTCCAATTCTTTCTTTTCTAAATAATATATTCGAAGGCATTTTGCTAGTCGATCATAAAAGCGTCTAATTGTTATTGAAAAGTGAGGAATATCATCATCAGCAAATTCAAATACCTTATCATCATTGGACTTAACAGAGTCTCTATGTTGATAAAAATCATTAATAAACTTTTCTGGTTTGTATCCGTCAGTAAGATCGGAATATGCCTTGATCAGTTTCTCTCGAATCTTTTCATTGCCTGGATTATTAAAAGCCTTTGAAGCACAGTTTCTATATGCGAGTAAATGCTTCATAAACTCTACAATTATATTACGTAATTCAATAGATAAACTGTCAATCTTAAACCAATCCCTACGAGCATTATCATTTAAACGAGGAGTGTTAATCAGCATTTCACCATAAACGCCTGTAAGAGTTTGTACCAATTCACGGTATGTTGCGACATAATCAACCCTGCTTCTTATTATAGCATCTGCAAGTGAATCACTACCGCCCATTAGCATATTTTTTGAACGCACCAGAATACCATATGGCTCAGTTATAGGGTTTCCAGAAAGCTTTCTATTGAAAGTAAACCACAATATTCCAAATTTATCTCCGGGCATTGTTGATTTATTACTTTTAAATTTTAATTCCCAAAATACTATATCTGATTCTAGTATATGTTTATTGCTATATGGTTTATATAAAAATTCGCCATTTAAAAAAATTTTAAATGAATATTTATCTAAACTTTCCCCCATATATTGTTTATATTTATTTTTTATAACGTCCATTTGAGAAAAATCAGGGGAATAATTCAAAGGTAACATCTTAGAAAGACGTTGTTTAAAATCACTACTATCAACTAATTCCTTGATCTCCTCCTGATATCCATGCAGTTCAACTTTAAAAAAATGTTCATTAATATTTCCTTCATAATATTCTTCTCTTGAACTAGATATTTTCTCTACTGCAGCATTGAGCTCAAGATCTATTTCCTGGTTTAAAAATTTATGAAACTTTTCTCCTTCCCATGTATATATAAGGCATTTATTTAGGCCGACTGGTTTATTTATAAAAACAAGTTCTTTACAAAATGGCATTCCTGAGAGCCTTCCAATTCCACGAAAACCAATTTGATCTGTAAAATTACTCTTATTAGAAGCACCAATAGTTGTCATTTTATCAATAAATTCACTTTCCGGTATTCCATAGCCATTATCCTTTATAAGAATATTAAAATTATCTGCATCTATATCAATATCAATTTTAAACTCATTGAATGCTAAAGTACTATCTTCATCAATAGCCATATTGTATGCATCAGCTGAGTTCTGAACGTATTCTCTAAATAATATTATAGGATCTTCATATAAGGCAGACGTTAAGGTCTCTAACAAACGTAGTCCCACCCTTACCTCAACCATTTCCTTCCCTCCTATTTAATTATATTCAAACAACATTAATATTATACGATGTGATTTTAGATATTATCCAACCGTACTTTTGCGCTACACGCTTATCTTTCTTAATTGATGCTATGTAACTATTTTTCAAGAATGCTAACACTCCTTGAGTTTTTAAAAGATGTTCCAATCTAACCTTATTTAAATCTTCTACTTCTCTAATATAATTAAGAAAATCGATATATTTAAATTTGTCATTATCTTCGGCGATATATTTAAATGTAATGTTTTCTGAAGATATAAACTGCTGAATCTCGTCAGCAATAATAATTCGGGGAAAAATAGCATTGTCGCTTTCTAACGCAAACGCTTCTATATACGCTGGCCCAATAATTAATTTAGAGTCTTCAGACATAATAACTTTTCCTGCAGTTACAGCGCCCCTCAAGAGCATTTTACTATCTATAAGAACAAGCCATTGAACTATAGACAATATTTCACAAAGTTTGTCAAGGCAATCTAAATTAGTAACTATAATAAAACCATCACCTAATTGCCAATAACTAAGCCTACTATTAACTAATAAATCTTCACAAGCACTTTCAACATATTTATTAAGTTGACCCATGATAAATAAAATATCTTCTGCATCATTTTCTTCATTCCGAATTATTTCACGCATACCTAATACATCAATAAAGGCGACTAGCCTCTCGTCATAAGTTTTTCTAGGAGTCTCAACAGGTGCTTTAACTTTATTTTCTTCTTCAATCCATTGGTATATTTTGGGTTTAGCTTCATCCATTTTATTTACCCCCATTGAGACCTGAATCATGAACATCATATACATAAATCCCAGAGTATGGATATGGATAGTATACTCGAGTAATAGCACTTGATATCGTAGGTTCTTATACGTGTTTGAAACTAGTCTCCTCCATGAAGCATTATATACTGACAATTCGCTTCGTCCCAGGAAAATCCTTTTAATTTCGGAATTGTTTTATTTATTCTCATGTATTTGCCACCAACAAGGAATATATAGCTAAATATTCTTGATTATTAGGCCTTTAAGGTATTGTGTGATCCTAAAAGAAGCGCGACAGGTTATAGGACTGTCACTTCATGGTCATATCTGGCACTATCGGTCCGGGTACTTGCCACAATCCATTTGATGGAACTGATGAAGTCGAGGGGCAAGGAAGGGCTGACCAGGATCCTTTGGCGCTCACGGAGCACATATGGTGAAAAGTCTTGGTGGTTGGAAATATAAACCAGGAACTCTTAAAGGACGAGAATATAGACTGAGATAAAAGGCTAAGCCCAGGTCCGTATATGGAGGCCTTTTTTTGTTTGCAAGCAGCAAGCGATCACAGTAACAGTATCGTATCCGGTCAAGAGAGGAGGACCATGAAATTCTTTTTTTGAGGCCACGCTTAAATTATTTTCTCCCCGCGGGCAGTCCCGCATTTAGAACCAAAATCATATTTGAGGAGGTCATTTCAATGAGCACGGCAATTCAACTGGCCCGATTTACTGAGGGCTACGATGGAACCAACACTGGCAACGGCACTAAGTGGCAGGAGGTATACTTTGCCTATCAAAATCGCAGGGTGCTCCAGGCGGACGTTAGGGGCGCATATCTCGCCTCGTACGGCGACACAACGATGCCCTGCCTCCAAGTACAGCTCGGCACTGTGATCGGGAGAATCCCTGCTTACGAAACCGGCTTAAACGGCGTCCCGACAACTGCCCGGGAAATTGCCAAGCTCTCAGGAAAGAGCCTGCGGGAACTGACGAACCGTTTGAAGAATCTGGTTGGGCGTAAGATCTGGATTCTCATCACTACCGTCAACAAGCAAAACGAGGACTTCGTTGCATCCCGGAGGCTTGGGCGGGAGATCATGGCAAAGGTGACCTGGAAGAAAATCGCAGTCGGGGCGACCATGCCTGCAACCGTCAGCGAGCTGGGCTACAAAAGCGCCGTTCTGGATCTGGGAGGCGTCGAGGCCACCATGAGAGCCCCGGAAATGTCCTATGGCTTCACTGAAGCGGCGGCAGACGTATTAGAGATCGGCGAGACCTTCCTGGTCAAAATTCTTCACGCCGACCAGGAGACCGGCGCTGTCGAAGTCTCTCGCAAGCAGGCCCTGCCCTCACCATGGCGTGACTGCGCCAGCCGCTACGTGAAGGACGGGGTTTACTGGGGGACGGTCTCCGGCATCATTGACTCTGGCGTTTTCGTCACCCTGGAGCCTGGCATCAACGTTTTTACCTACCACCCCAAATACGGCCAGGTTTACAAGGGACAAAAGGTGACCGTAAAAATATTAAGCATCGACACTGACCGCCGGCGAATCTTTGGGAGCATCAGGAACGATCAGAGGGGCAATAACACTGCCGGCATGACAAGGCATGGTGGTTACAGTGCCAGATAACATATCCGGCGCCTTCCGGGCAAACCTTCCGGACATCAAACCTGTCCTTGCTCCCAAAGAAGAGCGGATCATCGATCTCCTCTCGGTTTGCAGGGCCGCCTGCCGGCCATCCCTGGAGCGCTTTTGGCACCCGCTGAAAGGCATGCGCAAGATCCAATCCCTGCTCAACTGGGGTGTGCTGTGGTCATATCATGTCTGTGCAGTCGAGGTCGTCACGCTGCCCCCGCTGACCGCTCACAGGGCGCCACGGGGCATGTACATTCCCCGGGACATGCGGGAAACGGTGAAGACGATCCTGGCGACAGAGCTTTTCTTGCGTGTTATGAAAAACATCCCCTGCAGGTTCATCGAGGAGCCCCGCCTCATCCAGGGGACGCTTGCCGCAGAAGGCTTCTCGATCGGCATCCTGGTGCCGCTGCGAGACGACCCAGGCTATCTCGAAATCCGGGATCCCTGCCTGGTCATCTGCCAGGACAGGGAGCACATAAAAGAAATGGCCAAAAAGATTGCCTTCCAGGCGCTGTATACGACTCACGAGCAGTTGCTCGACAGAAGCATCGACATTGCACACGCTTTCTGCGACGGAGACCTGAAGCCAAAACTGATAGGCAGTTTCGCCAAGATCGAGCCAAAAGCAGCAGCCCTATAGTTCATCAAACCCGCTTATTGAGCTTATAAGCGGGTTTTTTTGTGTCCATTTTTTCTCCCTGCGGCCGTTGCCGCCTTGTTTTTCCCCGCGGGTGTCCCCGCCTTGTTAAATAATCGCCGGCGCGCCCGGAAAAGGAGGAGCTGTTATGAGTCCATCCAATGCGGCGCAGGGCGCCGCCGATCCCGTATTTCTGGCCGAAAAAGCCACCACCGAAGGCGCATATCTCACCGGTGGCCGTTTTGGTCAACAGGTTCGGCATTGGTTCATCCTGCCGGACAGTCAGGTTATCGTTGTCGTAGGCGATGGTAACCCGCAAGGGTTCGTCTCTTCTATCGAAGAGATGCTCAGGTGCTTTAAGTTGATAGAAAAGCCGGTATAATCCGGTCTCCCGGAAGGCCCCCGAATCCAACTCGGAAAGGAGTGAGCTGGTACAGCGGGGCCTCCGGGGGCCCGACTGTACCTTTTTACAATGTATTGTCTTCAGATTGGTAACAGAAAGGGGGCTGCCGCAAGGGCAGCCAGGAAAATCATGCAAGCGGCCAGGCGTTACCCCGACTGCTCCATCCGCATCACCGAGGAGCATCCCGGGTACTTGATGGCAAACGCAGATAATGCGCCTGCCGATCTGCTCAAAGAGATTTTCCATGGATCGGGAGCTCAGCGAGTCCTGATCTGTGGGTGATCAAATCAAATTCAAAGGAGGGACATAATATGTCCAGCATCAATCATGTAGTTTTAATCGGCCGGCTGGCGCGCGACCCGGAACAGCGCACCACCCCAACAGGAACCACGGTGGTCAATTTCACGATCGCTGTTGACCGGCGCCCCAGGCCAGACGGCACCAAAGAGGCCGATTTTGTCCGTATCGTCACCTTCAACAAAACGGCCGAGAATTGCGCCACCTACCTGTCAAAGGGCAAGCTCGCAGCGGTTGAAGGGCGCCTACAGGTACGCACCTACCAGGGGCAGGACGGGCAGAACCGCACCGCCACCGAGATCATCGCCAACGCCGTTCAGTTCCTGTCCCCGAAGAATGGCAACGGCTATGCCGAAGCGCCTGCACCGGATGCGGAAGTCCCGCCCGGCTTCGAATGGGACGAGAACAACCCCCCATTCTAACTGACAGGTGATTGACTGTAGAGGGGCGCTCCCTGCGCCCCTCTCCAATTCGAAAGGAGGCGCTAAAATGGAAGACTTTAAAAAGGCCGAGCGCGTGCGCGTCAAGGCCAAGGTCGCCCTCATCGGTCCGAGCGGATCTGGCAAGACCTACAGCGCACTCAGGCTTGCCACGGGCATCGGCGGCCGCATAGCCCTCATCAACACCGAGGGCGACCGCGGCTATGTTTATGCCGGGGAATTCAGCTACGACATCTTAGATCTCGCAGCCCCATTCACGCCGGAAAAATACATCGAAGCCATCGCCAAGGCTGAAAAAATGGGCTACGATGTGCTGGTTATCGACTCCGGCACGCACGAGTGGAGCGGCCGGGGGGGCTGCCTGGAGATCGTTGATTCGATTCCGGGGAGCAACTCCTACATCAAGTGGCAGAAAGTCACTCCTCGCCACAATGCATTCATCGATGCGCACCTGTTCTCTAAGTGCCACATCATCGAGTGCCTGCGTGGCAAGGACCAGTATGTCCTTGAGTCTGACGAGAAGGGCAAGCAGACCCCGAAAAAGGTCGGTCTCGGTCCGGAGCAGCGCACAAACTACGAGTACGAGTTCATGGTCACCCTGCTGATCGACCAGCAGACCCATATTCCGGTGGCAACAAAGGACAACTCGCACATTTTCGAGGGCAAATATGAGCTGCTAACCGAGGAGCACGGGAAAAAGCTCCTCGCATGGTGCAACTCCGGCCTGGCAAAACCGTTGACCAAGCCACCTGCCCCGTCAATGCCTGAAGCAAGCAACGAAGCGGGCAACGAAGACGCCTACTACACTCTGATGTTGGAGTGGTCAGACGAACAAGGCTTTGACAGGGAAGATGTCCAGCCGATCGTCGATCAAAAAATCAGCACCTTCGGCGCTCCTGCCAACTGGGGCCAGCTTCTGGCGCCGCAGTGGGTGGATGCCATGAAGAAGCACGTCCAGGCGGAAATGGCGAAAAAGGCAGCTGGCGTAAAGTCCGAAGACGCTCCGGCAGAAAAGACGCCGAAGAAAGCCGCCTCCAAAGCCCCGGTAATTGTCGAGCTGCTCAACACCCAACCAGTGGACACACCGACCGATAAGGGCACGTTCCTTGCGTTCGCGCTCAAAGACGGCCGCTCGCTGATGGTCCCGAAGAGTGGCTCCATCCCGGAACCCGGCACGACAATCCGGGTAATCGACTGTGTTGACAAGGGCAAGGTTCTTTGGGCTAGGGAGTGGTCCAAAGGGCTCGAAGCGGCCTAGGGCAAATAAATGACGGCGCACGTTAGCGATTGGTAGCGATTCTGGCGACAGGATCTCCCCAATACCAGGCGGCCCGAACCATTCAACCGAAAGGGGGAAATGGGACGGGCCAGCTGGCCCGTCCCGCATTTTATGAAGTATACCGAAAAGGAAGACGCCATCATCGCTGGCTGCATCACCCCGGACAAGAGGTTTTCCCGTGGACTGCAGGATGCCATATCAGCACTCCGGGAAAACGGCTACAACCGGGATTACTTTTCCGTGAAGGATCGCTTCCTTCGTCTGGCCGGATGCTATCGGAAACCCCGGCAGAAAGTCGTGAGCCTTAAACGGGCCAGCAAAATCACCGAGCTGGAAAATCGCAATGCGTTTCTCGAAAAGCGCATCTCCGCACTGGAGAATATCAACTACTGCCTGACGAAACAGCTGGCATCCGCCAATAAACACCGGGTAGCTAGAATGCTCCAGTGGCAGGAGGAAGGGGGGATCGGCTCATGTCGGTAAACGATCTCCCGGATTTCCTTGATGCTTTAGGCCTCTCCGAAATGGAGGGAGATGCTCTGGACAACCTGGCAGGCGACCCTTTTCCGGACATTCCGGATCTCTCCGCTCTGCCAGCGAAGACACAGCGCCTGCGCGTCAACGACAAATCCCAGGCGGAATGGTGTCTGCGGCAGGTTGCCAGGATCAAGAAACAGCAGGCCGAGGTGGAGTCCATCGCTCAGGCGGAGATCGAAAAAATCTCCGCCTGGCGCGACAGGGAGGCCTCATCTCTCGGCGGCACGGCCTCCTTCTTCGAGAGCCTGCTGATCGACTTTCACTGCCGGACGCTGGAAGCAGACGGCAAGGCCAAGACGATCAGGCTCCCGTCCGGTTCACTGCAGGCCCGTGCGCAGCAGCCAGAGTTCATCCGCAACGAGGAGACGCTGCTGCCCTGGGTAAAGCAGAACCGGCCCGAGTTCGTCCTCGCCAAACAGTCTGTTGACTGGTCCAATCTCAAGAAGGAGATCGTTGTCAACAACGGGATTGCTATCGACCAGCTCACCGGCGAGGTCCTTCCTGTTCAGGTTGTCGAGCGCGGCCCGGCATTCAGCGTGAAGGTTGGTGCCTAAGATGAACACCGCACTGATCACGATATGGCCGAAGAATTATGCCAAGTTTGACACCGAGGAAAGGGACTGCGTGCTGGCTGTTGGGCGAGGCGCTGCCGGCATATTTCTGGAAGTTGCCACGTCGAAAGGCGGCGGCCGTCATTATCTCCGGATAACCCCGGACGGCGGGATGGCCGACCACGATTGCGATGGCGCAAAGGTTGGAAGCCCCTGCTGGCACCTGGCGGCTGCCATTTCCATTGCCGCCACCTTGCGGGGCGAAAACCCCACCATCGATTACGAACGCCAGATAACAGTTGATCGGGTAAGGCCCGACAGTTGCAGCGTGCAGGATATAACGCCGATTCTTTTCCGGCGCCAGGGCGATTTCAGATACTTCCATGTTTCTGGAAGGGCCGAAGCCCCGCCCCTGGAGACACCACCTGCAGCTGCGCCAGAACCGTCGCTGGTGGTTCCGCCCGGCGTCTTGCCGGAGATCTCCGAGGAAGATGCCTGGCTGACCAACTACGATCTGCCCGCCGCTGTCTTCGACAAGGCCATGCTCTTCCGGGAGCGCCAGCAAAGAAGGCTCTCTGCAGAGCAGAGGTCAATGATACCAAAGCCACGGTACGCCCCGGTGGGGCATGAACTCACCAGCGCCGTTACCGCCCTGCTTTACGGCCCCGGAGGCAGCGCCTGGGAGCCGATCCTGCTCAAGGGGCCGCGAGGGACGGGAAAATCTACCCTCGCAGACACGCTGGGTTCGATTCTCATGCTCCCCGTGGTCAGGATCACCGGCGGCGTGGATGTCAACGCCGAGTGGCTGCTGGGGAGCCGGACGCTGGATTATGATGCTGCCGGCAAGCAGCGCGTTATCCACGAGCCCGGGCTTCTGCTTCAAGCGGTTCAGGACGGGGATTTGTTGGTAGTTGAAGAGGTAAACATGCTGCAGCCAGAGGTCACGTCCCTTCTCCACTCCCTGCTCGACTGGCAGAGAATCTTGCCGGTCCCCGGGGTGGGGCATGTGAGACCGCCAGAGCAATTCCGGATGGTTGCGTGCATGAACCTTAATTACGCCGGCACCCGTTCTTTGAACGAGGCCTTCAAGGATCGCTTCCGGGAGATCAAAGTCCCGTATCTTCCCGAAAACCTCATGGCGGAAATCATCGCCAAAAACGGGATTGACGCAAATATCGCCGCTACAATGGCAGCGATCTTTCACGCCCTGACCAAGCGGGTGGACAACGAAGACATAACGGATGAAGCGCTGTCCATTCGCTCGTTAATACGCGCAGGAAGAGAGATCGAGGCCGGCTTCAATCCCAAGGAAGCGCTGCTCTCGAACCTGACCGAAGGGATCGATGACGACTTGACTGCCAGGGTTGTCAGGGAAGT
>Ga0224558_1003512_pt1 | contig 12985 bp, 13 predicted proteins | sample 714S32024metaG_FD_180682 | JGI IMG/M metagenome (GOLD analysis project Ga0224558, IMG submission 180682) | Peat soil microbial communities from Stordalen Mire, Sweden - 717 S3 20-24 | ecosystem: Environmental > Terrestrial > Soil > Wetlands > Peat | place: Sweden: Norrbotten County, Stordalen... | reverse complement strand
TGTCATGGAGCAACGATACCGCGGTGCTTGCGGGCGTGCCAGCTTCTTTTCTACATCAAACGCCGCTGCTCATTGGCATACCGCCAATGATGCACGACGTGAACGAATCTGTCTGACCACCGACCACGGACCACGGACTACTGACTTCTGGCCGGTTTCCGGGGCGCGGCGTGTCAGAAGTCGTGCGTCAGGATGGCCTCCAGGCGGCGGCAGATTTCACGGCCGTAGTCGGTCCAAATGCCCTGGCCCCAGTAACGGTAGCAACTAGTTTGCGAGCACAGCAGGTGGAATAGCGCGTTGCGGAACCGGCCATCGCTCGGCGACACGCCTGGTTTGAGGACCTTCTCGTAGAAGAGCGAGCTGCACTTCTCCATCGGGCCGAGCAGCGATTCGTAACCTCTGACCCAGGAAATGTTATTCGTCCAACTGCCGCCTTCCATGTGAAAGCGATGGTCCTCCTTCTTGAGCTGTTCGATGACCTGCCCCAAGCGGTCGGCGCCCTCGCCTGGCTTGAACCGGTCCCAAATCCGTTTCTGGCAGATCGGCTGCACGGTCGGCAGATCCTGTTCCTGCAGGCCCATGGCAAAGAGATATTCGAGGTATTCAGTCACATTCACGACGGGCGTGCCGGAGCCGGAACACTCGCGCATGACCTCAAGATACTTCGACGGGAACTCGTTCATCATAACGCCGCCGTTCTCGCCGTCGGCGATTTGCGTCACCAGCGGGGGGACCTGCTTGCCGGAGAGTTCCCAGCGCGAGAGCCCCTTGGCCTCGTAATAGGGCTGCATTTGCGCTACGAGCTTGGTGTCGCTGCCCTGGGTCTTGATGATGGCGATGATGGCAGCCTCCTGCCCGCGCGAGTTGCGGCAGACGAGGCGGTGCGGCAAGTGTTTACGCTCGGGCCCCTGGCCGTTCTCGGGCCGCTCGACGGTGTGTTCCTGGACGAGCACCCACAGGTAGCCGCAGTCCTTGAGAGTCTTGACGAATTCGTAGGCAGTGTCCGGGTGATTGGGCAGCGCCATTTCAGCCGGCGAGAATCCCCGCACGCGACTGAGCGCTTCCAGGCCGAAGATGGCCGCGAAATGGTGCTGCCAGGCGGTGACATGCAAGCGAAAGTCCTGCGCCGGCGTGGAGGGCGCCACGGCGTGTCCCCACGGGCAACCGAGCCATTCCACAGCCCTTCGGTACCGGTGGTCGCAGGTAATTCGTTTCAGATTATCGAACACATCATTCAGGCCCATTTGGCGAAGGCCGTACAGGAGGGTTCCGGAGTATTCCAGCATCACCCGCGGCTGCTTGCCTTCGTCCACCAGTTGGGGGATGAATTCCCCCATGCGTTTGTAGCACCAGTGGAAGACCGAGGCGTTGTGGTTATCGCCAATGCCCGGGTTATCCATCATGTGCTTGAGGTTGCTGATGATTTCAGCCGTGGCGAGATTGTTGCCCCCGGCGGGGATAAGCGGTTGATGCATGTGCAGCGCCACGGCAAAGGCGCTGCGGATGCTACCGAAGTCAATCCCACTCTCCGGCAGGAAGATCGGCTGGCCGCGACGGGCGCTCAGGGTGGATTCGATTTGAGGTTCAGCGCCGCAGATATTGGGCAAACTGCCCACGTATTCAGGTATATCACTCATAGGTTTTCCTGCATGTTGTTGGTAACCTCTGTGAAGAGGCGGCTTTCGTCAAATCCCTCAACCTCACTCTGCCAGTCTCGAATCAATCCTCGCCGCTTTTGGCTGCCGGGACGTGCTGGCCAGTCACTGGCTCTCGGTCATCAAATGATCATTCTCGTGTTCAAACCGGCGCAGCCTCACGGCCGCCGAAGAGCCATGAACTCAAGCTTCCTCAATTCCAAGTCAAAGTGCTCATGCTCCAACTGTCTGACTTTTCGTGTGTTTTGATCCAATGTGTAAGCGGCCCGCTCAAAGTCATAGGCTATCGTATTGGTTGACATCTGTGCAGCGTAAGCAGTTGAGTCCTGGCGAGCGGCGCGCAATTCCTGATCCAGTCGCTGGAGTCCTTCGTCCAGTTTGCTGAGGAACTCAACTTCACGCGAACTGAGTCGAGTGGCGGTGATTGCGGCATTGAGGCTGGCGACCGAGCCGGCGGCATTATTATGAGCTTTCTCGAAGGCGAGTCGTTGCCCGGTCACATCGTTGAACTGCTTCAGAATAGCCGAACTTCTATCGCCTAATTCCTTGGTGAGTTCATCCTCCCAAAGGGCCTTCTCGGCTTGGTTTGCTTTGGTGGCTTGTTCCGAGAGCTTGTGGTGCTCTTGGGCAAGGTTGCTCAAAAGCTTGAATTGGGCGCTGAGCTCCAAGTTGCTTTTCAGCAGGGCAGCATAGGTCTCCTCATCCGAATTGGCGGTCGCGATGTTAGAAGCCTCTGGAGCCGTTGACACCGCGCTCGACCCGGAGGCAGATTCCTGGGCCTGGCTTGAGAAAAGAAGCAATCCAAAGGCCACGCATACGGTCAGATATTGATTCATGGGAAATCGAGCATTCCACATCCGGTGTTAGCTTCAAGCCGAATATTTTTGACCGCGACACAGGGGCCTGTTCAACTGGCACCTGATTCGGTCTTCTCAATTGGCGCAGAATACGAAGTTCGCATGAGTTTACGCACAGAGTCACCGGCTGCCTTACGGAGTCACTCTTGAAGCAGAGCGCCTCCCCTTCGTTGCCACCAATGCCAGATCCCCGGGGCTTCCGCGCGCGGCGGGGCCTGAACTGGGGATTCCTCGGGCTGTTGTATACGTCGTTTTACATGTGCCGTTACAACTTCTCCATCGCTAACAAGGCGATCAGTGGGGAGTTTGGGTTCAGCCGGGCCGAGATGGGCTATATCATCACCACTTCGCTTTTTGCGTACGCCTGCGGCCAGATTATCAACGGGCTGCTCACCGATCACATTGGGGGCAAGCGCGCGATGCTGATCGGCGCGGCCGGCACGATCGTGATGAACATCCTTTTTGGCGCCGCATCGTTCGCGGGGATGCTCGGTCTATTCATCGCCATCCGCGGGGTGGACGGCTACCTGCAGGCGTTCGGCGCGCCCGGAATGATGAAGATCAATGCCGCCTGGTTCCGCCACCGTGAGCGCGGGCGGTTCTCGGGCATTTTCGGATTCATGATCAACCTCGGGCGCCTTGGCATTTTTACGCTTGGGCCGGCGCTGTTGGCCGGCTTCACCATCCTGGGCCTAATTCACATTCCACCGCTCCATTGGCGCTGGCTGTTCTGGACCCCTTCAGCCATCTGCGCCGCGGCAGCCGTCGGCATGGCGCTGACGGTGAAGGAAACACCCGAGGAAGCCGGTTTCCCTGGAGTCATTCACGACGACGACGGCCCGGGCGACAATAAGGTAACCGCCCCATTCGTTCAGGTCATTCGGGCCATCCTGAGCAACCCGGCGGTGTGGATCACGGCCTGTGCTTACGCTTGCACCGGCGCAGTGCGGCAAGCGGTGGACCAATGGTTTCCCCGCTACATGCAGGACCTTTACCTGGTGGATCTGAAGTCGGCTCGGTTCCAGTTTCTCGCGTTCCTGATCCCCTTTGTGGCCTCGGCTGGCTCGCTGGTGGCCGGTTACGCATCGGACACGTTCTTCAAGGGGCGACGTGCCCCCGTCGCAGCAATATTCTACTTCGCGGAAACAGCGATTATCCTCTTAGCAGCCCAATTCCACACGACCAATGCCGCCATCCTGTTCCTGGTCCTCATCTCCTTCACGGCTAACTCCACGCACTCGATCCTGGGCTCAGCCGCGCCGATGGACATCGGTGGGCGACGCATGGCGGGTTTTGCGCTGGGGCTGATAGACTCCTTCCAATATTTCGGCGGCAGCCTGGCCGGCTACTTTCTGGGCAGCCTGCTCGATCGGAGCCTGGGCAATTATTTCTATTCCATGGCGCCATTCGGCGTCGTCGGGGGGCTGCTGATGCTCACTATCCGAGGCAAGATCAGCCATGGGCCAAGGCCAACGCCGCCAACCGGGGAAGAGGTTAGCGTTGCTTCTTGAGGAACACCAGGAAGGTGCCCAACAAGATCAGAACGAGGAAGATAACGAAAAAGATGAAGCGGTTGCGCGCTACACGCTTCTCGTAGCGCAGTGGCCGAAGTCCCTGGATGCCGCCGGCGGCGAGGTAGCTCACCAGCTTCGGGTTAGTCGTGGACGGACCGCGAAAGTGCTCCCGGAGCCGCCGCAACAAGGCGGGCAGGTCATACTTCCGCACGCCCAGCTCGTTGTAGTGATCGGGCGTCGTGTTCGGCTCGCTCCGGGCTTCCAATACGTGCTGACCCAGATCTTCGAAAATCGGCTCCTGGGCAGGTGGCGCAGGCGGGGGCGCAGGTATCCCGTGGCTGATGGTGCTGCTGTGTGGCAAAGCAGTGGAGCGCAAACGCGGCAGGGTTTGATCGCGCTGCAGTTCCCCGCCGAGCACGCGGATTTGCGATTCCAGCCTGGCTATCTCGTCGTTGAGGGCCCGCGCACGGTCGGAAATCGGGTCAGGCTTTTTTCTAAACCACGCCATGAGGGCAGCCGGATCAGTGACGCAGGAGAAACACCAACAGCGCAGCCAAAGCGACCATCGCCACCGCGGCCAACGGCCAGGTCAGGGCCAGGCCAAGCCGGCAAAGTTCACCAAAGCTATGCGCCGCCAAGAAAGATGCCGGTAGCGCGGCGGCGGTCGGGGTGCTGGCGCTGCCGTCTTGGGCGGTACCGGACAGCACGGGGAATTTGAGCCGCGCGGCATTCCATTCCATGCGCGCGTTCTCCAGCACCGTCAAAGCGCGTGTCAGCTCCAGGTTGAAATTGTCCCTGGTCCAGGTCTCCTCGTGGATTGACTGGAGCTTCGCCAGCGCGTCGCGCAGATCAATCAGCGCCTTGGCCATCTGTTCGGCCTCCCGTCGCGCACTGAATTCGGACTCCTCGATCAAGCCCACCCCACGCGTCAGGTTCTGGATCGTTTCTTCGCGTCCGGTGTGAAATTCCATCTGGCGTCGGCGCGTCTCCTCCAACGCTGCGCGCTCGCGTTCCTTCTCTTCCTTCTCGCGGATTATGGCCGCCAGTTCCTGCTGTTTCTTGGCCAGTTCAGCGGTCACCTCCTCGCGCGTGGGCGCCCGCTGCGATTGCCCCGCGCCGGCGGGTGCGGCGGAGAAGGGCGATTTGTGCGACTGGAGATCACCGTCCACAAACTCCGTGTCATAATCGGAAGACATGCCGTGAGTTTATGCCCCGCGGCCCCGGGTGTAAAGCCGGCTGTTGGTGCTGTTGGTGCCGGAAACGCGAACCCGTGGTGCGGCGGAAATGGCTTTGACCGGGCCACTTCCGCCTCGGGTGTATTGAAGCAGCACAAACCGCTTGTCAGCACCAGCCACCCGGCCTAAAGTGCCTCCGTTGGCACATATATATCGCACGACATGATTGAACTCATTCAATTTCCGTGGAGTCCCTTCTGCATCGTCCAGCGCCGCATCCTCGAGTTCTCCGGCGCCCCGTTCAAACTCATCAATATTCCCAACAGCGACCGTTCGCTGGTTTGGCGATTGACCCGAAAGCGCTACTACCAGGTACCGATTATTCGGGACGGTAAATCCGTCATCTTCGAGGTAGGGGAAGATACCCAGGTCATCGCCAAGTACCTCGACACCAAGTTCCAGCTCGGCTTGTTCCCCTGGGAACAGGAGGGCGTGCAGTCCATTCTCTGGCAATACATCGAAAACCAGGTGGAAGCCATCGGCTTCAAGCTAGGCGATATTTACTGGCGGGAGGTGGTCCCGCCTTCCGACCAGGTAGGCTTCCTCCGCCACAAGGAACGCAAGTTCGGGCGCGGCTGTCTGGATCAGTGGCGGGCCCAACAGAAGGAGCTGCTGGCCCAACTCGAGCAGCGGCTGGTGCCGTTTGAGGAGATGCTGATGTATCGGCCGTTTTTGCTGGACCAGCGGCCCCGGTTCGTGGATTTCGACCTCTACGGCATACTCGCCAATTTCCTTTATTCCGGTCATTACCGGCTGCCCGCCGCGCACAGTCATCTCAGGCAGTGGCACCGCCGAATGACTGGCGCCCACTTCCGATCATTTGCCCGTGAAAAAGAACTACATCCTTGACACCAATGTCCTGCTCCATGACCCCAATTCGCTGCTTAAGTTCGAGGAGAACAACGTCCTCCTGCCGATCGAGGTCATTGAGGAGATTGACCGCTTTAAGCGCGAGTCCAGTGAACTTGGCCAGAATGCCCGCTCCGTTTCACGCCAGTTGGACTGTCTCCGTGGTACAGGCCGGTTGAGCGAAGGCGTGTCGCTGCCCAACGGCGGGCACCTCCGCATCATTTTTCATAAGGGCGCCGCCGCCCAAAACGGCCACGCGGTCTTCAACACAAGCTCCGTGGATGACCGCATCCTTTCGCAGGCCTTCCGCATTCAAAAGGCCCAACCCAAGAGCCAGACCATCCTGGTGAGCAAAGACATCAACCTGCGCATCAAAGCCGACGCGCTCGGGCTGCTGGCGGAGGACTACGAGAACGACCGTATCCTGATCACAGACCTCTATACCGGGATGATCGAAATGACGGTCCCCGCGGCCAAGCTGGCCTCCTTTCGTACCAGCGGCGAACTTGAACTGATCGGTGGCCAAAAGTATTTCCCGAACGAATACTGCACCCTCATCGAAGACGCCAATCCCAAGCGGACCGCCCTGACCAAAGTGGACCCGACGGGCACTAAGCTGGTTCCCATTCTCGACAGCCGCGAAGGTGTCTGGGGCATCAAGCCGCGCAATCGCGAACAACACTTCGCCTTTGACGCGTTGCTCGATGACCGAGTCAAACTGGTCACTCTCATGGGCAAAGCCGGCACGGGCAAGACTCTCCTCGCCCTGGCCGCCGGACTCAAGCGCACGGTCATGGACCGCGAGTTCCGCCGGCTCGTTGTTGCTCGGCCAACCGTCTCCATGGGCAAAGAACTTGGCTTTTTGCCCGGGTCGCTCGAAGAGAAGCTGGCCCCATGGATGCAGCCCATTCATGACGCCCTGGAAATGCTGGGCGACCTCAATATGGGGCACGAACACCGCCGCAGCGGCGACCTGCTTCGCTCCGGCAGCATCGTCGTCGAGGCTTTGAGCTATATTCGAGGGCGAAGCATCGCCAACCAGTTCATGATCATCGACGAGGCGCAGAACCTGACGCCGCTCGAGACCAAGACCATCATTACCCGAGTCGGCCACGGCACGAAGATTATCCTCACCGGGGACCCTTACCAGATTGACAATCCTTACGTGGACTCCTCCTCGAACGGATTCAATTATGTGGTGAGCCGCTTCCGGGCGGAACCGGTCGCCGCTCACATCGAACTGCAGAAGGGCGAACGATCCGAACTGGCCGAGCTGGCAGCTAATATCCTGTGAGGATCACCGGCGATCGGTGGCTGGGACACCCAGACACTGGGCGCACAGGAAAGCCGCAGCCGGTGAATAAGGCAGCGACCTGATCGCCGAAAACCAGTCCTTACTCAGGACTTGGCTTTCGTGGCAGCCTTTCTTACCGTGAACGGGTGATTGGTTTCCTGAGATTTGTGGGTATTCTGAACGCGGCTGTGTGGTTTGGCTCCGCCATCTTCTTCATGTTCGGCACGGGCTTTGTCCCTTTTTCTCAGGAAATGAGAGACCTCCTGGGCCCGGCCAACTTCCCCTTCTTCTCCGGTGCCATCGCCCAGATCTTTATTGCACGCTACTTCCACTTTCAGGCCGGCTGCGCGATTATCGCGGCGCTGCATCTTGTTGCGGAATGGCTTTACCTCGGCAATTACCCGCAGAAGCTGCAAATGGGCTTGTTGATCGGACTGGCCTCGGCTGTGTTTATCGGAGGGTATTGGCTTCAGCCCCGGCTGAAAGCGTTGCATGCCACCAAGTATAGCGTCAACACACGGCCCGAGATCCGCGAAGCCGCCGCCCGATCCTTTAAGGCTTGGCACGGTGCGTCCCAGGTGGTAAATCTCCTCATGGTCGGCGGGCTAGCGGTCTATTTATGGCGGGTGGCCAGTTCCTCTGATCCGACACGCTTCGTGAGCGCGGTGAAGTTTACGATGCGCTAGCATTCGGGGGGGTTGACAATCCCGCATTGTCGTTGACCTTATTTTCAGCGTTAGTTTGTTAGGTTGGGTGGCCTTGCTGGGCGCCCCGATTGGGAAAGAATATGATTTCGAATGAACGTCCATCGCCTTTTGGCAGCCGTCCTCATAGCGAGCGGGCACACAGCGACCGCCCTTTTAGCGGTCCTCCCAAGCCACCCGTCAATGAGGAGACCCTGAAGACGGCCAAGATCCAGATCGAGCGCAAGACCTTTATCCTGGCCTTGAAAGAAAACCCGCGCGGACGCTTCCTGCGCATCACTGAGGATGTCGGTGGCCGCCGCGATACGGTTATCATCCCCGCGCCGGGTTTGGAGGAATTCAGAAAGCTCCTGGACGAAATGGTCAAGGCTTCGGCCGAAACGCCTCCCAAGGCGGTCTAGCGCCGAGGGCCGCCCCTAATGGCCCGGCTCCCGATGGGCCCGCACGCGGCTTGGAGGGCTCGGGCCTTTTGCCTATGCGTCAAGCTCTTGCCGCAGCGCGCTTCCTCGGCTTGATTCGAGGCGCATCACCCCAAAGCGTCTCCAGATCGTACCGCTCACGCACGTCCTCGCGCATTACATGGACGATGACATCGAAGTAATCCAGCACCACCCACGCCGCGTGGAATGTCCCGTCTATGGCCTGGGGTCGCAGACCGCAGTCTTCACGCAGACGGTCATTGATCTCGCCCACGATCGCCCGCAGATGCGGCTCACTCGTCCCTCCGGCAATCACGAAGTAATCCGTGACCGACGACAGCTCACGCACGTCCAGGATAACGATGTCTTCCGCCTTTTTATTGTCTGCCAGTTCGCGGCAAAGCAACGCCAGTTTTCTTGAATCCATCTGCTCCTATATTGGCCCAGGCGGGCTCAAAGATAAAGCCTATTGTTGCGGATGGCCTCGGCGACCTGGCACGGCACCAGGTGATCAATGGGTAAGCCGGCTTTCACTCGCTCGCGAATCTGCGATGAGGAAACCCCCAGCGGAAAGCCTGCCAGCCATCGCCCGCGAAACGGCGCGGGAAATAGCGTCTCCGCCTGCCCAGGCCGGGGTATAACCACAAACTCCGCCAGCCGCGCCAGTTCTTCCGCCGCTCGCCACTTAGGCAATTGCGGCAGGTGATCCGCGCCTATCAGATAAAAGAGCTGCGCTTGCGGGAAACGGCCGGCGTAATCGCGAACGGTGTCTATAGTGTAGGAGACGCCGCCACGTCCAACCTCCTGCTCGTCAATCTCGCACCAGGTCTTGCCCGCCAGGGCCAACCGCAGCAGCCGCAACCGCTCAGGGGCCGGTGTCGGGACGCTACCCGGCTTGAACGGCGATTGCGCTGCCGGAATGAAGACCAACTGCGCCAGTTCCAGTTTCTCCCGCGCCGCCTGTGCTACCAGCAGGTGCCCCAGGTGGACCGGGTCAAAAGAACCGCCGAATAAGCCAATGCGTTGCATATTTGTCTAGTTTGCTGTTTCAGCAGCACTGCTTCACACCCTTGAACCGCTTCTCCGCAACCTCAACGTAAGCCTGCGCACCCATATTCCGGGCGCGGATTCCTTGCCATGCCGCCGAGCGGCAATGTCCCTCATGCCCGCATTCGGACAGCACCGCGGCATGGCGGACGCGTTCCATTTCCGCCTCTCCGGACAACTCCTTCGTGAGGGCAAACGCCAGAGCCGCAAGCCCGGCCAGGTGCAAGGGTCGCCGGGCTTCGGCCACAGCGTAATCCGGCAGCCAGACGGGCGCTGTCTCGCATAATACAGCCGGCTTGCGCCGCCCCAGCAACAAAAGCCACTCCCGCAAGCTGAGCAGAACAATCGCAGTGATCATCACCAGAAATCCCGCGGCCACCGCCGCGTCGAGCAAGTTGTTGAATCGAAGGACCTCGTTCTTATGGAGCGCCCGCTCGGCTTGCTCGACGGCTCCAGCCTCTCCGGCTGCCTTCGCCGCCGTCACAGCGCGCTCCAGCGAAGGCCATTCCTCGCTCAGGACCTTCGCCTGTGCCAGAAACCCGATGCGTGGGTCCGAATGCCCTATCTTCTGCACCCCCGCCGTCACGGTCACCGCCAGCAGCCACACCAGCGGAACCAGAGTGATTAATGCCAGCCCTGGCCCCCTGACTCTAGACTCCAGACTTTGGACTTTAGACTCCGGTTGCAGCGCCATCTTCAAAATGATGGTCGTCCCGAGGCAAAGCCCAATCGCCGCCAGCATCTGGTTGGCGATGCCGAACAGCGGCCACAGCGAATTCACGCCGCCCAGCGGATCGCGCACGCCCTGGATCAGGAAATAACCCCAGCCGGCCACCAGGAGCATGCTGGCCAGCACATTGGCGCCCGTGTTCTTCGTCTCGCCCAGCGGTTTCCACAAGTTGCCCAGCACATCCTGGAGCAGGTAGCGCCCCACGCGCGTACCGGCATCAATGGTCGTCAGGATAAAGAGCGCCTCGAACATAATCGCGAAGTGATACCACAGGTCCACCCAGCGGCCCCGGGTCACCCCGGCAAAGATGCTCGCCATGCCCGCCGCTAGCGTGGCGGCGCCCCCCGTGCGGTTGAAAAGGGTCTTTTCATTCACCTCGGCCGCCATCTGGTCCATCGCCTCGGCCCGCACGACAAGGTCCGACCCCGTGGCTGCCAGCCTCTGGGTAATGCTGGCGGCCTTGGCGGCTGAATCGGCGCCGCTGCTCGCGACGTTCATGCCGAGGTAAACCCCCGGGTCCATCGTGCACGCCGCGATCAACGCCATAATGGCCACCAGCGATTCCAGGCACATCGCACCGTAACCCACCGGCCGCGCGTAAGACTCGCGCGTCAACATCTTGGGCGTGGTGCCGCTGGAGATCAGCGTGTGGAAGCCCGAAATCGCCCCGCAAGCAATAGTGATAAAGCAAAACGGGAACATCTTGCCCGCAATGATCAGCCCGGACCCGTCCACGAATCGGCTGATGGCGGGCATCTTCAAGTCCGGCAGCACGATAAAGATCCCAAATGCCAGCGCGAAGATCGTCCCGAGCTTCATGAACGTGCTCAGGTAGCCGCGGGGCGCCAACAGCAGCCACACCGGCAGCACACTCGCCGCCAGCCCGTATATAATAATCGCCCACGCCAGCGCGATGTCCCGCATCCCGAATACCCGGCTCAGCTCCGGGCTCTCATGAATCAGCTTCCCGCCCCACACCGCCAGCAGCAGGCAAACTACCCCGATAATCGAGGCTTCCCTCACCTTGCCCACCCGCCCAAAACGCAAGTAGCAGCCCATGAACATCGCAATGGGAATCGTCGCTCCGACCGTGAACAAGCCCCACGGACTCTCGGCCAGCGCTTTCACCACCACCAGCGCCAGCACCGCCAGCAGAATGACAATAATCGCAAGGATAGCGAATAAGGCGATGTTGCCCGCCGTGGTATTCAATTCTTCCTTCACCATTTGGCCAAGGGACTTGCCGTCGCGCCGCAATGACGCGAACAATACCACGAAGTCCTGCACTGCGCCGCCCAGCACCACCCCAATCAAAATCCACAGCGTCCCCGGCAAGTAGCCAAACTGCGCCGCCAGCACCGGTCCCACCAGCGGGCCCGGACCGGAGATCGCCGCGAAGTGCTGGCCGAAGACGATCCACTTGTTCGTCTTTACGAAGTCCTTGCCGTCATCGTGCACCTCGCACGGCGTCGCCCGCCGGTCATTGAGCATCAGCACCCGCGCCGCCAGCCATTTCGAATAAAACCGGTAGCCGATAGTGTAACTGCACAGCGCGGCGACGAGGATATAAACGGAGTTCAGCGCCTCGCCGCGATGGAACGCCAGCGTCGCATACGCCCACGCCCCCGCCACCGCTACCAGAATCCACAACAGGTTGGTCCCTGCTTTCTTCATCGTGTCCACCTGTCTAGGTAGCTGCTTCTCAGCGCAGCGAAAAGAGAAGAGCGGGTCCCCCTTCCAGCCCTTCGCCTGGTTATCAAGTGGCTTGAAGGTGGCTTGAAGGTGGCTTGGGGGTGGCTTTAGGGTCGCATGAGGGTCGCATGAGGGTCGCATGAGGGTGGCTTTGGGGTGGCTTTACGGTGGCTTTAGGGTGGCTTTAGGGTGCCTATCCCCTGGCTATCAACAGGCTTTGAGGTGGCTTCGGGTGGCTTTGGGTGGCTTTCTTCATTCTACATTCTTCATTCTACATTCTTCATTCTTCATTCGCCCTTGCCGTCCTTCCGCACGTCCAGTTCGAAGATCTCATACTTGGTGCGGGTCATCCCCAGTCGCTCGTAGGATTGGCATGCGCGCGCGTTTTCTGCATGCACATAAAGCCGCAGCGTGCAGACATCCTTTTGAGTCCTGGCCAGGCTCTGCAAGTGGTGGAAGAGGGCTCGAAACACACCGGCGCGCCGCAATTCCGGCTTCACGTACACGCTCTGAATCCACCAGATATTGCTGTTGCGCCAATCACTCCACTCGTAGGTGATCATCAACTGCCCCGCCACGTCACCCGCCACCTCCGCGACGTAGTAAATGCCTTTGCCCGGGTCTGTCAGCACCGCCTTAACGCCAGCCTTCACGCATGCCGCATCCAGGGCCAAATCTTCGCTTTCCCGGGCCAGCCGCACATTAAAATCAGCGATGACCGGCAGATCGGTCAAAGCAGCCGTGCGAATCTTGATGTCCATGCCCGATGTTAGGATGCGCCCAGCGCGAAGCAAATCGTTTCCCTCAGCCCGAGTCCGGGAATCCCCCTCCACCGTAGCAGCCGAGGTAAGGCAGCGTTGCCCAAGCAAGATCGGGTCGGGTGCCGGGGATTGCGCCCCGGCACCCTCCCACACCACCGTACGTGCGGTTTTCCGCATACGGCGGTTGGTCCGCTCGGAGTACTTCCTTCCCGGTCACGCGGGCGGGTG